>Ga0116154_10000668_pt1 | contig 36728 bp, 32 predicted proteins | sample AD_UKC030_MetaG_FD_89898 | JGI IMG/M metagenome (GOLD analysis project Ga0116154, IMG submission 89898) | Active sludge microbial communities of municipal wastewater-treating anaerobic digesters from USA - AD_UKC030_MetaG | ecosystem: Engineered > Bioreactor > Anaerobic > Digestate | place: USA... | reverse complement strand
TCCACTACTGAAGCCTGGGCTGCTGACAAACACCCGGACGGCGTATATTTCTACGTGCTGTATGTGAACGATGGCAAAGAAACCATCAACCACGGGTCGGTTACCGTTCTGTCGAAGAAATAAGCCATGAAAAAGCACCTGATCGCGGGATTTTTTTTAAGTTTCGCATTCACAGGTTTTTCACAGCAAGTACTCTTCAACGACACGCTGCGGTTCGACACGGGTTTTCCTGCCTATCTCAGCATTGACACCACCCAGCCGGACAACCGCTGGCAGGTGGGGGCACCGTCAAAGACGCTTTTCAACAGTGCCTGGAGTGCCCCCAATGCCCTGGTGACGGACACCCTGGATGTTTTTCCTCCGGGAAACATATCTTCATTTACCTTACACCTCGCACCCGATTCAAACATGTTTTTTGGCTGTATCGGCGATGGATGGATTACATTCAGGCACAGGTATGCGTTCGACTCTTTGCTGGCAGGGGGTTATATTGATATCCGGTATAATGAATACTTCACCGGGCAATGGACCCCGTGGGTGAATGTTGCCCTGGATTCACTACCGATTTTTGCCAATCCGGACCCCGATTATATTGCAGGGGATACCATTCCCGGGGGCATCCCGGCATACACCGGCAGCTCCTGGGGATGGAAGCTGGCTTCATTTGAATGGCTCTGGATGATAGGGGTGAAAGGAGATCCCGGGGATGTGTTTACGGATAAGCTTGAGTTGCGGTTTACTGCGAACTCTGTTGAAGCGCAGGATTCAACGCAGGGCTGGATGATCGATGACCTGACCATCTATCTCAGGGAATGTATGGGGAATGTGGAAGAGGCCACTGCCGGCAGTTTCTCGTCACAAGCTGCCCCCAATCCCGGAAATGCTGACATAAGAATTCTGATGGATGAACCGTTGTCTGAAACGGCTGAGATTTCTGTTTTCGGGCGTAACGGTTCATTGCTGGAGCGACTGCATGTGCAGGCCGGGGAACCGATAGTACTCAAAACCAGCCTTTACCCTTCCGGGCAGTATACCTACAGGGTGGTAACCCGTTCAGGGAAAACTTCGTCCGGGAGGTTTGTGAAAATATAAACTACGATCATCCGGTCAAAAAGGGAAGCAACCGGACTGCACAGGAATGAAGTTATTTTTTAAGAGGTTGTATTCCTGTGGATTTTAGAGGCCTTATCTGTCAGACTTCAGGATCTCAAGTGCCCTTATCTGCTGCAACAGATAATCGGGGGGTTCATACTCATCCGGATACTTCAGGTAAAACATCTCAAGAGCATGCTGATAAACTTCCAGTGCGTGATCGGGCAACTGCAATGCCAGATCAGCATCGGCTTTCAGTATCAGGGCAGCCAGATGGTGGGGATCCGAAGCAAGAATCCTGTCAGCTATCTGAACTGCATCCTGAGGATTACCGCAGCGAAGCGAAAAATATCCTGCTTTTATCAATCTGTCAGCCGGCAGCATGGAGGAGGGTAATTTCTTCAGCACAGTAACTTCAGCCACATTGGATTCCATACTGTCCAGGGATACCCTGAACCGCCTTACATCCCTGCTCCATTTTTGGGTAGCTTCAGAAGTAAACCCAAAAGTCAGATGGATGCGCTGCTTTGCATCGAGTAACACTGTATCACCCATGAAAGAACCCGGATCACAAACAATATAGCTGTTTTTTTGCAACGTATCACCGTTCATGATGACTTTTGCAGAAGCGATCAATGATGAGATTGACACGGGGATTCCGGAGACAGGGTGAATACTGCTGATCAGAATAGCCTCCTCCTTATCGAAGTATTCTTTACTGATGGTTTGGTCTGCCAATTGTTTCCTCAGACCCTCAAGATTTTTCAGGATTGCCTGATTGCACATTTCCCGGTATTCAGCATTCGCATTGGAAATACTGATATCCAGCACTACCGGTTCACCCGGGCACATGGTATCCTGTGTCGTTGAATTCACCAGCAGGTACAAATGAATCTGAGAACTCAGGGGAACAGCTGCCAGCATCCCAATGACAAAAACCAGCCATTTTATGCTCATCTTAGTGGTATTTTGGATAATTATTATCTCTTCCTGAAACGCGCAATTTTTCCCTGCATTTGCCTCTGCCACCTGCACAATCGCCAAAGCAGCTGTCATTGCTATTGTAGCCTGTCCCATCAGATGTAGTGCAAAATTTGGTACCAACAGGTTCGACGAAAGCTTTTTTGGTTTTTCCCTTATAGATTATTTCTGTCGGCGCCAGGTTCTGACAGGTAAGAACGGTTTGGTTGTCGTACCGCATGATACACCCGACATCTCCACTGCGGGGGCCATGCTTAATGTCGTTGGAATTGTTTGTTTTTTCTCCGTGATGAGGTGCATTGATGGCATGCCCAAGTTCATGGGCAACAACACTCTGACTCTTGTCTTCGTATGTCAGGAAGCCAAATTTTACATGTTCCAGCTGTTCGATTGCGTTTTTGTTAATCCGCACCTCATATACCCAATTGGGGGGTGCCGGTTCATTGGTAAGTGTTACTGCCTTGCCAAGTAATCCATCCAATTGCGCTGTTTTAATTTTTAGCCCGGCTTGCCTGTATGTTTTGAAAGTCGGAGAGTTGAAATTGCAATAATGGACCTGATTTTTAAGGAGGAGGTTTTTCTGATCCACTTCATGAACTACAATTTCGGTCTGATCTCTGAATCTGCTGAGATCAAACCCACCTTCATTCCAGATAAAGAGATCCTTTTGTCTCAAATCTGTCCTGACATGCCGCAAATCCGGCTTGATCACCATGAATCCGCGGTACTCCTCCAGGGCAGTATAACCATCCGATTTGAAATTATCCAATTTTGGTGTTTCATCATCATCCCGTTCAGGATCAGAAGGATCTTTTTGCTGGGCATTTCCAACGGATGCACGCCACCCATTGTCTGCTATCCGGTTCTCATCAATGTCCCGGGGAATCGTGATACGGTTATCTTTGTAAACAGTTTTTCGCTGACGATTTTCCGGATGATCCTGCACACTTTGAGGGATAGACCTATAAACAGGGGTTGCCGACATCTGCTTTTCAGGATTATGGACATTGATATTCCCCAGGGATAGCAGGGTCCCATAAGCACCGTAATCTTCGGAATAGACCCTGATGGCATATTCCCTCACTGGTTTCTTTGTTCTGGCTTCTACCAGATATTGCCTGTAATTTTTGCATCCCGTGCTGGTAGGTCTGTCCTGTTTGGCATTACTCGTAAAAGCTTCGTGGTTGTTTTCATTTTTCATCCTCAGGTCGAAACACATGTTCGCTTCCTTTAAATCCGGAGCATTGGTGCAATATCCCGGATAGGCAGATACATTGCTGAGCTCAAAAAAATGTATCCTGCACATGTGAGCCAGGGCATCCTGCCATTGATCCCCATCATGGTACCTAAGCTTTGAAACAAGATCGATGGAATTGTCCTTTTCAGGAAGCCAGCCGGCAGGAGTCCGGGCCAGTTCAATGCCGGCCTTGTACACCTTCAGATTGTATTCTCCGGCAGCTGGTTTGGTATCTTCTTTTTTCAGCAGGTCCGGATTGTTCACCTCAATTTTAATTTTTACCTCCAGAAATTTCTTCGATTCAGAAATTTCAGAAGGAGCTTCATAAATCACGTATCGTCCGGTCGCATTTTTTGAACGACTGGAAATACCGGTTACAAAAGTGCCGCATTGTTCGCCCAGAATAGTCCATTTCCAATCGACATTGTCTTCATATACACCCTCGTATTCAGAATCTTCACAATCCAGTGATTCGCAATTTATTACCACCTTGTCACCATCCCTTTGATCTTCGGCACTTAGCCGGATCCACTGCCCCACCACCATTTTGTCATTATCGGCCACAGCCGGAGGTACAGCATTTGGTAATGCCAGATCATCCTTCTGATCCCAAACCGGACCTACCGGCTTGCAATCTCCGATTTCAGGTTTAATAACCGGAGGTGAAGGCAAGGAATAGGGATCGGATTTTACGGTGACAAAATAGTAATCCTCAATTCCATCATCGCCTTTCTTTCTTTCTGTGATGATGGTTATCCGTCTCTCCACATCAGGGTCGCCTGGTTGTGTCGGGTTGTCATCAATGATTTTAAGCAGAATTACCGTTTTAACCCTGGAAGGTGATTTTTGGTTACCGGGTACAGGTACAAAAGGGGGTTGGAATATCACAACATTTCCTTCGTCCTTCGTGAGTTCCGGAAGGCAACCCAACCTGACGAAATTACCTTCTCCCTCAACAATTTCCCATGAGAATTTTACACGTCCGTTAAGGCTGATCACCTTTTTGCTGGGTGCATCCATACAATCTGAATAAGGCAGGCAATTAATCTCCAATTGATCGTAATCCTTACCTTCAGCACCCAGAGGGATGAAATCATCACGCCGGATCTTCTGATTCGTGACCGAATACTGTTTCAGCAAGCCGCCATCCATTTTCGGATCGACGATTTTTTTATCCACCACTTTGCATACGGGAGCCATGGTTACGGGAACCGTCGGATCACCTATCTGTGGACCGTGCTGATAGTCAAAATCCCATACTTCGCTATATCCGTCATTTTCTCCCACCGTTAAACCTTCGATGGTATGAGCCTGAACCTGCCAGGCGTAATGACCGCCAATCATAAGTATCGGAAATTCAAATGAATATGGCAACAAACAGCCCAGAATATCATATTTCACCAGGATAGGGGGATTTGAAGACATCGCTTCAGTCGGCGTTTGACCCTCAAACATTTCGACCAACTTATAGGTATAAAGGATGTCTACCATCGGGACCGGGGATGGAGGAAACCATGAAAACACAGGAGCAGGTTCCAGAACCTGCTGTCCTTTCATCGGGTGGATCAGCATGGGGGCCGAAGGCCGGATGATATCCTGAGGAGCACAGAATTTACAGATTTCGTTTCCTGTCATGGCATCATATGCCCACAAACAGACGGTATAATTTCCCGGCGGTATCATATTCGACTGAACCACATAAGCTTTCAGGGAGGGGTTTACAAAATCGACGGTAATATTGCCAAATTCCGTATAATGGGGCATAGAAAAACCCGGCTGGATGGTATAGAGGCCGGTTGAACCGGAAGCGACCATACCGGTAGAAGTCTCTTCAATGGTTCCTTTCAGATAAACCAGTACAGGCATACCTGACAGGTTTTCGAATGAGATCGGGTTGGTATAATCACTGATATTGCTGCTTTGAGGCAGATGTAAAGCAGTGGTGATTTGTGCCGGCAAAACATTGCAATCCAGCAAATTAAAGATGATAACACCAAAAACTGCAATGGGAAAAGTTCTGATATGGCCAACGACAGCGACAGGCCACTTCAGATGGCGGTAAAAGAAAATCACAGGGTTCATAACATTCTCTCCTAATATTAACTTCCAGTGGAAGGGGTATGATCAATACAAGAGAAAGAGAAACCGGAATCAACAAACAGGATGGTAAAAACCAGACAAAGAATCTATTGCCTTATGATTGGCACAGCAATATATAAGAACCGGGTCTGGAAGAGGTGATACATGAGAATGCAAAGATACGATGGATTCAGCGGAATTGTACCCCGTTGCAATAAAAGATCATCCTGAAGCAACCTTAAAAACCAACTGATATTCAACAAGTTCAGCAACATTCCATGGCTCCGGTGAGGTCGCGGACGGAGTGGATGTTGTGACGATTCAGGTATTCGGCTATGCCATCAAGGATTTTAACGGTAACGGCGGGGTCGATGAAGTTGGCCGTACCCACCTGCACGGCAGTTGCTCCTGCCAGGAAAAATTCGATAGCATCGGTGGCATTCATGATGCCCCCCATGCCGATGATCGGGATTTTCACCCCTTTGGAGACCTGCCACACCATGCGCAGGGCGATGGGTTTGATAGCGGGTCCTGAGAGGCCTCCGGTAATGGTGCTGAGCACCGGCCGCCGTGTTTCGGCATTGATGGCGATACCGAGCAGGGTATTGATGAGCGACAGAGAGTCAGCCCCCTCACCTTCCACTGCTTTTGCAATTTCCACGATGCTGGTAACATTGGGCGAAAGCTTCACCATCAGGTGCTTGTGGTACACTTCGCGAACCGCTTTGGTCACTTCACGGGCAGAGGGGCATGAGGTGCCGAAGGCCATGCCGCCCTCTTTCACATTGGGGCAGCTGATGTTGAGCTCAATACCCGGAATATCCTCAAGGTCATTCATCATTTCTGCCACCTTTACATAGTCTTCTATCCTGGATCCGGAGACATTGACAAAAATCCTTGTGGCATAATGCCGTATTTTCGGATAGATATGTTCGGCAAAGTATGCGGCTCCCCTGTTCTGCAACCCCACGGAGTTGAGCATCCCGGCAGGCGTTTCAGCCATGCGCGGGTAATTGTTCCCTTCACGGTGTTCGAGGGTGGTACCTTTCACCACGATGCCGCCGAGGGCATTTACATCGATAAAATCATCGAATTCATGGCCATAGCCAAAGGTCCCGGAGGCGGTCATCACCGGGTTTTTCAGTTCCAGTCCGCCGATATTTACGGTTAAATCTGCCTTTGCCATCCTTTACCAGTTTTCCAGGTTACGTGTATCGAAAACAGGGCCTTCGGTACACACACATTTATGCCCTTCGGTAGTTTTTACCACGCAGCACAGGCAGGCGCCAAAGCCACAGGCCATGGTGTTTTCGAGTGAAGCTTCACAAATTACATGTTTCTCCCTGGCAATAACTGCCAGGGCTTTCATCATGGGATCAGGCCCACAGGTACAGATCCGGACAAAATCAAAATTTTCCTTTAACACAGGATGATCGGTAACCCTGCCCATGATCCCTGCTGAGCCATCTTCAGTGGTTACCAGAACTTCAGCTGCTTCATGGTAGGCCTCTGTGACATGGATATCGGAGGCAGAACGTCCGCCTATCAGCAGGGTGGGTTCAGCACCGGCTCCCTTGAGGCTTTGCGCCAGCATAAGCATCGGGGCCACTCCGGTACCACCGGCCACCAGCAGGACTTTCCCTGAATTCAGCAATGTAAATTGATTTCCAAGGGGATACACCACCGAGACTTTCTCGCCGGGCAGAAGTTCCGACAATCGGCGGGTACCCTTCCCAACCGTTTTAACATAGAAGCTCAACATCCCTCTCTCCCTGTCGGCTGCATGGATCGAGAGGGGACGACGAAGGAATACATCTGGGCTTCCGGGTACTTCCACCTCGGCAAACTGTCCGGCAAAAACCTCCGGCAATGGCGGAACCCCCTGCAAATGCATCACAAAGGTATCCGGGCTGAGGTGAATCACTTCAGAGACAGAAAAAGTGGAAATGGTTTTCCTGGGCATGGATGTTAGTTAGGAGTTAGGAGTTAGGAGTTAGGAGTTAGGAGTTAGGAGTTAAGAGTTATAACTCCCCTCTCCTTGAGGAGAGGGGTTGGGGGTGAGGTGGATTAAAACAATATTCTGATATTCGGTTTCTGTCAGGACTTCTCATCACTCAATTGCTCCAGGTTGTTTTCTTCTTCCTCAAACGACAGGATTCCCGCTTCTAGCAGTTCGTTATACCATCGGAATACTTTCCGCATGTCGGAAGTTCTTACGAGATCGGGATCATACTCGGGTAAGACCTCGCTGAAGTAACTGACAATGGTCGCTGCATCAGCCGCATGATCAGGGGCTTTGCCCCCCTGTTCCCTGTCATGTATCTTTTTAAACACCTCCTTCAGGGGCAAATCCTTTTCGACCGTATAGATGGAGATCTCTTCGAGGATGCTGATTTGCTGGGAAGGGAAAGCCGGCATACGTGCACCGCCTGCCACCGGTTCCACTACAAATCCGGTTTTTGTTTTGCCAACCATTTTATAGAGGCCGGATTTACCGCCGATGGAAAGAATTTTTGTCAGGTCCATTTGGGTTAATGATTGATGGTACAATAGATCTCATTGGATTGTCCGGCAAAGATATTATCTTTTACGGAACAGCCTGAACAGCGTTTTGCCAATATCGTCGAGCTTTTCGATGGGTTCTACCAGTGATGGATTTTTAAAATCCACTGAGAGTTTCTGACTGAAGTTCTCCTGCATGGGAAATATCAGTACGAAACTGTTGTTTCGGAAATATTTGTTGAGGTACAGAGGGATATTGGCCATGTTTGAACGATAGGAAGGATGGTTTTTCCGGCTGAGGATGATGATCAGGTTATCATCGGGCCTCACATCACGGGCGATGATGAGAAAGTCGTCCCAGTCGGAAAAGGGAATGAAATCGGCCTGCACCGGATATTTTTTGTGGAGGTCGCGGATAAGGCCAATGACAGGGTCCGGTGCATAGAACGAGAGCCGTGCACCGGCATTGGAGGCCAGGTTCCAGATCTTCATCAGCCAGTAGGGAAATCCGATCTCTTTTTCAGCATTATCCGGTATCACCACAATATGTCTTTTAATGGTGGTGAGGGGTTGAACCGGCTTATATACAAAAGTTGTCGCATTGCATTTTACCAGGATTCCTTCCGTTAGGTGCCCCAGGAAGGAGGTTGAAGCTCCTTTATCACGGTGGAGCCCCAGAATGATATCGGTAACCTTGTGTTCCTTTACTACTCCCGAAATGCCGTTGACCACATGCTCATCATACCGCACAAGGGTTTCCATCCGGTGGTCGGTGGCTGCTGCATTCTTTTGTGCTTCCTCAAGGAGCTGGCTGGCTTTCTTCTCAGCATTCTGTTCTTTGCCGGTTTCGGCAATCACATGAAGCCCCAGGAGGGATTCCCTGCTGCGCCGTGATTTCATCACTACGCCCAGGTTCACCATTTCCTGCACATTATCAGGATAGTAAAGAGGCACCAGGATTTTTTCACGGGGAGCCTTTGCTTCATCACGGGCATCCTCCTCCTCACGCTCTTTCATCGCCAGGCGTCTGGAGCCTCTCTGTGCCGAGAAGGATGCGATCGTGCAGGTGACCAGGATCATCACAATGGTGCCGTTGAGGATGCTGTCGCCCAGCAGCCTTACCGGCTGACCAAGCGCATCGTACCCAAGAATCACATTGTATCCGACCAGTACCGCTGCCAGGGTTGCGGCAGCCTGAGCATTACTAAGTCCAAAGATCAGCTTTCTTTCATCCGCTGACATCCGGAACGATTTCTGGGTGATCCAGGCAGCCAGGAATTTGGCGATGATAGCTACCAGGGTCATGACGGCTGCCACGAACAGTGTATTCCAGTCTCTGAAAAATGCCCTGTAATCCACAAGCATCCCTACCCCGATCAGAAAGAAGGGGATGAAGATGGCATTCCCCACAAACTCAACCCGGCTCATCAGGGCAGAGGTGGAAGGGATCAGCCGGTTAAGGGCGAGGCCTGCGAGGAATGCGCCGATAATCCCTTCAATACCTGCGAGTTCAGCCAGTACTGCCCCCAGAAAAACCATTACCAGCACAAAGATGTATTGGGTTACCTTATCTTCAAAGTGCTTGAAGAACCACCGTGCAATAACGGGAAACAGCACAATAACCAGAAGCCCGAATACCAGCACTGATACCGACAGGTTTATCCAGAACGCATGATCCACCTTTCCGTTTGCCATACCCACAATTACTGCAAGTACCAGCAGTGCCAGTGTGTCGGTGATAAGTGTTCCTCCGACCGCAATACTGACGGCCCTGTTTTTTGTCAGCCCGTACTTGCTGATGATCGGATAGGCGATCAGGGTGTGAGAAGCGAACATGCTCGCCAGCAGGATGGAGGTATCCAGCCGAAAACCGAGCAGATAAATACCTGCCAGCATCCCAAGGCCCATGGGAATCAGGAAGGTAAGCATCCCAAAATACAGGCTTTTCAGACTATTTTTCTTAAACCGCTGAAGATCAATCTCCAGACCTGCAAGGAACATGATATAGAGGAGGCCTGCCGTACCTGACATCACGATACTGCTGTCGCGCAACATAAGGTTGAAACCGTTTGGCCCCACTACTGCACCGGCGATGATGAGGCCCAGCAGATGGGGTATCTTCAGCTTGTTGAGGATGATCGGGGCAAACAGGATAATCAGCAGGATGATCAGAAACCTGAGCACCGGACTTGCGATGGGCAATGTGAGATCGGTAACCGAGAGAATGATCATGGCAGTTTTCAGGTGTTAAATGTACCGATCCGAACAAAATTTTTAAATCCGCCCAGGGTCCTTCCGCCCAACAGGTGATTTTCAAGCCATGAAAGCAACCGGTATTTGAATTTTTCATGGCGATGCGGTCTCCGGTTCACCGGGTAATTTCTTCCGTAATCGAGCTGATCTGTCCAGTTGAGCCGGCTGATCCATTCCTTCATTACGGCAGGATGGGTGCCGGGGTAGCGGGGTATCCGCCCCAATGGTCCATAGTCGAACTCATAGTGCTTTTGGGCCGTCATTTCTGCCACTTTATCTGCTCCCTTGTGAATGGTATCGAGTGCCTGGGTCTTTTTCCGCATCAGTTCAGGAGGGCGCACCCAGCCATAATGGAAGATACGGGCCGGCGTTTCGATTACCCTGATCTTATGGGTGCCCTCCTGCTGGCGGTAGTTTAGCCCGTCGAAGACGGGGATGCGCCGGAATGACTGGGCAGACTCCCAGCTGTGGATAGCGGGATCGTTCCGGATGATCCGGATCTCCCGCTTGTACCATGAATGGGCATTGTGGCAATGGTCAAAGTCGCCCCAGAAATGGTGGTATTTAAACAGAAACCCCTCAACGCTTTTGTCATGAAGGTACTTCTCACAGAAGGAACGGATGAGTGGATAATCCTCTTCGTGGATCACCTCATCTGCTTGCAGGTAGAGGAGCCAGTCGCCTGAACAATGGCTCTTTGCGATATCAGTCTGATGGGCATTCTCCATCCCGCGCGGGTATTTGCCAATATCCCAGGTGGTGGGGACGATCTTCAGTTTGTCGTTCCGGATGGCACCCAGCAGATCAGCCGAACGGTCATCCGGGTCGCCTGCCCCCAGTGCCACCACGAATTCATCTACCAGCGGCAGGGCCGAAAGCACCACCTCCCTGATGGGATAATAGAGCTTATGGGCATTTCTGGCCATGGAGAAACCGCTGATTTTCATATCTCCCTGAAGGTTTGCATATTGTACAATCTGGCATACAGTCCATCCTGGCCGATAAGTTCACTGTGGGTACCCTGTTCCACCACAATTCCATCCTGAAGAACCAGGATCAGATCAGCGTTACGGACGGTTGAAAGGCGGTGTGCGATCACCAGGGAGGTGCGCTCTTTCATCAGGTTATCCAGGGCATCCTGCACCAGCCGCTCCGATTCGGTGTCGAGGGAAGAAGTGGCTTCGTCGAGGATCAGGATCGGGGGGTTTTTGAGCACAGCCCGGGCAATGCTCAGGCGCTGACGCTGACCACCGGAGAGTTTCACCCCCCGGTCGCCGATATTGGTGTTGTATGCCTCTTCGGTCTGCATGATAAAATCGTGGGCATTGGCAACCTTTGCTGCCTCCATGATCTGCTCCATGGTGGCATCCTGCATTCCGAAGGCGATGTTGCTGGCGATGGTATCATTGAAGAGGATCGGTTCCTGGCTCACATTGCCCATCAAACCGCGCAACTGATCAATCTGAAGTTCCTTCACCGGGATGCCATCGATGAGGACGGCCCCTTCCTGCACATCGTAAAATCTGGGCAAAAGGTCAGCAATGGTGGTTTTTCCGGATCCCGAAGGCCCGACAAGCGCTACAGTTTGTCCGCGCTTAATGGTAAAACTCACTCCCCTGATCACCGGTTCTTCGCCATACCTGAAGCTGACATTTCTATATTCAACAGAATCATTAAAGCCATTTATCGACGTGGCCCCCGAGGTGCTTTTGATCGGATTGACTGCCTCGAGAACCTCCCGCACACGGTCGGAGGAGGCCATCCCCTTTCTGATGCTGTACTGGGCTGTTGTGAAGGTCTTTGCCGGAGGGATGATCTGTGAAAAGATCACAATATAGGCGATAAAGGTTTCTGCCGTGATCGCACCACTCTGGCCTATGATCAGGACACCACCGAATCCGATAATGCCGGCGATGGCTACCATTCCCAGAAATTCAGTGAGGGGAGCGGCAAGATAGCGCCTGCGATAAATCCGGTTCATGATTCGGGTATAGGACTCATTCTGGTCGGAGAAGAAGCTGCTGATGCGCTCTTCGGCCACGAATGCCTTGATCACACGCATACCGCCCAGGGTCTCTTCGATCACCGACATCAGCGTTCCAAGCCTTGTCTGTGCCTCAAAAGAGGTCTTCCGGAGGGACCTTCCCAGCAGACCGATAAAATAGCCTGCCACCGGAAGAAGCACCAGTGCAACGATCGTAAGCTGCCAGCTCATGAACAGCATCACTGCCAGGTAGATGATCATCTGGATCGGGGAACGGAGAATGGCATCCAGGGCGCTCAAAACCGAAGTCTCAATCTCCTGTACATCACCAGACATACGGGTTATAAGATCCCCTTTGCGCTCTTCGGAAAAATATCCCAGAGGAAGCTGCAATATCTTGTTAAACAGCTTGTTCCTGATATCGCGCACCACCCCGTTGCGGATAGGGGCCAGAACCCGCATGGCAAGGTAGGTAAACAGCGTCCTGAAGAAAGAGGTAACCAGCAGCAGGCCAAGGATCAATACCAGCGCCGAAATTCTGCCATGCTGCAGGATATACCCTCCAAGATAGTATCCGATGGATTGCTCAATGGCGGCCATGGTGAAAGCCGGTGCCGGTGCTTCAGCCGGAATGCCCTGCATCCCGAAGGTGATCTTCAGGAAAGGGATTACCATGGCAAAGGTGAACACCGAAAAGATGACAAAAGCCAGGGTATACGCCACGTGCAGTATGATCAGCCGGCGGTAATTGCCCAGGTAGGAGAACACATGGAGAAAATCCTTCATCATGTGGCTATTTCCGTTTTAGGGTGGCGTGGTCATATCCGGTATAATTGCCCGGCGTCAGGGCTTTGAGCTCCCCTTTTACGGCATCAGGCACATCAAGGGTATCGATGAAGGCGTGCAGTACCTCCCGTGTAATATGCCGGTTACCACGGGTGAGTTCCTTCAGCTTTTCGTAAGGGTTACGGACGCCTTCGCGCCGGAGTATGGTCTGAATGGGCTCAGCAAGCACCTCCCAGTGGTGGTCAAGCACTTCAGCCATATGGGGCTCATTCACCACCAGCTTGTCAAGTCCGCGCATCAGGCTCTTCCAGGCGATGAGGGTATGGGCAAAAGGCACCCCGATGGTGCGGGTAACCGTGGAGTCGGTAAGGTCGCGCTGGAGCCTGCTCACCGGAAGTTTTGAGGCAAGGTGCGCAAAAAGGGCATTGGCAACCCCCAGGTTACCTTCTGAGTTTTCGAAATCGATAGGATTTACCTTATGGGGCATCGCCGAGGACCCCACTTCGCCTGCCTTCAGCTTCTGGGTAAAAACCTGCATTGAGATATAGGTCCAGAGGTCACGGTTCAGATCGGTGAGCACGGTGTTGATGCGCATAAAAAGGCTGAACAGGGAAGCCCATCCGTCATAGTGCTCTATCTGGGTGGTTACCGCCTGCCTTTCCAATCCGAGTGCCGACGACAGAAAATCGTTGCCAAACCTCACCCAGTCGATCTCCGGATAGGCTGCTTTGTGTGCGTTGAAATTACCGGTAGCACCGCCGAATTTTCCGGAGTGGCTGAACCCTTTAACTTCCTCCAGCATCGGCTTTAACCGGTCGGCGAACACGTATATCTCCTTCCCCAGGTGCGTGGGGGAGGCGGGTTGCCCGTGCGTATATGCAAGCATCGGGATGGCACTCCATTCACCGGCAAGGTTTTCCAGCTTTGCGAGAAGTGTTTCCAGCAGAGGGATCATCACCATGACAGTGGCATCCCGAACCATCATGGGCATGGCGGTGTTGTTGATATCCTGGGAGGTAAGCCCGAAATGGACAAATTCACTGAATGGCTCAAGTGGCGTGCCTGATATCTTTTCACGGATAAAATACTCCACCGCCTTCACATCGTGATTGGTAACTGCCTCAATCTCCTTCACACGGAGTGCATCATGGTCGGAAAAGTCCCTGGCTAAACGCTCTGCAACGGCGAGATCATCTTCAGGCACTTTTGCAAGCTGCGGCAAAGGCAACCTGCACAGGGCAGCGAAATAGGCGGCCTCAACCCGAACACGGTACAGGATCAATGCCTTTCCCGAAAAAAAATTCCGGAGAGGTTCCGTGGCCCCGGCATAGCGACCGTCCACCGGTGAGATTGTATTCAGTACATCGTGGTTCATAATGTATGATTCTGTTGATGCAAAGTTAATGTTTTTCAGGGAGGCGCTGAAATGCATCATACAATTGCCCTGCGCCAGTTGCCGTACCTGAGGTAGAGCCATGAAATGGTGGCCAGAAGCACAGCATAGAGATATTCTGCCGACCAAACCATGGCAACGGTTCCATCGAACCAATGGGCCATCATCCAGGCAAATCCCAGGTACAGGCACAGGGTCAGGACTTCGATGACCAGCGCAATGACGGTTTTACCGGTACCAGACACCCCGTTGAACAGGGTGAAAGCAACAGCCAGGCATATGGCTGCCCCGGAGATCACCCGAAGGACCGGAACGGTGCCCTGAATCAGGTGCCATTGATCGGTATAAATCCGCAGCACCACACTTGGGGCAAGCTGCACCAGACAAACCACAACCGCTACCGACATTGCCGAAAGAACTGCCACACGCTGTACCAATCCCCGGACCCTTTCGCTGCGGCCACGTCCGATGTAATAGCTCACCATGGTGTTGGTGGCGGACGAGAACCCCCAGACCGGCAACAGCAGAATAATATACACAGACCTTACCAGCTGTGATACTGCCAGTTCTGTCTCTCCCAGCTTTTCAATGATCATGAAAAAGAAAAACCAGACAAACAGGGAGAAGAAGTTGGTAAGCATCATGGGTGAGGCAATCCGGAAAACCGGAACAAACCGGCGGAACGAGAGATTGGCCGGTTGCAGCAGAAAGTACCGTTTGAAATTGCCAAGCTTCAGGGTGTACAGGGTGGCCACCAGGGTGGTGGAAAATTCAGCAATTACCGATGCAAGCGCTGCCCCTTCGATACCCATTTCAGGCAATCCCAGGCGGCCGAAAATAAGGCCGTAGTCGAGCACCACATTGACCATGGTCATAATGACTGTGGTCCAGGTGATGATCATGGTCCGTCCGATGGCAATGTAGAAAGCCCTGTAAGTGACGTTGATATAGGCAAAAAAGAAACCATACATCCTGTAATTCAGAAACTTAAGGCTTTCTTCCTTCACCGCGCCGGAGGCGAGGTAGTGGTTCAGCAGCCAGGGTGAAAACTCCCTGAACAGGAGAAACACAATCCCGGAAAAGATCAGGAGAAAAAAGAAGGCATGGCTATAGGTGTTTCCCAGCCCCTTCAGGTCCCCTTCGCCAAAGCGGCGGGCCATAATGATCTGTGCCCCGATCCCAAAGCCAAAGGCCAGCATCACAAAGGCAAGGTAGAAGATACCCCCGATGGCAGAAGCCCCGAGCTGTATCTCTCCTACCCTTCCCAGAAAGGCGGTATCGGTGAAGAGGATGATGTTCTGGGCAACACTTCCCAGAACAATCGGCAGCCCTATGTACAGCACCTTACGGTAAATGAGCCGGGTGGATCGCTTCATCCAATTAAAAATTTCCGGACAAAGCTACCAAGATTTGCTGATTTTGATGAATAGAGGTAGCTTTGAGGCGTGAAACAAGGGGATAAAATCAGAATTACGGCTGTATCGTACACCAATACGATCCCTTTCATCTTCGGGCTCAACTATTTCCCGGGTATGGCCGGAAGCACGGAACTCACCCTGCTGCCCCCGGCAATGTGTGCGGAGGCATGGATTTCAGGAGACGCCGACATTGCACTGGTGCCGGTGGGGGCCATGGACGACAGGGACCTGGACCTGATGTGCTGCGAATGGTGCATCGGAGCCGAAAACGCGGTGGAGAGCGTGCTGTTGCTGAGCCATGAGCCGGTAGATCAGCTCAGTACCATTTTCCTGGATACTGAATCACGGACATCGGTGCTGATGACCTCCATTCTGTGCAAACATCACTGGCATATCAGCCCGGAGCTCAAACCCCTGACGGTTCAACACGGTTACAAAACGGAACCCCACACCGGTATGGTGCTCATCGGGGACAAAACTTTCGGCCTGGCATCAGAATATCCATACGTTGTCGATCTTGCCTCCGCCTGGCAGCAAATGACAGGGCTTCCGGCAGTATTTGCCTGCTGGCTTACCCGCGAACGGGTGCCGCTGGCTTCCAGAATGATGATCAACGAAGCGCTGGCCTGGGGAGTAGCCCACATTCCTGACGCCGTGAGCGCCTTGTTAAATTCACAACTCAATGATAACGAGGCAATTAGATATTTAACCCAATGCATCAGCTTCCGCCTTGGGGAGCAACAGAAAGAGGCCATACATACCTTCTTTGCACTCCGCAATACACTATGAATAAATAATTGCCAGGCTAACCGCCTCGCTCAACCGGCATGTATTACATTTGTGGGCGCAAATGGTAATCATTCTATGAAATCGATACATACCGGATTTTTTCTGCTGATAATCGTGCTGTTTTGCGGGACACATCCGACTGCTGTGCACGCTCAGCAATCTTATAAAGATCTGACAATTAAAGTTTTTCTGGATGCTCCCTGGTTTGAACTCACCTATATCCGGAGGCAGATTCCCTATGTGAATTATGTGAACGACCCAATGGATGCGGATCTGCATATCATGGTTACCCGAAAAAGTACCGGTTCTGGTGGGATGCAATATACCATTTCATTTATAGGGCAGTACACATTTGCCTCGCGGAAAGACGAACTCAGTTTCTTCACATACCCGGATGAAACTTCTGACGAAATCAGAAAGAAATTTGTACAAAACCTGTCTCTGGGTCTTATACCTTTTCTGATCAACACCCCATACAAAGACAGATTATCCATAACCTACGAACCGGGCAGTGATACCCTGCCTGCCGGGCCCACCGATCCCTGGAACGGATGGGTGTTCTATACTGCGGTAAATGGTTGGATGTCATTTCAGGAAACTTACCAGAACCTGAATATCTGGTCGAATTTCAATGTTTCCCAGATCAAAGACCGCTGGAAACATCAGTTCTGGTTCAGCAATAATTACAATGAATCCAATTACATCCTTGCCGACGACCGTTCGTACCGTAACATCACCCGGTCGTGGGGAGCACACAACAGAAGTGTCCTGGCCATCAGCGACCACTGGTCGCTGGGTGAAATGGCCGGAGCCAGCGCCTCTACCTATTCAAACATCAAACTCAACCTCTACCTGCAGCCAGCCATTGAGTACAATATCTATCCTTACAGCCAGTCGAACGAGCGCCGCCTCGGCTTTAATTACAGCATCGGACCCCGTTTGAACGTTTATGTTGACACCACTATTTACAACAAAACCCGGGAACTCTTCCTCAGGCAATCACTATATCTCCGGTACTACCTCATCCGCTCCTGGGGAAATATCGGCGCCAGTGCAGGCTATTCATCCCTGGTCCCTGATTTTGCAAAATACAACCTGAGCGGCAATTTCAATCTGAGTATCAGAATTATAAAAGGGTTATCCTACAATCTTTCCGGAGGAGCCTCCATCACCCGCGATCAGATCAGCCTGCCAAAAAAAGGGGCTACCGAAGAGGAAATTCTGCTTCAGAAAAAAGCGATGCGCTCCAGATACAACGGCAACCTGAGTTTCGGCCTCTCCTACCGCTTTGGATCGATCTACAACAATATTGTGAATCCCCGGTTTGAACTGTAGAATTACTTCTTCACCGGTTTGTATCCACGCTGTTTGGCAGCCTCTTCGAGGCGCTGCTGAAACCGTGACTTCTTCACCGGCTTCTGCTTGTTGGCCTGGAGCTGAGCCCTGAGTTTGTTCTCATCCACAAACCGCCGGATGATGAAGATCTGGGCAAAGGTGATGAGGTTGGCCAGCAGGTAGTAGTAGCTGAGGCCGGATGAATAACTGTTGAAGATCCCCAGGAACATGATGGGCATCAGGTACATCATCAGTTTCATCCCGGGCATCTGTTGTGTCCCCGACATCATCTGGTTGTTGATGCGTGTATAGATGATGGTGGAAATGGTCATCAGCAGGGTAAAGAGGCTTACGTGGTCGCCGTAGCCCGGTATTTTGAAGGGGAGGTTCAGGATCGAGTCGTAGCTGGAAAGGTCAGTGGCCCAGAGGAATGACTGCTGCCGCAGCTCGAAGGAAGCCGGGAAGAACCGGAACATGGCCAGCAGGATCGGAAACTGCAGCAGCTGGGGCACACATCCGGCCATAGGGTTCACCCCCACCGACTTATACAGCGCCATGGTCGCCTGCTGCTTCTTCATGGCATCCTCCTTCTTCGGGAATTTTTTGGTGATTTCATCCACCTCAGGTTTCAGAGCACGCATTTTGGCCGAAGAAACATAGGTTTTATAGGCGATGGGGAAAAGTGCAAGCTTTAGCAGGAGTGTAAGGATCAGAATGATGATACCATAATTCATTCCGGTGTTTTCGAGCCAGTTGAATACCGGAAGCACGGCAAAACGGTTGATCCAGTGCATCAGGAAGAACGACCATCCGAGGGGTATCTGCCGCTCCATGCCCAGATCATACTGCTTCAGCGTTTTGAACTTGTTGGGCCCGAAATAGAACTGCAGCGGAATGCGGGTCTCCTCAGCTCTGGTATATGGCACTCCCAAAGTAGCGTTTACTGACCGGACATACCTCGGATCCCTGCTTTTCTTGTCGGTAGAAACCGAAGCCTCAGCCTGGGTAAAATGGTCACCGGCAATTAATACGGCAGTAAAAAATGCCTGTTTAAACGACAGCCATTTGACCTTTGTCGGTACCGACATCTCATCATCCTTGGATTCTGACAGATATTCCACTTCGCGGTCGGCATGGGCATAATATACCGTGGATCCGTTCATTACGTTGGTGGTCTTCTCCTGCTTCTGCAGCTCAGCGGTCCAGGCGAGGTCCAGTTGCTCGGTCTGCGGAGCCACATAATCCTGCATCCCTTTCATCACTACCTCAAAACCCACCATGTACGATCCCCTCGTAAGGGTATATACGAATTCTATATACGGATTTTGGGCACCGTCACTCACGGAATCAAACATATACAGGCGCATCCCGAATTTCAGCCGGTCCCCCTTCATCACGATGCTGTCGGTGCCTTCTGTGGTGTTGTCGTACCACACAGGGGTAAAATGGCATTTGCCGGTTTCAACGCGCTGACGTTCCTGGAAGAAACTGAGGGAGAAAGTACTCCCCTTCTCCCTGAAGAGCATGAGTGGCAAGGTATCGAAGGTCTTGTACTGCGTCAGTTCCACATCGGCAGGGCGCCCCCCTTTGGCAGACAGCCTGATCCGGAGCACATCACTCTCGATCCACCAGTTGGAGGTATCGGCCTGAAGGGCATGTCCGAACGGGGCAGCCAGATCCTGCGGCGACAAGGTGCCTGCGGGCCTTGCAGGGGTGACATCCATTTTGGGCCTGAGGGAATCGGGCAACTGGGTAATGCTGTCCCGTTCAATGCGGATCAGTGAGTCGCGATATGCAGCCTCCTTTTTACGGGCCGTGATCAGCGAATCCTGACGCGCCTTCTCTTTCTGAATCTCCTCCTTCGAAGGCTGCATCAGGTAAAAATACCCCATCATGATCCCGAAGATCAGCACCAGCCCAATGATTGTACTTTTATTCATATCGTATGAGAAATCAATTTTTTCAGATGGTCAACGCATGCGTTGACCCCACAGCGGTTACAAATGCCACAAATACCGGGTGGGGTGCCGCCACCGTGCTTTTATACTCAGGGTGAAACTGCACCCCCACAAACCATGGATGGTCCTTCAGCTCCACAATTTCCACAAGATTCTGTTCGGGGTTGATCCCGGCCGGGACCATACCTGCCTGAATGAACTGGTCGAGGTACAGGTTGTTGAATTCATAGCGGTGGCGATGCCTTTCGCGGATGGTTTCCCTGCCGTATGCCTTAGCCGTAAGGGTATTTTCCACAAGATCGCATCGGTAGGCCCCGAGCCGCATAGTGCCGCCCAGCCCTTCAACCTTCTTTTGTTCCTCCATCAGGTCAATCACCGGCCAGGGGGTTTCGGGATTCATTTCCGTTGAATGGGCATCTTTCATTTTCAGCACGTTGCGGGCAAATTCAATCACAGCGCACTGCATCCCCAGGCAGATACCCAGAAACGGTATGTGGTTCTCACGGGCATACCTGATCGCTTCTATCTTCCCTTCTATCCCGCGGCTGCCAAAACCAGGGGCCACAAGGATACCCTGCACGCCAGCAAGAAGTTCTTTTGCTTTGTCCTGTTCCACCGATTCTGAATGGACCATCCTGATCTTTACCTTCAGTTCATTCTCCACGCCTGCATGGTGCAGCGACTCGATGATAGACTTGTACGAATCCTTAAGCTCCACATACTTACCCACCAGTGCAATGGTAACCTCCCCTTTGGGGTTGCGCATCCTGTCCACAAACTTCTCCCATTTGGTGAGGTCAGGCTCCCCTTCGATGGGGATGTGCAATTTCCGGAGCACCTGCTGGTCGAGCTTCTCATCCCGCATCAGCAGGGGGACATTATAAATGGTATGGGTGTCGATACATTCGATGACTGCCGAAGTGGAAACGTTGCAGAAGAGGGCAATTTTATTGCGGAGGCCGGCATTCAGGGGTTTCCCGGTGCGGCAGACAAGAATGTCGGGCTGCACTCCCAGCTCCAGCAGCGCCTTTACCGAGTGCTGGGTGGGCTTGGTTTTCAGCTCACCGGCAGCTGACAGGTAGGGAATAAGGGTGAGGTGCACCACCAAGGTCATGTCGGGATGCTCCCATTTCATCTGTCGCACCGATTCGATGTAGGGCAGCGACTCGATATCGCCCACCGTACCCCCGATTTCTGTAATCACAAAGTCGTAACGGCCCGTATCCCCCAGCAGCCGGATGCACCGTTTGATCTCATCGGTGATGTGCGGGATCACCTGCACCGTTTCCCCGAGATAATCCCCTTTCCGCTCCTTGTTGATCACCGTCTGGTAGATCCTGCCTGTAGTAACGTTGTTTGCCTGGGAGGTGGGTACGTTCAGGAAACGTTCGTAATGCCCCAGGTCAAGGTCGGTTTCGGCACCATCCTCGGTTACATAGCACTCTCCGTGCTCATAGGGATTGAGGGTGCCCGGATCCACATTGATATACGGGTCCAGCTTCTGGATGGTCACAGAAAACCCCCGCGACTGTAAGAGCGTGGCCAGCGAAGAGGATACAATCCCCTTGCCCAGCGATGAGGTTACCCCACCGGTTACGAAGATATACCTGGCGTTCGGCATACGATTTTGTTTTCAGGTGCAAAGTAAAGCAAAAGAGAGATAATGTGCCAATGGGAAGATGTGGAAATGTGTAAATGTGAAAATGCTGAGCGTAGTGAAGTCCCGGGAGCGAAGCGATCCGGGATGGAAATGCTGAGCAAAGCGAAGTCCCGGGAGCGAAGCGATCCGGGATGGAAATATGAAAATGTGAGAATATGGAAATGTGGAAATGTAGAAATGTGTGATATGTGCAAATGTGGAATTGAGGGAATATACAGATTAATCGTTATTTTTACAGCATGAACAGAAGATCTTTAATCATCCTATTACCCTTGCTGGTTTTATCCTTCACAATTTCAGGGCAACACATCCTTGCCGGCATACACGGAAACCAGGATTATTTCTATGACTTTGTGCCAGATAAAAGCCTGGGGTTTGCATCCGGGTCTGGTGGCACTGTTACCTATTCTCTCGATATTAACAACGATGGCATAAACGACCTTATTTTCGGTGCTCAGCGTGAAGTCACCAACTGGGATGGAAACTCCGGAAGCTTTGTAATATCAATGAATCAGACAGGTTTTGCCCTTGAAGGATTTGACTCTTGTTTTGCCATTTTCGACAGCACACTTCAGTATCATCTGTACTACCTCGAAGCGATGGCAAAATCTTTTTCAAAATACGACACCATCAGCAATAACGCATTCTGGTATCCCTCAAAAGTATATATGGGATATAGCAGAGGCAGTGTTAATAAGCCATGGATTTACGGATATGGTTGCGGTAGCATGATGGATACAACCCAGGGAGACTATTATGTCGGAGTTCGGGTAGTAATCCCCAATGATACCCTTTTCGGTTGGGTAAAGATCAGGGCAACTACCAATTCTGTTACTATTGAGGAATTTGCCTGCAACTTGTATTCAATTGGCATGCATAAAAATTTCAATGAAGTTGATGTTTCCATTTACCCAAATCCGACAAACGGACAACTTACCATCCTCAATACCCGGTATGATAAGCACCAAAGTATTGTAATAATTTTCAATCTGCTTGGAGAAATGATTTTAGAATGCGAACCTGACACCGAAAAAACCACCATCGATTTGTCGGATCAACCCAAGGGTGTGTACATGTGCAGAATATCTTCCAACCAAGGAAATGTTACAAAAAAAATCATCATTCAATAGATTATACCTGAATAAGTTATCTTTATAATAAAAGACTGTATGAATAATCATCATCGCTCTTATAGTGCAATTTTCACCCTGCCTGTAATCATAGTCCCTATGATGCTGCTTGCACCACAAGGACTGAGAGCCCAGACAGACAACTATCCCAAACAGCAGTCGTCGGTGTCGGTGTATGCTTCCACTTTGCTGCTGGCATCGGTGGCGAACCTGAGCTACGAGCATTTGTGGAGGCCCTCGGAGACCTCAAAGGTACGGCTCGGGTTAACAGCCGGATATACCTTTGCGGTTCAGCATTGGTCCGGGGGCCTGGATGATCCCGGTATGGGGCCACACCTTGCATTCACCCTTCTGGCAGGCCGGAAAGATAAATTCTTTGAGCTGAAACTGGGGGGGACGGCCCTGTTTGAAAAAAGCGATCCCGGATTCGAGTACAGTTATGCCATGCCTGTGATTTCGCTGGGATTCCGAAAACAAAATCCTGAGAAGAACCGCTTTTTCCGGTGGAGTCTCAGTACGGCAGGCATTGGCTTCGGATTTGGATATATCTTCTGATTCTATTTATCATCTGATATTTAACAATTTATAAGCATGAGAATTTCTGCAAATCTCAAATACAACGTATTTCTGATCCTGTTTTTGTGCAGTCTGTCTGTTGCATTCGCTCAGGATACCTCTGCCACCGGCCCGAAGAAACCGAGGCCGATCTTCATAAACGGCGAGGCACAGGTGGTGCCCGAATTCAGCAATCCGTCAGAATGGATCAGAGAGGAGCTCTGGGTTGAAGCCCCGTTCGATTCTGACCTCGACGGGAAACCCGACCGGATGCATGTATTCGTCACCAGGCCCCGGCAAACCGATTCCTCCGACCTGAAACTTCCGGCAATCTACATGTCGAGCCCCTACTACGGCCTGAAGCTACTGGATATGATGACCCAGAAGAAAAAGCACTTCTGGAATATTGACCATGAAATCGGGGAGATGCCCGTGCCCCACAAGCATAAAGACCCGAAAACCAATGGCAATCGACCCATGATGACCATGTTCTACGACCGCACCTGGGTGCCCAGAGGGTATATTATGGTGTATTCCTCCTCTCCGGGCACAGGGTTGTCAGACGGGGCCCCCACTATCGGAGGGGAGAACGAGTCGCTGGCTCCCAGGGCGGTGATCGACTGGCTGTGCGGAAGGGGTACGGGCTTTACCACCCGGACCGGAACCACGGAGGTTAAGGCTTACTGGTGCAGCGGTAAAGTGGGAATGACAGGGACCTCCTACGATGGCACCCTCTGCCTGGCGGCTGCCACCACAGGGGTCGAAGGCCTTGAAGCGATTATCCCCGTAGCTCCGGTATCTTCATGGTATCATTATTACAGGTCGAACGGACTGGTAAAATCACCCGGAGGGTACCCCGGCGAAGATGTGGATGTGATGTATGATTTTATCAACAGCGGGGATAAAACCAAGCGAAAAGGGAACAACCAGAGGGTCAGGGACAGCCTGCTGATGAAGTACCAGGACAGAATTACAGGCGATTACAATGCTTTCTGGGAAAGCCGTGATTATCTGAACCAGATCGGAAACATGAAAGCCGCTATGCTGATGTCGCACGGATTCAACGACTGGAATGTGATGCCGGATCAAAGCTACCGGTTTTATGCAGCCGCAAGGGAGCTTGGCATCCCGGTGCAATTGTACTACCACCAGGCTGATCATGGAGGGGATCCCCCCATGCAGATGATGAACCGCTGGTTTACCCGGTACCTGCATGGCGTTGAGAATGGCGTGGAAGGGGATGCCCCGGTGTGGATTGTGCGAGAAGGGAACACCCTTCCCACCGCATACAGCAGTTACCCGGATCCCGAGGCAGAAATGGTTACGCTGTACCCGAAAAAGTCCGCCGGTCAGGAGGGTGTACTCATTACCGAAAAACCTGAAGCGCAGCCTGATATGTCGTTTACCGACGACGCAACGGTACCGGGAAACCTTTTGGCCGACAGCACAAATGCCGGCCACAGGGTGCTTTTTGTTACGGCACCCCTGCGCGAAGACCTCCGGATTTCAGGCACCCCTGAAGTCACCATCCGGCTCGCTTGCAGCAAACCGGCAGCAAACCTTTCGGTATGGCTGGTATCACTCCCCTGGGAAGAGGGCAAAGGAGTGGCCGTGTACGACAACATCATTACACGCGGTTGGGCCGACCCGCAGAACCATCGCTCGCTGACCGAAAGCGAAAAATTGCAGCCAGGAGCCTATTATACCATGACATTCCCCCTGATGCCTGACGATCAGGTGATCCGGAAAGGGCAGCAAATCGGGTTGATGATCTTCTCCAGCGATAACGAATTTACCCTCCGACCTGAACCGGGAACCATGCTCACCATTGACCTGAATGCCACCCGATTAACTTTACCAGTGGTTGGGGGCACAAGCACGTTTCATGAAGCTTCAGGGCATTAACCTGAAACAAATTGCCCTCCTTCTGAATACCATTTTCATTTGCAAAAGTAATCCCAATCGAATTTACAAACAGGACATGCAGAATGAAGAAAAGTGGATCACGGAACTGATGCTTCTGAGATCGATCATACAAAAAACCCCTCTGTTCAGAACCATTAAATGGGGAGCTGAAGTCTTCACCTGGAACGGCAGAAATGTACTGAGCTATGGGGGGTTCAGGAACTATTTTGCCCTGTGGTTCTACAATGGGGTGTTTTTAACTGACAAAGACAAGCTGCTCGTCAGCGCACAGGAGGGTAAAACCAAGTCGCTCCGGCAGTGGCGGTTTAGTTCTGCCAAAGAAATTGATGAAGCGAAAATTCTGGCGTACATTCAAGAAGCTATTGAAGTGGAGAGAAAAGGGCTGAAAATCAAACCTGAAAAATTTCAGCCTTTGGAACTGCCAGTGCTCCTTGAAGAAGCTATCCGCAATGATGACCGCCTGAGTGCAGGATTTAAGAAACTGAGTCCGGGAAAACAGAAGGAGTATATCGTGTACCTGCTGGAAGCGAAGCAGGAGCAAACAAGGAATAGGCGACTGGAAAAGATAATGCCCGGCATAATGCAGGGGATAGGATTAAACGACAAATACAAATGATTCGATAGTTGTGCACTATGTCAAATACAACAGCATACGAACTTTTTTCCGCAATCGGAAATAATCTGAAGGGTGCAGCGCAGGGCCAGATGTTTGGAAAACCCTGTTTTAAGACTGGAGGCAAGGCCTTTGTCTGCTTTTTTGAAAACGAGATGGTTTTCAAGCTCACAGGCATCCCGCACCATGAAGCCTTACAACTAAACGGTGCAAAACTATTTGACCCCTCGGGCAAGAACCGCCCCATGAAAGAATGGGTGCAGGTTCCGGAACAGCACAGTACATTATGGACGAAGCTTGCTGCCGAAGCAAACTCTTTTGTTTCCGGAATGTTAGAATAAGAAACCTCCAATCTGAAAGATCATGAAAATCGTAAACGTTGCCAACCAGGAAATCCAAGAGACGCCACACAAAGTGGATGTAAGGAAACTGTACGATCATGCCAGCGCCCAGGCGATGCACATCACCCTGCAGCCCGGCGAATCACTCAAGCCCCATATCACCCCGGTGGATGTATTTTTCTACATCCTGGAAGGGGCTGTGGATGTGCGTGTTGGCGATGAAACCATAACGGTGCAAAAAGACCATCTTGTTGAGAGTCCGAAGGATATTGTTCATTGTCTGTCAAACAGTTCCGTTGCTTCAGCCAGAATTTTAGTGGTAAAAGCACCCAAACCCATGAGTCAGGCTAAGCTGCTGTAGATCTCCCAGATAAACTGCAAAACCTTTTCTCCGGTCAGAAAAGAGTAGGGCGTGCCATGATAACGGCATATCGTGGCATTTTCTGTTTCTCATTTTTTCCATGCATCTGTTTTGGAGAAATCAATACAACCTCTATTTTTGCATCAACCATTCGAATGACCCGGAGTAATGACGCGTCATGAGAATGTTATAGTATCCTGCAACTTAGTCGCTTTATAAATCATTTTTCATCCATGAAAAGAGTAGTTATTATTGCCATTCTTTTAGTGATGACGCAGATGCTGAGTGCTCAATGGAAAAAGATCTGGTCGTTGCCTGAAAAGTCAAATGATTACATTTCCTGTGCCTGCTATATGGGAGGCAATATTCTGGTTACGTCTGCAATATCAGGCGTATTGGTTTCATCAGATAATGGAATAACCTTTAAGGAATCCAATAAGGGATTGAAAACAGACACGTCGGTTAAGAAGGGGGAGTTTGGGTATTATCCGAATTTTTATTATTTGGTAGCTGCTGGTTCCGATATCATCGCCACGTGTGGCACCACTGGAGTTTATCGTTCAGTTGACAAAGGGGTTTGCTGGAATGAGGCCACCAGGGGTATTGCAGACCCAAAGGATTTCCGACTGAGCAGCAACCAAAAGGTGGTTTTTGGTTCAGGTAGCGACCAGATCTTGTATCGATGGAACTCTCAGACTGTCCGATGGGATTCTGTCACAGATGGCATAAGCGATTTTGCCGTAAATGAAATCGGATTATTTGTTTCTGTGGGTGGCAGTTTGTACCGCTCTGTCGATCAGGGAGAGACCTGGGATGAGATTTTATTTGACCCCGGAAATCCGGATCAGGAAATGTACGCTTGGAATAGCCAGGAGTCACCGGGTGACGGAGTAAGCATCCAGGCAGCCGGCAAATATGTTCTGGCCAATTGTTGCTACCAGTCGGTTATTATGTCCTCCGATAGCGGCTCCACCTGGAAATCACTGAATACTAATTATATCGGTGGGATTGCCAATAGCGGTAAAATGCTTTTCATTACCCCGGAACTTTATGAGCCTGTGGGTATCATGAAATCAGCCGATGGTGGTAAAACCTGGAAAACAGCAAATACAGGCCTTCCGCCAGGATACATCCAGGACCGTGAGATATTCCCGGTGAGTAGAATTTTCATCTCCGGTAAAGACCTCTTTGCCATATATCGCGGAAATGAGCTCTGGAGGAGACCTCTTGCTGAATTAATGGCCCCCTGAGAAGGGAACCAAAAGACCATTGGCTAAACCAGGGGCTCTCCCTGACCCACATTGAAACCAACGATGCAGTTTTGCTACAGTCGGGCACCATGGCGCGTAAAGAGTTCTTTCTGTTAAAGAAAAGATGACATGTTGCTGATATTATGCATGTTATTCCATAGCTGTTAACAAAGATGAACCCACTCTGAAAAGAAATGCCCGCAGGACTTGTTCCGGTTTACCGGAATCCCGCTGATTTTCGAAGAAAGCGATATACTGAAATACAACTCATTAGAATGTTGGTTTCATTATCAGAATAAGAAAATGATAAGCATTGATTCATTATGAAAAGACTGGAAAACCATCTGGAGAAATTCATCTTTTTCAGCCGCTGGCTTCAGTTGCCGGTGTACATCGGACTCATCGTCGCGACGCTGACGTATGCGGTCAAGTTCTAAAAATCAAGCTGATTGTAGCACTGGTAAGCATCTCCGGTGTACACCTGCTCAAAACCTTCATTGACTTACAGAATGTATCCATGGAGTAAGCGATCCTTCAGATCATCATCCATGTGGTGTTTATCATCTCGGCGCTTTTGCTGTCGTATGCCGACAAGGTAATGCACTCCTACACCTATGATGAGGAGAACTGACCTTCAGGAGGTAATTATTGCCCCAGGTAAGCTCTGAGGAGCTTGCTGCGCGATTTGTGCTTGAGGCGGCGCAGTGCTTTCTCCTTGATCTGCCGCACCCTTTCGCGGGTAAGGTCGAATTTGGCTCCGATCTCGTCGAGGGTAAGGGCATAGGACTGTCCAATTCCGTAATACATCCTGAGGATCTCGCGTTCCTTCTCCGATAATGACTCAAGGGAACGGTGTATCTCCTGCAGCAGTGATTCCCTGATAAGGTTGTCGTCCGTTTCGGGGGTATCGGGGTTGGCCATGATGTCGAACATGGTCATCTCCTCACCGCCGATAGGGGCATCCATCGAAACATGCTTCATGTGGATTCCCATCGCCTTCGACACTTTCTCCTTGGGGAGGTCCAGCGCTTCGGCAAGCTCATCCTCAGAAGGGAGGCGTTCGAGTTTCTGCTCCAGGATGGAGGACTGTTTGGAGATCCTGTTTAAGGATCCCACCTGGTTCAGCGGGAGCCTGACGATACGGGATTGCTCGGCAAGGGCCTGCAGGATCGACTGCCGGATCCACCAAACCGCATAGGAGATAAACTTGAATCCGCGGGTTTCATCAAAACGCTGTGCAGCTTTAATCAACCCGAGGTTTCCCTCGTTGATCAGATCCGGCAGGCTCAGCCCCTGATTCTGGTATTGCTTGGCCACGGATACCACAAACCGCAGGTTGGCCTTGCACAGGCGGTCGAGCGCTTTCTGGTCGCCCTGACGGATACGCCGTGCCAGCTCAACCTCCTCATCTACCGTGATAAGCTCCTCCCGGCCAATCTCCTGCAGGTACTTATCAAGGGATGCCGTATCCCGGTTGGTGATCGATTTGCTGATTTTAAGCTGCCTCATATTGTTTCCCCCTAATCTTGGGTATGACTCTGAAAAACCATCCCGGTTTAACAGATATGACAAATCTTTTTACTGCAGGGTTGCTTTACCAAGGATACAATTTATCAACAGGTTTGTTCATTTCTTCTGACCCAACCCGTATATTACAGTCCAAAGCCGTAATACGCCCTCATCCCGTTCGGATATACCCCTTCAATCAGGACGCCACCTTTTTTGGTATTCAGATAGTTCACCAGGTCATCCACCGATTTCATCGGCTGGTTGTCGATACTGGTAATGATGAATCCTTCCCGTATGCCACTGGAAATCAGCTTACCTGCCTCCAGGCTTACCACCTTCACCCCATACTGCAACCCCAGTCTCTCCAGCTCTTCGGCAGATGCTGCGGCAAATCCGCCCCCCAGCAGTGAGGTAATGTCCTGTGATTCGCGGGTTACCACATCGGTATTCCCTTTGGCGTTCAGAAGGGTAACCGTAAAGGGTTTTTCGCGGCCACTGCGGTCCACAACAAGCTTTATCTTATCACCGGGTCGCTGCCTTCCGATTATTTCCAGCAGCTCACTTTTGCTGTTTACCTTCACGCCGTTCACCTCAATAATCACATCGCCGGTCTCCAGCCCTGCAAGTGCCGCAGCCCCTTTTTCGCTCACGCCGGCGATGTACACGCCCCTGATCTTCGACAACCCCTTCTCATCCGCAAGCTTGCTGTCCACTTCCATTACACTGGCACCAATCACTGCCCTTTGCACTTCACCAAATTCCTTGAGATCAGCAATGACTTTCCTCACGATATTTACAGGAATCGCGAATGAATATCCCGTGTAGGCTCCCGTATTGGAGGCAATGGCGGCATTAACACCCACCAGTTCACCGCTGGTATTTACCAGGGCCCCGCCACTGTTGCCGCTGTTCACGGCAGCATCGGTCTGGATAAAGGATTCGATGGCGCTTTTATCCCCCAGTATATTGATATTCCTTGCCTTGGCACTGACAATACCGGCTGTTACGGTTGAATTCAGATTAAAAGGATTCCCAACGGCAAGCACCCACTCACCAACCCTGAGTTCATCAGAATTACCAAACAGGATGAACGGCAATTTTTCAGCATCAATTTTTATCAGGGCAAGATCAGTGGATGGATCCCTGCCGATAATCTTTGCCTGATAGGTACGCTTGTCGTTCAGGGTCACTTCAATCTGGTTTGCATCCTGTACCACGTGGTTGTTGGTGACGATGTAACCGTCGGATGAAACAATCACACCCGAGCCTGAGGCCTGGACCGGATAAGCCCTTCTTGGAAAAGGATCAAACCCGAAAAAATCCTGAAAGCCGAAGAAGTTATCGTACACGCTGCTTTTCTGCATGTAAAAGGTTTTGATGTGTACCACCGAATGCACGGTAAGCTCAGCCGCTTCGACGAAGTCGGGAGATTCCTGCAATGCCCGCAGGGAGGCATACCGGGCCTGCACAGCGTCATCCCCGAAATTCACATACCTTTTCTGTTTACCTGTAAATGCCCAGAATGAAGCGGAGGCAGCCAGACCTCCTATCACTGCGGCCACCAGGGCCACGATCAGGATTTCCCGTTTCAGCATTGTTTTCATAGCGTATAGGTTTTGTTTTAAACTTCTGTCATTATGCCTTTTTTTTAAAAGGCTCTTCTGAAACGCAAACCAAAGGCCATTCGTTTAAAGGGTCTTGTTAAAAATTGTTAAGCAAAGTCAACAGGCAGCAGGAAAAGAGCATTGTTTTCATATCAACTTTATCCGTATTTTTACGGCGGAAAACATCTGACAAAATGACACAGCCAAACCGACCGGGAACCCACAGAGGCCTGTATCTTTTTACAGGATTATTTGCCGGCATTGTGCTTGGCTTTGGGGCCGCCCTGCTCCTGCAGAACTATTCCATCTCAGGCCTGTCAACCTTGTTTAAACAGGATTCTGACACCACCAGCATTGCTGATTCCTCACCAAGGAACGCCAAATCAGGGAGATATCGTACCGGTCGGGTCAGCGACGCCGGATCCGCTACGGGTCAGGATCAGCAGGCGGATGAGCTTTCGGCAGAGATCAATCCAGACGACACCCTGATCACCATTGACGCCACAGGACCAGGTGCCATTGCCCGGGAAGAGCTGCTGGCCATCCGGAAGATCAAGGTTACCGATTCCGGTGAGCCGGCTGCCACCAAAGGGGGCAACACTGGCTCAGACTCGCTCCTGACAGCCCTCACAGGCGTTAAACCTGCGGAAGGATTCAGGGAGTATATCCTGGAATTCTGGCAGAACCCGCTCAACTACAAAGGATACAAGATCATCAGGGATAAAATTGTATTGTACGGCCTGCCTCCCGAACAAAGCTACAAGCTGCTTTCAGGTGAAGGAACCCTGGTGCTTCAGACACCTCAGTACAATTACACCCTTCGGGAGGCCAGTGACTTCCTCCCTCTGATCCCGAAAAAATAACCCTCTGATGGAGATTGCTTTCCGGAAATACCAGGCCACAGGGAACGATTTTGTGATGATCGACAACCGGAAGGGTGGTTTCATCCCCTCAAAGGAGATGGTGTTACGCCTGTGCGACCGGAGGTTTGGTATTGGCGCCGACGGATTGATTTTGCTGGAAACAGAGGGAAAAGGGGCGTTGAAGATGCGCTATTTCAACAGCGACGGTGGTGAGGCAACCTTCTGCGGCAACGGTGGAAGGGCTTTTGCAGCCTTTGCCGCTGCCCTGGGCATCAGGGGCAACCCGCTGGTATTTGCTGCGAGTGATGGATTGCACACTGCATCGCTGGTGGAAGCCGGACACCCGAATTATTTTGTGGAACTCGCCATGTCGGATGTGGAGGTGCCCAATCCCGACCTGATCAATACGGGCTCACCGCATCATATCGTGAAGGTGGATAAGGTTTCTGAAGTGGATGTATATATGGAGGGGAAAAAGTTGCGCCATGATCCACGTTTTATGCCCGGTGGGTGTAATGTGAATTTTACAGAAATATCAGGTAATCAGATCAGAATACGTACCTACGAACGGGGTGTTGAACAGGAAACCCTGTCGTGTGGTACCGGTGCCACTGCCACAGCGATCTTCTATGCCCTGCATAAACCCGATGGATCCCATACCCGGGAAATTCAAACGCAGGGTGGATTGCTGCAGGTCAGGTTTAAAAAAACCGGAAACCGATTTACAGATATCAGACTGTCAGGGCCGGCAGTGGAATCGTTTTACGGAAATACGGACGTTTTATGATAGATGGAATGAAATTGAGGCTTCGGGCCCCGGAATTTGATGATATTCCGGTGATCTACCTATGGGAAAACGACCCTGAGGTTCAAATTTTCAGCCTTGTAAGAACACCGGTATCCATTTACGCTATCGAACAGTATATCCTCTCCTCCGATCAGGATCCTTTTGTGGCCAAACAGGTCCGGTTCATGGCAGAGACCCGTGAAAATCCCGTTCCCGTAGGCCATATCGACCTGTTTGATATCGATGCGCGGCACCGCCGGGCAGGTGTGGGTATCCTTACCGACAAAGCCCACCGAAGCACGGGATATGCCACGGAAATGCTCGGGCTGATTACCCACTGGTGCCGGCAGGAGCTGGAGCTGCATCAGCTGTGGTGCAAAATATCAGCAAGTAACGCCAGAAGCATTAAGCTTTTCAGCCGTGCGGGCTTCGTGGAAACCGGACGAAAGAGGGAATGGCTCCGCGAGGAGGGCAATTGGGTGGACGAGGTCTTTATGCAGAAACTGTTGGGTGGTTGAGTTGTTTATTCGTTTAGTTGTTCATTCGCTTAGTCGTTTTGACAACCAGCGCCGCAGGCGCGACAGAAAATTGCCCGGGACAACGTCCCGGGTACAAAAATTAGCTAGGGACAACGTCCCGGGTTTTGGAAATGGGAAAACTATATAAAAAACTGTGGATCTATATTTTGGCGGCTTTAGCCCTTTGTCTGGCCGTGGCCGCAACCGGGGCCTTTTTTTTACTGGCCCCTAATGTGAAAAGAAATATTCCGGATGACCGGGAATGGCTGTTCGTTGCTCCCCGGCACACCATGGACGATGTGACAGCATCGCTGGAGCGTAACTCCGTACTGCGCAGCGACTTCACCTTTAAGATGGTTGCGGATTGGTCAGGCTCCGGGGATCTCCTGAGACCAGGGAGATACAGGCTTCTTCCGGGAATGAGCAATTACCGCATACTGCAGAAGCTGCGGAACGGGTTGCAGGAACCTGTGAGGTTCACCTTCAACAACATAGACCTGCCTGAGGAGTTCGCCGGTATAGCGGGAAAAGCCTTTCATTTCGATTCGCTGCAGATGCTCGAAGCCATGAAAGACCCCGGGCTCGAAGACAGCATGACCATCAAACCCGAAATGCTGCTGGGGCACTTTTTGCCCAATACCTATGAGATCTACTGGACCATCAGCCCTGAGAAACTCATAGCCAGGCTGGTGAGTGAATCGGAGAAATTCTGGACCGATGAGCGCAACAGGAAGCTTGCTGAACGCAACCTTACCCGGGATCAGGTGCTTATCATCGCATCCATCGTCCAGAAAGAAACCAACCATACCGATGAGATGTCCAGGATAGCGGGCGTTTATATCAACAGGCTGAAAACCGGGATGAAGCTGCAGGCAGATCCCACCGTGAAATTTGCTGTCGGACAGCCGGGGCTGCGCCGCATCAGGCACGAGCAGCTGGTTTACGCTTCGCCGTATAACACCTATTACACCGAAGGCCTTCCTCCGGGTGTGATCTGCGCCCCTGAACCTGAAACGATTGATCGGGTGCTGGCATATGAAGAACACCAGTACCTGTACTTTTGCGCAGAACCGGGCTATAATTCAAGGCATACCTTTGCCGTAACCGGTAAGCAGCATATGCAGAATGCGGCGAAGTACAGGGCATGGCTGAGAAGGGAAAGAATATATTAGGTGTGCGTTAGGAGTTAGGAGTTAGGAGTTAGGAGTTATAATTAGAAATTAGAAATTAGAAATTAGTAATTTGTTATTTGTAATATGGGGCATAGGGGAATAGAATGGTGAAACATTTAAAGCAGAAAAATTTGTGGAAATCAGTAGTATTCGTACGATCCGTGTGCCAGCCTCCGTTTTTAACAGATAAAGAAATGTATATGAACAAAATACGAGCACTTTTTACAATTACAACCTTATTGATACTTATAACCTTAGTAGCCTGTGGAAACAGGGAAGAAGCTGCAAAAGCGCTGGTGAAAGAGGGTAAGCGGTTGCAGTCGATGGGGCAGAATTCCGAAGCGGCACGTAAGTTTGAAGAGGCGACAAAAAAGGATGCAGAGAACTTTGAAGCCTGGTATCTCTTGGGCAACAGTCGTTTAACCGCAGAAAAACACCGGGAGGCGCTGGAGTATTTCGACAAGGCGATTCTTCTGAATGCGCAATTTGCACCGGCATGGTACAGCAGGGGTCTGGCATGGTTCTATCTCGACAACCAACAGAAGGCGTGTGAAAACTGGAAAGAGGCTGAACGACTGGGGTATCATAATATCAGCGACCGTACCCGGCACTGCAGGTAGACCCTTTTATACATTGAAACGGATATGCAGGATATCCCCATCCTGCACGATATAGTTTTTCCCTTCCACGGCAAATTTTCCGGCGTTTTTTACCGCCTGTTCCGATCCCAGGGTGATAAAGTCATGGTATTTCATCACCTCGGCCCGGATGAATCCCCTTTCTAGGTCTGAATGGATTACTCCGGCTGCCTGCGGAGCCGTCATCCCCTCACGGATCGTCCATGCACGGATCTCCTTGGGGCCCACCGTGAAGAAGGTTTTCAGGCGGAGGATGTCGTAGGCAGCCCTCACCAGTTTATTGACCCCCGGTTCCGACAATCCTGCATCTTCCAGAAAAGCTTGCTGATCAGCAGGATCCTCAAGCTCAGCGATTTCCGACTCAAGCAATCCGGCAATGATGAGCACCTCAGCACCGGTACCTTCCAGTGCGGCGTGTACCTTTTCGACATAATGGTTCCCTGTGGTGGCAGAGGCGTCATCCACGTTGCACACATACATCACCGGTTTCATGCTGAGCAGCTGGATGTCCTTCACCCATTCGTGGTCCTCCTCCTTCACCGGGGCCGTACGTGCCGGCTGCAGGTCTTCGAGGTGTTTCTTGTAAAGGGCCAGCACATCATACCCGTGCTTCGCCGACTTCTCCCCCGCCCTTACCATCTTATCAAGGCGGTGCATCTTCCGCTCCACAAGCTCCAGGTCCTTCACCTGCAGCTCAAAATCCACCAGCTCCAAATCGCGCACCGGATCAACACTCCCCTCCATGTGTGGCAACGAAGGGTCATCGAAACACCTGAGCACATGGATGATGGCATCGGTATTCCTGATATCGGAGAGAAAGCTGTTCCCGACCCCCTCACCCCTGGATGACCCTTTTGCTAATCCCGGGATATCCACTATCTCAACAGTAGTGTGCACAATTTTTTCGGTCTTCTGGTATTTTTCCAGTTCAAACAACCGCTGATCGGGCACCAAGATCTGCCCGATATTGGATTTGGATGAGCTGAAGGCATAGGCCGAAGTCTCCCCTTTGGTATTGGAGATACAGTTAAAAATGGTGGTTTTGCCGGTGTTGGCCAGTCCGACGATGCCGCATTGAAGAGCCATGGTGGATAATGTTAATGTGCTGATGTGCTGATGTGCTGATGTGCTGATGTGCTGATGTGCTGATGTGCTGATTGTTAATTTGTCAATATGAAAATGAGTTAATTCACAATGGTCTGATTAACGTTGGGGCAAAGGTAGGGAATCCGGATGAAATGGCAGGTATCGTCATTGTGGTGAGTAACAATTCATTTGCAACCGTTGTGTGATGCATAAAAGTTTTTAACAAAAAAATGTTGATGTGGCTTGCACGAACAGAATTTAATGTATAAAATTGTTGAGCCCAAAGTGATCACAAAAAACAGAGATGCCTATGGCGGAACTTCGACCCCTGATTCTTTCCAACTCATTTATTTACAGACCAATACCACATTCCCACTGATACTTCAGCGGGTGTGATTTGGCTTTGCAGCATAGATGATTTCCGGGGAAATCCGGGGGTTGTTCGACCAGCTTTTCATGCAGAATTAACAATTCACAATACAAACCTAAACCTAACCATTATGAAAACTTGTACGTTTTCTTCGACCGGAATCAGGAATCTGACCACTGGTCTGGTGCTTTTCTGTGTTGCCATCCTACCGATGGCTGTCTCCGCCCAGCTTACGGGTCCAAAAACCGTTGGAACCGGAGGCGACTATGCCACGGTTGAGTTAGCCATTGCCGACCTGAACCTCATGGGGGTCGGGCCTGGTGGTGTCACTTTCAATGTGGCTGCGGGGCATACGGAGACCCTCAGTTCAGCCACGGCCGGAACCATCACGGCTACCGGCACAGCAGCCAACCCGATTGTTTTCCAGAAAAGTGGTGCCGGTGCAAACCCGGTGATTACCGCTTTTGCCTGGACCGCTGCGACCGCCTATGACGGTATGATTATCATTGCAGGTGGTGACTACATCACCTTCGACGCC
>Ga0116154_10000653_pt1 | contig 37389 bp, 34 predicted proteins | sample AD_UKC030_MetaG_FD_89898 | JGI IMG/M metagenome (GOLD analysis project Ga0116154, IMG submission 89898) | Active sludge microbial communities of municipal wastewater-treating anaerobic digesters from USA - AD_UKC030_MetaG | ecosystem: Engineered > Bioreactor > Anaerobic > Digestate | place: USA... | reverse complement strand
GTCATCTGCGTTGTTGCGTGGACGGTCGAGTATCACCGAGGATACACTCTCGCCCACGCGCCTAGCATCTGACCCGGCGGCGCTCCCGCCAAAATCGGAAGTTATTTTTGCACGGACCCTTAAGGGCATCATCCCGGCTATTCGTCAATGCGCTGCAAATGCGTGACCCAGAAATCCACAAGATCCCCTTCGACGATCAGGAATACTGTTTGGGTACGGGCTGCACCGACAAGTTCTTCGTTATCGCATGAAACATTACTGACTGTCGGGCCTCGGTGTGAACTGACCTCGCGCACGCATTTCCTCGATAAGACGATCGGACTCCTCACGCTGCTCCTTGAGGACTTCTTCTTGTGGCCTTTGAAGATTGTTCAACGCGGTTGATATTTGACCGAGTTTCATTGTGTAGTAATTCTCGAGCAGGACGCGATAATTATCCGGAATACATTCATTCAATTTGCGTTTATGCGCCTCAGCCCACTGCTTCTGTGCTTGGCTTTCTATGGACGTTGGCAAAGGGGCCGCAGGGGATGTCGTCGCTGGTGCTTGGCGCTTTGGTCGTTGCAGTGCCAGATGCCCGCCAGGCTTTTTCAGTCTTTCGTAAACGGTCTCAGGCCGACTCCAAGCGAAAGAGGGTGATTTCCGGACGGACGTTGAATCGGACTCGCAGCAAATGGCCCACGCCACGGCTGATGTACATCCGACGATGGCCATTCAATTCAAAAAAACCGGCTGTATACTTTCGGTTTCGCACCGGGAGCAGAGGCGGTGGGAGGAACGGCGGTTTGCATTGTCCCCCATGGGTGTGACCGCACAGGATCCATCCTTGATGTGCAGGTCGCTTAATTGCACCAAGCATTTGCCGGCCAACTTGCCTGGGAGATTTGACAGGGGCAAAGTCCGCTCGGTCAATTCGATCCAATGCGGCTCATAACGCCAGGTATAAAGGCCGATACTGAACCCCAATCCGGAGGCAGCCATCGACCACTTCAAGAAGCGGCGTCTTGTGATCCCAGTCCGTTCCATCGAGTGCCTCCGCTATCTGGCGACACCGATTGCGATGTCGTAGTGGGCGTCGGTGGGACGGGCCTGCTTTTCAGCGCCTTCGTCATCTGTCAAGTCTTTGCCAACACTATAAAGCACATAGTTTTTTTGAAGACGCGACTTGAAGGAAAGCGGTTTACCGGTGAACGGGTCTTGAGGCACCGATTTGACAAAGGCGGGCGTTAATTCGTCCAGGGCTTTGGGCAAGGCATCCTGGTGGGCCAACCGATATCGCTCCAGGGCCAGCGCGGTTTGAGCCAGGCGCACGGTGGCCGTATACTCAGCTTCCTTGGTGAACAGACTGCTGAAAGCGGGCGTAAAAACTCCGGTCACCAACAATTTTTTCTCTCGGGCCTCCGCAATCGCGACAGCCAGCTGGTCCTCGGCCTCGAGTTTTTCGGGAAACGGTTTTTGTCGGGCGCTAATCAGATCGTCGAGAATGTCCATCGCCATCTCGAAGTCCTCGATGAAAACGGGTTGTTTCTGGTAATCAGCGGGAATGGAATGCGGCAAACCACCTTTCAGATTTTTGAACTCCTGAAGCAGCCGGGGAAGATCCCCGAAGCCATGGATGATCATGCAACGTTCGCCAATAAGGGTGCGGGTGATACTCTCGGGTTGCTCAACTGAATCAAAGCCTGCCAGCAGCTTCTGTAATTGCTGGTCGGAGAGAGTGTGTCGGTTCAAGAGCCGCTCCAGAGCATTTGCGGTCAGGTTCACTGCCACGAAGCGGACCAACTGCGATATCAGGAGCGGTTCCTGCTTCAGCGAGTTCGCCAGGCTTAATCCGGCAAGAATCGCCTTCACGGCCTGATCTTGTTCCCCCTTTTCCGCGGCCACCATTGACTGCAAACTCAGCATTTGGGCGCTCGTTTTGATAGCCGCCAGATGGGGAAGCGTGGCGGCTGAACCCAGTTTGAGATCGACCGGATACCGGCACAACTGGAACTTGGCGCCTTCGTGGAGAAGTTCTAAGGCGGCCTGGTTTTGAGACAGGACATCACCGGTAACCTTGACCATCGCGGGGGATATGGGATCGGATGGTTTGGGCAACGAAGCACCGCCCAGGATAGGAAGGGCGGGATCTTTGCCTTCCGGACGTTTCAACAGGGCAAACGCCTTGGAGTAGATCCGGGCGGCATTTTCATCGGCGGCGACTGGGCTGTACCATTTGTCCAGCTCCTCGGCCGATACGGGATGACCGGCTTTTCTGATGTCATCGAGCCTGGGCCAACAGGCTTTGGGGAGGCCTTCCGAGGCTTGAGCGGTCGTTGAAGTGTTGTGTGGCGAACGCGTATCGACCTTCGAAGCAGGCTCCTTTTTGCCACAGCCAACCTGCAGCAGGAGAATCGATCCTGCGATCAGCAGACCCATGGCGCCTCGGATCAAAAAGGACTTAATCTGGAACCCTGAAACAACGGGAATCCGAACGGATGGAAGGCTAGGTTTTCGAGTTTGTTGATTGAATATCATGCGCCAGAGTTTAGAAAACGGCGATAGACAGGAACGGGGACATATTTTCGGACCACCTTTTGCCAACCGAAAGGCCCGACCAATCCCTTGACCATACTGGAGCTGACCTCCGCGATATCGCGGGGCGGCATCAAGAACACGAAGCTAATCCTCGAATCCAGATCTCCGTTGATGTTGCGCATCGTTCGTTCGAACTCGTAGTCGCTCTCGGAACGGATGCCACGCAGGATGTGCGTAGCGTGAATGGCATGGGCATAATTAATCAGAAACCGATTCGAGAACGAGGTGACCGTCAAGTTCCGATATTGCGCCAGGGATTCGCGGAGCATGTTGATTCGCTCTGCCAGCGGGAAGGTGTAGCGTTTGCCGGGATTGGTTCCCACCGCCACAATCAGACGGTCAAAAAGGCTCACTCCCTGTTCAATCATCCAGAGATGCCCAATGGTTGGGGGATCAAAACTCCCCGCGTAGACGCCCAGCCGTTTCTTCGTCTTCGTGCGCACAACCGAAGCATATCGATTTGCCGGATTGTGTCACTTCCATAAGCTGGTGGTTCGGCGCCACAAAGAGCACCGGGATGGCCTTTCCCCTTGTTAACCCCTTCAGGCCATCCCGGCGTTTCCCCTTGCCCGCGGAGCGACTCTGATGCGGGCCCCACAGGATATTTCGGCAAATTAAAAGACCACTTAAGGAAATAATGGCTGTTTATGAATAACTCGATGGGAGCAGACTTCGGATGCGGCCAAAACCGAAGCGGACCATGCTCGTTGGGCCAGCCAAGGTTTTCGGCAGACGCACTCGTCGGTCTCAGGCGGAGGTAGGGCCTATTCGAACTCATGGCGTTTTTTTGGAAATTGACTCGGAGACTGCATGCACTATCGTTTATAGGTTTGATTGACAGGCAAGACATGAAGACACCAAGAAACCACGGCGCGTGCGCCTTGAGTGCCCAACGGATCTGGCAGACTTTGGGAATCATCCTGCTGGCGGGTCTGATCCAGCGAGGGGGAACTCCTTCGGTTCTAGGGGGAGAGTCGCCGCCTCTGCCTCCCGCCTTTGCTCCTCCCGTCGTTACTCAGTCCAGCAACCCCGCCGCCACTTCGCCCGCCATCCCGACCCCGCGAATTCAATTCGCCTCGGTGACAAACAATCTGGACAAGATCGTCGGCGGCCAGATCGTCAAGTGCGAGTTTGTTTTTACCAATACCGGCAATCGTACGCTGGAAGTGACGGATGTGCGTTCATCGTGCGGGTGCACGACGGCCGGAGATTGGTCTCGAAAAGTCGAGCCCGGCCAAACGGGAACGATTCCGATCCAGTTTGATTCCACCGATTTTGACGGACCGGTTTCAAAGGCGATCCTGATCTCCTGCAACGATCCGCATCAGTCACGGGTCTCGCTTCGCCTGATGGGCAAGGTCTGGTGGCCGATCAAGGTGACGCCCAAGTCGGTGTACATGACGGTCACGACCGATGGCCCCGCCAGCGCGCCGAAAGTGGTCAAGATCACAAATATGTTGGATCAGCCCATCACACTTTCCGCTCCGGAGAGCACCAATCAGCAGATCAAAGCCGAGTTGAAAACGATCCAGGAGGGGAAGGAATTCCAGTTACTGGTGCATGCGGAGCCCGCCTCCGCCACCGAGAACCTCCGAAGCCTGATCCACATCAAGACTTCTTCGACCGAGATGCCGTTGCTGAGTGTCAAGGCCTTCGCGCTGGTGCAGGACGCCATCACGGTGTTGCCAGCGATGGTCGCCCTGCCCCCCGGGGGCCTTCGGGTCAAGGCTTCCTACAATGTTTCGATTCGAAACAACGGGACCAACGTCCTGACTTTGTCGGACCCGGCCATCAACGCCAAGGGAGTTGACCTGCAGATGCGAGAGACGCAACCGGGTCGATTCTATAATATCACGCTCGTATTCCCCGAGGGATTCGAGATCGCCCAAAACGACAACATCGAGCTGGACGTGAAATCGAACCATCCGCGGTTTCCTGTGATCCGGGTCCCGATCAAACGTTGGGGAGGCATTTCCAGCAAGTAACCCAACTTCCCTCGAGGCGTGAACAATTCCGAGCCGCTCAATCCGAGATCGAATTCTCGGTCTGCCGCATGGCGGGTGATCCAGGAGGCAGTGGTAATCCTTGTTGCCGGCGGCGCGCTGGCCTTAGTTGCCAACCACTTATCCCCGCGCGGTGTGGTTCTCAGCCGCAACTATTTTCCTGGCGCGGTTCCTGGGATCGTCAGCCGGCCGGTTGTTGCCGCGCCGCCGGCAGGCAACAGTGAATCGACCAACGCGCTGGCGGCCATTTCCGAGGAGTCTCTGAAGGAACGATTCAAGGCTCAGGGATTGCAGCTGGCTGATAGCAACCTGGTCATCCAACTTTTTCGGGATCCGCGGTATGCGAGCGAATTGGTGGTGTTCCTGGATGCCCGAGATGATCAGCATTATCAAGAAGGTCATGTGCCAGGGGCCTATCAGTTTGATCATTACCGGGCCGAGAAACACCTGGCCACGATTCTGCCGGTATGCCAGACCGCGGATCAGGTGGTGATCTACTGCAACGGTGGCCTGTGCGAGGACAGCGAGTTCTCAGCGCTGATGCTGATCGAGGCGGGTGTGCTGAAGGAAAGGCTTTGGGTTTACGGCGGGGGCATGACCGAATGGAAAACCAATAACCTGCCGGTCGAAATTGGCGCGCGCCAGAGCGGCCAACTGCTTCCCGGACAATCCTCGGCTCCTTCATCCCCGTCCGAGACAAACCCACCATGAGCGCGGAATCCAACAGGCAGAATCCGGAGCCCGGAGCCCGAGGGTCTGATGGAATGATTCGCGCGGCATCCCTTCCTGCCGGCCGATGGCAAAGCCGCGTGGATGTCTGGTCTCCAGGCGTGCGCTGGTTGCTGGGAGTGGCTTTCATTTACATGGGATTGGCGAAGGCCCTGGATCCGGTCGATTTTCTCAAGCTCGTGCGCCAATACGAAATGATCCAGCACCCATATCTGCTCAACGCCCTGGCCGCGAGTTTGCCTTGGTTCGAGGTCTATTGCGGTCTGCTGCTGATCACTGGGATCGGAGTGCGCGGATCGGCGTTGCTCCTGGGCACAATGCTCGTGGGATTCAACCTGGTGCTCGTCAAGCGCGCCCTGGCCATTCAGGCGGTGTTATCCCTGCCTTTCTGCGCAATCAAGTTCGACTGCGGCTGTGGCGCCGGTGAAGTCTACATCTGCCGGAAACTGGCGGAGAACCTGTGTCTGTTGGTTTTGGCGGTCTGGCTGGTGATGTCGCGCAACCGGCGGTTCTGCTGGCGGCACAGTTTATTCATCTAAGCTATGTCGGGTTGGCCCGCGGCCGACAAGGCGACCAGGCTTTTCGCCAACCGCCGATAGTCTTCCAGCGAGTTGTAAAGATGGGCTGAAGCGCGAAAACAGCGAAGTTCCGGATTCCCGACGCGAAAGAAGGGGACCTCGATGTGGAAGAGGTCGTAAAGACGCAATTGTTCTTCATCGATCTTGCCATTGCGCGGCGCACCCTGAAAGCGATGGGGCAACGGGATGGTCGCCATCGAGCCCAGCATCGATTCAGGGCAAGGCGGCTCGACCTCGATGTGTCGGCATAGCAATCGGCGGGCGGCGACCGCAAGCTGGTGGTTCCGTCGGCGGAGCTCGGACCAGCCCCCCGGCAGCACCCCCCCCAACCAGCGGATCGCGTCGCCCACGCAAAACCAGGCGGTCGGATCAAAAGTACCTGCCCAGTCAAATCGGTCCTGGAACGATGAGTATCCCGGGCGGGGCGTGTTGTTCCCGTGGCTGATGACGGCGGGTTGTAGATCGGATTGCATGTCCTCGCGAACCCACAGGAAGGCGGCGCCTTTCGGAGCGCAGACCCATTTGTGAAGGTTTCCGGTGTAGAACGCGGCTTGAAGGCTGTTCAAGGCCAGCGGCAACATGCCCGGGGCATGGGCGCCATCCACCAGGGTGTCGACGCCGCGACACTGCAATTCCTGAACCATCTTGCGCACCGGAAAGACCAGGGCGGTGCCGCTCGTGACGTGATCGATCATGGCCAGCCGGGTGCGAGAGGTCACGGCGTTCAAAACAGCCTCGCACACCTGATCGGGATGACGGATTGGAAATGGCACCTGGGCCACCACGAGCCGGGCGCCGACGCGCCGCACGCCTTCGGCCAAGACATTGTGACAGGCATTGTAATCCTGGTTGGTCGTCAGCAATTCGTCCCCGCGGCGAAGCTTCAACGAGCGCACGACGGCGTTCACCGCGGTCGTGGCATTGGTCACAAACACCAAATCGCGCGGACGCGCCTTCAGAAACCGGGCCAGCTCGGCTCGCGACGGTTCCAGCCGTTCCTCGAACCGACGCCATAAGAACTGGACTGGCTCGGATTCCATCTCCGCCCGCAGTTCATTCTGCCGGGCCAGGATGGGATGAGGACAAGCCCCAAACGAACCGTGATTAAGAAACACGGTTTGCGCGCTCAAAGCCCAACAGGAACGGAATCGCTCCGGTGTCATATGCAATTCACAAAATGCTCTCACACCGCACCTCCGCGCACAACGCCAGAAGTGCAGCCTTGAACCGCAAAAAAATGACCTAACTGCGAATCGACGCCAATAACCGCGAATCATAGCAGACTAAATGTGGAGGACCTGAAGGATTGGAAAATCGATGGACTGCCTGAGAGCCTGCAGCAACCGGCACGGCGGGATAAATCCCGCGGTCCAGTCTGTCGAGCGAGTCTCGCTTCCAGCTCGGATTTTCTTTGCAGCTTCAGCCCAACACGTTATCCTGCCTGCTGTGGAAACGACCATCATCCACCACCCGAACTGCGATTGTCTTAACTCCTGAGGAGATTCCTTATGATTCGAACTCATTCCCGACGCGTTTTTCTGAAGAACAGCCTGTTCGCAGCCGGCGCCGTCAGCCTGCTGCGATCCCCCGCCCTGCTTGCCGCTGCCAATCCCAGCCAAAAACTGGGCGTCGCCGTCATCGGCGCCGGTGGCATGGGGGGGTACAGCATGGACGAAGGCCTGCGCGAAAACCTCGTCGCCATTGTGGATGTCGACGATAACACCATCGCCAGCGTCATGAAGGAAAAGGTGAAGGATCGGGCAAAACCCAAGATTTACCATGACTATCGCAAGATGCTCGACGAATGCCACCGCGATCTGGATGTCGTGTTGATAGGCACCCCCGACCACCACCACGCTCCCGCCGCTATCCGGGCGATCCATCTCAAGAAGCATGTCTTTGCCCAAAAACCGCTGGCCCATAACATCTATGAATGTTACGCCCTTGCGAAGGCCGCCCAGGAAAAGAAGGTCTGCTCTCAGATGGGCAACCAGGGGTATTGCGGCGACCAAATCCGGCGGGTGGCTGAATATGTCGCCTCGGGCGCCATCGGCACGGTGCTCGAATCCCATACCATCCTGGGGCGCAATTTTGGCGGCAGCGGCGGGCGTCCGGCGAGCAAGCCAGTGCCGAAGAATTTGCACTGGGACGAATGGCTGGGGCCGGCGCCTTACCGGGATTACCATGAGGGGCTGCATCCCTTCAGCTGGCGGGATTGGCGGCAGTTCGGAACCGGTACGATCGGGGACATGGCGTGCCATCATCTGGCGGTTCCCTTCATGGCTCTGAGACTCTGGGAAGTCAAACACTTCACGGTGGAATGTCTCAATACCCAAAATGGCAGCGAGGAAAAGTATCCCCAGGACAATGTCGTTTGTTATCACATTCCCGCGCGCGAAAAATTCCCCGCCTGCAAGGTGTTTCTCTATGACCACGAAGGCCTCAAACCGGAGGTCATGAAAGAAACCGAAAAGAAAGAAGACCGCAAGTTCGGCGAGTTCACCCTTTTTGTCGGCGACAAGGGAATGCTGGGAAGTGACGCATTGATGATCCCCCAGGAAAAGCACGATCAGTTCCCGCGCCCTGCGAAGACACTTCCCCGCGCTCACGGCGACGGGCCGATCGCGGACCTTTATTGGTGCATCCGAAACGGCGGCGCGCCCGCATCGAATTTCCCCGACGCGGCAGCGCCCTTGACTTCGATGGCTCTGACAGGGCATTTAGCGCAGTTTGCCGGCAAAGGTAGCAAGATCGAGTGGGATGTCGAAAAGATGGCCTGCACCAACAAGCCCGACGTCAATCGCCACGTCAAACGCCAGTATCGGGAGGGTTGGGAGGTCTGACGTTCCAGAAGATTTGTCATCAAATCCATCTGCCATTCATTCGAACAGCCCATGAACAACCACACGAACGAGTCGTGCCAAAAAAACCTCAGCTTTCGATCTTTCCGGCTGGCGGTCTGGCTGATGGCCACAGTGTTGGGCCTGATCCTGCCCGAGATTGAGGCGGCGTCTGCGCCACGATCGCCTTCTGTTGTGCCGAAATGGGGGCGGTTTGAACGTCTTTTCGAAAGCGCCGTCGCCTATGAAAATCCAGTCCAAGACGTCCAAGTGAAAGTCACCATTACGGCTCCTTTGGGGGAGGAGCAGACCGTGGACGGGTTCTGGTATGAGAATCGAGAGTGGCGAGTGCGTTTTTTGCCCACCGAGATCGGCACATGGAAATACACTTCGACCTGTTCGGATTCCCAAAATCCCGGTTTGCACGGTGTGTCAGGTTCGTTCTTCTGCACCGCCAATCCGGAGACCACCCGGTTCAGTCAACATGGACCTTTGCGGCTTTCTCCCAATCGGCGGTATCTGATGCACGGAGACACCACCCCATTTTTCTGGCTGGGGGACACGGCGTGGAACGGCGCCCTGATGTCGACCTCCGAAGAATGGGAACATTATCTTGCCGTGCGTTCTCGCCAAAAGTTCACGGCCATCCAGTGGGTAGCCACCCAATGGCGCGCCGCCCCCAAGGGCGATCGGCTCCAGGAAACCGCCTTTACCGGCAAAGACCGCATCGTCATCAATCCCGATTTCTTCAAGCGGCTCGACGAGAAAGCAGATGCCGTCAATAAGGCCGGCCTGCTCAACGCGCCGGTGTTGCTCTGGGCGATTGGCGGCGGCAGTCAGCCCGACATCAATCCGGGCTACGCGCTCCCGGAAGATCAGGCCATCCTGCTGGCGCGTTATCTGGTTGCCCGATGGCAAGCCCACGCGGTCGTATGGATCCTCGGAGGCGATGGCGATTACCGAGGCGAGAAAGCCGCTCGGTGGCGGCGAATCGGCCGCGCCGTGTTTGGGAATCTCCCCCATGCCCCTGTCGTCATGCACCCGGGCGGAATGCATTGGATCATGGACGAGTTCCGCGAGGAACCCTGGCTGGACCTGTTTGGATATCAGAGCGGACATGGAGATGGCGATTCGACCCTCGAATGGATGTTGACCGGACCGCCCACCCGCGATTGGACCCAGGCTCCAGTCCGCCCGTTTCTCAACCTGGAACCCCCCTACGAAAACCATGTCGCTTACCAATCCCGCACCCCGATCAGCGCCCACACCGTCCGTCGGGCGATCTATTGGAGTCTTCTCAACGCTCCGCCGGCAGGTGTCACCTATGGTGGCCATGGAGTTTGGGGATGGGACAATGGCACCCAACCGCCCGTCGATCATCCCAACTCAGGAATCCCTTTGCCCTGGCAAAAGGCCCTTGAGATGCCGGCCGCCGAGCAAATGCGTGTCGTTTTCGACGTGTTCAGTTCTATTGACTTCGGCCGGTTACGCCCCGCCCCCAACCAGGTGTTGCTCCAGCCCGGACGCGAAAATCCCCGGCGTTATGTCGCATCGGCAAAAACCGAGATGGACGACACAGCCCTGATTTACATTCCAGAAGACCGCACGATTGAACTCCGTTTGTCGGCTCTGCCCGTCAATGCCCAGGGGACATGGATCGATCCACGCAGCGGCGTTCGTTTCCCGGTGGCGGGCACCATCAATGGAAACAGCCTTTTAGTTGCCACCCCGTCAGAAGGCGATTGGCTGTTGCTCTTCACCCATCAGCATCCCGAATCTCAAACGTCCGGGATCGAGCCCCAGGGCGTGATTGTCAAGTAACGCGCCGTTCTTGGAGCGGCCTCGGTTCGCTGCTCCCCCCCACAAATTGGGCGTTCACCTGCCCGGTCCGAGGGTCTCTGGCCGGTGTCGGCCATCACGGATTTCGATCCTCCTTTCCTCCTGTTCTCCCACTCCCTTCTTGCCTAACCCATCAAAAATTCCCCAGAATCCACGCCAGGAATGCTAACGTTGGTTGAAATTGGCAAGAGTTACGGAGCAAGGACCCTGTTTTCGGACGTGTCCATGCAGGTTAACCGTGAAGACCGAATCGGCTTGGTCGGCCCAAACGGAGCGGGGAAGTCCACCCTTTTCAAGCTGATCCTGGCAGAAGAAATGCCCGATGCAGGCCGAATCGAGATGCTGCGCGGCATAAGCGTGGGACATCTGCCCCAGGAAAGCGCCCCCACCGGGGAGGTGACAGTGCTGGAGCTTGCAATGGCCATCACGTTGGAAATGAGCAATTTAAGGAAAGATTTGGCTCCAGAATCCATAGGACAACCGTCAAAGGATCCCGGCGATCCGTTGCGTTTTGCGCTTCTCGGCGGATGGGAATTGGAAGGTAAAGCCAAGAGAATCCTGAGTGGTCTCGGATTCCGGGAAAGGGACTTTGATCGACCGGCTCGGGAACTCAGTGGCGGCTGGGTGATGCGAGCGCATCTGGCTCGTCTGCTGGTTCATGAGCCCGATTTGTTGCTTCTGGATGAACCTACCAACCACCTTGATCTGGAATCGCTCCTTTGGTTCCAGGAGTATCTTCGCGAATACCCCGGCGCCATCATTCTGATTTCCCATGACCGCGATTTCCTGAATCAACTGGTCACCTGTGTTGTGGAGATCAGGCAGGCACGAATCTTTCGATATCGAGGCAACTACGACGACTACCTGGACCAGCGGGAAGCCAACGAGGAACAACTGCTGGCCGCCTGGAAAAATCAACAGCGAGAAATAGCTCGTCTGCAATTATTTGTAGATCGTTTTCGGGCAAAAAATACCAAGGCCAGCCAGGCCCAAAGCAAGCTCAAACAAATCGAGCGCATGGATAAAATCGAGGCCCCCGAGGCTGCCGAGGCCACGATCGATTTCCAGTTTCCGCAACCGCCGCGCAGCGGACTCAAAGTCCTCACCCTGTCCCAGGTCCGGTTTGGCTACGGCGACAATCTCGTCTATGATGGTATCGATTTTCGCGCCGAGCGAGGACAACGGATCGTGTTAGTCGGTCCAAATGGCGCGGGAAAATCAACGCTGCTCAAACTCTGCGCCGGGGTGCTGCATCCGCAATCGGGCCTCCGACAGCTCGGACACCAGGTCAAAGCCGGCTATTATTCGCAATATCGAGTCGAATGTCTTCATCCCGACCTGACCGTGCTCGAAGAGGCTTTCAATACGCCCCAACGCCTCACAGAAACCTTCGTTCGCAGCGTGCTCGGCTGTTTTCTTTTTCGGGGTGACGATGTTTTCAAAAAGATCAGTGTCCTGAGCGGCGGCGAAAAAAGCCGGCTCGCGTTGGTCCGATTGTTGCTGGATCCTCCCAACCTCTTGCTCATGGATGAACCCACCACCCATCTTGACCTTTCCAGCGTCGACGCCCTCCTTTACGCCTTGAGCCAATTCGACGGCACACTGGTGTTCATCAGCCACGATGTTTACTTCATTCGATCGCTCGCCAATCATGTTGTCCATGTCGAAAACGGTTCTCTGATCCATTATCCCGGCGATTACCCATATTACCTCGATAAAACGGCCGCCCGCCAGGCGATCGAAAGCAGAAATGCCCGTCCTGAAAACTCCGCAAAAAATTCAACCTCAAGCCTTAACCGGGAACGCCGGGAACAAAAACGCCTGGCCGCCGAGCAACGGCAGGCCCGCTATCGCGAACGCAAGGTCCACGAGGACACAGTGCATCAGTTGGAAAAGGACATCGGCACCATGGAATCCCGTCAGGCTGAATTGGTAGCGGCCCTCGAAAGACCCGAGACCTATCAGGATTCACGTCAGGCTGTGGAGATCAACCTCGAGCTTAAGGACCTTCAGGAGCGCCTTCAGCAAGCGACGGCCGACTGGGAATCGGCCGCTGGCCGACTTGCGGCATTCGACCGCGAAGATTCCTAGAAGTAATTAGAATGAAGGATCGGGCTTGACGGATTAGTTTTCTTACTTCAGCGTTGCCCGCCAAATTTGGGTCTGTAAGGATTCCTGATAAAGCATGCTCATGAACGCAGCGACACCAACAGCACCGGCCAGCGGCGGATCTGCGGCGCCACCGGCCGCGGACAAGCGGTATAAAATTCTCGAGACCACGATGAAGCGGCATCAGTATAATCCGGATGCCTTGATCGAGGTGCTTCATACGGCCCAGGAGTTGTTTGGTTATCTGGACAATGACCTCTTACGGCACATTGCCACCAGTTTGAAACTTCCCCCGAGCAGCGTGTTTGGGGTGGCGACGTTTTACCAGTATTTTTCCCTGAAACCGAAGGGGGCGCACACCTGCGTGATCTGCATGGGAACGGCCTGCTATGTGAAGGGAGCGGACCGAATTCTGGCCACGCTGGAGAAACATACGGGGATCCGGGCGGGGGAAACCACGCCGGACAACCAGATTTCCCTGATCACCGCCCGCTGCATTGGCGCGTGCGGAATTGCTCCCGCGGTGGTATTTGACGGGACGGTGACAGGCAAGGTGACTGCGGAAAATGCATTGAGCTTGGTGAAAGGATGGTCGAAACATGGATCTCGCTGATCTATTGGCAATCGCGGAGAAGGAACGTCAGGGGCAAAAGAAGCACGTTTTACGTTGCTGTGTGGCGGCAGGCTGCTTGTCGTCAGGCGCCCAAGCCGTCAAGGACGGTTTGGAAAAGGCCGTGAAAGAAGAAGGCTTGTCCGACGAAGTGGAGGTGCGCGGAGTCGGCTGCATGCGTCTCTGTTGTCAGGGCCCGCTGGTGCAAAAGGATCCGGACGGAACGCTTTATGAGAAAGTGCGATCCGAGGACACCGCCTCTCTGGTATCAACGCTGAAAGGCGGGACCACCTCCGTCAATACCATCGATACCCAACAGCCCTTTTTTTCGAAACAAGTCTCGGTGGTGCTGGAAACCAGCGGGCAGGTGGATCCTCTGCGGATCGAGTCCTACATCGCGTCGGGGGGATACCAAGCCCTGCACGATGTCATTTTGGAACTGACGCCCAAGTCGGTCATCGAAACCATCGTCAAAAGCGGTCTGCGCGGACGAGGCGGAGCCGGCTATCCAACGGGATTGAAATGGCAGACGGTGGCCAAGACGGAAAGCACGAAGAAATATGTGATCTGCAACGCGGATGAAGGCGATCCCGGGGCCTTCATGGATCGCAGCGTGCTGGAGAGCGATCCGCATCGGGTGCTGGAAGGCATGGCGATTGCCGCCTATGCCATCGGCGCGAGCCAGGGATTCGTCTATGTTCGGGCGGAGTATCCCCTGGCCATCAGCCGGCTGCAAACCGCCATTCGGCAGGCGAAACAGCTCAACCTCCTCGGCAGCGGAATTTTCGAGTCTCCGTTTAATTTCAACGTGGAAATCCGCATTGGGGCGGGAGCGTTTGTGTGCGGCGAAGAAACGGCTCTGATGGCTTCGACCGAGGGCAAGCGCGGGACTCCCCGGCCGAGGCCTCCTTATCCGGCCGAAAGCGGTTTGTTCGGCTTTCCGACGCTCATCAACAACGTGGAGACATTCGCCAACGTGCCGGCCATCATGGCCAAAGGCCCGGAATGGTTTGCGAGCCTGGGCACAGAAAAGAGCAAAGGCACGAAGGTCTTCGCTTTGGCGGGCAAAATACGCAACACCGGCTTGATCGAGGTTCCCATGGGCACCACGCTGCGGCAGATCGTCGAGGAGATGGGCGGGGGCGTCCCGGATGGCGGCAAGGTCAAAGCGGTCCAGACGGGCGGGCCTTCCGGCGGCTGCATCCCGGCCGCACTGCTCGACACGCCGGTGGATTACGATTCCCTTTCAAAGATCGGCTCCATCATGGGATCGGGCGGTATGATCGTCATGGACGACCAGACCAACATGGTGGACGTCGCCCGCTTTTTCATGGAGTTCTGCAAAGAAGAATCCTGCGGCAAGTGTGTTCCCTGCCGGACCGGCACCGTGCAGCTCTATGAAATGCTGAACCGGATTCTTCAAGGAAAGGCCACGGAGGAAGATCTCAAGCACCTCGAGGAATTGTGCGAGTTGGTGCGGCATACCAGCCTATGCGGCCTGGGACAAACCGCGCCCAATCCCGTACTCAGCACCCTGCGCTTTTTCCGGGAGGAATACCTGAATCTGCTCAAACCCATTGGAAAATCGGACGATAGCCTGTCCGCGCCGGCCAAAGAATAGGGAGCAAAGCTTATGGGAGCGAAAACACTAACGATCGACGGCAAGACCGTGGGAGCTCAGGAAAATCAGACCATCCTGGAAGCCGCCCGCGATGCCGGCATCGACATCCCGACCCTCTGTCATTTGGAGGGCGTATCGGATGTGGGGGCCTGTCGCCTCTGCATGGTGGAACTGGCGGGCTCGCCCCGGTTGTTCCCCGCTTGTGTGACCAAGGTGGCCGAAGGCATGGAGGTTTTCACCTCGACGGCGCGACTTCAAAGGTATCGCCGGATGATCTTGGAGCTGCTCTTCGCCGAGCGCAACCATGTCTGTGCGGTCTGCGTGGTGAATGGGCACTGTGAATTGCAGGACGTCGCCACCCAGGTTGGCATGGATCACGTGCGATACGCTTACCGTTTTCCTGTCTGCGAGGTGGACATCACCCACAAGCTCTTCGGTCTGGACAACAATCGGTGCATCCTTTGTTCGCGATGCGTGCGCGTCTGCAACGAAGTCGAAGGGGCTCATACCTGGGATATCGCCGGCCGTGGCGCGGCCGCTCATGTCATCACCGATCTGAATCAGCCCTGGGGTGAGGCGGCCAGCTGCACGTCCTGCGGCAAATGCGTGCATGCCTGTCCGACGGGCGCCATTTTCCGCAAAGGTTCCACCGTCGCTGAGATGGAACGGGATCGTTCCCGTCTTGAATTCATCGTTACCGCCCGGGAGAAGAAACAATGGATCGTATAAAATTCGCCACCGTCTGGCTGGGAGGCTGTTCGGGTTGCCACATGTCCTTTCTCGACTTGGACGAGTGGTTGATTGAGCTTTCCCAAAAAGTGGAAGTCGTCTACAGCCCGATCATCGACATCAAACGTTATCCGGATCAGGTCGATGTCGCCCTGATCGAGGGCGCCGTTGCCAACGAGGAACATCTCGAGATGATTCGCCAGGTGCGCCGGGCCACCCGAACTCTGATTTCCTTTGGAGATTGCGCCGTCACCGGCAACGTAACCGCCATGCGCAATCCGCTGGGATCGAAGATGCCCGTGCTGCAGCGCGCTTACCTCGAGGCCGCGGAGATCCAGGCGAGCATCCCGTCGGCCCCCGGCATCGTCCCAGTCTTGCTGGACCAGGTGCTGCCTGTCCACGAGGTGGTTCCCGTCGAAATCTACTTGCCGGGATGCCCCCCTCCAGCCGCGCGCATTCGGCTGGTCCTGGAGCGATTGCTGCAAGGAGAATCCCCGAACCTCGCCGGACGCGACTTAAAATTCGGCTGACGCTGGTGTCGTTGCCTTGTTTGCCGTTTCGACAATTGAACTAAAGAACACTTTCATATCTTTATGGCTGAACGGATTGTCATAGACCCGGTAACCCGCATCGAAGGCCACGCCAAGATTACCATCCAGCTGGACGATAGCGGTCATGTGGCCGACGCACGTTTTCATGTCACCGAATTCCGTGGGTTCGAACGGTTCTGCGAGGGTCGGCCGTTATGGGAAATGGCCGGGATTACCGCTCGCGTCTGCGGCATTTGTCCGGTCAGCCACTTGCTGTCTTCGGCCAAGGCTGGCGATCAGATTCTGGCGGTGGACATCCCCCCGGCCGCCGAGAAGCTCCGCCGTTTGATGAACCTCGGCCAGATCGTGCAATCCCATGCCTTGAGTTTTTTCCACTTGAGCGCGCCGGACCTGCTGCTCGGTTGGGACAGCGCTCCGGCTCAACGTAACATCTTCGGCTTGATCGCCGCCCATCCGGAACTGGCCCGGAGCGGAATTCGCCTTCGTCAATTCGGGCAGGAAATCATCGAGGCCCTGGGCGGCAGCAAGATTCACCCGGCTTGGGCCGTGCCCGGGGGCGTGCGTTCAGCGCTCGCCGCTGCACACAAGGAGCGGATCAAACAACGGTTGCCCGATGCGCTCGACATCGCGCGCCATGCCCTGGCGCAGTATAAAAGCCTTCTGAAGAAATATTCCCGCGAATCCCAAATCTTCGGCAACTTTCCCTCCCTTTTTATGGGGCTCGTCGGTCCCGAGGGCGAATGGGAACACTACGATGGCCGTCTGAGATTTGTCGACAGCGGCGGCAACGTCCTGGCGGACTCGATCGATCCAGCTCGCTATCAGGAATACATCGGAGAGGCAGTCCAAACGGATTCCTATCTAAAATCCCCTTTCTATCGTCCGTTGGGCTATCCGGACGGGATGTATCGCGTGGGACCGCTGGCCCGGCTGAATGTCTGCTCTCATCTTCGCACTCCCTTGGCGCAGAAAGAATGGGAAGAGTATCGGGAACGCGGCAATGACACGGTCACCTCCTCGTTTCAGTATCACTATGCGCGTTTGATTGAAATCCTCGCCAGCCTGGAACGAATCGAAGAGTTGTTGGATGATGCCGAGCTGTCGTCGAACCGGTTGCGGGCCGATGCCGGCATCAACAAGCTGGTCGGGGTGGGAGCCAGCGAGGCTCCTCGCGGCACTTTGTTTCATCATTACCAGGTCGATACCGACGGCAAGATCACCAAGGTGAACATGATCATTGCCACGGGCCAGAATAACCTTGCGATGAACCGTACGGTTGAACAGATCGCGCGCCACTACATTCGCGGCCCAAAGATCCCCGAAGGCATGCTCAACCGCGTCGAAGCCGGCATACGGGCCTTTGATCCCTGCCTGAGTTGTTCCACGCACGCGGCGGGTGTCATGCCCCTCGAAATCCGGCTGTTGGGCGCAGACGGAACACTGCTGGATGAAATCCGACAGTCTTGAGTCTCCCGACTCCGGGCCGCCAGAACGTTCTTCCCAAGTCATCATCATCGGCTACGGAAATGAACTGCGCGGCGATGATGCGATCGGCCGACATATCGTCCGGGCTATTGAGGCCCAACATATCCGGGGAGTCGTGACTGCGGATCTTCATCAATTGCTGCCCGAGACCGTCGAGTTGATCTGCCCATGTCGTTTCGCGATTTTTGTCGATGCCTGCCTTGACTCCGCGATTTCGGAGGTTAGCGTTACTCCGGTGATTTTGCGCGCAGCAGACCTGTGGAGAACACATCTGGCCAATCCCGAGAGCCTGTTGGCCCTCTGCCAGGCTATTCACGGGCGGATGCCGGAAGCCTGGTGGGTCCGAGTGCCGGTCTTCACAGTGGATTTTGCCCAGGGACTCTCTGTCGCCGCAAACCACAACAAAACCGTGGCTCTCGACAAAATTGACCGTCTCCTCAAACGCCTGATTCCCAACTCTTTTCGCCAGCCCAAAAACTCCGACCCCCTGAACAGCCATGCATGAGGTTGGCATTATGCAGAATACGCTCGCGATGGCGATCGCCAAGGCGGAGGCCACAGGAGCCACTCGGATTCACCAGCTCCAGCTCCAGGTCGGCGCCCTGAGCGGAGTCGTGCCCGAAGCCCTTCAGTTTGCCTTCGAGACGCTGCGGCAAAACACCATCGCGGCCGAAGCCCTCCTTGACGTGGAATTCATACCTGCCACCTGCTGGTGCGGCGCCTGTCGGAGTGAATTTCAATCCCCGGATCTGCTTTTTGAATGCCCGAAATGTGGAACTCTGGCCTCCGAGTTAAGGCGGGGGCGCGAGCTCCATCTCAAATCAGTGGAGGTATCTTGATATGTGCCAGGAATGTGGCTGCAACAAAAAACCTGAGCCGGGAGTTGCCCCTGTGTCAGGTCAATCCGCTCGTGTTTCTACTCCCGCCCCGAAACCATCGGCGCACCAGGAGCATGGCCAACCCCACGAACTGGATCATCATCCGGATCAAATATCCGGCGGGAAACAGGGGTCTCCTTCTCAAGACCCGCCCACCAAGACCCTTCTCCTGGATGAGCCGATCCTCGAGCAGAACGATCGGTTGGCTGAACGAAACCGCGGATTCTTTTTAGCCAAACAACTGCTGGTCCTTAACGTTCTATCATCACCCGGTTCGGGGAAGACCACGTTCGTTCAGAAGACGGTTGAAGGCCTCGCCCCTGCCCTGCGGGCCGGGATCATTGTGGGAGATCTTGCGACCGACAATGATGCCCGGCGATTGCAGGCCACCGGCGCTCCTGTGGTTCAGATCAACACCGGAACCCTTTGCCATCTGGACGCCGCGATGATTGCCCGCGCCGCTTCCCAGCTGCCCTTGGATACCCTCGACATCCTGATCATTGAAAACGTAGGGAATCTGGTCTGCCCGGCCGCCTATGACCTGGGCGAGGACCTGCGCATCGTCATGCTGTCGGTCACCGAAGGAGAAGACAAGCCGTTGAAGTATCCGCCGATGTTTCATTCGGCCCATGTGGCGATCATCAGCAAGAACGACCTTTCCGAGGCTGCGGGATTCAACCGGGAACAAGCCATCGCCAACTTGCATCGGATCAGTCATCATGCCACAATCCTTGAAGTGTCGGCAAAGACCGGTCACGGCATGGATGCTTGGCTGCGGTTCTTGCGGGAACAGAAAGCGAAAAAACAATGACCTTGCCACAGGCAAGCGATGACAACTTGCTCAATGAATTGTTCTCTCATAGGAGGCTACCATGATGCGCTCTGATTCTTTCATGACTTCGAAACACACTCCCCCGATCCTCATCCGTCTGATCGTCCTGACAGGCCTGGCTTTGGCGAGCCTATCTCCCTCGTGTTCGGCTGCCGACACTTCAACCGCCCCGAGCGCCTCCAAGACCAACGCTCCAGCCACCAAGGAATCTTCCCTGGCCACTCTGGATTTGTTCGATGGCGAATCCCTCCGCGGATGGAAGATTACCGATTTCGCCGGTCACGGCGACGTGCGAGTCGAGTCCATGAAAAAGGTCGTGGAATCGCTCTCGGACCGGGCGGCTGAAAACCTGAAGAAGAACAACACCGAAAGCGAGGCCAAAGGTTCCGTCGTTGTCATGGAAATGGGCGCCATCCTGACGGGCATCCAATACACCAATGAGGTTCCTGTCATGAACTATGAAGTGTCCCTCGAGGCCATGCGGTTGGATGGAAACGACTTCTTCTGCGGACTGACCTTTCCCGTGAATGACACTCACTGCAGCCTGATCGTTGGCGGTTGGGGGGGCGGGGTGGTCGGCATATCCAGCATCGATGGGTTCGATGCCTCAGAGAATGAAACCACTAAATTCAAGGGATTTGAATCGGGCCGATGGTATCCGATCAGGGTCCGGATCACCCCTGCCAAGCTGGAAGCCTGGCTGGAAAAAGAGAAGGTGGTCGAAGTGAAGACTACCGGACGCCGTCTGACGTTGAGAGCCGGTGAGATCGAGCTCTCGAAGCCCTTCGGCCTCGCGGCCTATCAAACCGCGGTTGCCTATCGCAACATCCGCCTCGAGCGCTTGTCCGATCCCTGAAGAACCCAGACTGGCGGACAGACCTTCAATTATATCATTCACTAATTAACCAGAATTGTATTGTCAGCGGAAGAGCCCGTGTTAAATTGGCATTAACGCTGACGATTGCACGTCACAATGTTCGAACATGAATGATCAGTCTTCGAGTAGTGATGGTCCGGATTTTCTGAAGAATTCCTCTCTCTACCGCGAGTTTCTCGCGGAGAAAGAGGAGATTCTCAAGCACAAATGGTTGGAGTCCGAGAAGGCCGGTCATGATATCGGCTTCGAGCGGGCTTTGGTTGACTGGGTGGTAAAGCATCGCGCTAACTGGCGTCGAAGCCGTCAAGCCAACCAACCCTCGGTCTGACGGAGAAGTCCGGGCTATGGGTTTCTCGATGCGAAGGGCATCGTTTAAATGACGAGTCCGACGCGGCGAGTGAGGGGGAGGAAGGTGTGGATAGTCTGTTATCATGACTGAAGCACTCAAGCAACTCTTAAGCAAACGAGCGATAGCGCTTGTCCTGAAGGACTTAGCTGACAAGATTGCCTGTCGTAATAGGGGCAACACCGCGGTCGTTCTCATCGGAATCCAGCGAGGCGGCGTTCACCTGGCAGTGCGGATATCCCGGTTGCTCGAAGCGCTGTGGCAGCAGCCTGTGCCGGTGGGCAATGTGGATGTCAGCATGCACCGAGATGACTTGGACCACCGGCTACCGGCGCATGTGCACCCCACTGAAATTCCTTTCGACTTGAACGGAAAAACGGTGGTTCTAGTGGACGACGTGCTATTTCACGGCCGCACGGTTCGTGCCGCCATGGACGCCCTGAATGACTTCGGACGCCCCCAGTCCATCCAATTGGCCGTCCTCGTGGATCGCGGCCATCGGGAGTTGCCGATCAGCGCCGACTACACTGGCAAAACCATTGAAACCGCCGTCGAGGATCGGGTGGATGTCCTGCTCGAGGAAGACGGCATGACGGATTCGGTCGTTTTAAAACCCAATGGCCTGGCATCGTAAACACCTGCTCGACACCGAGTCTCTGACCAAGGATGAGATCCTGACAATCCTGGACACCGCCAAGGCATTCAAGGCGGTGGGAGAACGCGCGATCAAGAAGGTGCCGGCCTTGCGGGGCAAAACAGTCATCAACCTCTTCGTGGAGCCATCGACCCGCACACGGATCAGCTTCGAACTGGCGGCCCAAAGGCTCACGGCTGACATCATCAATTTTTCGGCGGAAATCTCGTCCCTCAAGAAAGGGGAAACACTCAAGGACACCACCCGCAATCTCGAAGCCTTGAATGCGGACATCATCATCATACGCCACAGCGCGGCGGGGGCTCCACATTTTCTGGCCCGATTTCTCAACGCCAGCGTAGTGAATGCGGGAGATGGGGCGCATGAACATCCGACCCAGGCTCTCCTCGACGCATTCACGATTCGCGAAAAAAAAGGCAGGATCGCCGGGCTGAATGTCACCATCCTGGGAGACATTCTTTACAGCCGGGTCGCGCGCTCAAACATCTGGGCCTTAACAAAACTGGGGGCTCGGGTTACTTTATGCGGCCCTCCCACCCTGGTTCCACGCGTCTTTGAACAGATGGGTTGCCGGGTGTCCCATCGGGTTGAGGAGGCCATCGAAGATGCCGATATCATCAACCTGCTTCGCATCCAGCACGAACGTCAGCGAAAAACCATGTTTCCCAGCCTCGGGGAGTACTCGAGCCTCTTTGGACTCAACCAGGCGCGGTTAGCGCGCACCAAGCCTGATGTTCTGATCATGCATCCCGGCCCCATCAACCGGGGCGTTGAAATCGACAGCGATATCGCCGATTGCGAGCGCTCGGTCATCCTGCAGCAGGTCACCAACGGCTTGGCCGTCCGCATGGCCGTCCTTTTCCTGGTCAACGGAGGCAAGGGCCCCCAGGAAGTCGGCTAACTTCCCCCCCTCGTCATGGCGCGATCGGGACGGCCCTGTAATAGACCGGCCCTGGCTCCAACATGGCTTCGCTCACAAAATTAAACGTTTTCGACATGTAACTAAATGCCCGGGTTGCCTCGGTGGTCCAATTCTGCAAATCCACCGATCGCTGGATCAAACAGTCCATTCCCGGAGAGCCCGACACCAAAAACTCGACGGCGCCGTTGGCCAAGAGATGGGGATAACCCAGGACAACCGGTATCTCAGGGCCTTTGACCGCCCGATAGAACCGGGTGGCAAAACTGCTGCCGGGAGGGTCGGTAATCTCCTCAATGCCGCTGCAAAAAACATGAGTCGTCAGGGGAAGCCAGTCCCCCATGCGAATGGCGGTTTCCAGAGTAAAGGTGCTTCCGGGCGCGCCGCTCACCCGTATCACACGATGCTGCGTTTCCCCATCCTGCACGACCTTGGATGACAATTGCAGCCGGGGCACCGTCGAGCGAACAACCCGGTAGGAACGAGGCACACCGGGCGGGACGGTCCGATCTCCCAGAACCACGGAATCGCTGACGATGTTGAATTCGCGCAACAGCAACCATTCCGTCTGGTCGTCCGAATACCACAACTCTCCACTGCTGAAATTCGGGCCGGTGATCACCAATTTCCGGCTCCCGTCCGGCAGGGATTGTTCAGATAAAATTTCCATGGACGGATCTGGATCCGCCTGGATTCGAACTGGAAAATTGGCATTCTTGTTCTTCAAGACATAGGTCCCCCACACGCCTTCCTTCTTCATCCAGAAATCGGAATAGCTGGAGCCCAGAACAGGCGGATCATAGATCAGCAGGCCCGCTCGATTGCTGTAAGAGCCGCTGAGCCCTTCGAAGACAATGCTCCAAGTAAAATTGTTGCTGACGCTGATCGCGAGCCCCCTCAGGCTGGCCAGATTGTAGCCCGGATAAATGGGGAGACGCCCGCTCTCATACAGCAAAGTTGAGGGAGATAACTGAGGTCCATCGTTGGCGTAAAACCGGATGCGAGCGCTTTCGGCTCCCGTGGCATTGAACTCGCCGAAATACTCCACATCAAACGAGGAAATGCTTCTGGCCTTGCCCGACAGTGTCACGTCGTCGCCAAACTCATTCCGGGAGGAATACCACGAATCCCGGTAGCCAAAAGTATTGTCGTAAACCACTTCTCCCGTCATCTCCAGGCCGAGGACCCCGTAAACAAGCAGCAAGGAAAGCAGGCCGAGGCTTCGAGCACACCCAACGATCAGACCGTTTTGATTCGATTTCCAGATGGTATCCATAATCAGATGCTCGTTATTGATTCTAAGTTGCCGTGGAATCGGCAACGGCGGAATCGCGCCACTCTATCCAGGATCTGGTGGTATACAAGAACTCTTTTCTGTTTCGAAGATTCCAAGCCGCAAAAGCATCAATCCTCGGGGTGAGCCAGATCCATCTCGGGAGTGTAGTAAAGGATGCGACCGCAATTCGGACAGGTCACAATCTCCTCGTCACTCTGACAGGAGACCAGCGTCTGGGGGGTCAGGCGCATATGACAGCCGGCGCACACGCCATGATCGATGCCCACCAGAACCTTTTCCCCTCTTTGTTTCAGGCATCGCTCGTATCTCACGCGATACGGTTCTGCCACCGCCGCCGCCAGCAGGGTCCGTTCGCTTGACAAGGCCTCCAGATCACGATTCAACTCGGTCTCGCGCGCTTTCAACTCATCCATCTTGGCGCAAACGACTTCCTGGATTGCCCGCACTTCTCCGAGCAACGCCGTTTCCTCTTTTTGAGCTGCCTCCGCCTGTTCCATCAAATCAAGCTGCCGATCCTCCAATCCCACGATCGCCTGCCGGCAGTTGTCGATTTCATGAGTCAGAGCCCGGTATTCGTCATTCTTCTTGGTCTGATACTGTTGCAACGAATAACGTTCGATCATCTGCTTCTTGGATTCGGCATCCAATTCCAGCTTCTTCCTTTCCGACTCGATCTGCTTCAGGCGGGTTCGAATGGTCTCCAGGCGGGTCTGGCTCTCCGAAGCTTTGGTCTGCAAAACACGACGCTGCGCCTCGAAACCCACCAATTCAGCCCGAATATGATGGATGCTTCGATCTCGTTCTTGCAAGGCCAGCAATTGTTTGACGACTTCCAGCATGTTGTTGAGTTTACCCTCCGCCACGGTATGAAGAGCCTCATAAATAGTCAATGTCCATCCTGTATCTTCTGAGGATCAAGGATGCATACTGCCGAGGCGCTTGGGCACAGAGAACGATTTGTCAGAACAGATCTGCTGGATTATATTGGCGCACACTGTATATTCCGAATTTGGCACAGTGGATTCGCTCTAATGAGAGGTGGATCATGCAGCTACAAAGGTCGTAAGGTGTATCATGACGTCATGTCTGCAAATCCTTCTGGTGGAGGATAACGAGCATATCTCCGAACAGATCCGGAATGCCTTGACCATTCAAGGTCTCAATTCACTGGTCTCCCGTGTCTCCAGCCAGGAAGCGTTCCTGAAGGCCATGCGCGAACAGACATGGGATCTGATCCTTGCTGAGTGCCAGATTCCGGGGTTTGAGGGCATGGATGCCATCCATCTGGCACGGCACCACAATCCAAAGATCCCAATCATCCTTGTCGGCGAGGATGACGCACCCTCGTTCACGGAGGAAGCCATCAAACAGGGAGCAGCTGGTTTTGTTTTGAGATCCCGCCTGGCCGGCCTTGGTCCGGCCATTCTGCATGCGATCGACCGGTTTGACCGTTTTCAAACCCCGTCAGCGGGAGAGGAGCGCCATGGCAGCATTAGTTCGTTTCGTGACTTCGTTGAAAATGTGTCAGACTGGCTGTGGGAAGAGGATGCAAATGCGGTTCTTACCTATTCCAACCGGCATGTTAAAGAGCTGTTGGGTTATGAACCTCAAATGGTTCTTGGCAAGAGCCGCTTCCATTTCATGCCTCTTGAAGAGGCGGATAAGGCCAAGAACCATTATCCTCCGTGCAATTCAGTCTCCCCAGCTTGTTGGAGTTCCGAGAGCATCATGCAACGGCAGGATGGACAACTGGTCGTGGTGGAGACCAGGGCCATACCCATTCAGGATCGAAACGGCGCCCATGCGGGTTATCGGGGAATCAGCCGGGACATCACTATGCGCAAGCATGGCGAGATTCGAATCACTCATCTGAATCGGATTTACGCCATGTTGAGCGAAATCAACAAGGCTTCCGTATTGATCCGGGAACGCCGTGAGCTCTTCAAGGAGATGTGCCGGATCGCCGTGCACCACGGCCAGTTTCGAATGGCCTGGATCGGCCTGATTGATTTCCATGCCTGCAAAGTGCATCCGGCCGCGTGGTTCGGCCATGAAGATGGCTATCTGGCCCAACTCCAAATGACCTTGTCCCGGAATATGGAGGAGGGCGGGCTGAGCGGACCCGCGATTCGCAGCGGCAAAGGTTACGTCTGCAACGATATCGAGCACGACGAACGCATGCTGCTGTGCAAAGACGAGGCCCTCAAACGGGGGTACCGGTCCTCTGCCGCCTTTCCAATACGCTCGGGGGAGTTCTATGTCGGCGCGTTTCAGCTCTATTCCGGCGAGGTTGGATTCTTCGACCGCGATGCGGTTCGGCTTCTCGAAGGCTTGGCGCTGGATATGTCTTTTGTCCTCGATGCCCTGGAAAGCGACAACTGGAGGCGTCAAGCTCAAGCCGCCTTACGGGAATCCGAGTTGAAATACCGGATTGTGGCGGACAACACCTATGATTGGGAATTCTGGCGAAGCCCCACAGGCCAGTTCAATTACTGCTCTCCTTCCTGCAAGCGGATTACCGCCCATCATGCCAAGGATTTCCTGACGGATCCCAATCTTTTCTTGATGCTGATCCATCCGATGGATCTACCGTCGGTGCGGCAACACCTGCAGGAAGAACAGGAACAACATTGCGGAAGACTGGTGTTTCGCATCGTCCGCCCGGACGAAGAGGAACGCTGGATTGAGCACCATTGCCAGCCCATTTACAACAACGAAGGTCTATTCATCGGGTCTCGCGGCACTAATCGCGATATCACGGAACGTAAACGCCTCGAGGAACAGCTTCGGCAGTCGCAAAAGATGGAAGTCATCGGCCACCTGTCCGGCGGGCTAGCCCATGATTTCAGTAACATGCTCACTGTCGTCCAAGGCCATGCCAGTCTGCTGCTAACTCGTTCCGATCTCCAAGCCGATATTCAAGAAGCGCTCAAGAGCATCTCGCTGGCCACAAAAAGGGCCTCGGAACTCACCCGCCAACTACTCGCTTTCGGACGTCGGCATCCCCTCTCTGTCGAGCCTTTGAACCTGAATGAGGTCCTCGGAAACCTGGCCCCGGCCATACGACGCCTGTTGCGCGAAAACATCGAACTGGATCTTGTCTATGCCCCCAATCTGCCCATGATCCAAGCGGATGTATGCATGCTCGAGCAGGTCATTTTTAACCTCGTGATCAATGCCCGGGACGCCATGCCGCACGGAGGGAAACTAAGACTCAGAACTCAAAGCTCCGAATTGGACGAAAATTACTCCCACCGGAATCCCGAAGGCCGGGCCGGGTCCTTTGTCTCATTTTCGGTTGTCGACACTGGCTGCGGTATCGATCCTTTCAACCTATCCAAGATCTTCGAGCCGTTTTTCACGACCAAAGAATCTGGAAAAGCATCCGGCCTTGGATTGTGCACCGCCTACGGGATCGTCAAACAGCATGAAGGCTGGATCGAAGTCCACAGCCAACCCGGCAAAGGATCCACGTTCCGTTTCTTTCTGCCAGTCGCCCCACGGGCGGTTACTCCCGCTACCCCTGTGCCTCAGGAACCGGTTTTCCAGGAAGGCACCGAGTGCGTTCTTGTGGTCGAAGACGATGCCGCCGTTCGTGGTATGGTCCGCCGAATCCTGGAACGTCATGGCTACAAAGTCATCGAAGCCGCCTCAGGCAAGGAAGCGCTGGAACTCTGGAACATCCGCAAACAAGATGTTCATTTGGTCTTGACCGACATGATCATGCCCGATGGTCTCTCTGGCCGGGAACTGGCAGATCGTTTGCATGAAGATTGCAGGGATCTCAAGGTCATCTATATGAGCGGTTACTGCCTGGATGTCGCCGGCCAGAGGATCCCCGCCAGGCCTGGAGTCGACTTCCTAGCCAAACCATTTGAGCCCAAGGAATTGCTCCAGTGCATTAAGGACCATCTCCGCCCCTCCGCAGCCGCTGATCCGCTCACGCCCTCAAGCTCCTCCTCCTAAGCGCATGACACGATAGAATTGGCAGGGTGAGTTCATCGGTCCGTTCCATGATGTCACCGTGCCGCTCGCCTGAATATCGGAGGTGAGGGTTTCCCAAGTCCTCAGGTCGACACTGCCCTGAACCCGGAAAACCTCTCCTGTCTTTGAACTCCAAGTGATCTGAATCCGAGGCGAACTGGGTTCGGCCAAAATGCCAATTTCAAGTATCCGAAACACCGGAGATATGGATCTGCGCGCGACAATCTGACCTTTCAAATTCATGATGCTGTCGTCCTCAGCCACTAGGCTGAAAAGCAGGTTCGCATCCATCGAAATCCTCAAGATTTGGTTTTCGGCATCCGAATCTTCGATCACGCTCGAAGCTATCTGGTTGGTGGAGAGGCCCTTCAATTCCTGAACCCCCGAAAACACCCCCAGAAAGGACCGGATTCGATAACTCAAAACCGAGGAGGCATCCGGAGGAAAGGCAAACACGAGCTGACGCCCGTCAAATCGCCCCTGACTATCCACGGCAAGCACATCACTCACAACGTCAAACTCAATATCCCGCAACGCCGCTTCACCGTTTCCAATCAGACCGGAAGCTTTCGCTCCAAAATCGCCGGGCGCGGTTCCGTCGCCGCCATCTGGCAAGGGCGACCATGAGCCGTTGGTGACAAAATCGAGGAGGCTGCCGCCGACAAATCGGATAGTTTGGGCCTGCGTTTCGATCCGGAGAGTGCCTTTGGCGGAGGCGCTCAGACTGCCAGCCGCCTGTTCTTGGACAGTCAGACCGGCAACGATCCCGGAGACCGTTATTCGAGTTTCCGATTCGTCAACAACAAAATCGTTTGTTTCACCCTGGCTTGAAAGCGCGGCAACACAGAAGACTGCTAACAAAACCAGCCTTATTCCCCTCATGCCTGAAAAACCATTGATCATGGCCCTAGGATAAACCTTTCGGCGCTTAAAACAAGCGGGGAAGGATTGGATCCAGCATGACAACGGGCTATTCTATCCGTAACAGGCATGAATCATGGCTGACATCATCCTCACCACGCTGAACGCGAAGTATGTCCACTCGGGCTTTGGACTGCGATACCTGCTCGCCAATCTGGGCGATCTGCAATCCTGCAGCGTCCTGCGTGAGTTCGACATTAACCAACGTCCCATCGAGGTTGCCGAGGCCTTGCTCGCGGATGAGCCGCGGATCATTGGCCTGGGTGTTTACATCTGGAATGTGACTCCCCTCACCGAATTGGCAACCCTCTTGAAGCGATTACGCCCGGATCTGATCCTCATCGCAGGGGGGCCAGAAGTCAGTTTCCCAGACGATCTGCCACCCTTCGCCAGACTGGTTGATTACATTATTACCGGAGAAGCCGATCTCAAGTTCCGTGAGCTTTGCCGTCAGATCCTCGATGGCAATCCCCCGAAAGAGCAGCTGATCCCGGCGTCCCCCCCCAACCCGGATCACCTCGTCCTTCCTTATTCTTTCTACACTCCCCAGGATCTAAACCATCGGATTGTCTATTTGGAAACCTCACGCGGATGCCCGTTTCGGTGTGAGTTCTGCCTTTCCGCGCTCGATTCGGGCGTTCGTCTTTTTCCCTTGACGCGAATTCTGTCGGCCCTTGAGAATTTGTGGAATCAAGGCTGCCGGCGATTCAAATTCGTGGATCGCAGTTTCAATATCACCCGCGATCATTATGACGGTTTCTTGAATTTTTTCCTGGGCCGGTCTGAACCCGGCCTATTCTTGCACTTCGAAATCATCCCGGATCGATTGACTCCCGCGCAGATCGAACTTGCGGCTCAGTTCCCTCGGGGAACACTCCAGTTTGAGGTCGGAATCCAAACCTTCAATCCGTCGGTGGCTGAACGAATCCAACGCCATCAAGACTACCGGCAACTCGAGCAGGTGATGCGTCATTTGCGTGAAGACACAGGCGTCCACCTCCATGCGGACCTGATTGTTGGCCTTCCCGGGGAGACTCTCGACAGTTTTGCCGAGGGTTTTGATCGCTTGGTCTTCTGGAATCCTCACGAGATCCAAGTCGGCATTCTCAAGAGACTCAGGGGGTGTCTCATTCAGCGGCACGATCAGGAATGGCAGATGATTTATCATTCCGCCGCTCCTTACGAACTCCTTCAAAACAAGCTCCTGCCGTTCCTCCTTCTGCAACGGCTGAAACGGTTCGCCCGCTTTTGGGACCTCGTTGCAAACAGCGGGAACTTCCACTCCAGCCACCGCATGATCTGGCAGGATGCCTCCAGCCCATTCCATGCCTTCCTGGAATTTTCGGATTGGCTTTTTCACCGCCTTCGAAGACAGCACGGCATCGCTCTGACCCGCTTGGTTGAGGAACTCTATTTCTATTTGACCGGCGTGCTGCGCCAGCCCTCGGCTCAGGTCGTCTCCAGCCTGGCGGATGACTTGCGTCGATGTGGACGGACCGAAATTCCTCCCTCGCTCAAAGCCGTATTCCCAACCTTGTCATCAAGCCGGACCCAACCGAACACCCATCCCCCGCCCCGTCAACAACGCCACCAGGGCGTCTGAATCCCTCCGGTCCTTTGCGGGATTTCAGGCTATATCGCCATGAGCTCAGACGAGGTCAGCAAACGAAATCGTTCCTCCTCCAAAACGCGGCGGGCCTCCTGAGGATTGCTGGTTTCGACCAGCAGAATGGCGCGGCGGCACGCCACAAAACCGGATGAGTTCTCCAGGTTGATTCCATGGCGGGCCAGGGCCTCGGCGATCCGATGCAACCCGCCCGGTTTGTCCTCAACCTCAACCGCGAGCGCGTCGGTCCACGAGACCGTCAGGTTCTGCTCCTGGAGCTTGCGCCAGGCAATCTCGGGCTGGTCCACCAGTAACTTGACCACTCCGAATTTCTCCGAAGTGGCGATGGTCACGCAGCGAATATTAATCCCGTTTTCAGCCAGTATTCCCGTCAGTTTGGACAATTGGCCCACTTTGTTCTCGGAAAAAACTGCGATCAACCGGATCACACTCATAATTTTTCCTCCATTAAAGCGCGCGATTGTCAATGACCCTCTTGGCCTTGCCCTCGCTCGGCGGCAACGAGCCCGGGGGCACCAGTTCCACCAGTGGCTTCACCATGATCTCCGCCCTTAACCGTTCGGTCAGCTGGGTCTGCAGGTGCACCAGACGTTCCACCCGCCCATCGAACTCAGACGCTGATAACTCCACCTTCACCGTCATCTCGTCCAATCCCGAAAGGCAAATCAGATAATTCCGGCCCACTCCCGGCACGCTCATCAAGATCCGTTCGATCTGTTGCGGATAGATGTTGGCCCCACGCACAATCAGCATATCGTCCGTCCGGCCCGTGATGCGCCGAATCCGGCGGTGCGTTCGCCCGCAAGAACAAGGTTCGGCCACTACCGAGGTAATGTCTCGGGTCCGATACCGGATCAGCGGCATGGCCTCCCGGCAAAGCGTCGTCAACACCAGTTCGCCCGGACATCCTTCCGGCACGGGCTCATTTGTGACGGGATCCAGCACTTCCATCAGAAAATGGTCTTCCCAGAGGTGCATTCCCTGTTTCGCGGCGCATTCAAATGCCACTCCCGGACCGTTCATCTCCGAAAGCCCATACGAGTTATACACCTCAATTCCAAAGGCCTCCTCGATCTTCCGACGCGTTTCCTCCGAATAAGGTTCCGCCCCAATGAAGGCCCTTTTCAGGGAAAGATCCCGCCGCGGATCCACCCCTTTCTTCTCCATAAAATCGGCGAAATACAACGCATAACTCGGCGTCGTGTGAAAGACCGTTGAACTGAAATCCTGCATCAATAAGAGCTGCTTTTCTGAATTACCCGGCCCGGCGGGAATCACCATCATGCCCACCTTCTCGGCGCCGTAGTGCATCATCAGGGCCCCCGTAAAGAGCCCGTAAGTCATCATGTTCTGCAGGATGTCCCGATCCGTGTTGCCGCTCATCACCAAGCAGCGCGCCGCCAAATTCGCCGCCCGATCAATATCCCCCCGCGAAAAAAAGATCGCCTTCGGCTTGCCCGTCGTTCCGCTCGAGGTATGCAAACGCACCGGTCCGCCCCCGTCTCCCACCAAAAAGCCCCTTGGATATTGGGCGCGCAAATCGGCGTTAGTGGTAAACGGCAACCGCCGGATATCCGCCAATTCCCGAATGACATCCGATGGGATGGCTGCTTGAGCAAATTGCTGCTGGTAAAAGGGCACATGCTTCAACACACGACCCACAGTTTCCTGCAACCGCGTCAGTTGAAGTTTCTCAAGTGCCGAACGATCAATGGTTTCTGCCGACTTATCCCAAAACATAAAAGCCAGCCAACATGATGAAAAAAAACGCTCCCGCCGTCAAGGAACCTCTCTAATTGGCCTTGACCGGGGCGAATGGCCTGGTCGCTAAATTGAGCAACTCCTCGGCCGTCTTGTGCGTGTTGCGCTCGGCCCAGAATACCGTCAGATCACGCTTGCGTTTGACCTCCGACTTAGGATCAGCCTGTAAACAAAGTTTTTCCGCGGATCGTACTGCGTCTACCGCGTGAAGCCGCCCCAAATCCAGTATTCGGTCGCCATATCAAATGAATTTCAAGGCCACGAATCCGGCGATGCCCACAGCCAGCAAGCCCCAGGCAAACCAATCAAAATATTTTTCCAGCAACGTTTTGACCGGGGGGCCGAACAAATAGAGAAATCCGCCCACCAGGAAAAACCGGGCTGAACGACCGACGACCGACGCGCTTACCAACGTCCAGAAGTTCACGTCAAACACGCCGGCGGCCACGGTGAACACCTTGTACGGGATCGGAGTGAACGCCGCGGTTAATACCGCCACGAACGCGTTGCCCTGGTAGAGTTGCTGCACATTAATAAATAACTCTTGCGAAAACACATACGGTATGAACCAACCATGCAACACGTGCCATGCGGTCGCGCCGATGAAGTAACCGAACATCCCGCCCAACACCGAACCGGCGGAACTAACCAAAGCGAACCAGAACGATCTTTTCGGCGCTCCGACACAGAGCGCCAGCAGGAGCACGTCCGGCGGGATTGGAAAGAAGGAGGATTCGACAAACGCAATACCGAACAAAGCCCACGTGCCGCCGGGCCGGTGAGCCCAACTCAAGGTCCAATCGTAAAGTCGGCGAATCAGACTCGGGCGAGACGAACCGGCGGTGGCGGCGGCGCGTTCGGCGAGGGCGACGTGACTGTTGAATTTCTTCGCGAGGTCAGGGGCTTCAATCATAGACATTGGCTAAACCTGGACGCCGTCCGGTGGGGGGGGAGGTTTGTATAGTCATTTTCTGACCGGCATGGTTTCTCCGGCCTTTAGTCGCGGTCCCTCCCGGTCAACAGCGGCAGCAGGTGCCAAAGAAAATAGGCCAGCGACGTGATGAACGCAGCGACGTAAGTCCATCCGGCCGCGTTCAGAACCCGCGTCACGCCCTCGCGCTCCTCGGTGGATTCCACGAAACCCATCTGGCCGAGCAGCAGTTTGGCGCGGCGCGAGGCGTCGAATTCCACCGGCAAGGTGATGAGGTTGAAGGCCATGATGATTCCCCAAGCCACGGCCATGAGGAGCAAGCCGACATGCATCGCGAGAATCCCTGTCATGATTCCTACCAGCGGAAGCCACAGAACAATCTGACTGGCAAAACTGGTAATGCCTATCGCTGCCATGCGCAAATGCAATGGCGCATAGGCCTGCTTGTGCTGGATGGCGTGACCGCATTCGTGCGCCGACACGCCGATGGCCGCCAGCGATGTGCCGTGATAATTGGCAGAGGAAAGCACGAGCCGTTTGCGCGGCGGGTCGTAGTGATCGCCCAATAACTCCTCGTGCTCGTGAATCGAAACATCTCCAATCCCGGCGGCGCTTAAAATCTCACGCGCCACTTCCGCACCGGTGTAGCCCGCCATTGCCGGCACACGGCTGTAGCGATGATAAATGCGTTTGACGTGCCACTGCGCCAGGAGCGCGATAGCCATTGTTGTGATGAATAGCAACAAAATCATAGGTTTCGTTGGAGGTTCCTATTCTTTGATCCCCCAGCGGTTATAGGGCTGAACACGAGCAGTCTCCCGGTCGTCCGCCGGCCACTGCTCGCGAGCTTGGGAAGGGTGGGGAGGTTCTTTCACCGGCATCGGAGCAGCACCAATGAACATGGCCGGATCGATCAACTCTGCAACCGGATCCGGGGAAATCGGCTGGAACGATTTTAAAACTCTAGTCGCTGCCATCGTCACCTCATTCTCTTTGGTGTATGTTTGCTATTGGTTAGATTCCAGTCGTTGGACCGTAGCTGCTTCCGTGCCAGTTCGCTTGGGGGTGGAATGGCGCCTGAAAACCAGCCAGTTATGCTATTCTGCTCGTCGCGGGTTCAGCCCGAAATGACCAGCCGGTTGCCAGTGCTGGCCAGCGGATTGCCACAGTGAAAATCTGAGCAGCACGCGGGATCGCTTTTCCGCCGGTTCAGTGTGCGGTCTGCCTTGGGTCCGCACCATGCCAACAATCCCCGGTGGCTGTTGGTGGGTTGAGTTTGATATTCGCTTTTGCCCCTAATCTACGGGTGCGTTTTGGTTCGATTCGCGCTAATTTCCTCTAGTGTAGTATCTCGTAAATAGCTATAGATTCGCGGCGAGAGAGTTACCGTGCAAACGAGGCGCGGGTGGCGTACATGCCCATCCCGATATATCGGGATAAGGATCGAGCGTGGGCGGGCAGAGTTGTCTCGAAAGACAGCAGAATATGCGGATTAAGCTTAGAATGGTGAACGAGAAAACGGCCAGCGGATTGTCACTTCGATGAAATCACCGATCAGACTTCGATTGACCGGCTTCCTGGTGGCCGTCGCGTTGGGCGCGGTGCTGATTGGCTGGACTGAACGCCGTGCCTGGAGGCACACAGACCAGTTGCAGAAGCGATTCCAGGCGATGCAGCAGGGCGGCTTTCATCTGGCGGATCATCTCGATGCGACCATCCTGCGGCTAAACCATACGTTGTTCCGGTTCGACCTTCATGAGAATCCTGCCGACCGGGCCGCCTTTGAACAGGAAAGCGAAGCGCTCAAGACTCGGCTCGCGGAACACAAAGTCAACGCCGACAGCCAAACCGAGCGTGAAGTGCTGAAGGACCTCACGTCCGCCTATCAATCCTACTTGACCAAGGGCCACGAAATCCTTCAGGAAAGCGCGCGGACTGCCGGCCCTGGCTCGCTGCCCGAATTGTTCGAGCAAACGGAAAAAGACTCGGCCGCCCTATTCGCGCTGGGACGGCGGCTGGCTGAAGCGCAGCGCGAGTCGATTCAAGTTGCTCGTGCTGATTCAGAACAAGCCTTCGCGGGGTTAAAGGTGTTGTTGGCCGCGTCGCTGACCCTGCTGGTCGTCCTAAGCCTTGTGGTCGCCGTCATGGTCTACCGCGGAATGATTGCGCCGCTACGGGTCAAATTAATCGAAACGCGCGCGTTGATGGAACGGCAGGAGAAACTCGCGTCGCTCGGCGCTATGGCGGCGGGTGTGGCGCATGAGATTCGCAATCCGCTCACCGCCATTAAAGCCCGGCTCTTCACCCAGCGGAAACTTCTGCCCATAGATTCCGAGCCAGCGGAAGACAACCTGTTCATCAGTGAAGAAATCGCCCGCCTGGATGGAATCATCAAGGACTTTCTGGTTTTTGCGCGCCCATCCGAACCTCGGTTTGAAACAATCAAGGCCACGACGCCATTCCGTGAACTAGCCCGTTTGCTCGCGCCGGAGCTGGAGAAAAAGGCCATCACGCTCAAGCACGAATTCCTCGCCGACCCGGAAATTCAGGCCGATCCGCAGCAGATCAAGCAAGTGCTTATTAACCTCGTCAAGAACGCAGCGGAGAGCATCGGACAGAATGGTTCGATCACCCTGCGCACCCGCACGAAACCCGGACGCGGCGGCGGTCGTGCGCCGCACGTTGCCGTGCTGGAAGTGGAAGACACGGGCAAGGGCATCCCGCCCGAAGTCCAGAAGCGGCTCTTCGATCCATTCTTCACCACCAAGGAATCCGGAACGGGGCTGGGCCTCAGCATCGCCGCGCGAATTTTGGAAAAACACGGCGGCCGGCTCGAATACCAAACGCAAGTCGGGCAAGGGACAATCCTCAGTATTATCCTTCCATTTGCTCACAACTCATGAACACGACCTCTGCTCACATCCTGTTGATTGAAGACGACGCGCGCGCCGCCGTGTCTCTGGAGAAACTGCTCAAGTCGGAGGGCTACTGCGTGGTCGTTGCACATCGCGGCGACGAAGGATTCGACCGCGCGCATATGGAGAACTTCGATGTCGTCATCACCGACCTGCGGTTGCCGGGCATTGACGGCTTGGAACTTATTCGCCGGTTGCACGAGGCCAAACCCCGCCTGCCCATTGTGCTGATGACCGCGTTCGGCACGACGGAAACAGTCATCGAAGCGACCAAACGCGGCGCGTTCGAGTATCTGATCAAACCATTCGAGATGGAGGATTTGTTGGAAGTCACCGCCACGGCTATATCGAGCGCGCGGCTGATGAGCGCGCCGGTGGATTTGGGCGAGGCCGCTTCGACGGGCGATGCCATCGTCGGCAACAGCCGCGTGATGCAGGAGGTCTGCAAAGAGATTGGCCGTGTCGCGGCCAAACCAGTCGCGGTCCTCATTCGCGGGGAGACCGGCACAGGCAAGGAACTGGTCGCCCGCGCTCTTTACCAACACAGCACCCGCGCCGACAAACCGTTCATCGCCGTGAATTGCGCGGCGATTCCCGAAACATTGCTCGAGAGCGAATTATTCGGCCACGAACGCGGCGCGTTCACAGGCGCGGAATCCCGGCGCATTGGCCGCTTCGAGCAGGCAGACGGCGGCACACTGTTCCTGGATGAGATCGGCGACATGACCGCCTTCACCCAGGCCAAGCTCTTGCGTGTCCTTCAGGACAAATGCATCCAGCGCGTCGGTGGCAAAGACAACATTCCGGTGGACGTTCGTATCATCGCCGCTACACATCGCGACCTGGAAATCGCCATCCGCGAGAAGCACTTTCGCGAGGATCTATTCTACCGCCTCAGTTCATTTGTCATCCACCTGCCGCCGCTGCGCAGCCGGTTGGAAGACACTCCCGAACTGACAAAGTATTTCCTGCGTCGCTTCGAGGCCGAGCTGCAATTGAACGCCGCCGCAATCCAGCCCGAAGCCGTTGCCTGGCTTCAGCAGCAACGCTGGCCAGGCAATGTACGGCAACTCGCGAATGTGCTCCGGCAGGCGTTGCTCCTCGCCCGCGATTTTCCCATCAGTGTGGACAATTTCAAAGCTGTGCTGCTGAAACGGAGCGACACGACTGTGGCTTCTGAACAAACCCTGGCAACGTTCATTGACGAATGTCTTGACGCCGCCCGTGAGGAAACGCTGTCGGACGCCTACGCTGCCGTGATTGAAGCCGTGGAACGACAACTCTTCACGCGTGCGATTGAACTGGCGCAAGGCAACCAAGCCAAAGCCGCCCGCTGGCTGAACGTCTCGCGCCAGACCATGCGCGAGAAGCTGACCCATTTCGGTCTGCGCACTCCCTGAGGAAGCGCAGAAGACAAAACGGCTTCTCACCCATCGCCCACGCTGGTGAGCAACAGGTAGAGCGTCCAAACTGGCTGATCACAACAGCAGAAGTAATTGTGTTGCACCAGCGGGGGATCGATCCACCTGGACTGTTGGGGGACTTTCCGGATTGGCTCATCGACTGGCACATCGGTTTTCAGGGGTGTTTTCTCTCCCGCTCCTGGCCTAGTGTGGTGTTTGCGAAATACGCTGCATTCTGCGGCCAGGAGCTTTGGTCAGGAGCGAGGCGCGCCGACCGCGCATATCCGGAATGGATCTGTAAGGGAGGCGCAACGAAGTGCCTGGCCAAAAGAACGGCCGCCCCGAGGGTTGCGCCGAAAATGGCCCGCTGAC
>Ga0116154_10000652_pt1 | contig 37478 bp, 30 predicted proteins | sample AD_UKC030_MetaG_FD_89898 | JGI IMG/M metagenome (GOLD analysis project Ga0116154, IMG submission 89898) | Active sludge microbial communities of municipal wastewater-treating anaerobic digesters from USA - AD_UKC030_MetaG | ecosystem: Engineered > Bioreactor > Anaerobic > Digestate | place: USA... | reverse complement strand
GACGGGGGTCGAGGCGCGGCAGGGGAAGTTCGAGCTCGCCACGGGCGGGACGATCTTCCTCGACGAGATCGCCGACGCCCCGCTCGCGATCCAGGCCAAGCTCCTCCGCGTCCTCCAGGAAAGGGAGATCGAGCGGCTCGGCGGCCGGCGGCGGATCCCGGTCGACGTCCGGGTCGTGGCGGCGACGAACGCCGACCTCGAGCGGTCGATCCGCGAGAAGAGGTTCCGCGAGGACCTCTACTACCGGATCCGGGTCGTCGAGATCCCGCTGCCGCCGCTGCGCGAGCGACGGGAGGACATCCCGCGCCTCATCGGGCACTTCCTCTCGCGGATCGCGGCGCGCGAGGGGCGGCGGCCGAAGTCGCTCGCGCGCGAGGCGGTCGCGCGCCTCCTCGACTACCCGTTCCCGGGGAACGTGCGCGAGCTCGAGAACCTGCTCGAGGGAGCGGTGGCGCTCGTGCCGGGCGAGACGATCGAGGCCGGCGACCTGCAGCTGCGCGGGGGCCGGACCGGGCCAGGTTCGGACGGCTCTCTCGACCTGGCGACGCTCGAGCTCGAGCACATCCGGAGGGTCCTCGAGTCGGTCGGAGGGAACAAGAGCGAAGCAGCGCGCATTCTCGGCATCAATCGCCGGACCCTCTATCGAAAACACGTGTCCAATTAGCACAGCGGGACTATTTGGCGCGTTGCGCGCAACTCATTGTGTTTGCAATAATTATAGCCTTGTGTGCTGACGGGGCTGATGTGATGTGGCGTTTTGTCGCTATCAAAACAGAGGCCAATCGGGTCTGTCGCTGTAAGTATCTGAAGATGAGATGTTTAGGATGTGTTTGATGGACGGGGTCGTTCTGGCGCAGGTGTTGCGTCATTCCGTCGCGGGAGGAGTCGATGGAACGCAGCATGGGACTGTCGGATCGGCCGGTGCCGGGATGTCCCGTCGGGCGTGCCCGCGCGGAAGGCGACCGGACCGCTCCCGTCGAAGGCGAGCGCCGGGTCCCGGGCCTGCTCTCCCTTCTCCTCCTCGGCGAGGCCGCGGCGTTCGCGGCGCTCCAGGTGTCGGGTAACATCCCCGAGATCGTGACCGTGCTCGTCCGGGCTCTCCTGCTGCTCTGACGCGCCGAGCACCGCCGATGCCGAAGGCCGACACACGAGAGGTCCACCTCACCATTCCGGTCGCCCCGGAGATGGAGATCGCCGCGACGGCTCAGGTCGCGGCGCTGGGCGAATGGATGGAGCTCGGCCGCGACAAGATCGACGAAGTGAAGATGGCCGTCGTCGAGGCGTGCATCAACGCGTTCGAGCACAGCGGGACCCCCGACCACCGCGTGGAGCTGCGGTTCCGAGTCGGCACCGAGAGGTCCGAGAACGGGGGCCGCGCCTACCTGGAGGTCGACGTCCTCGACAACGGCCACGGCTTCGACCCGGCGTGCGTCGCTTCGCCCGAGATCGGGAAGAAGCTCCGCGCGCCGCACAAGAGGGGGTGGGGGCTTCGTATCATCCGGAGCCTCATGGACGACGTGAGGATCGAGAGCGGCGAGCGCGGGACGATGATCGTGATGCGGAAGTACCGCTGAAGGGCGACGATGAGCGAGACGCTGAAAGTGACCCTGGAGAAGCCCGACGGGACGGTCGCGATCCTCCGGACGGACGGGTACATCAACAACACCGGCGGAGAGGAGATCGCCCGTCAGGCCTACACGCTCCTCGGCGAAGGAACGGTCCGCCTCCTGCTCGACCTCGAGAAGACGAAGATCGTGAACTCCATCGGGATCTCGATCCTGATCGAGGTGCTCGAGAAGGTCCTGGACCAGGGTGGGCGCCTCGCGTTCTGCCGCCTGACGCCGACGATCGAGAAGACGTTCCAGATCATGGGCCTCGCGCAGTACGCGCGGATCTTCCCCGCTCCCGAGGACGCCCTGACGTGGCTGCGCGGTGAGGCGGAGTAGCACGGACCCATGCGCGCCGACGTCCCGGGGGCCCACGCGCTCCTCGCGACGCTCGACCCGGCCTCGGCCGGGAATGCCCTACTCGAGCCGGTCCTCGAAGCGCTCCTGAAGGGAGCCGGGGGCTCCCGGGGCCTCGCGGTCGACGCGGGAGCCCGATGCCACCCCGCCGCCCGCGGCCTCGACCCTCTCCCGTCGGAGCTCGCGGAGCTTTCCTCGGGCCTCGCGAAGGGGGGCGCTCCCGGGGCGAGCCGCGGCCCGGAGCTCCTCGTCCGGATCTTCGGGACGGAGCCGCCCGAGGGAGAGCCGCCGTTCGACCCGCGGGTCGTTCCGCTGACCGTGGGCGACGAGACGCTCGCCTGGGTCGCCCTCGAGCGCTCCCCGGCCGACCCGGTCGGATTCGCCTCCGTCGCCGCGCACGCGGCATCCCTCCTCGCCTGGGTGCGGATGTCGGAGAAGGTCCGCGAAGCGGACTTCGAGCTGAAGTACCGGGTCTGGGAGCTCGAGAGCATCTACGACGTCGGCCTCTCCATCGCGAGGACGCTGGACCTCGAGTCGCTCGCCGACGAGATCCTGATGAAGTCGGTCTCTCTCCTGAATGCGCGGAGCGGGACGCTCGTCGTCCGGCCCGGCGGCCCGGCGGATGGCGGGAACGCCGTCTTCGTCCGGAGCTTCGGGACCCCGCTCGTGGAGCCGGGCTCGGTGGAGGAGCCCGACGGCGCCGTCCTGGTCTGCAACCGGCGCGAAGACCGGCCGGCGTCCCTTGCGGGCGCTCCGGCCGAGAAGCTCCTGGCGGTCCCGATCTCCTCGGAAGGGCGCCCGCTGGGGCTCCTCGTCGTCGCCGACAAGGAGAACCGGCAGGGAGGGATCGACGACTTCGGCCCGGCGGACGTGCGGATCCTCTCGCTCTTCGGGAACCAGGCCGCGATCGCGCTCGAGAACGCTCGCCTGCACCGCGAGGCGGTCGAGAAGGAGAAGATGGAGCGCGAGATCGAGATCGCCGCCTCCATCCAGCGGGCGATCCTCCCGACGACGCTCCCGGCCGTCTCCGGCATCCTGATCGCCGCCGGGAACCGGCCGACCCGGCAGGTCGGAGGCGACTTCTACGACGTCTACCCGCTCCCGGACGGACGCGTCGCGTTCTGCGTGGCCGACGTCGCCGGGAAGGGGATCCCCGCGGCGCTCCTCGTCTCGACGGTCCACGCCTGCATCCACCTTCTCGTCGAGGCGGGGTCGTCCGACCTGACGGCGCTCGTCGCCCGGACGAACCGCCATCTCGCCCGCTTCTCCTCGACGCGGAAGTTCGTGACGCTCTTCATCGCGGTCTATGACCCGTCGGACCGGAGCCTCCGCTACGTGAACGCGGGGCACAACCCCGGTATCCGGATCTCGGCGGCCGGTACGGAGCTCCTGCCGAGCGGCGGCGTCCCGATCGGGATGTTCGAGTCGGCGACGCAGGCCGAGAGCCGGCTCGTCCTCGCCCCGGGGGACCTCGTCGTCCTCTACTCCGACGGGATCACGGAGGCGGTCGACGCGAAGGACGAGGAGTTCGGGATGGAGCGGCTCACGCGCCTCCTCGAGTCGGGGCGTGCGCTGCCGCCGAACGTGCTGAAGGACCGGATCTTCGCCGCGGTCGAGAGCTTCACGCGCGGCGTCGCGCAGTACGACGACCAGACGGTCCTCGTCGCCCGGCCGACCTGAGCTGCGGGGGCGCCGCCCGCGGGTCGGCGCGCCTGAGGCCATTCTCCGTTTCAGGACGGCCGGGGCGGCACGGCGCTCGCTAGAATGGCCCCTCGTGAGGACGTCGCACGCATCGCCGGCCCGAGGGTGGAGAATCGGGAGCGTGGTGGCCCTCCTCGGCGGGCTCCTCGGCTCGGGGTGCCCCGGATCGACCAGCGGCCCCGACCCGACGGCCCGTGCACGTGCGGGAATGGTCGATCGCCAGATCGTCGCCCGGGGCGTGAAGGACGACCGCGTCCTCGCGGTGCTCCGGGAGGTCCCGAGGCACCTCTTCGTCCCGCCGGACCAGGCGGCGCAGGCCTACGAGGACCATCCGCTCCCGATCGGGAGCGGCCAGACCATCTCCCAGCCCTACGTCGTGGCCTTCATGAGCGAGCAGCTCCGGCTCACCGGGACGGAGAAGGTCCTGGAGATCGGGACCGGCTCCGGCTACCAGACCGCCGTCCTCTCGCGCCTCGCCGCCCGCGTCTTCACGATCGAGATCCGGCCGGAGCTCGCCGAGCAGGCGGCGGCGCGCCTGAAGGAATTCGGGGCGGAGAACGTCGAGCTGCGCGCGGGGGACGGCTTTTTCGGCTGGCCGGAGGAGGCCCCGTTCGACGCGATCCTGGTGACGGCGGCCCCGGAGAAGGTCCCCGAGCCGCTCGTCGCCCAGCTGGCGCCGGGCGGGCGAATGGTGATCCCTGTCGGCGGCTTCTACCAGGAGCTGAAGGTCCTCGAGCGGACGCCGGACGGGATCCGGGAGACGAGCGTCCTGCCGGTCCGGTTCGTCCCGTTCGTCGGAGAGGCCGAGCGGCACCGCGAGGGAGAGGGCGAGCGTTGAGCCCGACGCTCCCTCCGCCCCCGGCGTCACGATAGTCTCGTCCGAGCATGCGCGCACCGATCGCAGCCCTCGCGGCGCTGGGCCTCCTCGCCGGCGCGCAGGCTTCGAGCGTCCGCGGGGAGGTCGACCTCGCCCGCCCCTCGGTCGCGACGTACGGCGAGCGCGACGGACTCCCGCAGGGGACGATTCACGCGATCGCCTTCGACAGCCGCGGCTACCTCTGGGTCGGCACGCAGGACGGCGCGGCGCGGTTCGACGGCCGGATCTGGTCCCCGCTCGACATGCCCGACCGGGCGGTGTCGAACTACGTGCGGGCCGTCGTCGGCACGCGGGACGGGAGCCTCTGGTTCGGCCGCGAGGAGGGAGGCGTCGTCAGGCAGCGGGACGGCGTGACCGACGTCTTCGACGGTGCCGCCGGACTCCCGTTCGGCCGGGTCAACCATCTCCTCGAGGCGGCGGACGGGACGCTCTGGGCGGCGACCCACGGCGGCGGCGTCGCCCGCTTCGACGGGACGAGGTTCGAGCCGGTCGGGACCGGGCTTCCCGATCCGAGGGTCTGGAGCCTCCTGGAGCGGCACGACGCCTCGGGTACGTCACGCATCGTCGCGGCGTGCGAAGGGGGCGTCGCGGAGCTGGGCGACGGGGGGCGCTTCGCGCCGATCGACCTCGGCGTGTCGCTCTCCGGGTTCAGCGCGAACGCGCTCCTCGAGACGGACGACGGCGGCGAGCGTTCGCTCTGGGTCGGGACGTTCGGAGCCGGCCTCTTCCGCGTCCGCGCGGGGAGCGTCACGCGATTCGGACCCGAGGAGGGCCTCGGGAGCCGGTTCGTCACGAGCCTCGCGGCGACCGGCCCCCGTGGCTCGGAGACGGTCTGGGTCGGCACGCGCGACGCGGGCCTCTACCGGCTGCGGGGACGCGCGTTCGAGCCCGTGGCGCTGGGGGCGGGTCCGCTCTCGATCTACGCGCTGGCCGCGGGCGGCGCCGGAGCGCCGGAGACGCTCTGGGTCGGAACGCGCCTCTCCGGGCTTCACCGCGTCGAGCCGACGCCCTGGGCGCCGTTCGACGAAGACTCGGGCCTCCCGGGCGACCAGGTCTTCTCTTTCCTCGAGACCCGCGGCCCGGGGGGCGGGCCGGGGGTCTGGATCGGCACGAGCCGCGGGGCCGCCCTCCTTCGCGGGGGACAGCTCTCGGTGAGCGGGCCGGCGTCGGCGCTGCCCGCCGGCGAGGTCCGCTCGTTCGCCGAGGTTCGCGGCCCGGGAGAGGCGTCGGAGCTCTGGGCGAGCCTGACCGGGGCAGGGATCTTTCGCCGGGAGGGAACACGATGGCGACCGATCGAGGCGCGGCCCGCGTTCCGCTCCGACGACGCGAGCGTCCTCCTCGCCACGCGGGACGAAGCGGGACGCCCCGTCGTCTGGGCCGGGAGCGAGAGGTCCGGGCTCGGCCGCTTCGCGGCGGGCCGCTGGACGACGCTCGGGGAGGGGGACGGGCTCCCGGCCCGCTCCGTCCTCTCGCTCCTCGAGACCCGGAGCCCTCCCGGGAGGACCCTCTGGGTCGGGACGCGCGGGGGCGGCCTCGCGGAGGTCTCGGGAGGCCGGGTCGCGAGGGTCCACGACCGGACGAGCGGACTTCCGAACAACGTCGTCCTCGCGCTCGCCGAGGTGGCGTTGCCGGGCGGCCTGCGCGAGCTCTGGGTCGGGACGCGCGGCGGCCTCGCGCGCCGGAGCCTCGACGACCCCGACGCGGGGTGGTCGATCCTCACCACGGAGAGCCGGCCCCCGCTCCCGAGCGACGTCGTCCTCTCGATCGCGCCGGTCCCCGGCGGCTCCGCCTTCCTCGGTACGAGCAGGGGCGTCGCGCGCCTCGAGCCGGCCCGGTCGGGCGGCGGGCTCGAGGTCTCCACGTTCGGCACGAACGAAGGCCTGCCGAGCGCCGCCTGCAACCAGGGGAGCCTCGTCGACGGGGCCGGCCGCGTCTGGATCTCGACGGCCGCAGGCGCGGCGATCTTCGATCCGGCCCGGGCCCGGGCGGCGAAGCCGGCTCCCCGCCCGCTCGTCCTCGAGCGTTTCGTCGCCGGCGGCGCCGCGCGCCCCGGCGAGGGGGAGGTGACCCTCCGGCGGCGAGAGGCCGACGTCGCCTTCGAGTACGCGCTCCTCGCCTATCACGGCCAGTCGCTCGTCCGCTACCGGACGCAGCTCGTCGGGCGGGAAGCCGCGCCGACGGAGTGGACGACGGCGCACCGCCGCGAGTACACGAACCTCCCTCCCGGGGAGTACGTCTTCCGGGCCTGGGGGCGCGACGCCGACGCGACGGTCTCGGGCCCGCTGGAGGTTTCGTTCCGGGTGACCCAGCCCTTCTGGCGCCGCCCCGCCGCCCTCGGCCTCTGGTCGCTCCTCGCGGCGGCGCTCGGCCTGGCGGTCGTCCACCTGCGGGAGCGCCGGCTGCGACGGAAGGCGAGCGAGCTGGAGGCGGTCGTCCGCCTCCGGACCCGCGAGCTGGAGACGGCGCGGGACGCGGCGCAGGCAGCGATGGAGAGCAAGGCCCGCTTCCTCGCCCACATGAGCCACGAGGTGCGGACGCCGCTGAGCGCGGTCCTGGGCTACGCGGACCTCCTCGCGGAGGAGCTGCGGGAGCGCGGCGCCGACGACCTCCTCCCCGACGTCGAGAAGATCGAGCGGGCCGCCCGGCAGCAGCTCTCCCTCGTCAACGAGGCGCTCGACCTCTCGAAGCTCGAAGCCGGCGGCGCCGAGCTCCACCTGACCGAGTTCGACGCGGAAGCCCTCGTCCGCGAGGCGGCCGAGACCGCGTGGCCCCTCCTGAAGAAGGGGCGCAACCGCCTCGAGACCCGCGGCGTCGACGGCCTCGGGCGGGTCCTCTCCGACGAGGGGAAGCTCCGGCAGGTGCTCCTCAACCTCCTCTCGAACGCCGCACGCTTCACGGAGGGGGGGACGGTTTCGGTGGAGGCCGCGATCGACGGGGGCTTCCTGACCATCCGCGTGGCCGACACCGGGATCGGGATGACGCCCGAGCAGCGCCAGCGCATCTTCACCCCCTTCGCGCAGGCGAGCCCGGGGCACGCGGCGCGTTTCGGCGGGACCGGCCTCGGCCTCGTCATCTCGCGCGGCTACTGCGAGCTCCTGCACGGCTCGCTCGAGCTCACGAGCGAGGCGGGAAGGGGCTCGACCTTCACCGTGCGCGTACCGGCGCGGCTCGACAGGCGGACCTCGGGGCGCTGAGCCGGCGCCGGCGGGAGGACCGCCGGGCACCTCCGGCGCCTCCCGTTCGGGCTTGCGACGCCGCCCGATCGCGCTCATCGTTCCCCGATCGGGATGCGAAGCGACGACGGCGTCTGGCGCCACCTCCTCGGGCTCGCGCGGCCCTACCGGGGCCGGTTCCTCGTCATCGCGGTCCTCGCGCTCCTCGGTACGGCGGCGGACCTCGTCGAGCCGCTCGTCTACCGCGCCGCGGTGAACGACGTCGCGGGGCTCTTCGTGTCTCGGGCGGGGGCCGGCGCCTCGTCCGGGCTCGAGGACGAGGAGGAGGCGGCGCCGCCGGCCAACGGCCCCCGGGCCGCTCCAGCCGCGGAGGGAGGCGCCCCCGCGCTCCTCGTCCCGACGCCCGTGCCGACCGCCGTCCCGACCGCGGGGAACGCCGGCGCGGCGACGGCAGGACGGCCGTCCGCCCACCGCCGCCACCGCCGGGCCGCGAGGCCCGGTGCGCCGGGGCCGAAGGCGACGGCCGCCCCGGCGCCGCCGCCCGCCCGCGAGCCGCACCGCTCCGACTACGTCGCCCCGCGGACGCCCGAGCAGGCGATCTCGACGCTCCTCGTCGCGGTCGGGCTCCTCCTCGTGACGGGGGTCCTCGGCTACGTCTTCTCGCTCGCGGCGGACAACCGCAGCACCGTCCTCGCGAGCCGGATCGAGGCGGACCTGATCCAGTCGACCTTCGGGCACGTCCTCCGCCTGCCGCTCGCGTTCTTCAGCCGCCGCGCGAGCGGCGGCCTCGCCAAGCAGATCGACCAGTCCGACCAGGTCGCACCGATCGTCACCGCCTTCGCGCAGGAGGTCGCGCCCGAGGCGATCCGGATGGCGGGCGTCTTCGCGATCATGGTCTGGCAGAGCGGCCGGCTCTCGATCGTCGCGCTCGCGCTCCTCCCGCTCTACCTCCTCCTCGCGGTCCGCTCCGCGCGCCGGCTCGAGTCCGGGCTCGACGGGTACTACGAGAAGTGGGAGGAGGTCTCCGCCCGGATCCAGGACGCGCTCGCGTCCGTCAAGACGGTGAAGCTCTCCGGGGCCGAGCCGCGCGAGGCCGAGAAGCTCCGCGGGTCCGCGACGCGGGCGTACGACGACTACCTCGCCCGCAACCGGCTCTCGAACCGCTATCTCCTCGGCGAGGTCGTCGTCTCCCACTTCAGCAAGGCGCTCGTCTTCGGGTACGGCGGATGGCTCGTCCTCGAGCGCCAGCTCACGCCGGGCGACGTCGTGATGTTCGTCGCCTATCTGGACCGGCTGTACGGGCCGATCGACTCCTTGAGCAGCATGGCGGTCACGCTCCAGCAGCACGTCGCCTCGCTCCGCCGCGCCGTCCGGCTCCTGGAGACCGCGGGGGGAGAGGAGGGCGGGAGCGCCCTCGCGGCGGGACCCGGCGCGGTCGAGTTCCGCGACGTCCGCTTCGGCTACACGGAGGGCCGCGAGGTCCTCCGGGGCCTGAGCCTCACGCTCGCGCCGGGGACGGTCACGGCGCTCGCCGGGGCGTCCGGCGCGGGGAAGACGACGACCGCGGACCTCCTCCTGAAGCTCTATGAGCCGCAGTCCGGCGAGGTCCTCGTCGACGGCCAGCCCCTCTCGCGGCTCGACCCTTCGACCGTGCGCCGGGAGATCGGCGTCGTCGCCGCGGACGGGGCCGTCTTCCGGGGCTCCCTCGCGGACAACATCCGCTACAAGCGCCCCGACGCGACCGACGAGGAGGTGCGCTCGGCGGCGCTCGCGGCGGGGCTCGGACCGGCTCTCGAGAGGCTCCCGGAGGGGCTTCAGACGCCGATCGGGGAGCGGGGTGTCGGCCTCTCCGTCGGCGAGCGCCAGAGGCTCCAGCTCGCGCGCGTCCTCGTCTCGCGTCCGCGGATCCTCGTCCTCGACGAGGCGACGGCGAACCTCGACGTCGAGACGGAGGCGGAGATCAAGCGCTCCCTCGCCCGGATCGAGCCGCAGCCGACCACGCTCCTCATCGCGCACCGCTACGCGACGCTCCGCGACGCCGACCGGGTCGCCGTCCTCGACGGCGGGCGCGTCGTCGAGGAAGGGACGCCGGAGGAGCTCGCGGCGGCAGGAGGCTGGTTCGCCCGGCTCGCGTCGGTGAGCGACGACGGAGCGGCCCGGGTGGAGGGCGGGGCGTGCCCGGGTCCGGCCGACGCAGAGGACGGCGCGGAGGAGGAGGGCTCGGGAGAAGGCGACGAGGAGGCCGCTGCGGACGACGAAGGCTCGGTGGGGGTGTGAGGCCGGCCGGGGGAGCCGGCCCCCGGCGCCGGAAGCCCGAGCCGCGTCGTCAGCCGCGCGCCCCGGCGCGGCGCCCCTCCTCCCCGCCCGGCGGGTCGAGCGCGAGAAGCCGGCCGCGGACGGCGCGAGCCTCCTCCTTCCGGCTCGTCCGCTCGAGCTGCTCCGCGAGCGCGCGGAGGAGCTCCGGCTCGGACGGGTCGCACGCAGCCGCGCGCTCGAGCTCCGCCGTGGCGTCCGCGGGCCGCCCCGTCTCGCCGAGGAGGAGCGCGAGGTCGTAGTGGATCCATCCGTTCCGGCCGTCGAGGCGGAGCGCCCGCCGGTAGAACGACTCGGCCTCCGGCGCGCGCCCCCGGTCCCGGAGGAGGTTCCCGAGGCCGACGAGCGGCGCCGGGGAGCGCGGGTCGAGCCGCGCCGCCTCGCGGAGCCGCTCCTCCGCTTCCCGCCAGCGCTTCGCGGAGGCGAGGAATGTCCCGTACCCGTTCAGCGTCGCCGCCCGCTCGGGGACGTGTCCGGCGCCCTCCTGGAGCTTCAGGAGGTAGAGGAAGTCCGACTCCTCGAGCCCCTCCGGGTTCGCGGCGCCCCAGTCGGGGTCGGAGTCGACGGCCCTCACCTTCGCCTCGAGCCGCTCCTCGTCGACGTCGAGGCGCTTGTTCTCGGAGAGCTCGAAGGCTCGCCCGAACGACTCCTCGGCGAGCTTGTACTTCCCTTCCGCGACGAAGGCCCTCCCGAGGTCGACGTGCTTCTGCACGACGCGGCGCGCCTGGAAGCGATCCCACTGCTCCTCGATGGACGGGACGAGGAACGCGAGGACGACGACGAGCGCGCTGCTCGCGCCCGCGACGAAGGCGCTGAAGCGCTGCCAGCGTGTCGGCGCGGACTCCTCCTCCGGAGCCGCCTCCTCCCTCGCGATCGCGGCGATCTTCTCCCGCACGCGCGGGTCGGCGAGGAGCCGCTCGAGCTCGGCGACGCCGGCGGGGCGCCCCGGCGCGGGAGCGTACGCGCCGGATCGTCCCGCGTCGGCGGGCGCGTCAGCTCCGGGCCGGTCCATCGACCTCGAGGCGGTCCTCGACCTCCTCCACGCCCGGAAGCTCGCGGACGGCCTCCTCGGCCTGCTTCCGGAGCATCGGGAGGTTGACCCTGCCTCCGAGCGTGACGCGGCCGCTCGCTTCCTCGAAGGAGAGGAGGTCGAAGGGGCCGTCGTAAGGGAGCCGGAGGAGCTCGGTGCGGACCTTCGACCCGCGTCACGGCCGCCGGCGTCGCCGCTCGAGCAGGAGGCCGGCGAGGTACGTGACGACGGCGAGGTTCAGGAGGAGGAGCGCTCCCCTCAGCGGGGAAGGTCGGGAGACGAACGCGGCGACCTCGAAGGGGACGTAGAGGGCGGCGGAAAGGGCGCCGAGCCACTCCGCCCACTCCCGCTCCCGGAAGAGGCCCCAGCCCTCGAGGAGGCGGAGAAGCGCGTAGGAGAAGGCGCCCGCCGCGAGCCACCGGAGCCTGGCGTCGTCGAGGTGATCGGCCGCCTCCAGAAAGCTGCGCGGGGCGTGCCCCGCCGGGTTCAGGTGGAAGTGACGCACGACGTGCTCGGCGAACGCCTGCGCGTCGCGGTGAACGAGGGCGAACGCGCCGAGGCCCGCGAGGAGGACGAGCGCTCCCTTCAGGCCCTCGAGCGTCGCGACGGCGCGCCGCCCGCGCCGGCCGGGGCTCACCGCTCTCCCCGAGTCTCGTCGCCGGGGTCGTCGTCCGCCTCGAGGTGGAAGCGGTGGAGGAAGCGGTGGAAGGCGGGCGCGAAGACGACGCCCGCCGCCGCGAGGAAGACGAGGCCGCTGAAGAGGGCGTAGGCCGAGGCGAAGAGCTTCCCGCCCGTGGTCCGGATCGGGTCGACCGGACCCATACCGCCGAGGATCATCGACGCGTCGAGGAGCGCGTCGACCCACGGGAGCCCTTCGAGGAGGTGGTAGCCGAGGACCCCGATGGCGAGGGCGGCTCCGACGAGGAGCCCCGAAGCTCCCGCATGGAGCAGCTGGCGGCGGAGGAAGCCGGAGCCGGAGAGGAGGGGCTCGGCGTGTCGCTCGAACATGCGGACCCTCCATGCAATCGGGGGGCCGGGCCACGGCGGCCCGCGGCCGGCGGCGGAATCGCGAATCGCGCCGCGCCCGGCCGCGCGCTCTGCTACGGTTCGCGCCGTGACGGCCGCACCCGTCGGGGTCGCTCCGAGTCCCCGGACGCCCGGCTCCGCCGCGGCGGGGCGCGCGATCGACCTGCTCCTCCTCGCGGCCCTCGGCGCCTCGATCGCCGGGATCGTCGCGCTCGCCGAGGAGTGGGGGGCCCCGCTCCGCGAGGCGGCGCCGATCGACCTCGTACCCTCGGCGCTCCCCGGCTACACGCTCCTCTCGCTCTCGCGCGGCCTCGCCGCCTACGTCCTCTCGCTCCTCTTCACGCTCGTCGTCGGGACCGCGGCGGCCCGATCGCGGCGCGCCGAGCGGGTCCTCATCCCGCTCCTCGACATCGGACAGGGGATCCCGGTCCTCGGGTTCCTCCCGGGGCTGGTCCTCGGCATGGTCGCGCTCTTCCCGCGGACGAACGTCGGCCTCGAGCTCGCGTGCGTCGTCATGATCTTCACGGGGCAGGTCTGGAACATGGCCTTCTCCTTCTACGGGTCGCTGAAGGGCGTTCCGGCCGAGATGTACGAGGTGGCGCGCCTCAACGGCTTCTCCCGCTGGAAGACCTTCCGCGTCGTCGAGCTCCCTTCGGCCGTCATCGGCCTCGTCTGGAACTCGATGATGTCGATGGCGGGGGGCTGGTTCTTCCTGACGGTCAACGAGGCGTTCGTCCTCGGCGGGCGGGACTTCCGCCTCCCCGGCGTCGGCTCGTACATGGCGGTGGCGATCGAGAAGGGCGACACGAGGGCGATGGCCTGGGCCGTCGTCGCGATGACGGCGATGATCGTCGCGGTCGACCAGCTCCTCTGGCGCCCGCTCGTCGTCTGGTCGCAGCGTTTCCGCGTCGAGGAGTCGGGCTCGGGCGAGCCGCCGGCGTCGTGGGTCGTCTCGCTCGTCGGCCGCTCGAGGCTTCTCCGTCGGGCGACGCGCTCGCTCCGGAAGGCGCGCGCGGCGGCGCGCGCGCGGGCGGCAGGGAGCGGCCCGGCCCGGGCGCGCGGCGCGCCCCGCCGCGCTCTCGCCCTGCGCGCCGCCGCGATCCTCGGGGGCGGGCTCGCCGTCGCGGCCGCGCTCTGGGGGACGGTGCGCCTCGGCGGCCTCCTGGTGCGCGTGCCGGTGCGGGAATGGGGCCTCCTCGCGCTCGCGCTCGGCGCGACCGCCCTCCGGGCGGCCGGCGCCCTCGCCGTTGCGACCGCCGTGATGGTGCCGCTCGGCGTCCTCCTCGGCCGCTCGAGGGAATGGTCGCGGCGCCTCCAGCCGGTCGTCCAGATCGTCGCCTCGTTTCCCGCGCCGATGCTCTACCCGCTCGTCACGGCCGGCCTCCTCGCGCTCCGAGTCCCGTTCGCCGTCGTCGCCGCCGTCCTCATGGGGCTCGGCGCGCAGTGGTACGTCCTCTTCAACGTCCTCGCGGGGGCGAGCGCGATCCCGGGGGACCTCGAGGAGGCCTCCGCCGTCTACGGCGTCACGGGACTCCGCCGGTTCGCCACGCTCGACCTCCCGTCCGTCTTCCCGTTCCTCGTCACGGGCCTCGTCACCGCCGCGGGCGGGGCCTGGAACGCCTCGATCGTCGCCGAGACGCTGGCCTTCCGGGGGACGGAGCTCTCGACGTTCGGGCTCGGCTCGCTGATCACCCGCGCCACGCACGACGGGAACTTCCCCCTTCTCGCCGCGGGCGTCCTCACGATGTCCCTCGCCCTCGTCCTCCTGAACCGGACGGTCTGGCGGAGGCTCTACGGCGTCGCCGCGACGCGCTACGCTCTGAACCGTTGAGCGCCGACGAGCTCCCGATCGCCGCCGTCCGCGGCGTGCGCAAGACCTATCGCGACGAGGCGGGGCGCGAGAGGGTGATCCTCGATCGCGTCGACTTCGAGGTCCGAAGGGGGGAGGTCGTCGCCGTCCTCGGCCCCTCGGGGTGCGGCAAGTCGACGCTCCTCCGGATCCTCATCGGCCTCATCGAGCCGACCGCCGGCGAGGTCCTCGCCCACGGCGCGCCGATCCGCGGCATCCACCCGGGAGCGGCCCTCGTCTTCCAGAGCTTCGCCCTCTTCCCGTGGCTCTCCGTCGAGGAGAACGTGCGGATCGGCCTGACGGGGCGCGGCGTCCCCGACCCCGAAAGCGCCGCGCGCGTCCGGGACGTCGTCGCCCGCGTCGGCCTCTCCGGGCACGAGCGGGCGATGCCGCGCGAGCTCTCCGGCGGAATGAAGCAGCGCGTCGGGATCGCGCGCGCCCTCGTCTCGGGACCGGAGCTCCTCTGCATGGACGAGCCGTTCTCGGCGCTCGACGTCCTGACGGCCGAGCTCCTTCGCGCCGAGGTCTATCGCCTCTGGTCCGACGGCGGCACCGGCCTCTCCTCGGTCCTTCTCGTCACCCACCTCATCGAGGAGGCGGTCACGCTCGCCGACCGGATCGTCGTCCTGGGCGCGAACCCGGGCACCGTCCGCCGCGAGATCCGGAACACGCTCCCGCACCCGCGCGACCCGCGCCACCCCGAGTTCTTCCGGATGGTCGACCGGATCCACGACGCCGTCGCGCGCGTTCACCTCCCCGAAGAGGAGGAGGCGCCCGCGCCGGCCGCGCCGGGGCGCCCCGGGCCGGGCCCCTTCGTCCCGCTGCCGCCGGCGACCGTCGGCGAGATGCTGGGCCTCCTCGAGATCCTCTCGGACCACGGCGGCGAGATGGACCTCTTCGAGGTCGACGCGATGACGGAGTGGGACTTCGGCCGGACGATCGCCGTCGTCAAGGCGGCCGAGCTCCTCGACCTCGTCGACACGCCGAAGAACCGTGTCCTCCTCACGGACGCCGGCCGCGGCGTCGTGGCGGCGGCGCCGCGCGAGAAGCCGTTCCTCTTCCGGCGCCAGCTCCTCGCGCTCGGCACCTTCGCGACGGTCGTCCGGGGCCTCGCGGGGCGCGAGGACGCGGCCGCCCCCGGCGAGGAGGTGCGCGAGATGCTTGCGGATCGCCTCCCGGCGGAGGCGACGGGGGCGCTCTTCGAGACCCTCGTGAACTGGGGGCGCTTCGCCCAGCTCCTCGACTACGACGCGGCGGGAGACGAGCTCTCCCTCTTCGGCGGCCGGGCCGCCGACGCGGAGGTCTGACCGCCTACCGTCCCGGGTCGCCCCACTCCTTCAGCTTCCGGTAGAGCGTCGCGACCCCGATGCCGAGCCGCCGCGCGGCCTTCTCCCGGTGGCCGTCCTCCTCGCCGAGGACGAAGAGGACGTGGGCCTTCTCCACCTCGGCGAGCGTCTCGCCCTCGGCGCCCCCGCCGCGCGCGGGACGGACGATCTCGTCCGGGAGGTCCTCCGCGCCGACGCGCGCGCCGTCGGCGAGGACCGCCGCCCGCTCCACCGCGTTCGCCAGCTCGCGGACGTTTCCGGGCCAGCGGTGGCGCTGGAGGAGGCGCGCCGCCTCCGGCGTGAAGCCGGCCACCTGCGCACCGGTCCGGCGCGCCGCGTCGAGAAGGAGGGCCCTCGCGAGCGGCAGGACGTCCTCCGGCCGCTCCCGGAGCGGCGGGATCGGGATCTCGATCACCCGGAGCCGGTAGTAGAGGTCGCGCCGGAAGTGCCCCGTCTCGACGTCCTTTCCGAGGTCCCGGTTCGTCGCGGCGACGACGCGGACGTCGACCTTCCGGCTCCGGTTCTCGCCGACCCGCCGCACCTCGCGCTCCTGGAGCGCGCGGAGGAGCTTGGCCTGCAGGCCCAGCGGCACCTCCCCGATCTCGTCGAGGAAGAGCGTCCCGCCGTTCGCCGCCTCGAAGAGCCCGGCGCGGTCGGAGGCGGCGCCGGAGAACGCGCCCCGCGCGTGCCCGAACAGCTCGCTCTCGAGGAGGCTCTCGGGAAGCGCCGCGCCGTTGATCGCGACGAAGGGGCCGGCGGCGCGGGGCGAGCGCTCGTGGATCACCCGCGCGAGGACCTCCTTCCCCGAGCCGCTCTCGCCCGTCAGGAGGATCGTCGAGTCGACGCGCGCGACGCGCGACGCCAGGTCGAACGCCCGCCGCATCCCGGGGCTCTGGGCCACGACGCCCGGGTGCGGCTCCTCGACCTTCAGGCGCGTCAGCTCGTTCCTTCTCGCCTTCAGCTTCTGCTCGGTCGCGCGGAGAGCGTCGCGGACGCGCCCCAGCTCTCCCTCGAGTCCGCGCTCCGAGAGGCCCGAGAGCGCCTTCCGGGTCGCCTCGTCCCAGTCCTCCTCGGGCTCTCCCGCCATCCGGCAGGCCGGGTCCCCTTTCCCGACGCACTCCTCCTCGACGACGCGGATCGACCGGCCGTGGCAGGCGGAGAGGTAGCCGCTCGCGAACCCGGTGAGGGTCCAGCAGACCGGCTCGTCGGAGCGTCCGAAGTGGAGGAGGTGCTGCTCGGCCTCGTACGACTCGTCCCAGAACGCCTGGGAGAAGTGCCTCGGCGGCTCGTTCGGCGCCCGCGGGACGGGACGGAACGTGACGAGCCCCTTCAGCCGGTGGAGGCGTCCCCCGGCGTGAATCCACTCCGTGGGGCCGTCCCACTCGAACGCGTCCCGCATCGCCTCTGCCGTCCGCCACCCGTGCGCCCAGCCGAAGCGGTAGAGGACCCCGCGCGCCACGCTGAGAGAGAGCGTTTCGATGAGCTCCTTGCGGAGGAGCCCGAGCGCGGCCGTGTCGAGGAGGATCGCCCGCTCCCCGGCGAAGCGGTAGATCCCGCCCTTCGGATCGGCGTCGAAGAGGGCGTCGAGCGTCAGGTCGTCTGCGCGCATGGGGGGATCTTCTCAAAGCGAGAGGTCGCCGCCTCTCGAATCGACGGGTCCCGGCCCGCCGAGACGCGCTCGGCGCCGGTTCCCTGCGGCCCGGCGCGGCTCCGGGCCGTCCATCAGGTTCGTGCGGGGGTGGCCCGGTCCCTGCAACAACCCGGAAGAGGGATCCCGGCCGCGGGGTCCCGGGGAGGTCCTCGATGATCACGATCCGAAAGAGCGACGAGCGCGGTCGCTTCGACCACGGCTGGCTCGACACGCGCCACACCTTCTCCTTCGCCGACTACTGGGATCCCGAGCACGTCCACTTCCGCTCCCTGCGGGTGATCAACGAGGACCGCGTCGTCCCCGGCGCCGGCTTCGGGACGCACGGGCACAACGACATGGAGATCCTCTCGTACGTCCTCTCGGGCTCTCTCGCCCACGAGGACAGCCTGGGGAACGGCTCCGCGATCGTCCCGGGCGACGTCCAGTACATGAGCGCCGGGACGGGCGTCCGCCACAGCGAGTTCAACGCCTCCGGGAGCGAGCCGGTCCATTTCCTCCAGATCTGGATCGTCCCCGACCGGCGCGGCTACGCACCGCGCTACGGGCAGAAGCGGTTCGAGGAGGAGGAGAAGCGCGGGCGGCTCCGGCTCCTCGCGTCCGAGACGGGCGAGGCCGGCTCGATCGCGATCCGCCAGGACGTGCGCCTCTTCTCCACGATCCTCCGCGAAGGGGAGAGCGTCCCGCTGGAGATCGCGGAAGGGCGCCACCTCTGGGTCCAGGTCGCGCGGGGCGAGGCCGATGTGAACGGCCACCGGCTCGAAGCGGGGGACGGCCTCGCCGCCTCGGACGAGACCTCCTTCACCCTGCGCGGCGCGGGAGCGGAGGCCGAGCTCCTCGTCTTCGACCTGGCTTGAGGCGCGGCGGGGAGGCCGCGAGGCCTCCCCGCTCCCGATCAGACCTTCTGCCGGCCGTCGGCCGTCGTCAGGACGCCGTAGAGCTCCGGCCGCCGGTCGCGGAAGAAGCCCCAGGAGGCGCGCTCGCGGCGGATCGCCGCGAGGTCGACCGTGACGACGCGGACCCCGGTCTCGTCGCGCCCCATCTCGGCGAGGAAGGAGCCGTCCGTCCCGGCCACGAACGAGGAGCCGTAGAAGAGCTGGCCGTCCTCCTCGCCGATCCGGTTCGACGCGGCGACGGGGATGACGTTCGAGACCGCGTGGCCGACCATCGCGCGCCGCCAGCGGTCGCGCGTGTCGAGCGCGGGGTTCGCGGGCTCGGAGCCGATCGCCGTCGGGTAGACGAGGACGTCGGCGCCGAGGAGCGCGAGCGCCCGCGCGCATTCGGGGTACCACTGGTCCCAGCAGACCGCCCCGCCGACCTTCCCGGCCTTCGTGTCGAAGACCTTGAAGCCGGTGTCGCCGGGGCGGAAGTAGAACTTCTCCTCGTAGCCCGGGCCGTCGGGGATGTGGCTCTTTCGGTACGTGCCGAGGAGCGTTCCGTCGGCGTCGACCATCGCGAGGGTGTTGTAGTAGGCGTTCCCGGCCTTCTCGAAGAACGAGAAGGGGAGGACGACGCCGAGCTCCTTCGCGAGCGTCTGGAAGCGCGCGAGCGTGGCGTTCCCCTCGGCGGGGCGCGCCCACTCGAAGAACGCGTCCTTCTCCTCGCGGCAGAAATAGGGCCCCTCGAGGAGCTCCGGCGTCACGACGAGCTTTGCACCGAGCCTCGCCGCTTCGCGAACGAGGCCGAGGACGCGGTCCGCGTTCTCCTCGCGAGAGCCGCCGAGCGCGCACTGGACGATCCCGATCGAGAGCGTCTCGGACGTCATCCGCGGCCCCCCTTCGGCTGCTGCTGGCTGATGCAGTGGAACGCCCCGCCGCCGAGGAGGAGCTCGCGCGCGGGGACGTCATGGACGCGCCGGCCGGGGAAGAGCGACTCGATCCGCTTCAGGGCGGGCGCGTCGTTCGGCGTCCCGTAGACCGGGACGGTGACCGTCGTGTTCGCGACGTAGAAGTTGACGTAGCTCGCCGCCATCAGCTCGCCGTCGGGGTCGGTGACGACGCCGGGGGACGGCACCGTGAAGACCTCGAGCCGCCGCCCCTTCGCGTCGCGCATCGACGCGAGGTCGCGGAGGATCTCCTTCAGCGCGACGGCGTTCGGGTCGCCGCCGCCGGAGGGCTCCATGCAGACGGCGACGCCCGGGGCCACGAAGCGGGCGACCGTGTCGACGTGCCCGTCGGTGTGGTCGTTGATCAGGCCGTCGCCGAGCCAGAGGACGCTCTCCGCGCCGAGGCCGTCCCGGAGCCGCCGCTCGAGCGCCGCCTGCGAGAGGCCCGGGTTCCTGTTCGGGTTCAGGAGGCACTGCCGCGTCGTCAGGAGCGTCCCCTCGCCGTCCGGCTCGACGGAGCCCCCTTCCAGGACGAGCTCGTCGCGGAAAGCCCGGAGGCCCGACGCCTCGGCGACGCGCTTCGAGACCTCCCGGTCGCCGGGGAGGTCGTACTTGTTTCCCCAGCCGTTGAAGACGAAGGAGGCGGCCGCGACCTCGCCCGCCTCCGACGTCACGAAGACCGGCGCGATGTCGCGCATCCAGATGTCGCCGAACGGGATCTCGTGGACGCGCGCTCCGAGCCCTTCGAGCCGCGCCCGCGCCTCGGCGGCGCGCCCGGCCGTCGGCGCGAGGACCTCGAGCCGCTCGCCGCGCGGGCCCTCGGGGCCCGGGTCGGCGATCGCGCGGGCGAATCGGACGAAGGCGCCCTGCACCGGGCCGAGCGCCTCCTTCCAGAGCTCCTCGTGGCTCGGCCAGGCGAGCCAGCACGCCTCGTGAGCCGCCCATTCCGCGGGCTGCGCGAATCCCGCCTCGCGGGGCGATTCGCCGGAGAGCCTCATTCGGGGCACCGTCTCTCGTGGTTCTCCTCGCGGGGGGGCCGGGGGGATCGAGAAACCCCCGGGAACAGGACCGCGCGGGGGGATCGAGAAACCCCCGCGTTCATGGCAGCTCGGGGCGGGTCAGGTTACGGACTCCGTCCTCGCCGACCCAGACGTCGTCCTCGATCCGAATGCCGCCGAACGGCGTGAGCCTGTCGACGATCGCCCAGTCGACGTCGGCCCGGTTCGCCCCCTCCCGGTGCGTCTCGAGGAGCATCGGGATGAAGTAGAGCCCCGGCTCGATCGTGAAGAGCATCCCCGCCTCGATCGTCCGCGTCGTCCGGAGCGCGGGGTACTCGGCGGGCGGAGGGGCGAGCGTCCCCACGCGGTCCGCCTGGCGCCCGGCGACGTCGTGCACCTGGATGCCGAGGAAGTGCCCGAGCCCGTGCGGGAAGAACGGGCGCGTCAGCCCCTTCGCGACGGCGGCCTCGCCGGCGACCTTCAGGATGCCGGCGCGGTGCAGGAGGTCGCCGATCAGGACGTGGGCCCGCACGTGGAGGTCGAGGTACCTCATTCCGGGCTTCGGCGCCGCGGCGAGCTCCTGCTCGATCGCTTCCATCCCGGCGATCAGGTCCCGGAAGAGCGGGTCGCACCCGTCGCCGGCGAACGTCCGGGTGATGTCGGAGGCGTAGCCGCGGACCGCCGTTCCCGCGTCGACGAGCATCGTCCGGCCCGGCGCGGCCCAGGTGCCCCGCTTGCCGTGGTAGTGGAGCGTCGCGGAGCGCTCGTCGAACCCGATGATCGTCGGGTAGGGGAGGTGCTCCTCCATCACGGCGGCGGCGGAGAGGAAGGCGTGGTGCACCTCCATCTCCGTCGCGCCCTCCCGGAAGGCTGCCTCGGCGGCGCGGAAGCCGCGCGCGGCGGGGGCCTCCGCCTCGGCGACGGACTCCACCTCGTAGGCGCTCTTGTACGACCGCTCCCAGTCCAGCCGGGCGACGAGCCCCTTCGGGTTGACGGCGTCGGCCGGGAGACCCAGCGCGGCGGCCTCGGCGACGGCGCCTCCGAGGAAGGCGGTGCGGCCGCCGTTCGGGCCGATCGCCGCGCGGACCGCCTCGGGGCTCTCCGCGTCGACGATCTCCATCTCCGCGGCGACGAACTCCGGCGCGGGCTTCGGCGGCTCGTACCAGTAGTCGCGCGGCTGGTAGCGGGCGAGCCGCGGCCTCTTCCCGGGGCGGACCTCGAGGAGGTGCCCCGGCCCCTCGACCGGCGCCCAGTGCGTGAAGTGGGGCGTCGGGCGGAACGGCGCGTCGTTGTCGTCGGCGAAGTAGGTGAAGGGGACGCCGGAGTGGATCAGGAGGCGGTCGAAGCCGGTCTCGGCCAGGGCCTGCTCCGTCGTCCGCTGCCGCTCGGCGACGTGGGCGCGATAGAGGTCCGCGAGGGCGCTGTTCATGGAGGCGGATGTTAGCGAACCGGAGGCCGGCCCCGAGCTCGGACTTCGGCCGGAGCTCTTCGGGACGGTGCGCGCGCGGGCGCGATGTCTCCGACGCCCCGGATGGTCCTCCCACGGAGACTTGAAGTAGGAATCGGAAGAGTATGATTCCAACTGAGGTCGTCATGCGCATCACGTCCAAGGGCCAGGTCACGATTCCGGTCGAGATCCGCGAGCGCCTCGGCCTTCTGCCCGACACGGAGGTCACGTTCGAGGTCGTCGGCCCCACGGTCCGACTGCAGAAAGCCCCGGGGCAGAGCCGACGGGGAGCGACCGTCGTCGCCCGGCTGAGGGGCCGGGGGCAGACCCGCCTCACGACCGATCAGATCCTCGCCCTGACCCGGGGCTGAGGCATGGCCGGGTTCCTCGTCGACAGCAACGTCCTCCTCGACGTCCTGACGGAGGACCCTTCGTGGTTCGAGTGGTCTGCATCGGCCCTCGCCCGCTGCGCCGAGGAGGGGCCGCTCGCCGTCAATCCCCTCGTCTACGCGGAGGTCTCGGTCGGATTCGAGCGGGTCGAGGACCTGGACGAGGCGCTCGACTCGGCCGGATTTCAGAGGCTCGCGCTGCCGTGGGCGGCCGCGTTCCTCGCGGGGAAGTGCTTCCTTCGATACCGCCGTCGCGGCGGCGTCCGCTCCTCGACGCTTCCCGACTTCTACATCGGCGCCCACGCCCTGGTCGAAGGACGGACGCTCCTGACGCGGGACGCCGCGCGCTACCGGACGTACTTCCCGCGCCTCGCGCTCGTCGCGCCGAAGTAGAGGACGGCAAGCTCCCCGAGGAGTCTCCCCGAGGGGTCAGGTCTACCATCTACACTCTACGGGTTCCCGTAGAATGTAGATGGTAGACCTGACCCCCCTTCCTTTGCCCGGCCGTAGGATTCAGCGGTCGGGGGGCACTTCCTCAAGGAGGCGCGGATGTCGCGATGGGTGCGGGCCTTCTTTCTCGTTTCGCTCCTTCACTCCTGGGTCTCGCTGACAGCCGACACCGTCTGGAAGGTCGCCGACGAGGGCCCGCGGACACCCGTCGCCGTCGAGATCGTCGGGGACGATACGAGGACGATCGCCGTCGCGACCGGCGGGGCTGCGGAATTCGACGGGACGCGCTGGCTTCCGGTCGCCCTGAACACCGACGCGGTCCTGCCGAAGGAGCGGGAGATGTACGCGGTCGGTGGCCGGATCGGGGCATTCTCCGTGGACGGCACCTCGGTGCGCCTCTACCTCCTGCAGGGAAGCACCTGGTCCCTGGCAGCGTCCGAGCCCCTCTCGAATTGGCCGTTCTGGTGGAACGGCCGGCCTCCCGTGCCGCGCGCCGCCGATCGCATCTACCTGCCGGATCCCGCGTTCGGGAACTGCGAGACCGTACAGAGTTGCCCGGCCGACGCGGCCGCGCGTCGCCTCCGGTCGATCTCGCTCGCCGACGGCTCCATCCGGGAAGAGCCCGGTCTCCCTGTCTGCTCGGGTCTCCTCTTCGGCGTCGCCGATCGACTCTTCGTCATCGCCATGCCGCCGCCCTGCTGCGGAGCCTGTCCGAGCAGTGCGGGGCCGCGCACGGTGGCGCTCGACGACGGTCTCCCCGCCTATCGCCTCGACGGCGACCACTGGACGGAGCTCCCACCGTGGACGCGACCGCTTCCCGACACCTTCTCTGCGAGCGCGGCCTGGCTGTTCGAGAGGGACTCGGCGACGACTTCCAGGTCGCTTACCCTCTTCACCGCGAGCGGGTTCTCGGATCCGATCCCGATCCCCGCCGGTCAGCTGACGAACAACCCGAAACCGATCGAGTGGAACGGTCGGATGCTGCTGCAGGCCGAGAGGCTCTACGAGGTGCGCCACGGCGCCTTGCTCCCGGTCGCCCCGGAATGCCCGATACCGGGCGCGAGGCTCTTCGCAGCCGGGAGTCGGCTGTTCGCCTGGGACGAGGGCTGGGCGGTCTCCGCGCTCTCGGGCTCGGCGTGGGAGGAGACCTCCGGCGTTCCCGAGGTCGCCGGCGGGCAGGTCTTCTTCAAGGGACGGACGAAGCACTACGCGATCCGGGGGAATCGTCTCTTCCGGCGGGACGACTCCGGCTGGGTCGGCCTTCCTCCGTCGCCCTCGTCGGCCGACCTCCGTTTCCTGTACGCCGGTCAGTTCGTCTTCCTGGAGGACGACCCGGTCTTCCTCGATCAGGGCTATTCGGGCACCTATGGCGCGTGGCGATACGACGCCCCGTCCGGCTCCTGGGTGGACCTCAACCCCCCGCCCGCGATGCGCGGCCCGGCCCTCGTCCACGACGGGGACCTGTACGTCGGGAATCGCGACGAGGCGGAGGGGAAGCTCGCGGTCCGGCACGACGGGGCGTGGAACACGCTGGAGACCGGTGCCGCCGTTTGGCAGCTTCGGGAAGCGAACGGGCAGCTCTACGTCTTCGGATGCCGGACGAGCGAGTCCGACTACGACGTCTGCCGGCTGGACGAGGGCCGGCTGGTCCCCGCCTTCCCGGGGCTCGAGGCTGAGGGTATGCAGGCGCTCGATGTCACTGGGAGGAACGGAGAGACTCTCGTCTCCGTCGAGGACAAGCAGCCTCCCGAGTACCCGGCGTCCTTGCGAAGGGTGCTCGTCTCGGCGGATGGCGCGGGCCACCGAACTGTCCTCCGCCAGGGGGACCTCCGGGACGCGGGGCACGGCAGCTACGGCCAGGGCCTGCTCTCGCCGCTCGTCCCCTTCGGCGAGGAGCTCCTCCTGCCGGGCCTCTCCTTCCGTGACGGTCAGCTCCGCGCGCAGCGGAGCCCGATCGTCCCGAGCATCCTCGATCCGAAGGGGCGGTTCGCGTTCCGGGACAGCGCCTCGACGGAGTACATGCACTACCGCGGACCTCTGCTCGTCCCGTCCGCGAGGGTCCGCAAGAACCTCGTCGCGGCGGTCGACACGACGGGCGTGGGCGGGACCCGGTATCGGAGCGTTCTTCTCGTGGCGAATTTCTCGGAGACCGAGACGGCCGTCGCACGCGTCTTCGCGGCGGCCCACTGGGACCCGTTCCTCGAGATACCTCTGCCTCCGCGAGCCCAGGTGGCGATCGACGATCCGAAGCCGGGATTCCTCGGGCCGATGGCGGTGGAATTCGAGGGACTTACGGACGAGGCCGACGCCTGGGCCGCGATTCGGGTCTGGAGCCCGTCGGACGGAGGGACGGCCGGGACGGCGATCGTGGGGACGAACCCGGGAGTCGTCCCGCTGAACGCCGTCGTCGTCCCGCCTCACGCTAAGAGCGGCAGCCGGACCCAGGCGGCCTTCTCGGCTTCGGGCGACGGCGGTCACGGACCGGTACGCGCGAGCGCTTGTCCATTGGCAGGGCGGGAGCCGGGCGAGCCCGACCCGTGCGTCGCGGTGGAGCTTCTTCGGAACGGTGCCTTCTTCCAGGCCGGCGTCCCACCAGCGGCTCTCCGCTCGCCCATCCAGTTCTGGAGCACCTGCTACAACAACTGGTGCTCTCTGCTTCAGCGAACGGACGACCTCGGGGGGTATCTCGTCCGGAACGAGGAAGGGACGAACGACGGCGCGATCGTGCCGTTCGAGCGTCCCGACGTCATGGAGGGGCGAAGAGTCCGATTTCTCCCCGCCCTCGTCTCGCTCACTTCGGCCCGGGGCACCTATCGGACCGAGCTGACGCTCGGGTGGCGATCCACGGACGTGCATCCTCCGCTGAGCCTCGATTTCGGGGTGACGTTCCGGAGCCATGCCGGGGCGTGGACGGTCCCGATCACGATCCCTGCGCGGCAGGTCGTCGAAATCCCGGATGCGGGGGCGTGGCTGGCTGCTCACGGCGTCCCGGTCGATCCGGCGAGCGCCGATGGCACGCTGACGTTCACCTCCGATCGCGAGGAGGGCGCGGCGAGCCTACTCGTGACGGCCGTCGTGACGGCCCGAGGCCCGGGCGCCTCCGGCGACTACGGTGTGAGCGTCCCCGTGTTCAACGAGGTCGAGTGGGCGTCGAGTGAAGCGATCGTGCCTAGCCTCAGGGAAGACGGGGCCTTCCGAACGAACCTCGCGCTGGCCAACCCGGAATCGGACGGCGGCCCCTCGACCACGCTCGAGGTCTCGGTCCACAGTGCGTCGGACGGGAAGGCCGTCGGGACCCTCCCGCAAGTGACGCTCGCTCCGGGACATCGCGTCCAGCTGAACCGGCTCCTCGCGACGATCGACTTCTCGGGCGAAGCCTTCGCGGTGGTCCGGCGAACGGGGGGGGAGGGACGGTTCGTCGCCTACGGGGTGATGAACGACAACGTCACAGGGGACGGCACGCTCTTTCCAATGACTCGGTCGCGATAGGAGCGGGAGCTCCTCCGCGAGGACGCGCCACGAGGCGGCCGGGCGGACCCCGGTCCGACCTCAGGCCGGCGAGGAGAGCCCCTCGCCGCCGCCGGCCGCCTCGACGAGCCGCTCGAGCGCGTCGACGAGGCTCTGGCGGGTCCGCTCGATCTCGGCGCGGAGCTCCTCGACCCGGATCTCGGCGAGCGCCTTGGCGCGCTTTCCGCGCAGGCGCGTGCCGGCGGCCGCGGCCGAGAGGGCTGCGGCGTAGTCGGCCTTCAGCCTTTCGAGCTGCGCGGCGGCGCGCTGCCGCGCGGCCTCGAGCTCGGCGAGCCTCTGCGAGGCCGAGGCGAGCGCGGTCCCGCGCCGGGCGGCCCAGGCCGCGGAGAGCTGCTCGGCGCGCGCGTCCCACGACGCCTGCGCGGCGTCGAACGCTTCGCGGGCCCGTTCGAACGTCCGCCCGGTGAAGTGCCAGGCGGCCCGCTCGCGAGCGAGGGCGACGACCCGCTCCGGCACCGGGCGAAGGTCCCGCGCGATCCCGAGGAGCCGGCCGAGCCGGAGGAGCCAGAGGCTCGGGTCGGCCTGCCACCAGAGGAAGCCCTGCGCGGCGGAGGCCTGGAAGTGGTGGTGGTTGTTGTGCCACCCCTCGCCCATCGTCACGAGCGCCATCAGGAAGCTGTTGCGGCTCGTGTCCTTCGTCTCGAAGACGCGTCGTCCGAAGACGTGCATCACGCTGTTGATGGCGAACGTCCCGTGCCAGAGGAGGACCGTCGAGAGGAAGAAGCCCCAGAAGAGGCCGGTCCACGAGAACGCGAGCCAGAGCCCGAGCCCGTAGAGCATCGGCGCGAGGAACTGGTTGCGGTCGAGCCAGACGAGCTCGGGGTACTTCGCGAAGTCGCGGATCGACTCGAGGTCGGTCTCCTCGTAGTCGTCGGCGAGGATCCACCCCATGTGGCTCCACCAGAATCCCTTCTGCACGGGCGAGTGGATGTCCTCGGGCTGGTCGGAGAAGCGGTGGTGGTGCCGGTGGTGCGCGGCCCACCAGAGGACTCCCTTCTGCGCCGCCGTCTGCCCGAGGAACGCCATCAGGAGCTGCCAGAAGCGGTTCATCTTGTAGGTCCGGTGGGCGAAGTAGCGGTGGAAGCCCGCGGTGATCGCGAACATCCGGAGGTAGTACGACCCGAGGCAGAGCGCGACGGCCTGCCAGGAGAGCCCGACCCACAGGACGCCGAGAGCGGCGACGTGGACGAGGCCGAAGCCGAAGGCGGCGGCGAAGCGGATGCGGGGGCGCGAGGTCGTCGTCATCGGGCGTACGTCCTTCGGAGAACGAGAGGGCTTTCGCGGCTCGAGCCGCGGGCGCTCCATCTTACGGAGTTGCGAACCGAGCGCAACGACGGGTCGGTGCCGCCCGGGCGGGGCGCGGTCAGGAGCGGACGGCCGCCGTCTCCGCCGCCAGGGCGTCCTGCGCCTCCTGCATCCGGCCGCGGACGGTCGCGATCAGCTCCTCGAGGTCCTCCTCGTCGAGCCCCTCGGTCGGGATCGGCGGAAGGACGCGGATCCGGATCGTCCCGGGGAACACGAGGAGGCGGTGGCCGTCGAGGACGTCGTCGAGCGGCCCGCAGACGATCGGCACGATCGGCACCTGCGCGGCGATCGCGAGGTGGAACGAGCCCTTCTTGAACGGCAGGAGCGTCGGCGAGCCGTTCCGGTGCCCTTCCGGGAAGACCCAGACGGAGACCCGCTTCTCCCGGACACGCTTCGCCGCCGCGGCGATCGAGGCGATCGCGCTCGCCAGGTCTTTCCGGTCGAGGAGGATGTTGCCGGTCGCGCGGAAGAACCAGCCGAAGACGGGGATCTTCGCGATCTCCTTCTTGCCGATGACGACCGTCCGCTTCGGGTAGAGGCCGCCGTAGACGACGATGTCGAGGTTCGACCGGTGAGAGGCCATCAGGATCGCCGGGGCCGAGCCGGTGACGCGCGGCCGGTCCTCGACCGTGATCCGCCATCCGAGGAGCGTCCGGACGATCCAGTGGAAGAGCCGGGCGAGGTGAACGGGAGCGCTGCCGCGCCCGGCGCGAAGCGCGACGTAGAGGAGGCCTCCGATCGAGAGCCCGACGAACGCGAGCGCGCCGACGACGCACGCGAGGAGGAAGTGGACCCGCGCGAGCGCGCGGCGAACGGGCCCTCTCACGCGCAGAGGGCCTCGGGCCCGCGCGTCGCGCCGCGCGCGAGGATCGGCGGAGGCGTCGACGCCGCGAGCTCCCGCTGCGCCTCCTCGAACGGAGCCCGCACGCGCGTCATCAGGGCCGCGACGTCGCCCGGCGCGAGGTCGTCGACCGGGATCGGCGGGAGGACGCGCAGGCGGATCGTCCCGGGGCGAACCGCCCAGCGGCGGGCGTCGAGGAGCGTGTCGAGGGGGCTGACGGCCACCGGGAGGACGGGGAAGCGCCCGTCGAGGGCGAGGTGGAAGACCCCCTTCTTGAACGGGAGCATCTCCCTCTCCATGTTGCGGTGCCCCTCCGGCGCGACCCAGATCGAGGCTCCCAGGCTCCGGCTCGAGTCGGCGGCCTTCCGCATCGCCGCCATCGCGGCCGACGTGTGCCGGCGGTCGATCAGGACGTTCCCCGTCGCCGTCCAGAGCCAGCCGAAGAAGGGGATCCACTCCAGCTGCTTCTTGCCGATGGCGATGGCGCCGCGCGGGAAGACCTCCCCGTAGACGATGACGTCGAGGTTCGACTGGTGACGGGCCATGACGACGGAGGGAGCTGCCTGGGCGAAGCGCTCGACGCCCTCGGCCTCGATGCGCCATCCCAGGATCCTCTGCATGACGCGGGAATAGGTCCGGGCGGCGAGGACGGAGGCGTGGCCCCGCGGACCGCGTGCGAGGGCGACCGCGAGCGCCAGCGCCGAGACGACGAGGAGCAGGGCCCCCCCGACGATCGACGCGGCGACGAAGTGGAGCGTGTAAACGCAGCGGCGGAGGATGTATGGCATGGAGCCCGCTTCCGGGAAGCGGCATTATCTCCGCGATGGAGGCGGGCGTCGTCGTCGTCGGCGGAGGGGCCGCGGGGCTCCTCGCGGCGGCGTCGGCGGCGAGCCGGCTCCGCGCGGCGGGGAGCGCCGCCCCCGTCGTCGTCCTCGAAGCCGCCCGCGAGCCGGGGCGCAAGGTCCTCGTCTCCGGGGGCGGGCGCTGCAACGTCCTCCCGGGGCGCGAGGCGCGGGAGCGCTTCGTCTCCTCTTCCCCGCGCCGGCTCGTCGACCGCTTCCTCGACCGCTTCCCGCTCGCCGCCCAGCGCGCCTTCTTCGAGGGGCTCCTCGGCGCGCCGCTCCGCGAGGAGGAGAGCGGGAAGCTCTTCCCGCCGACGAACCGGGCGCGCGACGTGCGCGACGCGCTCGTCGCCCTCGCGCGGAGCGCGGGGGCGGAAGTTCGCTTGCACTCTCCCGTCCGGGAGGTCGCGGCCCGGGAGGGCGGCTTCGACGTCCGCCTCGACGCGGGGACGCTCTCCGCGTCCGCCGTCGTCCTCGCCACGGGCGGGCGCTCCGTCCTCGCGGGTGGCGCCGATGCGGCGGGCTTCGACTGGGCGGCGGCGTTCGGCCACTCGGTCCGGCCGCTCGTCCCCGCCCTCGTCCCGCTCACGGGCTCCTCGCCCGCGCACGCCGCCCTCTCCGGCGTCGCGCTCGAGGCGGCGGTGACCGCGCGCTGCGGAAGCGAGACGGCCGCGGCGCGCGGCGGCTTCCTCTTCACCCACCGGGGCTGGAGCGGCCCGGCCGTCCTCGACGTCTCCCACGTCGTGACGCGCGCCCTCGCCGGGGAGAAGCCGTTCTCCGTCGTGGTCTCCTTCGGCGGCGACGCGGCGCACTGGGACGAGACGCTCCGAGCGGCCTCGGGGAGCGTCCTCTCCCTCCTCCGCCGCTCGCTCCCCGACCGCGTCGCGTCGCTCCTCCTCGCCGAAGCCGGCGTCGCGCCCGAGACGCCGCTCCACCGGATGACGCGCGAGGCGAGACGTGCCGTCGTCGCGGCGCTCTCGGCCCTTCCGCTCCCGGTCGGCGGGAGCGAGGGCTACCGGACGGCCGAGGTGACCGCCGGCGGCGTCGCGCTCGAGGAGGTCGACCCGGGGAGCGGCGCGAGCCGCCTCGTCCCGGGACTCTTCCTCGCGGGGGAGATCCTCGACGCCGTCGGCCCGATCGGCGGCTTCAACTTCCAGTGGGCCTGGGCGACGGGGCGAACGGCCGGCGAGGGGGCGGCGCGGGCGGTTCTCGCGGGCGGCTGAGCGCGCTCGCGCTCAGCCCTTGACGACGAAGCCGCGCGCCGCGAGCAGCGGCCGCACGCGCTCCCGGACGTCGCCCGCGAGCTCGACGGCGCCCGGCCGGACCGTCCCGCCGACCGCGCACGCCTTCTTCATTGCCTTCGCGAGCTCTTCGAGGAACGGCCCGTTGTCGGGGAGCGCGTCGATGACGGTCACGCTCTTCCCGCCGCGGCCCTTCTTCTCGATCCGGAGCTTCGCCGTCACCTTCGCGGGGACCGGCTCGTCGAGGCTCTTCGAGCAGCGGCAGTCGTTGGCCGGCCAGCCGCACGTCGGGCAGATCCGACCCTGACCGCTCGACCAGACGACGCGTCCGCTCACGGGCAGATCTTCTCAGACGCCTCGGGTCCGGCCTTCGGTCGTGACTGGCCTCACGGGAAGTTGAGATAGACTTGCAACTAAACCGACGGGACACCAGATTGACGTTTCGAGGCACCCCCTCGGATGACGTTCGGCATGCGCACGGAAGAGGTCGAGGTCCGCTCCGGAGGCGGCTTTTCGCTGGCGACGACCCTCCATCACCCGGAGGCGCCGGAGGAGGAGGCCGTCGTCCTCGTGAACGCCGGAACCGGGATACGCCGCGGCTTCTACGGGCGGTTCGCGGCCTATCTCGCGTCGAGCGGCTTCCCGGTCGTGACGTGGGACTACCGCGGGATCGGCGACTCGCGTCCCGACTCGATCCGCGGGCTTCGGGCCTCGATGCAGGACTGGGGTCGCGAGGACCTCGAGTCCGTCCTCCTCTGGCTCGGCGAGAGGCATCCGGGCCGTCCGATCCTCGTCGTCGGCCACAGCGCCGGCGGACAGATCCTGGGCCTCGCCCCGTCGGCCTCGCGGATCTCGGCGGTCCTCGCCGTCGCCGCGCAGAGCGGCTGGTACGGGCACTGGCCCGTGCCGCGCCGGTACCTGATGGCCGGACTCTGGTGGGGGCTCATGCCGGCGGCGACGGCGCTCTGCGGCTACTTCCCCTCTCGGGCGCTCGGCCTCGGCGAAGACCTGCCGAAGGGGGTCGCCCTCGAGTGGGCTCGCTGGTGCCGGAACCCGCAGTACATGGTCGACGCGAACGGGGCCCCCCTCCGGCCTCATTTCGCCGACCTGCGCGCTCCGGTCCTCGCCTTCAGCTTCGCCGACGACCCGTTCGCCCCGCGCGCGGCCGTCGAGCAGCTGCTCTCCTTCTACACGGAAGCGAACGTCACCCACCGCCACGTCGTCCCGGCGGAGATCGGCCTCCGGGGCATCGGCCATTTCGGCTTCTTCCGAGAGACCTGCCGCGAGGCGCTCTGGAAGGAGTGCGTCGACTGGCTGCGGCGCCGAGGCGCCGCAGCCGAAAGAGGAGTCGCATGAAGAACGTCTCTCCGGAGCCCGTGCCGGTCCCCGAGGACGCGCAAGAGGAGCGCCGAGGGCCGGTCGCCGTTCCCGCCGCCGCACCGTCGCGGGCGCGCCGGCTCTTCCTCGAGGCGCTCTCGGAGCACCTGACCGGCACGCGGGTCGTCTTCCGAACGGAGGACGGCCGGCACGAGGTCGGCCGGGGCGAGGCGGTCGCCGCCGTCGTGAGGGTCCGCCGCGAGCGCTTCTTCGAGAGGGCTCTCGCCCAGGGGAACCTGGGCTTGGGCGAGTCGTTCATGGACGGGGACTGGGAGGTCGAGCAGGGGACGCTCGAGGGGCTCCTCGAGGCGCTCCTCCGGGCCCGGCTCGACCACAAGCTCGCCGGCAATCCGGGCGTCGCGCTGAAGGTCCTCGCGCTCCAGCTCCTGAACGGCCTGCGGGGCCGGCAGTGGGCGCACGTCCAGCGCCACTACGACGTCGGCGACGACCTCTTCGAGCTCTTCCTCGACCGCTCCCTCGTCTACTCCTGCGCCTACCTGGTGAAGGAGGACGACTCGATCGAGACGATGCAGGAGCAGAAGCTCGACCGGATCTGCCGGAAGCTCGACCTGGCGCCAGGCGAGCGCCTCCTCGACATCGGCTGCGGCTTCGGCGGCCTCCTGATCCACGCCGCTTCGCGCTTCGGCGTCACGGGCGTCGGGATCACGACGAGCGCGCGCCACGCGGCGAAGGGGATGGAGCGGGTCCGCGCGGCGGGGCTCGACGGGCGCGTCACCCTCGAGCTGCGCGACCACCGGACGGTCGAGGGGCGCTTCGACAAGGTCGTCAGCGTCGGGATGATGGAGCACCTGCCGCGGGGCGAGTACGCGCGCTACTTCGAGCGGATCGCGGCGGTCCTCGCGCCCGAGGGGCGCGGCCTCGTCCACACGATCGGCTGCAACGCCGAGAGGAACCGCCACGACCCCTTCATCCAGAAGTACGTCTTCCCCGGCTCGGGGCAGCCGAAGCTCTCGGAGATGGCGGCCGAGTGCGAGCGGCACGGCCTCGCGATCCTGGACGTCGAGAACATGGTGCGGCACTACGCGCACACGGCCCGGCGCTGGCTCGACCGCTTCCGCGAGCGGGCGCACCTCCTCGACCCGAAGCGCTACGACGCCTCGTTCCGGAGGATGTGGGAGTACTACCTCTGCTGCTGCATCGCCGGGGCGCGCGCCTCGGACGGCGCGCTCTACCAGGTGCTCTTCGCCCGCGACTACGCGGCCGAGATGCCCCTCCACCGCGTCTGAGGAGGCCGAGACCGTGAACGCCCTCTCCGTCCTGAACCAGCGGTGGGTCGAGGCCGGCTACACGCGCAAGCCCGTCGCCGTCCACCTCCTCCAGCTCGCGGCCCACGTCGCCTTCGCGCTCGGGGGCACCGCGCTCTACTTCCTCGTGCCGGGTCTCGCGGCGAAGGTGCTCGGCCTCCTCGTCTCCTCCTACGGGATGATCGGCATCTCGACGCACGCGCACACCTCCTCGCACAACGCGATCTTCGACGCGACTCTGCCGAATCGGGCGCTCGTCCACCTCGGCTTCCCGTTCCTCTGCGGCGTCTCGGCGCTCTACTGGTGGAACAAGCACGTCCATGTCCACCACCCGACGCCCAACATCATCGGCCTCGACGACGACGTCGACCTGATGCCCTTCTTCGCCCTCACGCGGGAGGAGGCCGCCCGCGGCGGACCGCTGCTGAAGCTCTGGTTCCGGGTCCAGGGGATCGCGATCGTCCCGATCCTCGCCCTCAACTGCTTCAACATCCAGAAGACCGGCTGGTCGTACTGGGTCCGGACCCTCCGCGGTCCCGGGGCGAAGCGCGGGGCGCATGCGCTCGATCTCGTCCTCCTCCTCGGGCACTACGCCTTCTGGATCGGCCTCCCGGCGCTCTTCTTCCCGCTCGGCGAGGTCCTCCTCTTCTACGTCGTCCGGATGTTCCTGCTCGGCTACGGGATGTTCGCCGTCTTCGCCCCGGCCCACTTCCCGGCGCGGGCCAGCTTCGTCTCGGCGGAGGGGGAAACGAACCGGCTCGCCTACAAGAAGTCGAAGGACTTCATCCTCCTCCAGACGGCGACGACGGTGAACTTCCGGACCGGTCCCCTCGGCCGCCTCCTCTGCCTCGGCGTGGAGTACCAGATCGAGCACCACCTCTTCCCGGGGATCTCGCACGTCCACTACCCGCGGCTCTCGGTGGAGCTGAAGCGCTTCTGCGAGGAGAACGGCTACCCGTATCGGACGCTCGGCTGGTGGGAGGGGATCCTCGAGTCGATCCGCGCCTTCCGGCACCTGAAGCCGGTCGAGCCGCGCCTCGAGGAGCTTCGCCCGCAGGCGGAGGGGCAGGCGGCGTGAAGGCGGAGCGCGGCGCAGGGGCGCTCCGGCGCCTCGGCGCCGCGCTCGACCGCCGTTGGGCGCGATCGGCGCGCCCGCCGAACGGAGAGGAGATCGAGGTCCCGGGCGGGCGCCTCCGCGTTCGCCGAGGCGGCGGACCCGACGGCGTCCCCGTCGTCGTCGTCCCCGACCCGCCGAACGTCGCCGAGCACTACGACGGCGCCTTCGGCGCCCTCGCGGCCGGCGGCCCCGTGGCGGTCGTCGAGGCCCCCGGCTTCGGCTTCTCGGCGCCCCGGGCCGGAGGGCGCTACCGCGTCGAGGAGCTTTCGGCCGCGCTCGAGGAGCTCCTCGTGCGCTTCGGCTTCCGGGGCGCGACACTCTCGCTCGCCTGCGTCGGCGCGTTCGCGGCGGTGGACCTCGCGGCGAGGCGGCCGGACCTCGTGGGCCGCCTCGTCCTCTCGCAGGTCGCGTCGCGGCGCGAGATGGCTTCGTGGGTGAAGCGCAAGGACGTCTGCGGGGTCATCCAGGCGCCGCTCCTCGGCCCGGTCGCGGTCCGGGCGGCGCGCCGGCGAATCGCCCGGTGGTGGTACCGCGCCGCCCTGCCGCCCGGGGCCGACCCCGGCCCGATCGCCGCACCTGCGCTCGCCGCGCTCCGGGCCGGGGCGGCGTTCCCGCTCGCATCGGCGTTCCAGGAGTTCGCGCGCCGTCCCGGCGAACGCCTTCGGCTCGCCTGCCCCGTCACCGTCCTCCTCGGCGCGGCCGACCCGACACATGCGGAGACCGATCTCGGATCGATCGCGGAGGAGCTCCCGGGCGCGCGCGTCCTCGTCTTCTCCGGCTCGGGCCACTTCCCCGATCTCGAGAACCCCGCGGAGTGGCTCGCCGCCCTACGCGCTCCCGCCTGAGGCGGGTGCGGCGCCCGCCGCGGGCGCGTCCGCCCGCACGAGAAGCTCACCGGCCGGAGAGGCGAGCACCTGGGCCGCGTGCTCGTAGCCGACCCGCTCGAGCTCCCGGATGAGGGAGAAGTCGAAGATGGAGTACTTCTCGATGGGGGGGTGGAAGAAGACGTCCGACAGGCGCTGCATCTCATCCACCTGCTGGACGCTCGCGAGGCCCGAGGAGCGCATGAGGAGCTCGAAGAAGCCGGGCACCTGAGGCTTCTTCCCGAGGAGCTTGCGGAAGAGAAGCCCCCAGGAATTCGGCGCCATCGTCAGCGCGGGGTCGACGCTCAGGTCCTCCACGGGGCTGACGTCGATCGTGACGACGGTCCCGGAGCAGCGGCGGCGCATCACGTCGACGGGGAGGTTCGCGAGGACGGCGCCGTCGACGAGGAGGTCGCCCCCCTCGAAGGCCGGCGGCGCGAGGCCCGGCACCGCGATGCTCGCGCCGAGGGCCCTCCAGGCGGGCCCGGCGTCGTGCACCTCGACGCGCGCCCGCGTCAGGTTGCTCGAGCAGCAGAAGAACGGGACCCGGAGGTCTTCGAGGCGCGCCTCGCCGTAGATCGCGCGGGCCACGGAGTAGAAGCGCCTCCCGGTGACGAAGCCGAGGTACGGGAACGTGTAGTCCTTGAGGGGCTTCGTCCGGGTCCACGTCACCTCGTTGAACGCGAGCATCTTCCCCGGGTCCCACCCCATCGCGACCTGCGCGCCGAGGAAGGCGCCCATGCTCGTCCCGCCCACGACGTCGAACGAGACGCCCCGTTCCGCGAGCGCCCGGAGGACGCCGATCTGGGCGAAGGAGCGGGCTCCGCCGCCGCCGAGGACGAGGCCGCGCACCTCGCCCGTCAGCGACCGGACGAGGCGCTCCATCTCGCCCGGCGCGCTCTCGGCGACGTGGTGATGGGCCCGGACGCGCCGAGGCGCGAGCCACGCGCTCGTCCCGAGGTAGAGCGGCTTCGTCTCGCGGTGGAGGAGGACGAGGTCGGCGGTCCTCACGTCGGCGAGACCCTGGCGGGCGAGCAGCGCCTCGATCGGCCCGGGAGCGGGGCTCCCGTCGTCGGGCGCGACGAAGAGGATCCGGTCGGCCTGGCGGAGGCAGCGGCTCGTCCAGGACGAGGGACCGGGCTCCGCTTCGTAGACGACGAAGCGGTGCGCCTCCTCCTGCTCGTTCAGGTACGCCACGATTCCGGAGTTGCGCGAGGAGTCGCGGGCGGCCTGGGCGGAGCCCTCGCCGAGCGCGGAGTCGAGCGCGGACGCATCGAGGTGCCGGACGCTCCCGTTCCGTCCGAGAGCCTCGACGAGCCGCCGAGTGAACTCCGCGACCCGACCGTCCTTCTGCGTCGTGGCTACGGCGATCGTCGAGATCCGTCCGGCGGAGGCGCCGCGCCGGCCGCTGAGGACCGACTGGTAGTGCCCGATGATCCGACGCGTCAGGCCGTACATGAGGCGCGGATGCGTCTCGAGGAGCCGGCGGAACGCCTCACCCGACAGGCGGAGGAGGTCGGTGTCGCGACGCGATCGGGCCGTTGCGCTCCGCCGCTCGCCCGTCAGCAGCGCCATCTCGCCGAGGCACTCCCCGGGGCCGGCCTCGCCGATCGGGCGAAGCGAGCCGTCGGGGAGCGTCAGCGACACCTCGATCCGGCCGCTCGCGACGATGTAGAGGCAGTCGCCCGTCTCCCCGTGCTCGAAGACGGTCTCGCCTCCGGGGACCCGGACCGACTCGAACTCCGGGCCGATGCGCGCGAGGTCCTCCGGGGCGAGGCCCCCGAAGAGGCGCGTCGTCGACAGGATCTGGGGAATCGACAGGCTCACAAGCACCCTCCGTCGGCGGCGTTCGGCGTTCCGGCGATTTTTGGGGGCGGATGCTAGCAAGAACGGGGCGGGGAGCGTGCGCGACGCTGCGGCGGCGAGGACGTGTCGACGGAGTCGTCGCGTCAGCGCTCGTCTTCCCCGGCGTCTGCGACGAGGAGGCTGAAGCCGTCGGTCCCGGCGAGGAGGCGGTCGACCGTCCCGGGGAAGAGGCGGGCCGCGAGTCCCCGGCGCGAGGGGGGGCCGACGATGACGATGCCGACGTTCTCGGCCTTCACGAACCGCAGGATCTCGGCGGCCACGTCCTCGGCCTCCCTCACGACGACGGTCGCGCCGAGCGTCATCGCGAGCTCGACGTTCTCCGTCAGGGCCCTGTGCTGCCGGGCGGAGAGGCGCTCGGGGCGCTCGCGCGAGCGGCGCACGTGGAGGGCGAACCACCGCGTGTTCATCCTGCCGGCGACGCGCGAGGCGCGGAGGATCAGCCTCCGCCCCGTCTCGGGCTCGAGCGGGATCGCCGCCGCGACCCGCGCCTGCGTCGAGGCGGCCTCGAACGCCCCCGAGTCGTGGTGGGCGTCGGCCTCGATGTGGTCGGCCGTCTGGAAGAGCGTCAGCTCGCGCAGGCGCGTCAGCTTCTCCTCGGTGAAGAAGCTCGAGAGCGCCTGCTCGGCCTTCTCCGGCGCGTAGACCTTCCCGATCCGGATCCGCTCGCGGAGCTCCTCCACGGGGAGGTCGACGACGACGAGGGCGTCGGCGTCCCGAACGATCCGGTCGGGGAGGCGTTCGCGCACCTCGATCCCGGTGACCGACCCGACGACGTCCTGCACCCCTTCGAGGTGCTGGACGTTCACGGCGGCCATCACCGAGATCCCGGAGGCGAGGATCTCCTCCACGTCCTTCCAGCGTTTCTCGTTCCGGCAGCCGGGCGCGTTCGTGTGGGCCAGCTCGTCGACGAGGACGACGTCGGGCCTCCGTCGGAGGATGGCGTCGAGGTCCATCTCCGGCAGGACGACCCCCTGGTAGCTCACCTGCTTGCGCGGGACGACCTCGAGGTCGCCGATGCGCGCCTCGGTCTCGGGTCGGCCGTGCGGCTCGACGTAGCCGACGACGACGTCGGTCCCGTGGCGACGCAGCGCGTGAGCGTCGTCGAGCATCTTGTAGGTCTTGCCGACGCCGGCCGCCATCCCGAGGTAGACCTTGAGCCGCCCGGGTCGCGCGTCGCGCGCGGCCCTCCGGAGGAACGCCTCCGGGCCGGGGCGGCGG
>Ga0116154_10000651_pt1 | contig 37574 bp, 25 predicted proteins | sample AD_UKC030_MetaG_FD_89898 | JGI IMG/M metagenome (GOLD analysis project Ga0116154, IMG submission 89898) | Active sludge microbial communities of municipal wastewater-treating anaerobic digesters from USA - AD_UKC030_MetaG | ecosystem: Engineered > Bioreactor > Anaerobic > Digestate | place: USA... | reverse complement strand
CGTCTTCAGACCGAAGCACCGGCGCAGTCCGCGGGCGACATTGTATTCGCCGCCCCCTTCCCAGACGCGGAAAGCCCGCGCGTTGCGGATGCGCCCCTCGCCGGGGTCGAAGCGGAGCATGATTTCACCCAGAGCCGCGAGATCGTAGTGGCAGGCGTCGGACGGTCGGAGATCGAGTGTTGGCATAGGGGCGCGAGTCTGTGGCGGCGGTGCGTTTCTTGGGGCGGAGAATGGCGTGCGCGGGGGTGGAAGACAACGCCCAAGTCTTGACCGGGGGCAAGCCTCCTCCTATAAACGCGCGGCGATCGACCGCACAATCCATCCGCAAACTCTCTATGAAACAAGCCAAGTCCGTTTCCATCAGCCCGACCGGCGAGAGGTTCCCGTTGCCCAGTCCGAAGGACTACCAGAAGGAATTTGCGCGTCTCGAAGCTCTTGCCAAGGCGCGGCGCAAGCAGGGGCAGGAGGTGGTCGTTGTGGTCGGGTTGGGTTTTGTGGGGGCGGTGATGGCGGCGGTGGTGGCGGATGCGCGGGACAAGAAGACCGGTCGGCCGAACAAGCTGGTGATTGGGATGCAACGGCCGAGTTCGCGGAGTTTCTGGAAGATCCCGTTATTGAACCGGGGGATTTCGCCCGTGAAGGCCGAGGATCCGGAGGTCGAGACGCTGATTGGGCGCTGCGTCAAGGAGAGCAAGACGCTGGTCGCCACCTACACAGAGGAGGCGCTCCGATTGGCCGACGTGGTGGTCGTGGACGTGCAATGCGACTATCTGAAGGAGTCGTTGGGAGATGTGCGGACCGGCGCGGCGGACATGGAGGCGCTCGAAGCGTCGATCGGCACGATCGCCGAACGGATCCCCGCCGGCGCGCTGGTCCTGATCGAGACGACGGTGGCTCCCGGGACAACCGAGCAGGTGGCCTACCCGATCATGAAGAAGATCTTCGAGCGCCGCGGGATTGCGTCGGAGCCGCTGCTCGCCCACAGCTACGAGCGCGTGATGCCGGGACGCAATTACGTCGCGTCCATCCGCGATTTCTGGCGCGTGTGCAGCGGGATCAACGACGAGGCCCGCGACAGGGTGGTCCGGTTCCTCGAGGACGTGCTCAACACGGAGAAGTTCCCCCTGACCGTTCTGGACCGGCCGATCGAGTCTGAGACCGCCAAGATCGTTGAGAACAGCTACCGGGCGACCATTCTGGCGTTTCTCGACGAATGGTCGGTTTTCGCCGAGCGCAACGGGGTCGACCTGAAAAAGGTGATCGAGGCGATCCGGGTTCGGCCGACCCATTCGAACCTGATTTTCCCAGGGCCGGGCATCGGCGGGTATTGTCTGCCCAAGGACGGCGGCCTCGGCATGTGGGCCTACAAGCACATTTTCGGCTGGGAAGACAACATCTTCAAGATCACCCCGGCCGCCATCAACATCAACGACACCCGCGCGCTGCACGCGCCCCAGTTGGTGCGCGACGCCTTGCGCAACATGGGCAAGCCGCTGGCGGCCGCCGAGGTCCTGATCCTGGGGGCGGCGTATCGGGAAGACGTCGGGGACACGCGTTACAGCGGCTCCGAAGTCATGGTGCGCAAGCTTGCCGAGATGGGGGCGGACGTGAAGGTCCACGATCCGTACGTCGAGCACTGGTGGGAACTCGAGGCCCAGGACACCTATCCGCACCCCGGATACAGCCTCAAGCGGTTCTTCCATCGCCAGGACCAGCTCGTCAACCTGCGCATCCAGCCCGATCTCAAGGCCGCGCTCAACGGCGTCGACGCCGTCGTCTTCGCGGTCCGCCACCAGCAGTACCTCAAGCTCGATCCCGACGCCGTGTTCCGTCAGGTGGGCAAGCCGTTTGCCGTCGTCGATTGCTTCTGCATCCTGAGCGACGCCCAGATCCGGCGGTATCTCGAACTCGGGTGCGAGGTGAAGGGGATGGGCCGCGGCCACATCAAGCGCATCAAAGACGCGCTGTCCGCCTCGAAGCGGGCCTGAACCCGATCGGCCAGGAGGTGGACCCGGCTACTGCTCCCGCTGCTCGAGGGGGACGTAGTGGCGCAGCCCCGAGCCGACGTAAATCTGGCGGGGGCGGTAAATGCGGCCCTTGGGGTCTTCCATGATCTCCTTGAAGTTCGCAATCCAACCCGGCATCCGCCCGATCCCGAAGATCACGGTGAACATCTCGAGCGGAATCCCCACCGCCCGCATGATGATGCCGCTGTAGAAGTCGACGTTCGGATACAGCTTCCGCTCGACGAAGTACGGGTCGTTGAGGGCTGCCTCTTCGAGCCGTTTGGCGATGTCCAGCAGCGGGTCGGCGACCTGGATCCGTTTCAGGATTTGGTCGCAAGCCTTCCTGATGATCGTCGCGCGGGGATCGTAGTTCTTGTAGAGCCGATGCCCGAAGCCCATCAGGCGCCGCCCGCTGTTCTTGTCCTTGGCGGCCGCGATGAATTTCGAGCCGTCGTCGCCGGACTTGTGGATTTCCTGGAGCATTTCGACCACGGCCTGGTTGGCGCCGCCATGCAGCGGCCCCCAGAGCGCGCAGACGCCCGCCGCCGCGCAGGCAAACAGGTTGGCCTGACTCGATGCCACCATCCGCACCGTGGCCGTCGAGCAGTTCTGCTCGTGGTCGGCATGGAGCAGGAAGATCAGATCGAGCGCGCGCACAATCTCCGGCTGCAGATTGTAGTCCTCGTACGGATCCGAGAACATCATGTGCAGGAAGTTGGCGGTGTACTTGTAGGCGCGTTTCGGGTAGATGATCGGCAGCCCCCGCGATTTCCGGTACGAGAAGGCCGCAATGGTGCGGACCTGCGAGATGAGCCGCGCCGCATGGACGTCGAATCGATCGGCATTGCGCGGGCCGTTGAGCCCCGGATAGAAACAACTGCTGGCGTTGATCATCGCCGAGAGGATCGCCATCGGGTGCGCCGTCGAGGGGAACCCCTCGAAGTGGTACTTCATGTCCTCGTGGAGATTCTCGTTGTCGGTCAACATCCCGGAGAACGCGCGGAATTGGGCGCGGGTCGGGAGATTCCCGTAGATCAGAAGATACGCGGTCTCGACGAACGTGGATTTCTCGGCCAGCTCCTCGATCGGGATGCCGCGGTACCTGAGAATGCCCTTCTCCCCGTCGATGAACGTGATGGCGCTCCGACAGGAACCGGTATTCGAGTATCCGTCGTCCAGCGTGATGTGCCCGGTCTTGTCCCGCAGCGCGGCGATCGACACCGCGGGTTCGCCTTCGGTGCCCCTGAGCGTGGGCAGTTCGTAGACTTGGCCATCGAGTTCCAATTTGGCTGGCGTGATCATGGGTGTTTTCAGGCTTCCAATCGCGCCCATTGGCGCAACTTTCGAGCCGCATTTTGAAAACAAAGCGCCGCCTTGGCAAGCGGCGAAACACGGCAGCGCGAGACACGCAGCGATGCATCGGGTTGTTGTCGCTACTCTGTCGCCCGGTGAGGGCGCCGGGCCTACAACAGATGGAGATTGCCGTTGCAGGCCGCGTGCCCCCACGCGGCGCAAGGAGAGACATCGGCGCAGACGCCGGGTCAGGGGACCCGGCCGACAAAGGGGCGGACACCGACGTTGCAGGCCGCGTGCCCCCACGCGGCGCGTACTCGATTGCCACCGACAACCTCCAGATGCACGGAACACCCCGCGTCGGCGAAAATGCCCCGGATCACCCGACCGCGCCGAGCTTCTGACGCACCTGGTCGACCGAGAGGCCGCGAATGCCGACGCGTTTGTGCCGCGAGGCGCGCCCGTGCGCCAAACGGAGCTGGTTGCGGGGGCAGCCCAGGGTCCGGGCCAGGAAGCGGAGCACTTCCGCGTTGGCCGCGTCGTCGACCGGCGGGGCAGCGACCCGGACCTTGAGTTCCGGACCGATGACTCCGGCCAGTTCGTTGCGCGAGCTCCGGGGCTGCACCCGGATGGCGAGAAGAACCTCGTCGCCCTGGAGATGGAGGAAGTCGCCGGTCATAACGGGAGCCGGCCGAAGAGGTGGCTGATGCCAGCCTCGGCGTAGGCGAAGGCCAGCCAGGCCAATCCCAGCCCGACCGCCGGGAGCAGGTCGATGCGGCCAAGGCGCAACGGGATCAGGTGAAGAGGCCTGAGAAGGTTGCGCGAGGTGGTCTGAACAAAGGCCCAGACGCTCCAACTGCCCAGATAGAGGTACGTATTGAGCAAGCCCAGGAAGAGCAAGCCGATCACCAGATACTTCCAGGCCAGAATCGTCCCCAGGCCGACCAGGATGCTCTGCTGCGCCAGGTGCGCCGCGGAGCCGGGGGCCGCCGTCATCCCCTGGCGCACGAGTTCCGCGTGGGCGAACCACCAGAGGGCGCCCACCAGAAAGATCGGGGTGGCCAGCTTCACGGCGACCGGCCACGGCTCGAGCCAGCCAAGGTACTGCCGCACCAGGCGTTGCCACGGATCGGTGTCGGGCACCCGCCGATTCACCATCGAGAGCAGCAGGAGCCAAAGGTGGAACACGGCCAGAACAACGCCGAAGCTCAACACGGAGTACAGGGCCATGCGCCCGAGGGAAACGCTGTTGAACGGGAGGGTGATGGTGCCGAGGTCGAGGGACGGCACCCAATCGAGCCTGGAGCCAACGCGCCAGTAGAAGACACACCGAATCCCCAGGAGCGCCACCAGGGCCGCCAGGTAGAGCCACCGCCGCGCCGCGCGCGGCTTGGCGTGCTTCAGGACCGCGGAAATCGAGCCCGCCGCCGCCAGTGGCGCGCCCAATCGCACCGCCCGCCACTCGAGCCACAAGAGCAGCCCCGCCAGATTCAGCAGAAAATCAACGCGGTTCATCCTCGTGTCCGGCAAGCCTCTTTCGTCCGCACGTACGCCCACCCCTCCGGAGCGAGGTAACCGAATCGTGCCCGCAACCGCCTAGTCTGGTCTTCGCGAATGCTCATCGGCAGCGCATCGAGTGTGTCCAGACCCAACCCGGGGTTCAATCATCAATTCGCCGGCCTGGACTCGACTCCTGGATGGGCCGCGGTTAGACTGCGCGCCCATGAAACAACGGCACCTTGTTCTCTGGGCCACCGCGATCGCTCTGTTCCTCTCTTCGACCGGCTGCATCTCCCTCAACGGCGCCGAAGCGACCGACGCCCCCGTCCCGTTCGGACCCGTCCCAACGGAGCGTCAACTGCGTTGGCACGCGATGGAGTTTTATGGTTTTCTTCACTTCACGGTGAACACGTTCACCGACAAGGAATGGGGGTACGGCGACGAAAGCCCGCGGGTGTTCAATCCGACGGCTTTTGACGCGGACCAGATTGCGGAGACGGCCAGAGAGGCGGGGATGACGGGGCTGATTCTGACGGCAAAGCACCACGATGGATTCTGCCTCTGGCCCAGCCGGTTCACCGAGCATTCGGTCAGGAACTCACCGTGGAAGGAGGGACGCGGGGACGTGGTGCGCGAGATCGGCGAGGCCTGCCGCCGTCAGAACCTGAGATTCGGCGTCTATCTCTCGCCCTGGGACCGCAACCACGCCGGCTATGCCCGTCCCGAGTACATCGGCTACTATCGCAACCAACTGCGCGAGTTGCTCACCGGATACGGCGAGCTGTTCACCGTCTGGTTCGATGGCGCCAACGGGGGCGACGGCTACTACGGAGGCGCGCGGGAGAGGCGTCAGATCGACAATCGCACCTATTACGACTGGCCGAACACCTGGGCGATCGTGCGCGAACTGCAGCCCTTCGCCTGCATGTTCAGCGACGCCGGACCGGACTTCCGCTGGATCGGCAACGAACGGGGCATCGCGGGGGATCCGTGCTGGTCAACGCTCGATATGACCAAGCCCAACCGCTACCCCGGCGGCTCGAGCGAAGGGCTGAACAGCGGCGAACGGCCCGGGACGGCTTGGCTCCCAGGCGAATGCGACGTCTCGATACGCCCCGGCTGGTTCTATCATCCCGCCGAAGATTCGAAGGTCAAAACCCACGCCGAACTCCTCGACATCTATTACAAGTCTGTCGGGCGCGGCGCGTGCTTGAATCTGAACCTGCCGCCGGACAGGCGCGGGCGCATTCACGAGAACGATGTCGCGTCTCTGCGTGAATTCCGCCGGATTCTCGACGCCACGTTTGCGACGGACCTGGCGCGGGGCGCGCAGCTCACGGCCAGCGGCACGCGGGCCGGGAAGGGGTCGTTTGCCGCCGAGAACGTCTCCGATGGCAACCGGGATACCTACTGGACGACCGACGATGCGGCCGCGACGCCCGAGCTGGTCCTGGATCTTGGGCGGCCAGCCCGGCTGAACGTGGTGAGCCTGCGCGAGTTCCTGCCCCTGGGCCAGAGGGTCGAGGCCTTCGCGCTCGATGTGTGGCGCGACGGCGCATGGCACGAGTTCGCCCGGGGAACCAGCATCGGGAATCGCCGCCTGATCCGGACCGCGCCGCTCACGACCGACAAGGTCAGGCTGCGCATCACCCAGGCGCCCGTCTGTCCGGCGATCTCCGAGGTCGGGTTGTTCCTCGAACCTTGACTTGTCGACAACACGTTTCACCGGTCGAGGATTTTAGCCAGGCGCAGAGGGAGATTGCCTGGCCCATCCCCGGCCTGCTAGACTCGGCAGCATGAAATTGCTCCGCCTCGTCTGTCTGTCCGCCCTGGGCCTGCTTGGAATTGCAGCGGCTGCCGATCTGCGCATCGGGCTGATCGGGCTCGACACCTCGCACGTGATTGCGTTCACCAGCCTGATCAACGACACGACGCATGCGAGCCACGTGCCGGGCGGCAAGGTGGTGGCGGCGTTCAAGGGCGGCAGCCCCGATATCGAATCGAGCTGGTCGCGGGTCGAAGACTACACCAAGCAGCTCGAGGAGAAGTACGGGGTCAAGATCGTCGACTCGATCGAGGCCCTCTGCGCGGAGGTGGATGTCGTCATGCTCGAAAGCGTGGATGGGCGTCCGCACCTCGAACAGGTCAAGCCGGTCTTGCGCGCCAGGAAACCGGTGTTCATCGACAAACCCGTTGCGGGCTCGCTGCGCGATGCCATCGAGATCTATCGCCTCGCCAGACAACACCAGGTCCCCTGCTTCAGCTCCTCGTCCCTTCGCTATTATCCGGGCCTGGTGGAACTCAAGAAGGCGGATGTCGGCGTGGTCAAGGGCGCGGTCTCGACCGGTCCCTGCCACATCGAGCCGCATCACCCCGATCTGTTCTGGTATGGGATCCACCCGGTCGAGGCGCTCTACGCGGTCCTGGGCACCGGCTGCGAGACGGTTGTGCGGACGGCAACTCCGGACACCGACGTCGTCACAGGCGTCTGGAAGGACGGCAAGGTCGGGACCCTCATCGGGATCCGCGAAGCCGCCGCCCCGTATCGCGTCACCCTGTTCGGCACCAAAGCTGTCGTGGATCAGAAACCCGGCGGGGACTATGCGCCGCTGGTGCGGGAGGTGATGAAGTTCTTTCAGACCGGTGTGGCTCCCGTTCCTGCCGAGGAGACCATCGAGCTGTTCGCGTTCATGGAAGCCGCCGACGAGAGCAAGCGGGAGGGGGGGAGACCGGTCCGCGTGGCGGATGTGCTGCGCCAGCACGGTGGCCAGTGAACCGCCCTCCCCGGACCGGCGAACCGGTGCGCGGCGGCCTTGGTCGCCGTACGCGCGCAGGCACCAATCAGGGGGGGTTCAGGCGGCTGCGCCTGAGGTCCGGCTGTGCTTCTAAACGCACACTTCTCGTTGTGCCCGACGCTGCTAAGCTGAGGATTGGCGCGGGGCGTTCCCCGAGGCGGCCGGGCTGGGGCTGGCAGGCTGGCAGGCCGGAAGTCTGGGCGCACGAAATACCGTCATTGACGCGCGCGGCGTCTCGGGGCACAATCTGCACATAACCATAAGTAACAACGCCAGACTGAACGTCGACGATTATGAAAAAGGCACGCGCGCACACGGGATTTCCCCTCGTTCAACCCACGAGGGAGCGGTGTGGTTTCACGCTGATCGAACTTCTGGTGGTGATTGCGATCATCGCCATCCTCGCCAGCATGCTCTTGCCGGTGCTCGGGAAGGCCAAAGCGAAGGCCCAAGGGATCCTGTGCATGAGCAACACCAAGCAGTTGATGCTCGCCAATCACATGTACCAGGGCGACAACCGCGACATGCTCCCGAGGTCGTATCACGGGAGCACCCCGGGTACCGATCAGCCCTGGGTCAGCGGTTGGCTGGACTGGACCACGGCCTCGGACAACACCAACACCATCTACTTGCTCGATCCTCGCTATGCCTGTTTGGCTTCGTATTTCGGGAACGCGAAGAACATCTACAAATGCCCCGCCGACAAGTACCTCTCGCCGCCCCAGCGAGGCCGGGGCTGGTCCGAACGCGTCCGCAGCGTCTCAGGCAACATCTGGGTCGGCGATGGCAACGCGGAGACGCAGGGGGATGCCGGCAACGTGATCTACGACCACGTGAAGAAGGCGTCCGATTTCAACAATCCAGGCCCGACAATGACATGGGTCTACGTGGATGAGCATCCGGACAGCATCAACGACGCCGGTTGCTTCCCTCCCGCGGATGCGAAGTTCATCGATATCCCCTCGAACTACCACAACGGCGCCTGTGGATTTGCGTTTGCCGATGGGCATTCGGAGATCCACAAATGGGTCGGGCCGACCCTGAAGCGGCTCAAGATCAACGCCCGCGACGGGGCCTATCAGCTCAACATCGGCACCCCGAGGACCGATCCCGACCTGTATTGGTACTCCTACCGCAGCCCGCGCAAGACCGAGAAGGTCTGGGGGACGCCTTAACCGGAATTCTCAACGAGGTTTCACCCCGGAGCGGCCTGGCGGATCAGGGCGGACAGCTCCGGGTATGTCTCGACCGCGCGGAAATGGGGGAACGCCCGCCGCACGTTCTCCGGCGCGCGAAACAGAAAGCCGGCGTCCGCTTCGAGCAGCATCGCGGTGTCGTTGTAAGAGTCGCCGCCGGCAATGACGAAATAGTTCAGACTCCGCAGGGCCGCAACCGCGGCCTTTTTCTGGTCGCGGATGCGCAGCGCGTAGTCGACGATCCGATCGTTTTCAACGACCAGGCGATGGCAGAGCAGAGTGGGCCATTCGAGCTGCTTGAGCAGCGGCTGGGCAAATTGCTCGAAGGTGTCCGACAGGATGACGACCTGGGTGAAACGGCGCAGGTCGCGGAGGAACTCGACAGCCCCATCCAGAGGGCGCAGCGTCGCAATGACCGCCTCGAGATCCGACAGCTTGAGTCCGTGCTTCGCGATCAGATCGAGCCGACCGCGCATCAGCACGTCGTAATCCGGGATGTCGCGCGTGGTCAGTCGCAGTCCGTCAATGCCGGTCTTCTCGGCCACGGCGATCCAGATCTCCGGCGTCAGCACGCCTTCCATGTCCAGGGCCACGATGGATTGTTTCACGGGGCGCGAAGATGCCAAGACCCTCGATCCATGTCCAGAAGACCATCAACCGTTCGGCGCTAGCCGAATCTGTTCACACTCGCAAGGAAATCACCCACAATGGACATCCCACGTATATTCAACATCACTGAAAGCGCTCACCGCATCCACAACCCGATCACACCCGAAAAACTCGCCATTCTCGGCGCAGCCCTGCGCCTGGAATCCGGGGTCCGAGTGCTCGACCTGGGCAGCGGTTCGGGGGAAATGCTGTGCACCTGGGCACGCGATCACGGCGTCATCGGCACCGGCATCGACATGAGCCAGTTGTTCACCGAGCAGGCAAGACTCCGCGCCGTAGAACTCGGCGTCGCCGATCAGGTCAGGTTCATCCATGGCGATGCTGCCGGCTACGTCTCTGACGAGAAGGTCAGTGTGGCAGCCTGTGTCGGCGCCACTTGGATCGGCGGCGGAGTCGCCGGCACGATCGAGCTTCTGGCGCGGAGCCTGCGCACCGGAGGGATCATCCTCATCGGCGAGCCCTACTGGCGGCGGCTGCCGACGACTGAAGGTGTTGCCAAGGGGTGTCTTGCCAATTCAATTGCCGACTTCTGCATGCTTCCGGAACTTCTCGCGTCTTTCGGCCACCTTGGCTACGACGTCGTTGAAATGGTCCTGGCTGACCAAGACGGCTGGGACAGATACGAGGCAGCCAAATGGCTCACCATGCGCCGATGGCTTGAAGCCAATCCCGGCGACGAGTTCGCGAAAGATGTTCGGGCCAAACTGACCTCGGAACCCGAGCGCTACGCCGCTTACACGCGTGAATACCTGGGCTGGGGTGTGTTCGCGCTCATGCCGCGGTGATGCGTTGGCGGACGGTGCGGCTGTTCTCCAGAGTGTTCTCGAGAGAACAGCCGAAACGACCATCCTGACCTCAGCGCTCGCCCTCGTGCTCCTCGCGGCGAGCTGTGCCGAGGAGTTGGGACAAGGCCCTACTTCTTGACGCGGTAGAATGCAGCGGCGCCCGCGGCTGGCGTCGCGTAGGGACGCGACGCGCCCGGCACGACATTCCACGGTCCCTTGACGGCGGGCGCGCTCTCGAGCGTCCCGTCTCCGGACCAGTCGATACTGACGCCGGTCTCGGTGCGTTGGATCGTCAGGGCGATGTCGACGGGCACACGGCTCTCGTAACCGAGGATTTCGATGTTGTCGATGGCCCAGAACCAGTTGTTGTCCGCGTCGAAGTAGCCGAAGGTCAGCATCAGCTTCTTCGCCCCGGCCGGGTTGTTCAGCGGGACGACCAGTTCGTCGTTGGTCGAGGCGTCGTCCTTGAAGTAGGGACTCGACTCGACGGACTCGAAACGCAGCACTTCCACCGGCGCGCCGCCGTCGTAGGTCGCGGTGATGGTGGCCTTCTGGTTGGGCTCCGGACGCCAGCTCGAGTCGAACCGCAGGGTCAGCGAATTGGCCTCGCGTCCGGCGATATCGACGTCCGGGGTCTTGAGGTACGTGTTGTAGGTGCCGTCCGGGTGTGCGGCATCGTCGTATTCGTCGCTGTCGGCGATGGCCACAGCCCCGATGCCCCTGGTGAACTCGCTGCGGCGCTGATCGTCGACAGTCGGCCACCAATCGCGCGAGGCGAAGCTCCAGCCGGCCCATTCGGTCATGCCGTCGTTGGCGGGATCGCCCGCGCCGGGCACGCCGGTGTCGTCGATCGTCCAGCCCGCCGGCGGGGTCTTGGTCCAGACGGCCTCGCCGAACTGGCTTTCCTCGACGCTCGGCCCGAGGGTGAGACCCTCGAAGTCCTCATGGAACAACGGCGGAATGCCGCCGGTGACCTTGATGTTGTCGATGGCCCACCACCAGTTGTTGCCGGCGTCGAAGTAGCGGAAGACGATGACCATCGTCTGCGCGCCTTCGGGGTTGTTGATCGGCACGCTCAGACGGTCGTTGGTCGAGTTGTCGTCCTTGTAGTCGGCGTTGGCCGGGTCCGAGTGGAACAGGCGCGCCACGGTCGGAGCACCGCCGTCGAACGCGACGCTGACACTGGCTTTCTGATCGGGCTCGGGGCGCCAGCTCGAGTCGAATTGGAGCACGACCGTGTTGGGCAGGATGCCCGCCAAACTGATTGCGGGCGTTCGCAACGATGTGTCCATTTTGCCCAGGTCGGCCGGATCGCCCTTGTCGTCCCATTCGTCGCCGTCGGCGATGGCCGCCGTTCCGGTCCCTTTGGTGAACTCGGCGCGGCGCTGGTCGCCCGCCGTGGTCGCCCACCATTCGCGATTGGCGAAGCTCCAGCCTTCCCACTCGACAACACCCTGGGCGGGGTCGCCGATGCCGGGCGTGGCGGCATTGTCGATCGACCAACCGGCGGGCGGCGTGTGGGTCCAGGCGTTCGGGTTGGCTAGCGCCTCGTCCACATTGGGTCCAAGCGGCAGACCCTCGAAGTCCTCGACAAACAGCAGAGCCCCAACAGGCGGGATGACCATCAGCCGGACCTCGCGGCTGGCGACTTGGCCGGCGCTGTTCGAGATCTCGACGCTGTAGAACCCTGCGTCGGCATCGGCCACCGCATCGAACGTCAGGGTGGCGGCCGTGCCGCCTGAAACAGGCGACCTGTCAGCGCCGACGCGTTTGAACCACTGGTAGGTCTTCGGGTCGCCGCCGGCGGCGACGACGCTGAGCGTGGCGATGTCGCCGCGGACGGCCAGGGCGCCGGTCGGCTGGGTGAGAATCATCGGCGGCGCCTGGCCGGCATTCACGACGACGTTGTCGATGGCCCACCACCAGTCGTTGCCGGCGTTGAGCAGGGAGAAGGAGAGGACGGCGCTGGCGGCGCCGGCGGGATTCTTCAATTCGAGGGTGACATTCTCGTTTTGGCTGTCCGGATGGAATGTCGGGTCCCCGGAAATCGACGTCCAGCGCAGCAGCTCGATCGGGGCTCCGCCGTCGTAGGAGACCGCGATCACCGCGGTCTGGTCGTTGGTCTGAAGGCCGTCCGGGCCCGTGTCATCGCGTCCTTCGGGCCGCCAGCTCGAATCCAGATTGAGGAAGAGCGTGTTGGGTGCGAGGCCGGCAACGTCGATCGGACTGGTCTTCATGATCGAATTGTAATAGCCGTGGATGGGCACGGGACCGCCCTTGTCGTCCCATTCGTCGGGGTCCGCGACAGCGACGTTGCCGCTGGCATTGACGAATTGCGAGCGGGTCTGGTCCCCGGCGGCTTGGATCCACCAATCCTTCTTGGCAAAGCTCCAGCCTTCCCACTCCTTGACGCCCGCGCTGTCGTCGTCGACAACGCCCTGCATGCCGCTGTTGTCGATCGACCAACCGGTCGGCGGCTGGCTTGTCCAGACCGCGTCGCCGGCTGTGGTCTCATCGACATTCGGCCCGAGGGTCAGGCCATCGAAGTTCTCGTAGAACACGACCACATCGAAGCTGTGCGCGAAGGTGCGCGCGCCGTCCTTGCTGTCGGTGTACTGGATCTCGAGGTCATGCTTCGAGGGAACGGGGAAGGCGGGCAGCCCGGTCTTGCGCACTGTGATTCGGTCGCCGCCGCGGGTGATTTGCGGGCTGGCGACGGCCGTGCCATCGAGCTTGAGAACGATACTGGCGTCCGCGATCGTCGTATCGCCGTCGTTGATGATCACACCGATGTCGGTGTTCTTCGTCGCGAACTGCCCGGATGGGATCCAGCCTTCGAGGTAGGAGGAGACGGCGGGGGGCGTGGTGGGGATGCCCTCGGCGGTGGCGCCCCCGTACGCGGCGATCTGCTGCGCCGTGAGGGCCGAGTTGTGGAACTGGATGCTGTTGACGTAGCCGGTCTGCACATCGCCGTCGTTGTCGTTGAACAACTGGACCCAGTAGTTGGGCGAAGGGGCCCACCGACCCTCGAGCCCGCCGGCCGCCTGCACCCCGACCAACACGCCGTCGATGTACTTCGAGATCGTGTTCACGCCGGACGACTGGTCGATCACGATCGCGATCCGATGCCAGACGTTGGGCCGGACCTGCCCGTGGTAGATGGCGCTGATGCCAATCCCGTTGCTGGTGTTGATGAAGAAATCGGAGTCGCTCGTGATGCGGTCATCCGACTCGAAGATCGCCCGCCACTTCAGATCCGATTCGGTCGGGTACATCAGATCGAGAATCAGCGTCCACTGGTTGAGCAGGTAGGCCCCTTCGCCCCCGTTGCCCTCGGTGGGCGTGTACATCAGGTACCCCATCGCCATCGTCGAGTCGCAGGGCGGGAACTTCATCACCTTGGCCGGTTGGCCCCCGAGATCGACGGTCTCGAAGACCGTCTGGGTCTCGGTGGCGCCCCCCGCGCCGTCCATGTAGGCCAGGTCCTGGCCGATGGTCGCGGTCAGGTTGCCATTGTTGAAGTCCCATTGGCCGAAGACGGCCGCGTGGGCGATGCCTCCGGCAAGAGCGGCTGCGGCCGCCAGTGCCATCAGGCGCGTGGAGTGGACGTGCGTTCTTGATCTCACAGTCTGGCTCATCCTTGGGTTTGTGTTGTGCTTGGCATCAAAGATCATCGCGGCCAGGTCCTCAGGGACCCGGGCGTGCGGGGATTACTTGTCCAGGCGGATCATGCGGCGGACTTCCTCGGCCTCCTGGTTGCCGGTCGCGGCCGCTTCCGTGACCTGGGTGTTGATGGTGATGAGGCAGCGGGCCAGCATGTCGCGCTGCTTCGCCGTGAGAGTTGTCGTCTTCGAGAGCGCTTGCGCCGCAACGGAGGCCTTGGGCCAGTCCTTGGCCTCGACGGCGTCAACCAGGCCCGTCACCAGGCCCGTCACAGGTTCCTTCGCCGATTGGAACGTCTCGCGCAGCACGGCGGGGATCAGGGCCGCTTCGACAGGGGATGGCGCTTCATTCCTGCCGCAACCCATCGGGCCGGCCAGCAGGAGAAGCGCGGTTGCCAGGAAAAACCTGCGGGTAAGCCAAGGAGATTGTGTTTTCACGGAAGTCTAGGATCCGGGTTGTTTGGCGGGATCCTGTCCGGTGTACCACCGGTAATCCACGCCGATCTTGAAGCTGTTGAACTTGATGCCGGAGACGTTGCCCGGCACCCAGAGCGTGCCGCAGATCTTGTTGTGCCGGTACCATTCGAGTTCCATCTTGAGGTTCGGGTAATAAGGCACGAGATCGTAGCGCCACTGCGTCAGAATCTCGCTCGACCCAGGCCACAACCCCAGGCTGTCGTCCGGACCTTCCATCCGCTGCTCGGCCGCATCCTGGGCGAAGATCGTACTCGAGGGATTGGCGAACGAACTGATCTTGCGCGGGCCCGGGGTGCGGGAGGCGGGGTTGCTGGGCGAAGGGTTTTCGCCGATGTAGGCGTTGACGCCGTAGCTCGAGTTGAGCCAGAACGCCGCGGGAAAGGTCTTGCCCTCCTCGCGCCATTCGTCCACGACCCGGGCGCTTGGGCAGCGAAAGATCTCCTTTGTTCCCCCGAAGTACCCGATGTACGCGATCCCCCAGTACGCCTCGCTGTCGTTGGGGGCCAACTGGACATCGGTCCGCGGATTCCTGGTCCAATGGCCATGGTTGGGAATGGCGCCGTTGACGTGGTAGAACGTGTCGTTGAAATCGTCCGCGTACATGGTGGTGCCGATCGAGATCTGCTTGAGGTTGCTCTGGCACTTCGCCTGCCGGCCCTTCTCCTTGGCCTTGGCCAGCGCAGGCAGCAACAGCCCCGCCAGGATCGCGATGACCGCGATGACCACCAGCAACTCGATCAGCGTGAACGCCCTCCCGCGGGCGAAGGCCGGCAGGACACAACCATCCTGATCGACTCTCTTCGACCGGCCGTGAAGTGATCGGAACTTGGTCTTCATAAATCAGCCTCTCCTGCCGCCCCAATGATGCCCCCAGCCGCGGGTCGACACCAGCGACATTCCTGTGACATCCACGCCATCCCCCCGCGGCGCGGAAGCGTTACGGGGCAGTGGTTCTCTTGGATATCTGATGGTACGAGGCTTATTCCGCGAGTCACGGATTGTCAAGCCGCGTGTCAAGCCGCGCGAAAGCGCCCCTTCGCACGCAGGCGGCGAGGTCGTAGGGCGCCCCGGAGCGCCGGCTTGCAGCCGGCTTAACGCGCGCGACACACCCGGTCCGTCCGACAGTGGTTCCCATTGGCCGGGCACTGAAAACGCGGGCGCGTCTGGGCAACCTCACTGATACAAGCGACGCTCTTTGCGCCAGTCTTTGTCCTTGTCGTGGCCATAGTCGACGACGCGCGGGCGGCGCTCGCGGAGCCGGACGGATTCGAGCCCGAGGTAGTAGCCTTGGGAGACCGGGTTCTTGCCCACGCATTCGAGGCGCAGGGTGTAACGGCCGGGCTCGGGCCAGAAATCGAGCAGATGGATCTCTTCGTTGGCGAGGGCGGTCTTGTAGAAATCGATTGGCCCGCCGAGCTTCACACCGTTGAGCGAGGCCTGGTAGTGTCCGAAGTCGTAGGACTTGGTTGCGTTGAGAAGGAGCCGCAGCGGTTCTTTCCTCGCGATCTCGAAGGGGATCTCGATCCAGGCGCCCTCGGGCTGCGTGGCCCGGTACAGCAGGTGCGCATCCTCGTACAGATCGAGATTTTGGGGGGTCGCCTCGCCGGCGCCGTGATGCCGGGCGTCGGCAAAGTCGCGGGCGTAAACGGTGAGGCGTTCGAGGCTCGGCAGGCGCCGCTCACGCGCGTGCGGGGCGCGCGCGGCAAAGGTGGGTTCGCCGATTTGATACCAGAACGCCACGCTCGCGTAATCGTCCTCGCGCTCGTTCCAGCTTGTCGACTTGAAGTCGGGATTCTCGTCGGGGGAGATCCAGCCGAAGTGTTCGAGGGTGACTTTGATCCCGGTGTTGAAGACGATCGGGTCGTGGACATGCCAGCGATAGGCGCTTGTCTTGCCGCCCACGATGCCCCACTGATCGAAGTACGGCACGCCGAAATACGGCGTGCTCGTGGTCCGCAATCCCCACGCCGACAGGAAATAATCCTCCGTGCCGGTGCCCCAGATCGACGGCTTGGCCTCGCCGTCGATGTAGATCTTCTCATCGCCCTCGCCGAACCAGGCCGGGCTTCGCGTCCGCACCGCCAACACGGTCCCGACGTAGTGGCCCTTGCCGGCGGTTTCGAGCAACAGATAGTCCTTGCCCTTCTGCGCGGGATATTCCTGACGATACTGGGCGTGGAAATACGGGGTGTCATCCGGGAGCGAATCCTTCTTGATCCAATCGATGTTGTAGTACAGCAGGCTGATCGGCTTGTCGCTTTCGTTGACGATTTCGATCCGGGCCGATTTCCGGAACGGCATGTGCCAGAAACAATTGTACGAATCGGCATCCTCGACGGCCACGGGCTGGCTGATGACCTCGCTGCGCAGCCCGAAACAGTTGGCAAAGAAATCGCCGACAGGCGCCTCGACCGCCGGCCGCTCCCGCCCGTCCCAGTACATCCTCAGCAGCATCTCCTGATGATTCGCCGATCCTTGCTGCGCCCAGGCCTGGCGCTCCGGACCGAGGAACGTGATCCAGATGTGCGTGATCACGCCCGGACCCTCGGCATCGAGCAGCACATGTGTCTCCCCCGGAGGGACGCGGTAGTTGTCGTAATTGCTCGCTTCTTCGAGGTCGCCTTTAGGATCCGCCTTGGGATCCAGTTTGCGTTCGCCGCCGCCCCGGCGCACTTCCCCCTGACGCATCGTCGACGTCGCGCGCATCGAGCGCCCGCTCTGCGGCCTGGCCAGATCTTCGAGCCCGGCGGCCGTCAATTCCCCTGAGACCGGCCCGAGCAGACCCAGGAAAACGACAATGCGCGCGACGGCTCGAGCCGACGGACGGAAGGGCGTGAAAAGCAGGACGGGTATTTGCATGCCCGATGTTTGGCACATCGCCGGCCGACTGGCAATTCCAACAAGCAACGGGGCTGGTTCATGCTGTTGAGGGTTGAGAATGGTCTGAGGCACGCCGCTAGCCCGCGTGTTTCTCAGCACAGCGGAGCCGCAACCAAAGGCCTGAAGGCCGATCCCGCGGCCGCGCATATGCGTCAACCTTAGGCCGGCTAAGGTGCAACCCTTGCACGGAAGCTCCACGGGCACGAGCGTGTTCGGGTGCGCGGAGTCCCGCGGCCGCGGGAGAGTGCGTGTGCTTCAACACCGCTTTGGAATGGGAACGCACGGAGGACGGTCCTCGGAAACACGGACCCATGCGGACTCGACATCGAGGCAAGTCTTCCGGAGACTCGAATGCGCATGGCGCAGGTTGTCTTCGAAGGCGTGAGCAAGACCTTCCCCAGGCCCTCCGGGGAGGCCGTCCGCGCCGTGAAGGATCTCTGCCTGACGATCCATGACGGCGAGATCGTCGTCCTGGCCGGCCCCTCGGGCTGCGGCAAGTCCACCACCTTGCGCCTGCTGGCCGGGCTCGAGGACCCGACGTCGGGCACAATCGCCATCGACGGGCGGGTCGTGAATGCCATTGAACCCAGGGACCGCGACGTCGCCATGGTCTTTCAGAACTGCGCCCTCTATCCGCATCTGACGGTTTACGAGAATCTCGCGTTCCCGCTGCTCCTCCGGAAGCGCCCTCGTGACGAGATCGAGCGACGGGTGCGGGCGACAGCCACAACCCTGGAATTGACCCGATTGCTCGAACGCATGCCGGACGCCCTGTCCGGAGGCGAGCGCCAGAGGGTGGCTGTCGGACGGGCGATGGTCCGGCAGCCGAAGGTCTTCCTGTACGATGAGCCGCTCTCGAACCTGGACGCCGGCCTTCGCTTGCGGATGCGCGTGGAACTCAAGCGGCTCCACGAACAACTGGGCACGACCACCTTGTACGTGACGCACGATCAGGTCGAGGCCATCGCCATGGGCCGGCGCCTGGCGGTTATGAAAGACGGGGCGATCCAACAGGCAGCCGAACCGCTCGATGTCTACCGTCGTCCGGCAAACCTGTTCGTCGCCCAATTCATCGGATCGCCCCCCATGAATCTCTTCCCCGGCGCGATCGAGATGGGCGGGAGCGGCGTCATGTTCCGTCCCGCCCCGCCCCCCCAAGGGGACACGCCGGCGGGCGCGCCGCTGCCCGTGGCCCGAGCGCACCGGGCAGCCCTCTCCGCGTATGCGGGCAGGCCCGTCGTGCTCGGTCTGCGTCCGGAGGAGATCGTGTTCGATGGTGGACTGGCGCGCGGACCCGATGGCGTCCGCGTGAACGCGCGCGCGGAAGCGGTCGAGCGTCTGGGCGCTGAGACGCACCTGCACGGCTCGATCGGCGGCATCCGCTTCACGGCGCGCTCAGGCGCGGACTGCCCGCTGGGGCCCGGGCAGACCGTCAGCGTTTGGCTCGACCTGGACCGGGCCTGCTATTTCGACGGGGCGAGCGGACGGGCCATCGGTTGACCGTGCGGCGCATCGGGTTGTTGTCGGTGTTCTGTCGCCCGGTGAGGGCACCGGGCCTACAGCGGATGGAGATTGCCGGTGTAGACCGCGTGCCCCCGCGCGGCGCAGACTCGATTCCCACCGACAACCTCCAGATGCACGGTTGGCCGGGCCGGGCGGAGGATCTTGGTTGCCGCGTCGGACGGCGAGCGTAGCATGCCGGGGTCTGTCGAACGGCAGTCATGCCGCATTCCTGATTATGGTGACACCGGAAGAACACGCCGCATTGGATCAACGCGCCGCGGACGCCATCGCGCGGCTCGGCCCGTTGTCGGCCTTCCGGGAGCTGATCGCGGAGAACGACGCGCTGATCCGGGGGCCGCAGCTTGACAACGGGCGGCTCATCACCGTGGCGCGAACAGCGGTCTACAGCGGCCTGATGGCGAATTGGGCGGCGGAGCGGCATCGGGTCCTGGGATACGACAAACCGTTTGCGGTCGTGGCCCTGGGCGGAACCGGCCGGCAGGAGGTGACTCCCTACTCGGACACGGATTTCTCGTTCCTCTTCGATGACGCGATCGAGGGGAACTCGTATCTGCTCGAACTGCAGCGCGAGCTGCTTCACACCCGGAGTTTTCGGGACCGGTGCGGATTCGGCTGCGAAGTGTTGCCGTTCAATCTCGATGACGCGCTGCGTCTTTCGGGCAAACAGCTCAACGCCTTCCTCGATCTCCGGCCGGTGTACGATCCCGACGGCCTGTCAGCCACGTTCCGCGAGCGCATTCGCGCCACATTCGACCCGTTCGAGCACTTCCTGCACCTGCGCGGTATCTGGAAGGAACGGCTCGAGACGGCGGCGCTGGCCTGGGATCGGGTGGACCGCTTCGACATCAAGAACGACGCGCTCAGGGTGTTCCTGGCCGGCATTTGGACCCTGGCCGGACGCGGCTTTCTCCACAGCCACGACGTCTATCGCGCGCTCGAAGACCCGCGCGATCTGGCCGCCTATGATTTCCTTTTGCGCGTGCGGTGCTTCGTCCACTCCCGAAAGCCGGCCCCCAGGCGGCGCGCGCCCGGCGGCGATCATCCCGAGGATGTGCTCCGATTCGACGATTTCAATGCGTTCGGGGAACTGCTCGGACCCGCGGCCGACGAACACGCCCGCATCGCGTTCGCCGATGAGGTCCGGGCCCGGCTCATCTCCGCCCGGCGCCGCGTGGCGCGGTTCACCAGGAGCGTCATCGAGCGTGAACTCCGGCAAGGGCGGCCCGCCGGACGGGGCAGCCCGATCGTATACGGCGTGGGCGGTCTGTCCCACCAGGGCTCTCCCGCGTGTCGCACCTCGCGGGACAAGAGCCGGGCCGCCCTCTCGCTGCTGCTGGCCTCGCAGCGTTACGGCGTGCCGATCGATCCGTCCGAGCTCGGAACGACGTTCCGCGACATCGGGGACTGGCTCGTGCCGGTGCCGGAGGTGTCGGCCCTCTTCTACGAGCCGCGCGGGAGTCTTGCCGAGTCGTTTGCGTTTCTCTCGCAGTTCGACGGCGCCGAAGACCGGCTGTTCCCCGGCTACGCCAAGTTCGAAGCCTCGCTGGACGCCCGGGTGATGGCCGAGGGCAAGCTGCTGCGCGGGGCGATCGAGCGGCGCAAGATCCGGATCCTCGAAGAATGCGCGCAGCGCGGACGCGACCTGCTGGCGCGCGCGATCTCGACCGAACGCGGCGCCGGCGCGCTCGATGGCGTCTCGATCGATGTCGAGGCCGCGCTCCTCGATCCGGATCGCCTGGCCGCGGTCAAACTGGCGCTGAAGACCAAGCGGCTTCCGTTGACCCACGCCGACCTCGAAGCGCGGGCCGACACCACGCGCCCCCTGCACGAGCGGCTCTCCTCCGGCATGTCGGGCATTCCTCTGGATGACTATTACCGCGTCTACCGCACCGGTTGCGACTTCACCGCCGAGACGGTGCGCGCAACCGAGTTTCTGATCCGGCATTGGCGCGCCCTCAGGGAACGGGCCGACGCCGACATCAACGACGAGCGGCAGGTGGCGGAGTTCGTTGCGCTCTGTGAGAACGAAGACCTCCTGCGGGCCCTCTTCGTCTTCACCTGCGCGGACCGCGCCGAGTGGCAGTGCGAACAGGACGATCCGACCCCCTGGTTCAACATGCGCGAGCTCTACGCGAAATGCATGGCGCACTATCGCCCCGGCCTCGACGCGAAGCGCTCGATCGAGACGGCCGGGTTCACGCCCGACCAGGCGAAGGTCTTGAAGGACTTCGGACCCGACTTCTACGCCGGCGTCTACAGGCGCCACGCCAACCGCTTCGCCACACACCTGCTCCACTTGGCCGAATACCCTTCCACCCAGGACGCCAAGGTCAGCATCCTGCGGGACGGTCTTTCGATCATCCTCGGCGTCGCGGCGCGCGACGTCCGCGGCCTGGCCGCCTGCATCACCGGCGCCCTTTGGCGCCAGCAGGTTACTCTGCGCCAGGCCCACCTCTTCTCCGCTGCCAACCACGGCCTGGCGCTCGACTTCTTCCACGTCGAACCGGGCGAGAACGCCGTCGGGCCGCACGTGGCGACCGCCATCGAGCATGCCATCCGGCAGCGGCTCTTCATCGGCGACCGCGATGAGGCCAGAATCCCGTGTGTTCACGGAGCGACAACCCTCCAGGAATGGCGCCCGGGTCAATACGGACTGCGCTTCGAGACAAGTGAGGGTGCCGAGGGTGCTGTCTATATGTTGACCTACAAGGTCTTCCGGTACCTCGAGGGAAACATCTTCGGCCTTGCGGCCCATGCAGTGCGGGGACGCATCTACGTGTCCGTTTACCTGAGTCTGCCCCCACACCGCACACTCGACGCGGCGCGCACGATTGTGACGGAGCACTTCTGAGCAGGGCTTCCATTCCAACCACGCGTTTCAGTGCATCGGGAGGTTGTCGGTGGGAATCGAGTATGCGCTACGTGGGGGGCACGCGGCCTGCACCGGCAATCTCCATCCGTTGTAGGCCCGGTGCCCTCACCGGGCGACAGAACCCCGACAGCCTCCAGATGCACCGCACGCGTTTTGTTGGGGCAGTTTACACTTGACGGTGTCGTGGCTAGGAATAGAGGATCATGCCGTAACCAGAAACACTCGGCGGAGAAAGTCCGTTCACAGGGGGTCTGCGTGTGCAGACGCGGCGTGAAGGGGGCTCGCGGAGTGGTTAGTCTGTAGTACGTAATCCAACCTATGAAGATCAGAAACTTAATTGGGATCTGTGCCGCTGTCGGCTTGGTTCCCATCCAGGCGCTGGCGGGTTCGGCGTCCTGGGATTTCACCGCCGACCCCACGGATCCCACGCAGGTCACCTATCCGCTAACCCTGCTTGGGGGCGGCAACGGCGGTGGGGACTGGATCAACTGGGACTATGGCTCTGACGGCACGACAATCGGGTTCCTGTCCATCACCGGCCCCACAGCGGGTCAGTGGGCCAAGATCATATTCCCTGACATTGACGACGGCGTGACGATTGCCGCGTTCACGTTCGAGTGCATGCTGCGCGTGGGCAATGGCACCGCCTCCCCGGCGGACGGCTTCAACATCAGTTACGCGCGCGCCAGCGACCCGACGTTCACCAAAGACGGCAGCGGGAATTACCAGGCCGGCGGTTGGTCGGGCACCGTGAATGAGCCCGGATCGGTCGGCGGCTCGATGGCTGGCCTGGCCGAAGAAGGCACGATCACGGGTCTGTCCATCGGCTTCGACGCCTGGCAGAGCAACAGCGAGATGTGGCCTTTGGATCTCAATGCCGGTTTGTTTGACGTGATCGGGTTGAGCGTCCGCGTGGACAACAAGATCGTGGCCCAAGTGTCGCTACCTACGCTCAACGGCGCCTGCGCCGACAACACATCGCTGCAGACCGGCCCCCAGGGCACATCCACGCCCGACGACTGGACGGTCCTCTGTTGGCAGCCGTTCAAGGTCCAGTTGACCGAGGACAAGCACCTGTCCGTGTGGTGGAAAGGCCGCGCGGTCGTGGACAACCTCCTGATCGACTTCAACCCGAGCGCCGGCCGGTTGGTTTTCGGTGGCCGCACAGGTGACGCCTATCAGAACACGCACGTCGACAACATCGTCCTGACCACGATCCCTGCCGACAAACCCTTGATCGGCAACGCCACGGCCGACGCCATCAGCGTCACGGTTCTGCTCGAGGATGCGGGCACGAGCACCGTGGACCAGGACACGGTGACCATGACGGTCAATGGCGCCGCCGCGACGCCGCTCGCCTTCAGCAAGGACGGCCCCACGACCACGGTTCGGTGGGCCTCGCCGACCTATCTGGCTTCAGGCGCGAATCTCGCCGTCTATGTCGAGTTCAAGGACAACTCAGGGCGGACCATCTCGGGCACGCGCACGGCGACGGTCGCCGCGTACGCCCGGGTCCCGGCCGCCTACCAGGTGCCGACCGCCTCGGTCGACACCGGCAAGCCGGGCTTCCTGCTCCGTCCGTACCAGACTGAAGCGGCGCAGCCCAACACGCTGATCTGGACCGAAGGACAGTTGCTCGGCTGGTACGGCGAGAACATCGCCGATCTGACCGGTGCCACCGGCGGCTTCTACACGCACGATGGGGTCGTCAACTTCAATATGGATGCCCCGAACAATATCGGGAACTTCACCGGGGACACCATGTTCCCCGGCTTCCCCGGCACCACCTTCAGCACCGGCAACGCGACTGAAGAGGTCCTGACCTACATCGAGTTCCCGACCGCGGGCATGTATCAGCTCGGCGTCAACAGCGACGACGGATTCCGCGTCACGGCGGGCCGGGCCCCGGGCGATCTGCTCGGCGTCATCCTCGGTTCCTTCGACGGCGGGCGCGGGGCGTCGGACACGGTTTTCACGATCGTGGTCGATCCTCCGGGCATCTACCCGATCCGCCTGATTTGGGAGAACGGCTCCGGCGAGCTCCCGGGCAACGGGGCGAACTGCGAGTTCTTCAGCGTCAAGGATGGCGTGAAGACCCTGATCAACGACGTGGCGGGCGGCGGCCTCAAGGCCTATCGCGAGAGCACGGCCGCCGGTCCGTGGGTGTCCGATCTGACCCCGCTGCGCGGTGCGACGGGTGTGGCTGGAAACGCGACCGTCATGGCCGTGATCAGCCATGGATCAGTCACCGTCGACGAGGCCACCGTCGTGGCGAAGCTCAACGGTGTTGTGACTCCGGCCAACGTGACGACCGCGGCTGGAAAGACGACCGTCACAGTCCAACCTCCGGGCGGCCTGCTGCCCTCGGGGACTGCCACGACCATCACCATCGACTTCAGCGACAAGGCGACGCCGGCGGTGGCATACAGCACAGCGTGGACGTTCACAGTCGCCACCTACACGGTGCTGAGCGACTGCCTCTGGACGGCGCCTGGAACGGCCGACACGGCCAAGCCGGGTCTGAAAGCGCGCGTGTGGCAGGTTGACCAACTGGGTACGGTGGGGCTCCTCAACTACGTGCACCGAGCCGAGCAGGAGTTGGCCGGCGTCATCGGCCCGAATGTCGCCGATCTCACGGAGGCGGCCGACGGCTGGTTTGTGTGTGACATGATCAACTGGAATGCGCACCTCGGGGAAGCCGAACAAGGCAGCTTCCAGACCAGCAGCACGCCGAGCAGACCCGACGGTTTCGTCCCGGGCATCCCAGGTTTGGGCAACGCCTCCTACAACACGGACAACATCGCGGCGGAGATCATCACCTACATCGAGTTCCCGACCGCCGGGTTCTACGGTATGGGCGTCAACAGCGACGACGGCTTCAAGGTCACCGTGGCCGACACCCCGCCCAAATACAACCTCTCGCTGATGATCAGCGGCGACCCCGCGGTTGCGGGCAATTACCACACAGCAGTTGCGCCGGTGGCAACGGCCAAGCCCTTCACCTCCGGCGTCAGCGGGAAACTGGTCTACATGGATCCGGCCGAGGGCTGTGCCGCGCCCGTGAACGCCGCGGCGTTGGCCGGCAACATCGCCCTGGTCGACCGCGGCACTTGCGAGTTCACCGCCAAGATCAAGAATGCGAAAGACGCCGGTGCCATCGCGGTCGTCGTGGTCAACACGCGCACCACCGATCTGGTGACGTGGCCCGAGGGTGTCTTCCCGATCGAGATGGGTGCCGGCGCCGCCGGGTACCAGGACATCCCGGCTGTCATGATCTCGAAGCCCGACGGCGACAAGATTAAGGCGGCTCTGGCCAGCGGGCTGACGGCTTCGCTGATCCCGGACCTCACGCCGGCTGTTGGGATCGCCGACTACGGCAAAGGCGCCAGCGACATCATCTTCTACTTCATCGTGCCCAAGGCGGGTGTGTACCCGTTCCGGTGCGTGTGGTTCGAAGGGGGTGGCGGCGACAACTGCGAGTGGTTCAGCGTGACCGCTTCAGGCCAGAAGATCCTCCTCAACGATCTGGAGAACACGGCGGCGTTGAAGACCTACCAGGCTCGCACAGCCCAGCCTGAGCCGTGCAAGGAAACCTACAGCATCGGTCTCAACTTCGGTGCGGACGAGGCCAGCGGCAGCAACAGTGGGACCCTGGCCGCGAAGGACGTGGCGGGTGTGCCGGCCGTCGCCCAGGCCAATTGGAACAACCTGAGACTGGCCACCGGCAGCGGTACGGTGATGGCGGATGCGTACGGCGTCCCGCAAGCCACGGCAGTGACCGTTGTCTGGAACTCGGCCAACACCTGGGCCTCGACAGGCCGGGGCGAAGAAAACAACGCGCTCACCGGGGCCGACAAGGTCCTGATGACCGGCTATTTGGACACCGGTGCTCCGTCCACGACGACCGTCAAGATCGCCGGAATTCCGGATGATCTGTATGGGGCAGGCTACGACGTTTACGTCTATGCTTTGGGCGGCGTCGAGGCCCGCGGAGGCGGTTACCGCGTCCTCGGGGCCGATGGCACCAATCTGGTGCCCGGACCGTCGGCGGGTTACGTGGACGTCCAAGGTCCGATGGACCCGACGACATATGTCGAGGCCATACCCGCCGCGGGCGCGTGGGCCGTGGGCAACTACATGGTGTTCCGAGGGCTCAGTGGGCAGAATGCCGCCTCGATCACGGTCGAGGCAACGACTGCGAGCCCGCACGGCTACGGTGGCACGCATCGCGCCCCCATCAACGCAATCCAACTGGTCGCACCGACCACGGCTGTGCCCGTGCCGACGATCACAGTCGCCAAGAACGCCGACGGCACGATCACCATCTCGTGGACCAACGGCGGAACACTTCAGGCCGCGACCAGCATTCTCGGACCGTGGCAGGACGTGACCGCCACGAGCCCATACACGTTCACGCCGGAGGCCGGCGTACCGTACATGTTCGGCCGAATCAAAAAGTAAGAATCGCTGCGTTTTGACGCAACCGCGCAGAGACCGGGCTTCGGCCCGGTCTCTTTTTTTCGGCTTCGAAAGGCTCTCGAGCCGTCACAGCTTCCTATGACCGGCTGGGCCGCATGGGCAGCGTTGACATTCAACGGTGTAATGCGCACGAGGGGCATGAACCGCAAACGTCCAACTCTCAACTCTCAACTCTCAACTCTCAACTGGTAGGCTCACGGGACAGGGACCGGCGGCACGGTCGCGGGTCTTTCGAGCGTCGCCTCGATCGCTTCGCCCACCCTCAGGCTTACCTCGAAGTCACGGCCCGATTTCGACACTCCATCCCGATTCCACCGCGGCGTGCACCCGGCGAAGTTGTCGCGGATGCGCAGGACGCCGTCGCGCCCCGCAACGACGCGGAACCAGGTGGTGGCGTTGTTCTCCCGTTTCGCCGAAACGCGATGTCCACCCTCGGCGCGCAGGTCATCGAATGCGGCATGATGCCAGCGCCACGGCGTGGCCGGGAAGATTCGGATTGGTCCCCACTCGACGATGCCCGGTCTGGCGTTCCAGCTCTGCAAGAGCATCTCGTGCACGGCGGCGGCGGCGAGGAAGTTCCCTTCGAGCGTGAAGGGCCGATAGGTGAAAGTGCTGAAGCCGCTCTTGGTCTGATCGCCGTTGGCATGGAACCCGTTCCGCAGGATGAACGCTTTGACAAAGAGATCGAGGTGCCGCAGCGCGCTTTCCGAATCCCCCACCCGGGCGCGCAGGGCCGACATCCACGAGAAGCTGTATCCGCACCAGGCCGATGTGCCGAGCCGGTCGTATTGTTCGAGGGACGCGCGGATCACCGCCCGGTCGCGGTCGGAGCCCTCGATGGTCGTGAGGTTGAACGGGTAGATGTTCATCAGATTCGAGAAGTGCCGATGACTCGCGGGCAGGGGCTCATCCACGTTGATGCGCAGCGTGCCATCGGGATCGGCATGGAAGTCGCCGAGCCGCTCGGCCAACCCTCCCCAGCGCTCGGCTTCACCCTCCTTCCCCAGCGCACCCGCCATCTCTCTCAGGCTCAAAAAGAGCATGCGCAGAATGGCCAGGTCGTAGTTCGAGTTGGGCTTCAGCCACGCCCGCTGCGAGTTGTCGTGGATCTCAGGCGAACTCGACGTCGGCAGGATAAGCCGCCCTTCGTCGCCCGGTTTCAACAAGGCCGCCAGGCTTTGACCCACATCCCTGCACCAGGCATAGGTGAACGTGCCGAGCGGATTCCCCGGCGCAGGCCGCTCGTCCCACAAATCCCCCCGGTCGAGCGAAAGGCGGATCCGGTTGGCTTCACCCCACAGCAGGCCGCCCATGAGGCCGTTGCCCAACGGAATGGCCTCGTCCCAGGTCGCGATCGGGGCGGCCAGTCTCAAGTTGAGGCTGGCGTCCGGCAAGCGGTCGGCGCCCCCGACCTGACAAGCCGCGATCAACGCGGTCAGCGGAAGAATCGCCCGACCCGATGGTGTGAGAAAAGAGAAGGTCATGGAGTGTGCTTTTGAGCGTGCAGCGTAGGGCATGCCGTCATCCGGGCGCAATCTCCGCTTGGCGCACAGGGCAGGCGTGCTTAGAATCCTTGACCGATGAAATTCGTTGTACACAAGTCAAGTCTGTGTGCTGCCTTGAAGGGGTCAAGGATTCTCCGGAGCGAGGACTTCGGCGAGCTCAGCCGAGCCACTCGGGAGAGGAGAGCAGAAAAGCGGCGGGGCTGTTTCATGAGGTTCAGGATTGGATTGATCTGAGGGGCGCCTCGCTGGCCTATGCCCATGAAAAGGATTCACCAACTCGGGCCGCCTCGCACCGCCTCATCGAGCCCGAACCCCACGGCCCGGAAACCTGTGTTCCCGTCCTGGCCTGAGATTCCCAGGCCAGGCAGCGACCGCCGCGCCCTTGTCCTTGGGCTGTTGGGCGCCTTCATCCTGGTGATTCCGTCCGGCTGCCGCACCGACCGGCCCGAGCCGAAGGCGCCGGCCGCGAAGCTGGCCGCGGCGTTCGACGCGTCCAAACTCGCGGAGATGGACGCGGCGATTGAAGCGGCGATCGCCGACAAGCGGTGTCCGGGCGGCGTGCTTTGGCTCGAACGCAACGGCGTGGCCTACCGCAAAGCCTACGGGCGCCGCGCCGTGTTCCCTTCGGACGAACCGATGACCGAGGACACCATCTTCGACGCTGCTTCGCTGACGAAGGTGATGGCCTGCACCCCGGCTGTCATGCGTCTTGTGGAAAAGGGCCGGCTGCAACTCGATGCGCCTGTCTCGAACTACCTGCCCGAGTTCAAGGGCGACGGCAAAGAGGCCATCACTCTCCGCCAACTCCTGACCCACACCTCGGGGCTGCGTCCGGACGTTGGCCTTAAACCCGACTGGACCGGCACCGAAGCGGCCATCCAGCTTGCGTGCGCCGAGAAGTTGCGGACCCGCCCGGGTGAGCAGTTCATCTACAGCGACACGGGACCGATCCTCCTGGGCGAGGTGGTGCGCCGCGTCACCGGCCAACCGCTCGATCAGTTTCTGGCGCGCGAGATCTACGGTCCCCTGCGCATGAAAGACACCGGGTTCAATCCGCCGCAGGCCAAGCTGCCGCGCGTCGCCCCGACGGAGATCGAGAATGGCCAGCCGGTCCGCGGCGTCGTGCACGACCCGCGCGCGCGGCGGATGGGCGGCGTGGCAGGCCACGCCGGACTGTTCACCACCGCAGCCGATGTCGCCCGGTACAGTCGCATGATGTTGAACGAGGGCAAACTCGATGGAGTCCGCGTGTTTCGGCCGGATACGGTGCGCCTGATGACCTCGGTGCAGACGCCGCCCCACGTGACCGCCCGCCGCGGCCTGGGCTGGGATCTCGATTCGGCCTACGCCGGACCGCGGGGCGCATGGTTCCCCGCCGGCAGCTACGGCCATACCGGCTGGACCGGCACATCCCTCTGGATCGACCCCTTCTCGCGCACGTTTGTCATCTTCCTGTCCAACCGGAACCACCCGGACGAGGGCGGCAGCGTGACCGCGCTGCGCCGCAAGCTGGGCACGCTGGCGGCGGAAGCTGTGCGCGGCTACAACTTCGTCTACGTTCCCGGCGCCCTCCCGGCATTCACAAACGCCCCGGCTGCCATGGCCTCGAACAACGGCGCCAATCGCGCGACGCTCAATGGCGTCGATGTCCTCGCCCGGCAGGAATTCAAACCGTTGCAAGGCCTGCGCGTGGGGCTCATCAGCAACCACACCGGACACGACCGGCAGCGCAATGCCACGATCGATCTCCTGCGAAACGCGCCGGGCGTCTCGCTGAAAGTCCTGTTCAGCCCCGAACACGGCATCCGCGGCCAGCTTGATGAGAAGGTGGGCGACAGCGTCGACACGCAAACCGGGCTGCCGATCTTCAGCCTGTACGGCGAGGTCCGGCAACCCAAGCCCGAACAGTTGCGCGACCTCGATGCCCTCGTGTTCGACATCCAGGACATCGGCTGCCGTTTCTACACCTACATCTCGACCATGGGCCTCTGTATGGAAGCGGCGGCCAAAGCCAGCCTCAGGTTCTTCGTCCTCGACCGCGTCAACCCCATCGGCGGCATCGCCGTCGACGGCCCGGTCCACACCGGCTCTTCGACTTTCACCGCGTTTCATCCCATTCCCGTCCGCCACGGCATGACGGTCGGCGAGCTGGCCCGGATGTTCAATGCCGAGCGCAGGTTCAACTGCGATCTGACGGTCATCCCGGTCGAGGGCTGGTCGCGCGCCCAGTGGTTGGATCAAACCGGCCTTCCCTGGACCAATCCGTCCCCGAACATGCGCAGCCTCACCGAGGCGGCGTTGTATCCCGGAATCGGCCTGCTCGAAACCACAGCCCTCTCAGTCGGACGCGGCACGGGCACGCCGTTCGAAATCATCGGCGCCCCGTACATCGACGACCTCAAGCTGGCCGAAGAGCTGACGCGCGCGGACCTGCCGGGCGTGCGGTTCGTCCCCGTGCGGTTCACGCCCAACGCCAGTGTGTTCCAGGACAAGGCGTGCGCGGGGGTGCAGATCTTCCTGACGGACCGTGACCGCTGCGAAGTGATCGACGTCGGAATCACGATTGCGCAGACGCTGCACCGGCTCTACCCGCAGGATTTCGCGATCACGAAGTTCGACAACCTGCTCCAGCACCCGTCCACGATCGAGGCGATCCGCGCCGGCAAATCGCTCCGGGACATCCGCCGACTCTGGCTTGCCGATCTCGCCGCGTTCAAACAGCGGCGCAGCGGCTTCCTGATGTACGAATGAGGCCCGCTACATCCCCATGATCTGGTAGCCGCAATCGACGTAGAGGACCTGGCCGGTGATCGCCGCGGCGCCGTCGCTGGCCAGGAATGTGCCGGTCGCCCCCAGTTCATCGGCGGTCACGTTGCGCTTGAGCGGCGCCTTCAGCTCGTAATGCCGGAGCATGTCCTGGAAGCCCGCGATACCCCGGGCGGCCAGAGTGTTGACCGGGCCGGCGCTGATGCAGTTGACGCGGATGCGTTTGGGGCCCAAATCGTAGGCCAGATAGCGGGTCGAGGCTTCGAGGGCGGCCTTCGCGACCCCCATGACGTTGTAATGGGGCACGACCTTTCGGGCGCCGTAGTAGCTCAATCCAAGAATGCTGCCGCCCTCCGTCATCAGGGGAGCGGCCGCGCGGGCCAGGGCAACCAGCGAATAGGCGCTGACGTCGTGCGCAATGCGAAAGGCCTCCCGACTCGTGTCGATGAACGCGCCTTCGAGCGCGTCTCGAGGGGCAAACGCCACCGAATGCAGGAGCAGGTGCAAGGTGCCGAACTTGCTTTCGAGCGCGGCAAACACCGACGCGATCTCGTCGTCCTGCCGGACGTCGCACGGGAGGATCAGCGTATCCGCGCCGAACGTGGCGGCGAGTTCCTCGACGTTTTCCTTGAGGCGCTCGCCTTGGTAGGTGAAGGCGAGCGTGGCGCCAGCCTGGGCCCAGGCCTGGGCGATCGCCCAGGCGATCGAACGCCTGTTCGCCACACCAAACACGATCCCCGTCTTTCCTTCGAGCAGTCGCATGCTGTTGGCTCCGTCGTTCAAGCCGATAGCGTTAGGCGCGCCCCGCCGCTCTGGCAAGGGCGGAAATGCCGGCCGTTGAAAGCGCCGAGGCCGGGGACCGGGCCTGCCATCGCCGCATTCTCCGGTGTCGCAGGCCCGGTGTGCCCTCACCGGGCGAAATAACGCCGAGAACAACCCGATGCGCCGTGCTTGACCCGCATGCGGGCGCACGCTAGACAGGCCGCGCTATGCGTGATCGCCTCGCTGGAAGGATCGTGTCCCTCGTCGCTCTCTCTGTCGCCCTCGAGGCGCAGCCGCTCGCGGGAATCTCGTCCGAACCGCCCGCCAACCAGTTGACGCCCGCCGAGCGCGAGGCCGGCTGGCGCCTCCTGTTCGACGGCGTGAGCACGAGCGGCTGGCGCGGGTTCAAGAAACCGGCGTTCCCCGACAAAGGGTGGGTCATCGAAGACGGCTGTCTGAAGCACGAGCGCCGAGGCGGCGGCGGCGATATCATCACCGACCGGACTTTCAACGACTTCGAGTTCTCGTTCGAGTGGCGGCTGAGTCCCAGGGCCAATAGCGGAGTCAAGTACTTCATCACCGAGCGGCGCGCGGGCCCCATCGGCCACGAATACCAGATCATTGAAGACAAGGCGTACGGTTTTGCCCAACCGGGCAACAAACAGCAGACGGCTGGATTCTACGACATTCTGGGACCCACGGCCTGGCAGGAACCGCGTTCGCCCGGCCAGTTCAATCACTCCCGCATTGTGGTCCAGGGCTCGAATGTCCAGCACTGGTTGAACGGGCTCAAGACACTCGAATACGAACTGGGATCGCCGCGGGTCCTCGAGGCCGTGGCCGCCAGCAAGTTCAAGGATATCGAGGGGTTCGGCACCAAACTCGAAGGCCACATCCTCCTTCAGGATCATGGCGGCGAAGTCTGGTTCCGCAACCTCAAGCTGCGCGAACTGCCCGCCCGGAGCCCCGTTTCACCGGACACAACCTCCCGCGGCTCGGCGGCGCAATGATCAGTCCGATCATCGCGCCGAGGGCCTGGGCGCTTTGGGCCGCGTTGAGTAACACGCACGTTCAGATCGGAAGCTCGCCGCCCGGATTCCCGCGCACCAACCCCAGCAGTTGCCCTGGATTGAGAGTCGACGCGCGTTGCCGAATCTCGCCGGCGTACCGTTCATGCAACGAACGGGCTTGGTCGGTGAGCGAGGAGAACAGCTCCTTGAGTTGGAACGCGGCGCGCTCACTCTCGCTCTTGCCTCCGTCGGCGAACGCGGCCATGAGGGCCAGCGTCAAGAGGCTTTCTTGCTCGGGCTTGGTCGGTGCAGTCATCACGCGACTGTTCTGGCCTGACGGCTGCCTCTGCCAATAGAATGCGAGTCTCTGTCTCTCTCGCCAGGACGCAACGAGCGCCGAGGGGAGGCTGCGGGCTTCCGCGGGCCCGCTGGCAGGATCCGAGCGTCGCGCGGCGGCACGATGAACGCGGACCCCTTCGCACCGCCAATCCCCCGCGAAGAATCAAGAGTGTCCGCGATCGAGACGGGCGTCTGTGTCGGGTTGACCACAACCAGGCCGCGTTCGAAGTCGCGCGCAAAGGTGCCGGGGCCAACCCGCCCCTCGACACATGCGCCGAGCGGCGCCCCCAGGTCGAGGTCGTATTGGTCGAACCACCAGAGCTGGCCGTGAAGACAGTCGCCGCGGTCGAAACCGAAATACGCGCCGTCGACCAGCAGCGCCGTCGCAAGACCGAGCCGGAATCGACGGCAATCGTTCGGTGTCAGCGCGCGCTGGCGCGCAGCCGCGGCCTGGGTCCGTCGATCCGCCCGGATGTCGCCCTGGATCAAATGACAGGCGGGCCGGTTCGAGATTCTGGAAAGGGCGGTCTGGCAGGCATTCCAAAGGACGAGCCATTCCGTGCCGCCGAACTGATCCCCAAGCGCGTTCTCGTGCATGCAGCCGTTGGCATACTCGTAGTAGGGACAATCCGCCGGCCAGGGAAGGCCGCCATTGCCCACGAGGATGGCGTCGGGGAACTCGGCCCGAAGCTGCCGGAGCAGGAACAGCATGCTCTCCCGCCAGGCCGCGGTGTCGCGCGCATCGTGGACCCCGTCGCTGTTGGCGTCGTGTCCTGTAGGTTCCGCCGCCCAGAGACAGTCCAACATCAGACCGTCGTAACCACCGGGTCCGAGACAGTGGCGTCGGACATACCGCAGCACGTGCCTGAGCCAGGCCCGGCCCTGGATGCAGACATCCATCAGATGCCCGCCCCAGTGGGGCGCCAGATACGTCCCATCGGCTCGCCGCGCATACCAGTCCGCGTCCCCCGGGGCAGGCACGCCTTTGGACATCCCGTCGTTTGGGCCCTGGAGCGGGATCCAGGCCAGGAGCTTGATGCGCGGATTGGTCCGACGCATACGGGTGAGTGACAGCTTTTCTTTGAGGACAATGTCGTGGTTGAGGATGACGACATTCCACTGGGCCAGGCGCCGTTCCTTGTGATCCACCCGGCCCTCGGCGAGGTCCATGTGAAAGTAATTCACCAGGCGGGGATTGACCCGTGTCACCGGGCGGGTCGGAGGCAGCCGCCAGCCCGGCGCGGTCGCGTTGGATTCCTGGATGTGAACGGCGCTCGGCGCGCGCGCAGGGCTGGTGTCCGCGTCCGAAGGAAACGCCGAGCGTGCACTCGAGTGGAGGGCCGCGGCCACGATCATGAAGACCGCGACATTGAGCGGTTCAATTCGCATAGGGAGAATGACCGGGCTTGTCATTAAAGAGCCCATTGGCCCCGTGAACATCGCTGGGCACGTCGCGCGCGTTAAGCCGGCTGCAAGCCGGCGCTCCGGAACGCTTCGCAACCTCGACGCCCGCGTGCGCATGGGCGACCTGCTTGATCTCGTTTCCGCGGCTTCCCAGCTAAGGTGCTTTCTTGGCGGAGGCCGGAAGCCTGTGCACCTCTCCCGGGGTGAGGCTCTGGCGCTTAAAAAGCGTACTTCACCGCCAGCCAGGCGAGGTGTCGGGTGAACTCGCGGCCTTTGGTGTCTGGCACGCGGCTGTCCACCCAATCGTAACTGTAGCTCACCTCGGCGCTGAGATGGGCGTCGTGCCTGTAGGTCACCGACGCGCTAGGCGTGAAGATCCAGTCGCGGCGGATGACCGGATCGTGCCAATCCCCGAGGTAGGCGCGGAACCCGCCGCCCACAGACCATTGATCATCGAAGCGATGGCGCACCGTGCCTTCGTACACGGTATCCTCGTAGACCGACGGGCTCGAGAAGGCGGGCTGCGTGTTCTGCCTCCAGATCAGCGCGATGCTGTCCTTCGCCGTCGGCGTCAGCGTGAGCACGGCATCCGCCCAGAGGGCCGTGTAATCGGGATCGAACGCCGGATCGTGCCGGGATGTTGTGTTGTGAATGTCCGGGCCGATGCTGACATCCGCCGTGAGCCACGAAACGGGCTTGCCCTCGATCCCGACCAGCGGCCGATGCACCTGAGCATCGTAGCGGTAGGGACTGCCAACCATCGTCCCCTCGAACTCGTTGCCATAACGATAGCCGGCATACAGCTTCGTCCGCGCATGGACCGACCAGCCCACATCCAGCCCATAGTTCAATGCGCTCCGGTCCACGTAATTCTCATAACCCCAATCGGGATTGGGCGCGCCGTCGGGCAGGAGTCTGCCGTTCGGCTTCTGTTTGGTCTGAAAATCGTGCACGTACGCGGCGAGGACCGGGCGGACGAAGAAGGCGCCGAGCGACCAGGTGGCCTTGAACCCGCCCCGGTACACGAACTGTTCGCGCCGATCGCGCACGGGAATGCCGCCAATCGCCGGCACGCCATCCAGTCGCCCAGGCAGGCTCGACACGCCGTAGTAGAGCCCTTGGCGATTGCCGTCGATGAAGGTGATGCTGTGCGGCATCTCCCAGGGCACATCCCCGACCTCGCCCCGCAGGTTGATCGCGCCCCGGTGGGCCACGTAATCCTCCGACGACTCGGCGTGGTAGAATGTCACTTCCGGCGCGTAGCTGACCGCCGCGGAGAAGGCCGTGCACGGCTTCCAATCGAGCGAGAGTTTCGGCGTCACCGAGGTGACGAACGACTCCTGGTCCGGCCGCACCGCCCGAGGCACGGCGTCGGTGTCCGGTTCGTGGTCCTGGAGATAGACATTGCTGTCGTAAGCCTCTTTGGCGCTCAACTCCGCCTTCACGGTCAGATTGGTCGCCACCTCCCAGGCGCCAGCGGGTAGCGTCGCCAGGGACAGAGCCACCAGCGCGCATGACAAGAGACAGCGGTTGGTGTGGATTTCAGATTTCAGATTTTGGATTTCAGATTTCATGTCGGTTTTCATGACAAAGCGGTGCTGAAGCGCCGCACTCGAAACGCTTCGCGTCATCGAGAACGCCCGCGCCCAAGCATCTCTGTCGGATCTCCGCATCCCGGCCAGCCTGAGGTTGACCCGTAGGCGCAGCCGCGGGACCGGACCTCCGCGAAAGCTCGGTTCTCGGAGTGGGAGATTCACGGGCAATGCACGCACATGTCACGGCACGCTCAGGCGGAGGCCTTGGGCTGCGGCGGTTTGATCAGGAACGTCAGCCCGGCCCCGATGAGCAGCAGCACGCCGGCCGTGATGAACGAGGATCGGTAGCTCCCCTGGCTCGCCGCGACCAGGCGCTGGGCCAAAGCGCTCAGGGCGAATCCGCCCAGACCCCACGCCGTGAACAGCAGACCGTAGTTGATCCCGAAGCTCTTCAGGCCCCAGAGATCTTTGCAGTAGGACGGGAACAGCGCCAGGTTGGCGCCATAGTTCGCCCCGATCAACGCTGCCACGACAACGACCACGACTGCGGCCATGCTCTGAGCGCCAGTCACTGGAATTGCCGCAAACATCAGGACAGCTTGAAACAGCAACACCAGGAACAGTGTCCCGCGGCGCCCGATCTTGTCCGAGAGCATCCCGGCCAGGATGCGCCCGCCGGCGTTGCCGATGGCCATGACCGCCACGGCGATGAATGCGAGGTGGCCCATGCTCGTCTTGGCCATGCCGCCGATGCTGCTGATGACCATGAGGCCGGCGCCGGCGCCGATGAAGTAGATGATCCAGAGCAGGTAGAACAGCGGCTGGCGCAGCATCTCGCCCGGCGTCGCGCTCGCGGCAATGGGCTTGGGCGCCGCCGGTCCGGCTCCCGCCGGCGTGGCCCCGGCCACATAGCCCGGGGGCGGATTCACCAGCAATTGCGCCAAGGCGCAAACGAGGATCACAAAGGCGATCCCGAAGATGAGCATCGACTTCTGCAGGCCGAAATGGGCGAGCAGGTATTGGGACGTGGGTGCGAGGTAGACGGGTGCCAGGCCAAAGCCTGCCACGACCAGGCCGGCAATCAAACCGGTCTTCGATGGAGGAAACCACTTGAGGGCAGGCGGAGTGGCCGAGGAATAGCCAAAGCCGATGCCGATGCCGACCAGCAGGCCGAACCCGAGGAGCCAAATCGCGTAGCTGGTCGTGGTGGCGATCAGCACCATGCCCGCCCCGACGAGCAGTCCGCCGATCGAGGCCGTCAACCGCGGGCCGAACTTGTCCTGGCAGCGGCCTGCCAGGATCATGGTGAAGGCAAACGCCAGGCAACAGAGCGCGTACGGATCGTTGAGCTGGTCCCCTTTCCAGCCAAACTCCTTCTCGATGGCGCCTTTGAACATGCTCCACGTGTAGAGCACGCCGAGCGCAAGGTTGATTCCGAGTCCGGCGAATGTGACCGTCCAACCGCGATGCGCAACGGGCGCAGGGGGGGCATTGGATTCAGTTGGCATAGGGTATGGGCTGAGTTGAGTGTTGGCTGAAACGAAAGCGCCACGGTTCCTGGGCGAAGGTTGGAAGGGCGGATCGCGCCGCCGGGGCACCGGACCCCGGCGGCACGAAACAGACAGCGGCACTGGGGCCGCGCCGGGACATTTACTGTTTCCCTTTGACCAGCGCCTCGACCACGTGCGGGTCGGCCAGCGTGGTGATGTCGCCGATCTGGTCAACGGCGTTCTCGGCGATCTTGCGCAGGATGCGCCGCATGATCTTGCCCGATCGCGTCTTGGGCAGGCCCGGGGCGAACTGGATCTTGTCGGGCACCGCAATGGGCCCGATTTCCTTGCGGACATGCAGGGCCAGTTCCTTGCGGAGTTCCTCGCTCTCGTGCTCGCCTTCCTTGAGGGTGACGAAGGCGTAGAGCCCCTGGCCCTTGACGTCGTGCGGCATCGGCGCGACAGCGGCCTCGGCCACCTTCGGATGACTCACAAGCGCGCTCTCGACTTCGGCAGTGCCGATGCGGTGTCCGGACACATTCACGACATCGTCGATGCGGCCCATCAACCAGTAATCGCCATCCGGATCCACGCGGCAGCCGTCGCCGGTGAAGTAGATGTTCGG
>Ga0116154_10000648_pt1 | contig 37607 bp, 27 predicted proteins | sample AD_UKC030_MetaG_FD_89898 | JGI IMG/M metagenome (GOLD analysis project Ga0116154, IMG submission 89898) | Active sludge microbial communities of municipal wastewater-treating anaerobic digesters from USA - AD_UKC030_MetaG | ecosystem: Engineered > Bioreactor > Anaerobic > Digestate | place: USA... | reverse complement strand
GAGCGAACTGCGCGCCAATCCCAGGCAGTGGATGCCCTGGAACTACCGGGAAAGCCTCACGCCCACCCACTCCAGCTGACCACGCCAAAAAAATCACGCTATGCAGGCTTGCCGAAAAGACACCACGATGCCCACGTCACTGATGCCGCAAGGCGTTGAGCACACGATACCTCCTGTGCCGCGTGATCGCAGGACCCACCATGCCCACGTCACTGATGCCGCAAGGCGTTGAGCACAGCTGCAGGTAGTCCACCGCGACCAGCCCCACGCCGATGCCCACGTCACTGATGCCGCAAGGCGTTGAGCACAGTATCTATCGGATCACCCCAAGGCCACGCTCACGAATGCCCACGTCACTGATGCCACAAGGCGTTGAGCACCGTCCGAGCAGCGATCGCTCTGAGCAGCTCGGAGAATGCCCACGTCACTGATGCCGCAAGGCGTTGAGCACGACGGCTGGTCTGCGCTGGTCAATCGTGAGGAGCATGCCCACGTCACTGATGCCGCAAGGCGTTGAGCACTCTCCCAATTAGTGTCTCCCGCCGTGGCGGGGTGAAGATGCCCACGTCACTGATGCCGCAAGGCGTTGAGCACAGCCTGCGCCATGTCGCATCGGGACCCGGAACGTTATGCCCACGTCACTGATGCCGCAAGGCGTTGAGCACTATATCGATTACTCTTCCGGCCGATCGTACATCGTATGCCCACGTCACTGATGCCGCAAGGCGTTGAGCACTCGCAGAAGTCGTGGTACTCCTGGTCGGTCAGCCATATGCCCACGTCACTGATGCCGCAAGGCGTTGAGCACTGGGAAGCATGCGTTGGATTCTGGGAAGGGCATGTATGCCCACGTCACTGATGCCGCAAGGCGTTGAGCACAACTTTGACTGCTACATCACCCACGACGACCTCGAATACGGCTCTCCACGCTCACCGCACACGCCTACCACTGGGGCCAAGTTGGCAGCCGGTATCGGAGCCTAGCCCGGCTCTGCGCCGTCGGAGAGAGTGTTGCCAGATCGGCCTTCCGCGACGGATGACTGAGGATTACGGCTTCTTCCGAGTGGGGTCCGTCTCAAGGAAACCCGTGTAAAGTAAATCGCGTATCGCTCCGGTCGGAATCAGCGTACCCGTTCGTGGCCAGACGTATTTCTTGAACGCCAAGCGCACCCGCTCATGGATTGGCCAATACTCGTCAGTCATGCGTTTGACTTGGGCCAGCAACCGAGGATTGGGGCTCGGCAGGAAACAGAGGTAGGCCAGGTCGATCTTCTCAAGCTTCCCGCCATCGGCGAGACGGTACTCTCTGCATTTGCCTCTCCGTCGCCGTCTTCCCAACGCCTCCCATACGTAAACTGATTGGCCGAGTAGTTCAGACGCTATACAGGTGTAACTGGTCTTCATGGCCGTCCCTCGGACGGATCAGCCACAGCGTCCCTGGACTCGGCCAGGAGCGCATCTAACCAGGTTGTCTTTGCTCTCGCAGCATCGTCCGGCGTATACTCCCAATCGTCGGAATCCGAGTCGTTACCTGCAGCTGGGGTCTGGTTCACACATGTCCCGCTCCTGAGCTCCAGCAAGTGTTTAAGAGCTGCGTCCTCTTCCTCCCGGATTTGTTGCTTGCGGGCTTCACAAAGGTCACGCGACTCCTTGGCAGCCGTCTCACTTTCGGCCAGGAGGGGCTGCAAGTGTTCGGACAAACGCTGGGCCACCCGAGCCATAGCGAGCGTGTCGTCGTGGATGCAGCGCAACGGACCAGCCCTGTCGAAGGGTGCGTCCTCAAGCATGCCGTTCCTGGGAAGTTCAGCCACTTCCTCTAGCGTCCGAAGCGCTGTGCGGAGGCGTCTTTGCATTTTGTGGGCCGCCGTCTTTCGGGCGGCGGGAGGCCTCACCTGACGAAGCTTACAGCTGCGTTGTCGAAGACTCTCTGCTATCAACTCTTGGTTGCTCTTGAACTCAATCGAGTCGGCAGCGTCCCGCAACAGCCTCCTGGACGGAGCAAAGTCGCTGTCTTCCTCACCCTGACTTCTCCCGGTCTCATTCTGTTGCCCGGCGTACTGGTCGCCCCAGGGTAGTTCAGCGGCAGCACTGCTTCGAGCGGTCGCCGCTTGCGTCCGGATCCCTGCCTCCTGAGTCATCGCGGAGTCCACGGAGCCGCCCTCGGGATGTCCCAATGTCCCGTCGGCTACATCCGGCGGAGGACTAGTGGCCGGGACATTGGGACAGGTCACTAGCGTCTTGGACTTCGCCGCCGCCTCCACCAACTGTGCGGCGGTCGCTCTCTTCCGGGTCCAATCTCGTTTGGCTGCCTCGTAGTTCTTGCCGGTGACGGTCTGATACTGCTTAATCCACTGCCTCTGGGGAAAATGCTCCATGATGCTCATAATCGCGACGACTTCGTCTGAAACGCCGCACTCCGCAAGCAGTTCCTCAACTGGGTCGAGTTCGCTCCGCTTCCAGTCCTGATACTTGACCAAGGTGCGGAGTGAGGGGACGACCGGCAAAGTGGCAATCAGGTCCACGTCGGCCTGGTTCTCGGCGAAAGACCTCATCCGGCCAATGACTTCCGCCTTGGTGGGGCTAAACTCAATGGTATCGAAGCGATCAAGGATCGCCTCAATGTCCGGGTTACACGTCGGGAGCGCATTGAGCACAACCAGGATCCTCGAGGTGCAAACGAACTCCTTTTGGGCATCTTCCAGGGCCGTCGTATTCCAGCGGATAGTGCGCTCGCGAGTTGTCTCCGCCAGCTGTTTCATGATATCTACGGCCTCGGGATCAACCATGAGGCGTTTTACGTCGTCAAACACAATCGGCCAATCCGGGTACTCCTGCACCTGTAAGAACATATCGAAGCCTGAGACTCGCCCTCGAAACTGATGGTACGGCCCTCCCTCCAATGCCTGTTCGTATTCATGGGTCTTCCCAAGTCCTCCTTTACCAACCACGCAAAGGCGTGGAACGGATCCTGTGGCCCACGATCGGTAGTGTCGCCGAAGGCGTTCATACGTAGCGATCTTACGCATCTTAGTATTCTCCTAATTGCACTACTCCCCTGGGTCCCGAGGGAAACTCGCACACTGCGAGGTCCGCTGTCACTGCCAAAAAAACTCCAGAAAGAGCTCTTACACCCAAATCTCTAATTAATCGTGTCGCGTGTCAAATGATGTTCATTCTGCTTGTGGGCTTGGCCGATTTGTCGCCACCTACTGGAATGAACAAGAATGCACGGACACTACGCAGGTGTGGTCTAAACTACACCAGGGACTCCCCCAAGAGGTGATGACCATTGTTCATTGAGGTGCGGGCCGACTGTCTCCCGGGGAAATGGTGAGATGCCGGGAGGGTGAGGATATGAACAGCTTCACGCGGATTGGGCGGAATCATCGCGGGCCACCAGGGCCAAGGCGAGAGCTCGGTTGGCGAAATGAACATAACGTGGCTCGATCTCGGCTCCCACGTAGGGATACCCACCACGCACCGCCGCCACACCGGCCATCCCGCTGCCAGCGAAGGCGTCGAACACCAGGCCCGCCGGTGTCCCCACACGGAGCAGGTCCTCGAAGAGCTCGACTGGCTTCTGGTACGGGTGTTTAGTCGCCCCGATTGTTGCCTGATACGCCGGGCTGGCCGACCGCCGAGGGCGGCCCACCGAGGTCATGTACGTGACGGGGGCGAAGTCGAATCCCTCGGGGACGAACGGGTGAATGGGAAGGTGCTTGATTCCAAGAAAGCTACTCTTGCTGCGATAGCCCGCGAGGGGGTGGACGGCGATATACTCCGAGCAGTATCGCAGGCCGAGTTCACGGGCGGTCCGCTGCACATCCCAGGGTAGCCCGATCTCGCCACCCTCAAATGCGGTGGTCTTGCTGAAAATCCACACGATGCACTGCGGGCTCATTCGCGGCCTGGCCGCTCTCAGGAACCGACAGAGATGGCCCACCGGATCGGCGGGCCGATGAACCGAAACGCTTCGAGCCACATCCTGCCACTCCCCACATGTCTGCCACTGCCAGTCCAGAAACAGATGGTGGATCGAGGCAGGCTTCAAACGTGCGACTACCGTGAGCGCATCCCCCTGTATGACCTGAGGGTCTCCAGCCCGCAGGCGGACCTTTCGCCTGGTCCGGTTAGCCTCGACCTCTAGCTGCCGAGCCCGGGCGGTTGTCTGCTTGACGGTGAGGAGTCGGCGTTCGGCCTCGTCAAGTAGCCGGTGCTTCACTATCGCAGGCACTCTGGCCGCAGCGGCCACTCGCAGGTGGCCTGGTCCGACATGGGAATTGTGGAAATCGTTTCCAGACTTGGCCGCCCCCCGTCGCGGTTGATGGCTCCAGGACTGGTACATCAGGAAGATGTCGCGGTAGTACCGGATCGTCCGGCCTGTGACCCGCAGGCCAGTTACCTGTCGCAAGGCCTCAGCGAACCGGTCGGCGTTGCGGCCTCTCGAGTACCTCTCCAGCCAGTCAGCCGCGATCTTGCCCACCTCCAGTACCGCCCGCCGCTCCTGCTGGTACCAGCGGGCAAACCGCGTAGCCTGTGCTCGAAAACCTCGATCCGCTGTGAGGCACTCGACCTCGCCCATTTCACCGCACTCCCGTCGACGGATAGCTCTCTTCGGCTTCACCACCTCCGGACAAGGTCGCCGGGCACAATCCGGCGAGACCATCAAAATAGCACGTGGCGACGAAAAGGCTAACCAGGATTCTCAAGGAGGTTCTATAGCTTGAAGCTGGCGAAGGGGTTACCGTTGATTACATGGTGGCCATCAGCAAGGCGATGATCGCCACCCCCGCCGGTAGTCGTGGTAGTGGAGGAGCTTCATGGTGAGCCAGACGGCGAGTCACTGGCCCAGGTTCTTGCTCACCGTCGCGGTCACCGCAACATCATGAGGCCAGCACGGCTGACGGAGAGTCTCATCCCTGGATGGACAGACGCGCATTTCGAAAGGGAAGGCAAGTGGCCGAGTCAGCGTTCAGGCTCGATTCTCGGCGTTCCGGGCGAGAACGGGAAGAACATCCATACCTCACTGGGCACGGACAGCGGGGCCTGCCTGGGAGCGACACCATCGCTCAGCGATCTGGCCGACTGAAGATCGGCATACCCGTGGTGCCGGCGCCAGGCTGGAGTCCCAGCCGGAGTTCAGGGTGTTGGCCCTGACCTCCAGCCTCGTTTCATCTCGGTCGACACAAGCCGTTAGGGAGACCGAGGCATCTCATGGTAGGAGAGGGCCGTGATTCGCGTAGCAAACATAACCCTAACCTATACTGACTAAACTCCTGACTATATCATTTGTTAACTAAATAAGTCGTTTATTTTCAATGCTTTATAATCGTGTTTTTACAGTTTCCTGGTTTACAGCCCGTCCCCTTTGGCCGCTCGGGCACACGCCCTGACCGACTACTGAATTTAACGCCCGTCGGAACGGCGGTCAAGAAGGCCGGGCCGTCGTTTTCGGCGTGGCGGCCCCTTGGCCCAATCGACTCTCAGGCATGGCTTCTGACCGGCCGCCTCAGTGCGGAATGAAGCTCGTTTTCGCATCGATTCGGGCGACGGTCTCGGCGATCAAGCGGGCGGCCAAGTCCAGGTCGGCCAGGCTGCAGACCTCCACCGGGGTGTGCATGTACCGGTTGGGGATCCCGATCAGGCCGGTGGCTACGCTGCTGCGGCTGATCTGGATGGCGTTGGCGTCGGTGCCGGTCGCTCCGGGAGCGGCACTGAGCTGGTAGGGAATCCGCTTTTTCTCGGCGGTCTCGATCAGCAGGTCGCACAGCACCGGGTTGATATTCGCTCCGCGCTCGATCACCGGTCCCTTGCCCAGGGCTCTTTCGCCGTGGGCCTTCTTGTCAGCCCCTGGGTTGTCCGTGGCGTGGCAGACGTCGACGGCGATGCCGAGCAGGGGGTCGATGCCGTAGCAGCTGGTGCGAGCCCCGCGGAGGCCGATCTCCTCTTGCACCGTCGCCACGGAGAACAAGGCGACGGACGGCTTGCGCGACGACAGGAGCCGCAGGGCCTCGAGGACGACGTAGGCGCCGACCTTGTCGTCCATGCCGGGCGAAGAGACGCAGTCGTTGCCAAGCTGCTGGATGCCGAGCTTGTAGGTCACGGGGTCGGACACGGAGACGATCTTGGCGGCCTCTTTTTTGTCCTTGGCCCCGATGTCGATCCACAGGTCGGTGATCTCGACCTTGCCCTGATTGCGTTCCTCCTGTTTCATGAGGTGAATGGGCTTGCGGCCGATGACGCCCTCGACCGGTCCCTTGCGGCCGAGGACGGTGACCCGCGAGCCGGGCAGAACGGTGGCGTCGATTCCGCCGACGGTGACGAAGGTGAGGAAGCCCTCGTCGGTGATGTACTGAACCATCAGGCCGATCTGGTCATAGTGTCCGGCGAGCATGACCCGCGGCTTGCCCTTGGGGTTCAGGGCGACGATGGTGTTGCCATGGATATCGGTGGTGATCTCGTCGGCGAAGGGCTTCATTCGCCTGGAGACAATCCGGGCGACCGACTGCTCGAAGCCTGAGATTGACGGGGTTTCGAGCATACTCTTGAGAAAGTCAAAGGGTTCCTTTTGCATCTTCAGTCCTTTCGCTGGCAGCCGGAGCGGCCGCCTTCGCGGCCGGCCCCCTGGCTTGTCCTCGGGGCACCGCCGGCCCCGGCCTACTTGCCGAGCCGGACCGACTTGTTATCCGATTCGTCCTTGCCGACCATGGAGTAACCCTTCTCCTGGCGCTGATGGTTGATCTTGAGTTTCTGCCGGTAAAGATCCATGACCCCTTCCGCATCCAGGCCGACACACTGGGCGAGGCTGATCCAGAAGAAGAGCATGTCGATGACCTCTACCCGGGCGTTCTGGAGGTCATGGAGGAGGAACCGCTTTCCCTGCTTGGCCTCGGCGCACCAGTGTTTCCAGAAGGTGCAGTCGCGCAGCTCCTCGAGCTCGTTGCTCATGGCGGCCAGGTAGTTGTTGAGCCACTGGCCGGCCTTCTGGGGATCGAAGTTCGCGCGCAGCTCGTCGGGGTCGAACCCCACGCGTTTGTTCAGCTCGGCCTGATGCCGAAAGAGTTCCTGCAACATGGTTTGACTCCCTGGGTCGCTGGGGGCGGACCTTGGGGGCCCGCCCCGCCTTGCCCGGGGATGTTATGGCAAGGTGAGCAAGACCTCAACGGGCTGGCGAAGGGCGATCAGGATTCGGCACCGTGGGCAGCGAGGGCATCCCACGAATCCTGTGACGACAGGACATCCAAGAGCGATGCGATCCGATCGAGCTGGACTCCGAGGATTGCGCACCAACTCACCTTGCTCGGGACGGGTTGTGCATCAACGCACGGCTCGACCACGGGTGGGTCGCAACGGCGGCCTGATGCCCATCTCATCTCGAACAGGGATCTAGGACACTCGAGTTCGAGGCTTGAGGTCGAGTGGAGGACGCCGATGCGCTGACGGCGAGACGCATGAGCGTTCCTATCGGACGTAAGGGATGGAAAAGCGGTGAAAAGGGGAAAAAATGTCCTGCCCGGACGTTGCCTTTTGCCGATAACTCGGTTACATAGTTGTGTTATTGGCCCCACCATGTGCCATGGCGCGGCGGATGGCGGGGTCAAGGAATCGGTGCGGGGCCATGAACCACCCACAGCGGATGACTCGGACGTTGGCCTGCCTCGTGGCGTCGATGACCATTGGGGCGCTTTGTCTTCAGATGATGAAGCCGCATCATCCAGCCCCCCCCACGGCGATGGATCGGCTGATGGCCGTCGACAAGGCCTGGGAGTCGATCCAGGTTGACGCCGAGCCCCTGGACAAGACGGTCAATCCCGACCAGTCGCATTTCCTGGTCTACGGCAACGGGGACTGGGAACAGACCGCGAGCTGGGATGCCCGGCGTCCGGTCGGCCCTCGCCCGGTGGTCAGAATCAGCCTGCTGGCCCCGGCCGGGTCTCGGAAGATCACCCACGCCCAGGACGCCACCACGCGCAAGCTGGTCCACCAACTGCAGAAGGCTTGCCGCATCGCGGACGAGCGGATCAAGTGGGACAGTACACTGAATCTGCCGCGTCCGCCCGCCGCCAGTTAACCGTGCCCTTCGGTACCGGCCTCAGACCAGGGACCATGTCTCCTTTGGTCCTGCGAGCACCCACGTTTCGCGGGGCTCAGCATGCTGCTGCAGACGGCGATTCGGGCCTGATTGCTGGGGTCGGCAGTCTTTTTGGCCGATCACATGCCGGACGACCTGGACGACCGTTTCAGCACAGGTTGACGACGGAGTTGGACAGGTCTTAAAATGAAATGTGCCGTCCATCCGGGGCCCAAGGAGGACCACGAAACGGCTGCCTGGGGCTCCCCACCTCCGGCAAAGACGCGGGAGTTGTTCGGTGACTTTCAGGGTACCGGGATATTCCGTTTACGAGCGCCTCGGCACCGGTGCACGATCGACGATCTGGCTTGTCGCTGATCAGCGAACGGGTGAGCAGTTTGCGCTCAAGCGGGTCACCCGCAAGGACAGCCAGGAAGACCGGTATATCGAACAGGCGATCAACGACTACGAGGTGTCCCGCCAGGTCAACCACCCTGTGCTCCGGCGGAGCTTCGAGCTGCGGCGCGTGCGACGGTTTCTGCAACTCCGCGAGCTGCACATCATCATGGAGCTCGTCGAGGGGCAGACGCTGGAGGACATCGGGCCGATGAAGGCCCACCGCATGCTCAGCATTTTCATGCGCGTGGCTGAGGGACTTGACGCCCTGCACCAGATGAATTACGTCCACACGGACATCAAGCCGAACAACATCATGGTCACCGACACAGGCGAGGTCAAAGTCATCGACTTCGGGCAGAGCTGCCCGATCGGGCATGTCAAGAACCGAATCCAGGGGACGCCGGACTACATTGCGCCGGAGCAGGTTGAGAAAGGCGTGCCCCTGACTCAGAAGACGGATGTCTTCAATCTGGGCGCGACCATGTACTGGGCGATCACTGGCCGGTCTTTTCCCACGGTGATGCCCAGCAGCAAGCGCCGGGGCGGAATCGAGTTGAAGACCTCGCGTGAGGTTGTCCTGCCCGAGGATTTGAACCGCAACGTGCCGACGGCGCTCAGCCGGCTGGTCATGGACTGTTGCGAGGCCAATCCCAAGGACCGGCCCTCGGATATGCAGGAGATCATCCGACGTCTCGGCGTGGCCCAGCACATTATGGACAAGAACGGGCTGACGTTGACAGGCGCAAGTATCGGCCTGATAAATACTTAGGGCACATCGCGCATTCTGGTCACCTGATGGAGCCGTCTTGCGGGGCTATGGCATGACCGTGATTGAATCGGCGATCGACACGCTCAGGCAAGCTGCCGAACTCAACCATCTCGATCCTTACCGTGAAGGGTCGATGCTGAGCTTCTCCGACTACGGCCAAGTGGTGATGACCGGCGACCTGCATGGCCACCGCAAGAACTTCGAGAAACTCGTGCGGTATTGTCAGCTGGAGACAACGCCGGTGCGGCACGTTCTGCTTCACGAGATGATCCACGCGGAACCGGAGTCTTTTGGTGCGGCCGATCGGTCGGTCGAGCTGTTGCTCGACGCGGCGAAGTGGAAGACGTTTTTTCCCGATCAGGTTCATTTCCTGCAGAGCAACCACGAACTGGCCCAGTTTCAGCGGCACCAGATCACCAAGGGCGGCCGGAGCGTCACCTACGACTTCGAGCGCGGTGTGGCCGAGGTGCTGGGCAGCAGCGACATTGACGAGGCCATGCGAGCCATCGACGAGTTCATTGCTTCGTTCCCGCTGGCGGCCAGGACGCCCAACCGCCTGTTCTTTGCCCACTCGCTTCCGGATGCCAATGCCGTCGATGAGTTCGAATGCAATTGCGTGCGTAAGCCGCTTGCCGAGCAGGATCTATCCGAAGGCGGATCGGTTTACCAGCTGGTCTGGGGCCGTCGGCACACGCCCGCCCTGCTCGATCGCCTGTCCAAGGCCTATGAAGCCGACATTTTCGTCGTCGGGCACCAGCCCCAGGAATCCGGTTTTGCCGTGCTGTTCGACCGCCTGATCATTCTGGCCAGCGACCACAACCACGGCGTGTTCCTGCCGGTGGACTGCCGCAAGAAGTACACGATCGGTCAGCTTATTGAGCGAATCCGGCCGTTTGTAGCCGTGATGTGAGGTATCCATGGCCACTCCAGCCGCCGACGAGCAAGCCCGCAAGGGGGTATTTGAGGCGCGGGTTTTGTCGAGCTGCCCGATTTGTCGGGAGCACTTCCGCTTGAGGCTGGGAGTCGACGACTTCCCCCAGGCGGAGCCGGGCCAGTTCGTGCAGATCCTGTGCTCGGCGCCGGACGGGGGGGGCTGTTCGGGCGGTCCGTTGCTTCGCCGCCCGTTCAGCATCGGCGGGATGAGACGGAACGGCCGGCAGATCGAGTTGGAGATCGTCTACCGGGTGGTGGGTGCTGGGACACGATGGCTATCGAACCTCTCGGAGGGCAATCGCGTGAGCGTACTCGGTCCGCAAGGCCGTCCGTTCATGCTGGATTCGGATCGTCCTCTCGCCCTGCTGGTGGGTGGTGGCGTGGGACTGCCCCCGATTGTCTGGCTGGCTGAGTCGGTCGCCCGAACGGGGGGGCAGGCGGTCGCGTTCTGCGGAGCCCGATCGGCGGACTTGCTACCGCTGGCCGTCCACCCCAGCGTGGTGGCTGCCGATGGTGAGCCGAGCCTCAGCATCGAGGAGTTTGCCCGGCACGGGATCGCCGCCTGCCTGACCACGGACGACGGGACGCTTGGCCTGGGGGGCCGGATCCCCGAGGCGTTGGAGCGATACCTCGATTCCCACAGGGGCGCGGCCAGCCGGGCAGCCGCCTACACCTGCGGCCCGGAGCCCATGATTCGCGCGGTCGCGCGGGCCTGCGAGTCACGGGGCATTCCCTGCCAGGTCTGTCTTGAGCGGCTCATGGCCTGCGGCATGGGGACCTGCCAGTCGTGCGTCATTCGCACGCACGATGCGGATGACCCGGAAGGCTGGGTGTACCGGCTGTGCTGCACCGACGGCCCGGTTTTCGACAGCCGGCAGGTCGTCTGGGCATCGGCTTGACCGCCGGATGCTCCTTTGAATAGACTCCCACAATGGATTCAACACAAAGCCCTGCTCCGGTACCGTGCGCGCGTCAGGGAAATGGCGTTTCCTCGAGGCTGCTGCTGCCGTTCATCATGGTGGCGAGCCTGTTCTTCATCTGGGGTTTCTGCCATGCCATGCTGGACGTGCTCAACAAGCACTTCCAGAACATCCTGCATGTCAGCAAGACGCAGTCGGGCTTTATTCAGACGTCGGTGTTCGGGGCGTATTTCCTCATCGCGTTGCCGGCCGCCCTACTCATTCGCCGGATCGGCTACCAGCGGGGGATTCTGCTCGGACTGGTGATCGTCGCGATCGGAGCGTTCCTGTTCATACCGGCTGGGCTAATCTTCAAGGCGTTCTGGGCCTTTCTCCTGGCTTTGTTCGTTCTTTCCAGCGGCCTGGCTTGCATTGAGACGGCGGCCAATCCATACGTCACCGTGTTGGGTCCCAAGGATGGCGCCGCGGGCCGCTTGTCCGTCGCTCAGGCCTTCAATTCCGTGGCGTATATCATTGCCCCCACGGTGGGTGGAGCGCTCATTTTCGGCCAGGGGCAGGTTGCAGGAGCGCCAGCCAATTTCAATTCGCTGGTTGCCCCTTACGTGGTCCTCGGCGGTGTCGTGCTGGCGGTGTTCGGGGTCTTCTCGTTCATCAAGCTGCCGGCCATCAATGAACAGGACGGCGGTGAGTTCGGGGCGGACGATCCCTCTACGCACAAGGCCCCGCTCTACCGTCAACCGCACTTCACTTTTGGCATCGTGACGCAGTTCCTCTACATCGCGGCCCAGGTAGGCGTGAACGCCTTCGCCGTCAACTACATTCTCGAGAATGCGATCAGCAAGAATACCTCGGGGGCCATGGTGCGTGACCCCCTGTTCAGCTGGTATGGGCAACTCACCCATGCTGCCACGCCTGAGGCCACCGCCGCGTATGTGGTCACGATCGCGATGGTCCTCTATGCGATCGGGCGATTCTCGGGTGCGGCCATCGCCAGGCTCATCAAGCCCAACGTCATGCTTGCTCTCTACGGAATCGCCAACACGATCATCATCCTGATCGTCATGATGGACATCAAGCATCTGTCCTGGCGGATACTCCCCTTCTGCTGGCTATTCATGTCGATCATGTTCCCGTTCATATTCGCGATGAGTTTGCGGAACCTGGGGGAAAAGACGAAGCTCGCCGCGTCGTTCCAGATCATGTCCATCGTAGGCGGAGCCATCGCCCCGCCGCTCATGGGCTGGCTAGCCGACACCTTCAACAGCATGGCGATCTGTTTCATCCTGCCGCTGATCGGCTTCATCGCCACGATCATCTACGGCTTCGTGTATCCGAGTCTGTTGGCCAAGTCTGCATCGCAGGGCTCGGCCGGCTTCCCGGTCGTCGCGTCGTAACAGACCGCCCCCCCCGGGGCCGCACACCCGGTCCAGGGCCCGCGGCGGCGAATCTCATCGCGGCGAACATCCGATGCCCGCGACGATGGCCATGATGCCGCAGCGGCGATCTTATCGGTACCGGGCGGGCTCTTCTGCGACGGTTTCTCACGCACACGCTCAAACAAACCGATGCCAGATACGCTGCCTTCATGCAGGGACACCGAGGCAGCGTAGCGCGATCGTACCGGCCCGGAGTCTCGTGCTGGCGACGAGGATGTCGCCGGACCGACCGAGCGAGTGTATCGTCGATGGCAGACCTCTTTGATCACCAAGCCGGGTCGAGGACCTACGGTTTGCCCCCTACGAGCGCTGAGGGGATCCCGACGTTCTCTTCGCCGTTCGCGGCTTCCTCCCGCGTGCTCCGTGGCGTCGCGCTGGCGTGTGGTGTCGGCGTACTCGCCCTCGGCGTGGCGGTCTTGCTGGGATGGATCACGGGCACGCGGTTCTTTGGCCAACTGCAGACGGATCATGTGCCCATGGCTCCCAGCACGGCCTGCCTGCTGGTGCTGCTGAGCGGGGCCCTCATTCTGCGCCACTGGCGGCCACTCGACGTCTCGGCCCACCGGCTTGGCGTCCTGGCCACCGCGGTTGGCGGCATGACCGGCATACTGGTGCTGGCATTCCCAAGCCTTCACCTCGGGCTGCCCGCGGAACAATGGCTCGCTCCTCCGTCGACGATACTCGATCACATCCCCATCGGGCGCATGGCGCCGCTGACGGCCTACGCGTTTCTCGCTGCGTCGCTGGCACTGCTGTTCACGCTGCGACCGTTCGCGGGTCGCTGGTACTGCCAGCAGACCGCCGCCGTCCTTGCCCCGACTCTGATGCTGATCAGCGTCGTCATCGTACTGGGTTATGCGACGGACACGCCGTTGCTCTATGGCACCCGGACTGTACCGATGGCGCTGAGCACGGCGGTTGCGTTCGGTGGCCTCGGTCTCAGCCTCCTGGTTGCCGCGCACGGTGACATGCTCCCGGTCATGCTGCTGGGGACAGACTTGAAGGAGCGGCTTTCGTACCGCCGTCTCATCCGCAATCCGCTGGCGGTCTCGGCAGGGCTTCTTCTGGTGATCGCGGCCGGCGGCTTCTCGTACTTCACCCATCGGGTTGAAACGACCTGCCAGGAAGCCGCGCTGGCGATCTTCGCCACCGCCGACCTCAAGGTGCGGCAGGTTCTCGACTGGCGAGCCGAGCATCTGGCTCACGCTCGTCTCGCCCGGAGTGATCCGTTTGTGTGTCAGCAGGCGGATCGCTTCCTCAGAGGCACCGGGGATGAAGAGACGCGATTGCAGCTCGTCACCTGGCTGGAGTCCTATCGGGAGCTCAGCGGAGCGACGCGCGTGCTGCTCGTGGATTCTCAGCTCCGGGTGGCCCTGGCGTCGCCGGAAGGCCCGGTCGACAGGGACGTGATCTCCCGCCAGGAGATGGCCACAGCCCTGAGCACCGGCCAGGCGACGATGTCCGACCTGCATTTCGGCCCCTCCGGCGGCTTTCGTCTGCACCTGGCCATTCCGCTTGCTTCCAGATCGGTTTCGGCCGGACTCCAGATCTCCCCCTCGGCGCCTCTCGCCGGAGAGCCGATCGGAATCGTGGTCATAGAAGTTGACCCCAGCACTTCCTTATATCCTCTCCTCCGGCGTTGGCCGACGTCGAGCTCCACGGCGGAGACGCTGCTGGTCCGGCGCGAAGGCGGCGAGGTTGTTTACCTCAACGAGCCGCGGCATCGGACCGGAACAGCGATCGCGATGCGAGCGCGAGTAGACGGCCAGACACGACTGCCGGCAGCCATGGCGGTGCAGGGCCGGGAAGGCTGGGTGGAAGGCATGGACTATCGCGGCGTGCCGGTCCTGGCCGCCCTGCGGCGCGTTCCCGACACGCCATGGCACCTCGTGGTCAAGGTTGATCTGGCGGAGTCTCTCGCTTCGGTGGACGAGCAGGTGTGGACCACGGGAGTGTTCCTGTTCTTGATGACGCTGGTCGCCGTCTTGAGTGCCGGTCTGCGGCAACGGCAGCGAGACCAGCTATGGCTTGCGAGGCAGCGGGCGATCGAGCGTGACAGCCAGGAGCGGCACCGCGCCCTCTTCATCAGCTCACAGAACGCGCTGATGACACTGGTTCCTCCCGAGTGGAGGTTCGAGTCGGCCAACCCGGCGACGGTGAAGATGTTCGAAGCGAAGGACGAGAGTGAGTTCGTGTCCAACGCGCCCTGGATTGTGTCGCCGGAACGGCAACCGGACGGGCGACTTTCCGCGGAAAAGGCCCAGGACATGATCCAGATCGCCATGCGTGAGGGATCGCATTACTTCGAGTGGACCCACAAACGGCTTGGAGGTGAGGAGTTCCCCGCCACCGTGCTGCTGACGCGGCTGGAACTGGAGGGCCGCACGCTGCTTCAGGCCACGGTCCGCGACATCACCGAGCAGAAGCGCGCCGAACAGGACCTGAGCGAGAAGGAGCATTTCCAGGCCGTCCTCCTCGAGAATCTGTCGGCCGGGGTCATGATTCTCGACGCTCGTACCCACCTCATTGAGAGCGTCAACCCCGCAGCGGCCGCTCTCATCGGGATCTCGGCGCAGGAGATCATCGGCCGCACGTGCCACCAGTTCATCTGCCCACGCGAGGAGGGCGCCTGCCAGATCAGCGACCAGGAGGAAGCTACGACGTCGGACAGCACGCTGCTCCGCGCCGACGGCATCGAACTCCCGATATTGAAATCGGTGAGGCGGATCACCTTCGGTGGCAAGCAGAAGCTGATCGAGATGTTCATCGACATCGGCGAGCGGAAGCAGATGGAGCAGGAGCTGCGGAATGCCAACAGCTACCTGGAGGACATCACTGCCAGGGCCCACGAAATGGCGGCCAAGGCCGAAGCCGCCAACATCGCGAAGAGCGAGTTTCTGGCCAACATGAGCCACGAGATTCGCACTCCCATGACCGCCATTCTCGGCTATACGGAACTCGTGTCGGAGGCGGTGGACTGCTGCACGACGTGCTCGAACCATGAGTCTTGTGAAGTTCGAGCCGAGAACCGGCAGCACCTGGCCACGATCCGGCGCAACGGCGAGCATCTGTTGAAGGTGATCAATGACATTCTCGATCTGTCTCGCGTGGAAGCGGGGAAGATGGCGGTCGAGCACATTGCGTGCAACCTCCGTGCGATCATCGAGGAGGTGGCGTCCACAATGCGGGTCCGGGCGGAGGCCAAGCAGCTCGCCTACAACACGGAGTACATGGGGGCCATACCCGAGACGATCCAAAGCGATCCCGGCCGGCTGCGCCAGATCCTGATCAACCTTGTCGCCAACGCGATCAAGTTCACCGAGGTGGGCGGCGTGCGGGTGGTGGTGCGGTGCATCGCGGACGTGCCCAAGCCGTTCATCCAGTTCGACGTGGTCGATACGGGCATCGGCATGACCGAGGATCAGGCTGCTCAGCTTTTCCAAGCGTTCGTCCAGGTTGACACGTCGATGAGTCGCCGTTTTGGAGGATCGGGGTTGGGACTGGCCATCGCCAGGAATCTGGCCAAGATGCTGGGCGGGGACGTCTGCATCGTGGATTCTCAGCCGGATCTCGGCACCCGCTTCCGGATGACCGTGGCGACGGGCCCCCTTCAGGGCGTACGGATGATCGAGGAGAGCATTTCGGAGCCAGCGGCTTGCCCGCGGGAAGCGCAGGCTGTTCCGGAGCCCGGCGGCCGGCGGGCACTAGAGGGGAAGGTCGTCCTGCTCGTGGAAGACTGCCCGGACAACCAGCGCTTGATCTCGCACGTGCTTCGGTCGGCCGGCGCGAAGGTGGTCACGACGGACAATGGCCAGATGGGTCTGACGGCGGCGCTCAACGCCCGGGACAGCGGGAACCCCTTTGATGTCGTGCTCATGGACATGCAGATGCCGATTCTGGATGGATATGAGGCCACCCGGCAGTTGCGCGACTGTGGCTATGACGGGCTGGTCATCGCCCTCACCGCGCATGCCATGTCCAGCGACCGCGACAAGTGTATCGCCGCCGGTTGTGACAGCTACGCCACGAAGCCCATCGACCGTGCCGCCATGATCGAGCTCATCAGCGGCTTTCTCAGGGCCAGACTCCCACAGCACGCCCGCTGAAGGTCCGTCCTGCGAGGACGAGGCTATCGCCACGCCCGGGCTTGGCCGGTATACTCTCGGCGAAGCCCCGCTGGTGGCGTCGAGCAAGAAAGGAGTGTGCATAATGTCGTCCAGCAGACCCGACAGCCGTACCCATTCCAGGAGCCGCCGTGATCTTCTGAAGATCTCCGCGGCCGGAGCCGCCACGCTGAGCATGGCCAGCCATGTCCACGCCGCGGGTGATGAGACGATTCGCATCGGCATGATTGGCAGTGGCGGCCGGTGCACCGATGCCGCGGCCCAGAGCATGGCCGCCGGGCGGTACGTGAAGCTGGTCGCGATGTGCGATGTTTTCCACGACAAGGTCCTGAACAGCCGCAAGCATCTGAAGGAGAAGTACCCCGAGCAGGTTCAGGTTGACGACGACCACTGCTTTGCCGGGCTTGACGGCTACAAGAAGGTCATCGAGTCGGCTGATCTCGTGCTGATCGCCTGCGCAAGCAAGTTTCACCCGATGTACAGCGAAGTCGCCTTGCAGGCCGGCAAGCACGTCTTTGTGGAGAAGCCCCACGGGATTGACCCGGTGGGCGTCAAGCGGATGCGAGCCGCCTGCGAGCTGGCCAAGGAGAAAGGGCTGAGCCTCCTGTCGGGTTTGCAGAGTCGCTGGCACGCCGGCTATCAGGAGTGCATCAAGCGGATCCACGATGGGGTCATCGGCGACGTTGTCGCCATCCAGTGCATGTTCCTGCGAGCCCCCTACGTGGTGGTGCCCCGGAATCCCCAATGGACGGAGATGGAGTACCACTTCCGCAACTGGTACCACTTCTGCTGGCTTTCGGGCGACGACGTGCCCCAGTCGCTGGTCCACAATTTCGACCGGGCCTCCTGGGCGTTGAAGGAGGAGATGCCGAAATGGGCCTTTGGACTGGCCGGACGCTCGGCGTCCTTCGGCGAGCAATACGGGGACATGTTCGATCACCACGCGGTGGTTTACGAGTACGATTCGGGTCCTCGAGTCTACGCGCTGTGTCGAACGCAGACTGGAGCCTACGGGAACTTCAGCGACATCGTTATGGGCACCAAGGGCACCTGCTACCTGGGCGATTGCCGCATCGAGGGGGAGACGAAATGGAAGCACGAGGGGCAGGTGCCGGATCCATGCCTGGTCGAACAGAAGGCGCTGATCGAGGCCATCCGCAACCGCAAGCCCATCAACAGCGGCTATCACATGGTCGGCAGCACCATGGCGACGGTTCTCGGCCAGCTGGTCTGCTACGATGGCCGATCGCACACCATGACCGGCGCGTGGAAATCGCAGTTCAGCCATGGCCCGCTGCCGGAGAAGACCACGCTGGACATGGAGCCGCCGACCAAGCCGGACCGGAAGACAGGCGAGTATCCGCTACCCCTCCCGGGCGTGACCAAGATGATGGAGTGACCCTCAGCGACCCGCCTGCAGCCGTGAGCTGGATGCCGGGACGCGATCAGACGAGGTAGAACTGGGTCTGGCGAGCGTCGACGACCCTGCAGCCCTCCCGGGTGAAGCTGACGTCCTCTTCCATGTTGAAGCGGAAGGCGTCGGTCTTCCAGTCGGGCAGCGGTGCCTCGATGGACAGCTCCATGGTGAAGCAGGTGTCGTAATCCAGTTTGACATCCCCCCGCCCCGGGCACTGCTCCTGCTCCCACGGCAACCCGATCAGCGGACCCGGTTCGTGGAGCAGATGCCCCAGCGAATGCGAGTAGACCTTGGGGTTGGGCACGCCCGCGGCGCGGGCTCGAGCGAGGATGCGTTGCAGCAGTTGATTGCCGGTCAGTCCGAGGCGGAATTCGCTCATGAAGATATCCTGAAGCCGATTGCATTCCGCCATCAGGCGGCGCAAGCCGTCCGGAGCGGCCCGCTCACCTTCCCGTAGAACATAAGCCCACTGCTGATGATCGCTGCACATCCCCAGGTAGCGAATACCCACGTCGCAGGCGACGCAGTCGCCTCGGCGAATCACCCCATCGGCACCGAAAGTCCCGAAGTTGTCCGGTGATTGCCGGAGCGTGAAATAGGGCAGGAATGAAGTCTGCAGGCCCAGATCGGCGCAGCCCTGCCAGTAGTACCACCGAAGATCCTCGGGTGTGGTCACGCCGGGCGTGATCCCCTCGCGGGAGTAACAGCGGGCGATGATGTGTCGCCCGACCTGCACGACATGCCGGAACAAGGGCATCTCTTGCTGGGTCAGGGTGGCCAGCCACCGCGTGCAGGCAATTTCGGCGGAGGTCAACCTTCCCGCGTATCCATCAGGCAAGGCCTGAGCCAACTGGCCATACAGGTTGTGGGTCAGGCCGCCGGCCGCCCACTGGATTCGCCCGATATTGACGCCGATTCGTCCGGGAGCACGCTCGGAGACGATCTTCTTCAAGAGCCGCCACTGTTCCGTCTCACCCCGTCCGGTCCAGGGGCGGAGGTAGAGGTCCTTGGTGTCGACCATGGAGAGGTTGATTCGTTCGACGCCGGCGTCCGGCCCGCGATCGTGGAAGATCAGGATCTGGAGGATCGGCCACCACGTGTCCATCGGCATCATGGTTGCCAGGAGGGGATCGGGGTTGTCCTCCTGGCAGAGGATGAGCCACATGTCGATGCCGGCCGCGCGCATGGCCGCGGGCACGAGCGAGTCGAGCCGTTCCCGCAGACAGCGGTTGAACGCCTCGGTCCGTTGGCGCATGGACAGCACTTGGGGCACCGGTGTCACCGAGGGGGATGGCACAGCCATGTTTCGATCGAACCTCCTGGCTACTGCTGAAAAGCCAAGCGGAAATAGACAGCCGGATCCTGGATGATGGTGGTCAGCACCTGGGATTGCCCACCCCCCTCGACGAGAAGCTGGCCGCTCTCAAAGGAAAGCTCGCGCTGGAAGGCCAGCGTCGGCGAGCGGTTCATGATATCGGTCAGAGGCACATGATAGAGGCCGACCAGATGACCGATCTCGTGGGCCGCGGTGTGAGACAGGCCGAGGACGATGTTGTTGATCGAGTTGATCGCGGCTGAGCGGCAGTCGGCCCCCCGTCCCTGAAAGCTGCCCACGTAAACGACGGCGCGGTCGTCGTACCTCTGATTGCCAGGATCGACGTAGGAGCCGCTGGGCAGGATCTCGCCGAAGATGACCGCGATCTGGCAGGAAGCCTGTTCCGAGGTCAGCGGCGGCACGGCGGCGTCGAAGGTTTCGCCCGGCGGGGCGAGTTTCCGCTGGGGTGAGAACTCCAGCTGGGAATACGGAGAGGTCGGCAAGGGGTCGGTATCAGCGACGACATCGATGGGGGTGTCCTGGAGAATCGTCCGCAGTCTTTGAAGCACGCCCTCTCGAACCAGGGGGCTGATGTCCGACAGGAACTGCCGCTCGTCGGCGGTGAATGAGTCGGGGTCGACCAGGCCAGGCTGAGTGAGGTAGCCCTCGTCGAACACGACGCGGACCGTTTGTCTGGCCGGCGGCCGATGGCCTGACTCGCCGTCGTCGGCGGTGAGTACCGCCTGCCGACGGGTGCCGTCCGACGAGGGCTCGAACAGGACATACACGAAGTAGCGGCCGGCCTCCTGCACCCGGTAGTTGAAGAACGCTCCGGGCGGTCCGCCGCCGGCCAGCAGTCCGATATCCGGTCGCTGCGGATCGGCCTTCAGAATCAGGGCGGCGGCGATCGATTCGCCGGTCACCCGAAGCCGAAGTACTCGGCCGGCGTCAAGCCAGCCCAAGGGAGCGACGTCGTACTCGAGCAGGTGAGCTTGCCCATCGACAGCCACCGCCGGCAGATCCTGGAAAGGGTTGAACGCGGGCTTCAGGAACGGGCAACTGGCAAGGAGAACGGGCAGGGCCGCGGCGAGACCGAAGAGGACCGGTCCGCCGAAAGGAGCGACGCCGTGCCGGGGCGCCGGTCGGTGACACGGGATGTGCATCCGCCGCACTCTCACTGGGGTTCCGCCACAAACACAATGCTGTCCAGCGGCGTTTCAACGTCGATCACATCCGGCCGGAACAGGTATCCGTCCTGAAAGACCTCGACCCGGTAGGCGCCCGGCGGACGATCCAGGCTAAAGCAGCCGAAGGCATCGGTCCGGGTCACCGCGATCGGATCGCTGTAACCGCTGTCGGGATCGTTGCCGGCGTCCGCGTCATCGAGCCGGGCCCTCCATCGGGTACGCAGCAAAACGCCGATGTTCTCGATTCCAGTGCCGTCGCGATCGACGACGCGGCCGGTGATGGCCGCATTCCAGGCCGGCTCGGGAGGCCGGAGGGCGGCCAGGCCGGGGTCCACCCCGACGGTCTGCCACGCGGCGTCGGCATTCGGAAAGCGTCCTGATTGGCGAATCCACGCATCGACCGGCGTATCCTGGGCGAACTTGAGGCGGGCCGTCCCCTCCGGCGCGTCCCAGTTCACGATGGTGTAGACCTCCACCGGTTCCACGTCGCAGGCCGGAACGTCGAGGATCTCGCCGCCAGCGAAAGGCTCCGATGCGACCGTCTCGCCGGCATCGAGGCCGATGGGAATCGAGGTGTTGACGCGGCGATAGAGCAGAAGCCGCACGTCGAGTGAGCCGGGGCAGGCGTGGTCCAGCAGCAAACTGAAATCCCCGCGATAGGTTCCTCCGGGAGGCAACAGCGGCAGGGTCGCGTAGTCCGTGTCGCCATGGGCTCGAATCGCCAGGGCGGCGTAGGCCTTGGTTGACAGGTTCGTGAATGCGAAGCGCGTCTCGACGGGCAGGATCGCCGGGTGGCCCGGTCCCAGGGTACTCAAGTCGACCGACGCGCACGATGCCGCCGCGAGGACCATGCAGCCGGCCGGAATGGTTGCGCTATGGCGTCTCACTTGCCGACCATCTCCATCACGATCCTGAGGCCCCAGTACATGGATGGCTGCGACGCGTCGCTGTAGTTTCGCTGGGCAGAACTGCACACCAGCGAAGGTGAATAGTAGGCCCCGCCGCGCAAGATGTAAAGACGACCCGCCTGCTCGGGGGCGACTCGCGGATCCGAGATGGCCTCCGGAGGCATGCGGCTGTCGGTCCATTCCCAGAGGTTGCCGTGCATATCGAACAGCCCGAACATGTTGGGCATCTTCTGTCCGACCGGTGGCGAGAATCCTGCGGTGTGGAAGCCGCAGCAGTTGGCGAAAAGCGGCACATCGTTCTCGCGGTCGCCGAAGCAGAACCAGCCCGGGTTGCCGGCCCGGCAGGCATACTCCCACTCGTCCTCGGCAGGCAGTCGATACCGCCGCCTCGGCGTGGCCGCCGCGCCCCTGACACTCAGCCACGCGCAGTAGCTGCGGGCGGTATCCAGGCTCAGCCAGCCCGCCGGCTCTTCCAGGCCCGCACGATCGATCTGGGCCTGCAGGGCCTGGGTACACAGAGCCAGCGGTTCGCGCAGCTGCGGGGATGCCTCGATGAGGGCCTTCATCCGGTCGGCTTCGGCAGGATCGTTCATGAAGCCGGCAAACGCACCTGCTGTCACCTCTGTCGTGGCCAGATAGAATGAGGCGATCGGGCGCCCCGGATGCGACTGTTTCGCCTTGTGCGGAGCGGCCGCCTCCGTCGGCGGCACGCCCCGTTGGAACGACTCGCACCCGGGGATTCGAACGAAGGCCAGCGAGGAGAGATCATCCACGAAGATGTCCCCGGCGGTACGGCACGGCTCGGGACGGCCGAGGCGTGCAGCCGCCCATCGAGCGGCCGACACCACGCCGGGGTTCGACTCCGAGTGAACGGCGCGGACGCACAACTCCGCCAGCTCGGTGTCTTGCCCCCCCTGCTGCCCGATCAGGCAGAATGCGGCGTACTTCTGCCGACAGCTGCCCGAGGTTGCCTTGGCTCTGAGTTGCGCGCGCAGAGTCGCCGGCTCCGGCCACTGCATCGTCGCCAATTCGAGCCACTCGCCGTGCTTGCAGAGCAGCCCGCCGTCGACGGATTCCCAGAACGCGACCGGGTTTGACCAAGGGCCGCCACGTGCCCCCTTGATTCGCTCGGTGAAGGCCGGTGAAGCCACACACCGCGCCGTCTCATCGGCCAGGAATGCCTTGACTCGCCTCGAGGCCCGCGAGATCTCTCTGGCCGCCTGGGCGGGATCCTGCACGAAATGGGTCAGAATGCCGGCAGCGGCGGCGCGGTCGCCTTTCTCCCGTTCGGCCCGGAGCATCAGCCCGCCGGTCATGAGCGCCACGACGGCCACCGCCAGAGCCACTCCGAGAGGATTCCGCTGCACGAACTTCCGGACCCGGTATGGCCGATGATGGGCCAGCGGACTCACCGGCCTGCCGCGATCCATGGCGTCCAGATCGGCACGAATCTCGGCCATTGCGTCGTAGCGGTCTTCCGGTTTCGGGGCCATGCACTTGGCGACCACGGCCGCCAGCTCCGTCCCGGCAGCGGTTGCGAGTTCGCGATCGCTCGCGGTGACCGGGGCGCCCGCGATCATACCGCGGTATCTCTCCAACCGATCGCCCAAGGTGGCTGCGTTATCCAGAGACGCGATATTGACTGCGGTGGCGTGCGAGACACGGCCGGTGAGAATCGAGAAGAGTGTCGCCCCCAAGGCATACACATCCCAGCGAACGTCCGGCTGTACCGGCTGGCCGAGCTCGGTGACTCGGGCCTGCTCCGGGGCCATGTAGAACAGCGTGCCCAGCGATGCCGCCGATTCGGTGAACACGCGCGACTGCCCGAAGTCGACGACGCGTACCCGGTCCTGCTCGTCGATGAGCACGTTGGCCGGCTTCAGATCACAGTGAATCAGGCCCTTGCGGTGCACGTAGCCGAGGGCATCACACATCTGCCGAGCCCATTCGATCACCTTGGTGCGGCCGGCGGGTGCGTCCGGGCGCACGAACTGCTGTAAGGAACCGCCGCTCAACAGGTCGATCACGTAAAATGGCGGATCGCTGTCCAGGCCGGCGTCAAGCAGAGTCACGACGTGAGGATGCCGATCAAGGCGGAGGAGCCTTTCGATCTCCCGCTGCAGGAAGATCCAGTCGAGCCCTCCTCGCTTCTTGAAGACCTTGACGGCCACCTCCTTGCGGGTGCGAAGCTGCCAGGCCCGCCAGACCTGGCCGTAGGCTCCCTCCCCGAGCAACTCCGCCAACACGTAGCCGGTGATCTTCGGGGCGGCGGGGTGTTGGACGACATGGCGGGGCAGCGACAAGTCGAGGGAGACACCGAGACCGTCCGGCGACTGGACTTCCGTCGCCCGTTCGGTGGATGCCGTGCTCGGCCGATCCTGAGGGTTGTCTGAGTTCATCACCAATGTCCCGGTGGACAAGTCGATCGTCGGGCATCATCGTATGGGGTACGGAGAGAGTGTCAACCGGGTTCGAAGCTGGTGACGCCGGAAAGCCCATCCGGCGGAAGGCGGGGAGTCCGGCCTCTGTATGTTCGGGCGATCTCGAGAGCCGGCTTCATGCCCATGTACCGGGCCACGGTCGCACCTGACCGGTCCAGCTCCGGCGCATTTGGGCAGACCGGTTCGAGAAGGCCTGCTCGCATCTTCTTTTCTGCCGGAGAACGGGCAGCCGTTGGCCGAGATTCGAGGGAGCGATCCGATCAGTGGAGGAGAATCGGGTCGAGGGTGAGGCCGGGGGCAGTCCTAGGCCGCCAACTCGAAGAGGACCATGAGCACGATGCCCACCAAGTACATTCCGACCACGATGGTGATCCAACTGACCAGGGCGGCCAGGGGAATGTCACGAAGCCTGTCGCAACGCGTCGTCTTGTAGACGATGCTGACCGCCATGCACAGCGGCAGCAGGAAGATCATCTGCGTGCGTGGGGTCAGCACGATAGGGGTGATGAAGAGCGTGGCGAGAACGGACATGGCGGGAGCCATCATGGTCCGGCCCTCCGAGATGCTGCCGGGGCGGCACGAGACTCCTGGCCCGTTCCCTTCTCGATCCTGGCCAGCACATCGAAGATGGCCAGCAGATTGAGCATGCCGGCGATGGCGGTGTAGACTACGGCGGTGTCCTCCGTGTGGCCATAGGCGTACCATCCTGGATCGCCGCCGGTCTCCGGAGCGCCGGAGTGCTTACCCCAGGTCATGGCCACGATGGGATGGGCCCCGGCACAGACCTGGCCCAGGAACCAGAGGAAGCGATCTTTGGAGTTGACCGTGTTCTTGACTCCCCCGATGGCGATGCCGCTCCAGAACGTCAGGCCGATCACCACGAGGAAGATGGTACCTCGGGCTCGTTCTCCAATGAACAAGTGCCCTGCGCCGGGCACGAGCCAACCGAGGAACGCAGCCAAAGGCATACGCAGCGCCGGCGGTATTGCATCGGAACGGGATCGCATCTGAGTAGCAGTTTCCCTCGAAGGACGGGGCTTCCGCACGGGGAAGCCGCGCACGACGTTCATTCACATCGGACAATGCCCTGAGGCGGCTCCCGGACACTGCTGGCAACATGGCCCGCCGGGTGCGAGGGCGCAGGTGTTCCCTCCGCCCTGCCGGGCGGCGAACACACTCATCTGCCGCTCGACCTTGCCGCTCCCGCACGCCGGGCATTGGGTGCGTTCAGGCGTGTTCATCGAGCGCGCCAAGTGCTCGAATGCGTGGTTGCATTCCTGGCACACGTATTCATAAATCGGCATTTGGCAACCTCTTACCGCCAACAGTCACATTCCGCCGCACAAGCCGGTGGAGACGGAGTCCCAGTATAGAAACGTGTGGCGGAGCACGCAAGTTCGGGCGACAGCCCGGCCTGTTCGACTGCCCGAGCCGCCTGCCCAAGGGCGAAGGGAAGGTGGCCGAGGTGCGAGCCTCCTGAGAGCCTACAAACGCCGTCGCCGGCTTCTGAACTTGGCTCCAAGGGTCTTCGGACGCTGGGAGGGCGAAGCCGACTGAGCCGGTGCAGTACCGCCGGGGACAGAAGGCGGCTCCGCAGCAGACACTGGCGAGGCCCGGGCAGGTCCTCTCGGCCGTCTGCCGGGCGGCGGCGAGAACCCTCCCAACTCCCCGCGCGGGGGAGAACCGGGCACGAAGTTCTCGAGCCGCTCCTCGGTGATCTGGAGATTGATCAGTTTCTCGACCTCAGTGAGCAGCTTACCCTGTTCACGTGTGACGAAGGTGATCGCCTTCCCGAACGAACCCATGCGGGCGGTCCGGCCGATACGGTGAACGTAGGCCTCCGGGTCGACGGGTATGTCGTAGTTGACGATGTGGGTGATTCCGTGGACATCGATGCCGCGAGACGCCAGGTCGGTGGCCACCAGGACGTGGAGGTTGTGTTTGCGGAACCGCTCCATGACCCGCTCTCGCTTGCTCTGCACCAGATCCCCGTGGATCTCGCGAGCGTCGATCCCCTCAACATGCAACCTCTTGGCGAGCTTCATGACCCCGCGCTTGGTGTTACAGAACACGATGGCCAGCTTGGGCTGTTCGCGCTCCAGGACCATCTGAAGCAGCCTGAACTTGTCCCACGGCTCGACGCCGATGAACACCTGGGTGACCTCTTCGACGGTGATCTCGTCGCGGGAGACGTTGACCTCCACCGCATCCCGGGTGAACTGGCCAGCCAGCCGTTTGATTTCGTCGCTCAGCGTGGCGGATACAAACACCGTCTGATGGGGGCTGGTGATTTTGCCGAGGATCAGTCGAATATCATCGCGGAAACCGATGTCGAGCATGCGGTCCACTTCGTCGAGAACGACGAATCGGACGTCGCCGAGGCTCAGAGCCCCCCGCTCAAGCAGGTCGATGAGCCGACCGGGCGTCCCCACGACGACGCAGGGCTTCTTGCCCAGAGAGTGCAGCTGGGACTTGATCCGTTGTCCACCGTAGACGGGCACGATGCGCAGTCCGAGGAACTCGGAAAGGCGGAGCAGTTCGGCCGCCACCTGGACGGCGAGTTCGCGGGTAGGCACAAGCACGAGGAGCTGCAGACCCATGTCGCGATTCACCATCTGCATGCAAGACAGCCCGAAAGCGGCGGTCTTGCCGGTTCCCGTTCGGGCCTGACCCAGGGCGTCGCGTCCGCTCAGCACCACGGGGATGAGCTGCTTCTGAATCTCGGAAGGCTCGACAAAGCCGATCTTGGCCAGGGCACGGAGTAACGGGGGTTCAATGCCCAGTTCAGCGAAGGCGGCGGGAGCAGCTTGAGCTTTCTTCATGGCAGCGTTTCGTGCGGCCCGGCGGGGTTTCGTGACTTCAAAGACAATTCCGACGATTCATGGGTGTTCATTTTAACCCTGATCAGCGTTCTCGGCCAGTCCTCTTGCCCGCGTGCCCGGAGCTGGGTAGAGTGCACGGCCCCATGGAACCGATGGTCACGGCCGAAATCAGCGCGGACGCGATCCGGCGGAACATCCTTGCGATACGCCGACGGTTGGGCTCCGCCGCGGTGCTCTGCCCGGCCGTCAAGGCTGACGCCTATGGGCACGGGCTTCTCGGAGTACTGCCCGTCCTGCTCGAGGCCGGAATCGACCGCCTCGCGGTCGCCCACCTGGCCGAGGCTCTCGAGGCCCGCAGGCTCGGCTGGGACCGAGCGCTGCTCTGTCTGGCTCCCGTGCTGGCGGGATGCGACGAATCCGAGAGCCGCGAGCGTGCCGAGGCGGCCGTCCAGGCAGGCATCTCGCTGACGGTCATGTCGCTATCGGAGGCCCAGATCCTCAAGGCAGCGGCCGAAAGGCTCAGCGTCACGGCTTTGGTGGAGGTCAAGGTGGACACGGGCATGGGCCGGATGGGGCTGATTCCGGAGCAGGCGGAACAGCTTGTCCGGGACATTGCCGGCCTGGGGCCACTGGCGATTGAAGGCGTCTACACCCACTTTGCCTCCGCTGACGAGCCCAGCCTCGACTCCAGCCGGGAGCAGCTTGATCGGTTCATCGTCCTGCGTGACCGGCTGCGCCGCGCCGACCTGCCCATCCGGCATTTTCACGCCGCCAACTCCGCGGCCATCTTCCGCTTTCCCGAATCCCATCTCGACCGGGTGCGACCGGGACTGGCTCTCTACGGGTACTGGGGCGGCCCGGAGGGCGAGCGCCCGGCCGATCTCACGCCCGCCATGCGGGTGGTCAGCCGGCTTGTGGCTGTCCGGCGGATTCCCAGTGATTGTACCGTAGGCTACGGCCGCACCTTCCGGACGAGGCGGGACAGTGTGATCGGCATCGTGCCCATCGGGTACGCAGACGGGTACCGACGATCCCTGGGCAACGCCGCGGTCATGCTGCTCGAAGCGGTTCGCGGTCTGCCCCGCCGCGCGGTCGCGGTTGTCGGGCGTATCAGCATGGATCAGACCACGGTAGACCTGACCGACGCCGGTGAAGTGCGGGTCGGCGATCGCATTACTGTCATCGACAGCGATCCGTCCGCACCCAACAGCGTCGAAACGCTGGCCCGCAAGTTGCACACGATTCCGTACGAAATCACCTGCCTGGTCGGTACACGGGTGCGTCGCGTCCTGAGTCGGGGCTGTGCGTAACCCGAATCTCACAAGCCCCGAACGTCTCGTTATGCTCTTCGGGTTGCGTAGTTGTCCAATCCTGCGATAATCCCTCAGGAAACACCGGCGGTAAAGGAGAACCCGATGGGACTGAAGGCGGGTCAAGTTCACGAGATGGACTGCGTCAGGGGCCTGGCGGAATTGGAGGAGGGTTGTGTCGACCTGGCGTTTGCGGATCCGCCGTTCAACATCGGCTACGACTATGACGTGTACGACGACAGCAAGGAGTCGAACGCCTACTTGGACTGGTCGCGGCAGTGGATGGCCGGCGTGGTCCGCGCCCTCAAGCCGACGGGCACTTTCTGGCTGGCGATCGGGGACGAGTACGCCGCCGAGCTCAAGCTGATCGCCCAGCGGGAACTCGGGCTCACCTGCCGGAGCTGGGTCATCTGGTACTACACTTTCGGCGTCAACTGCAAGGCGAAGTTCAGCCGCAGCCACGCCCATCTGCTCTACTTCATCAAGAATGCCAAGCGTTTCACCTTCAACGATGCGGCGATCCGCGTGCCGTCCGCCCGGCAACTGGTCTACGCCGACACCCGGGCCAATCCCAGCGGCCGGTTGCCCGACGACACGTGGATTCTCCGTCCGCAGGACCTGCCCGAAGGGTTCAAACCAGACGAGGATACTTGGTATTTCCCACGCGTCTGTGGGACTTTCAAAGAGCGTCAAGGCTGGCACGGCTGCCAGATGCCTGAGCAGCTCCTCGGCCGAATCATCAAAGCCTGTTCCGACGAGGGCGACCTGGTCCTCGACCCCTTCGGCGGGAGCGGAACGACGCTTGCCGTGGCGAAGAAGCTGGCCCGCTGCTTTGTTGGCTTTGAGCTGTCCAAGGAATATGCGGATCGAATCAGGGCCCGGCTCCGGACGACCAGGCCCGGCGACCCGCTCGACGGGGCTGCCGACCCACTGACCAGCGTCCCAAGCACGCCGACAAAGCCGAAGCAGCGAGGGAGACGCTGCCGCGAGGCCAGATCGACGCCGCTCCAGACGCCCAGCCTGTTCGGCGACGCAGACGGCGAATCCCGGCATTGCGTGGGACATTGAGGCGCTTCTGCGCCCACCCGTCTGTCTGAACCGGGACGCGGCGTCTGGCTGCCGAGGCGAGCTCCCGGCCCCGACGGGAGTAGGGCGCGGGCTCATCTGGAGGCCCCGATCACATCGGGCGAAGCCATGGGGCGGCGCCGGCACGGTCTCTGTCCGGACCGGCGGGTTGGCTCGGCGCGATGCCAGGTGCGAATCACGAACGTGGAATCTCGAGTCTGACGTTCAGGGGCCTGTTCGGACCGACCAGGAAGTTGGTCACTCGGCAGTTCAAGGGCTCCGGGTCCCCGGTCGCAGGCGCGGGGAACACCACCAGCGAGGTCGCTCTGGCGGGCAGCACGATGAGGCGCGGCTTGTCCTTGCCGTCGCACTCCAGCCTGATGTCGATCTCACAGCGGTTCTTGATCTCAACCCACAAGGAGTCTGCTGTCCGCTTGCGGACCGGACTGACTTCAACTGAGGCGGCAAAGAGCGGAGCGAGCTCCTGGTCGCGTCCGAAGAGCTGGTTCTTCCACCAAGCCGCGGTCTGCCCGGCGAACATGGCCTCGCGCAGCCCGTCCAGGGTCCGTTCGCGCGCGAACACGAGCGTCAGGGTGCGGTGGTTCTCGGGCGTCACGATCTCGTCGCGGAACGGCTCATGTTCGTCCGAGCATCCCAGGACAGCCAGGTTCCTTTCGACGGCCCAGGGGAAGGCCTCAGCATAGAATTCGTCGCCGTTGCAGATCTCGATCGCGTGCAGCTGCTTTCTTTCGAACAGCCGGGTCTGGGCCTCGCCCCACTTGCCGCGTTCGAGTCCCTGCCAGCCTGGGTGGTTCCAGGTGATGAAGGCCTGCTGGCGGGCGGCGCGGTCGAAGACCTCGTAGAAATCCTTGGTATCCAGGAGCGCGTTGTCTTTCAGGAAGATCGCGTTGAAATGCCCCGGGGGGGTGTCCCGAGTGATCTCGACGCCTCTGACCAGGAGGATGTTCATGAGTTTGGCCGCGTCCTCGGCCAGTTCATAGGAGCGGTTGAACTTGATGTTCATGTCCGTCTTGTGGGGCAGATACTCGATATGGTCGGTGATGGCGATCGCATCCAGGCCTTGTCTCCAGGCTTCCTTGACCCGGACGGTCGGCCAGACCAAGCCGTCCGAAAAGACGGTATGCATATGGAGATCGCACTTCAGCGTGCGTGCGTTCGGCAGGTCCGGGAACTGGATCTCGCGACGTACGTCAGCAGCGGGCGCGAGCCCGGCACCGGCACCAACCGCAACCAGCGATAAGATCATCGAAAATCGCATGTTCTCTCCTGTGACTGAGTGTCAGGACGCCTTCCCGGCAGACCCCAGATCATAGATTAGACTCACTTGGCGGCCGCGTCAAACCGATGGATCCGGAGGATGTAAATTCTGAAATCACGGGCATGTTCCGCGTCGTCGTCGAAAGAAGGTCATGCGTAGTCTTGCGGCGAAGTTCATGTTGCCCTTGGGAGTCCTGGGTCTGGCCTTTGCCGGGTTTCTGCTTTATCGGTCGTACGTGACCAGCCACCAGCATCTGACCGAGGTCACCGAGCGGCAAGCGGACCTGGTCATGGAGTACAACCTCGCGGTCCGCGCGTACGTCGCCGAGGAGATCCGCCCGCTGGTGACCTCGCTGGTCGGGCAGAACGACTTCATCCCCAAGGCCATGTCCACCTCGTACGTTTCACGGCGGGTGTTTGAGAAGGTCCGCGAGAAGTACCCGGAGCTCATCATCAAGTTCTCCTCGGATAATCCTCGAAATCCGGCCAACAAGGCGAGTCTGGACGAGCTTCGGATGATCAAGTACTTCAACGCTCACCCGGATATCGATCGGGTGGAGTCGACCATCAAAGTCGGCGGGCACGAGTATCTGGCCCATTTCACCGCAAGGCGAATGGAGAAATCCTGCCTCCGCTGCCACGGGGAGCCACAGGACGCGCCGAAATCGCTCATTGAGCAATACGGTGCCACGGCCGGCTTTCATCGACCGCTCGGCAGCATTATTGCCCTGGACACCGTGGCCATTCCCATGCGGGACATCCAGGCCACCCTGAACCGGAACACGATTCGTCAATCGGCGACCATGGTGGGCGGTTTGCTGCTTCTGCTGGCCGCCATCGCGGCCGTCTTCCGGCTGGTGGTCTCCCAGCGTCTCCGGAGAATCGCCCATCACTTTCGAAGCATCGCCTACCAGGCCGACGGGGCTCGCCTTGTTCCCGTGGAGGTCCAGGGACGCGATGATGTCGCCGATCTGGCCACCAGCTTCAACACGCTCGTCAACCGCCTGCAGCAGACCTACGATTCCCTCGAGGAGCGTGTCGCCGAGCGCACCAGTGCGCTCAAGCGGAGCAACGACGACCTGGAGCGGGAGAATGCCGAGCGCAGGCGAGCCGAGCTGCAGCTGCGGAACGCCAAGTCCGTTGCGGAGGCCGCCACTCACGCCAAGAGCGAATTCCTGGCCAACATGAGCCACGAGATTCGCACCCCGATGACGGCGATCCTGGGCTTCGCGGATATTCTCCTGGAAGCCGGAGACTCGGAAGAGATTCTGAGTACACGGCTGGAAGCGGCCCGGACGATCAAGATCAACGGCGAGTACCTGCTGGGCATCATCAACGATATCCTCGACCTATCCAAGATCGAAGAAGGTCGAATGACGGTCGAACGGATTCCCTGCTCCCCGCGGACCATCGTGGACGAGGTCGCGTCCCTGATGAAGGTGCGAACCGACTCCAAGGGTCTCAAGCTCCATATCGAATACGAAGGCACCATCGCGGCGACCATTCGCACCGATCCCACACGACTCCGGCAGATCCTGCTGAACGTGTGCGCCAATGCCATCAAGTTCACGAACACCGGCCAGGTGCGCATCGCCGTGCGGCTTGCCGGCGGCGACTCGCCAGAGATGCAGTTCGACATCATCGACACGGGCATCGGGATGACCGAGGAGCAGCTGCCCAAGCTGTTCCAGCCGTTCTGCCAGGCAGACAGCTCGACCACCCGGAGGTTCGGCGGAACGGGTCTGGGCCTGACCATCAGCAAGAAGCTGGCCACCCTGCTCGGGGGAGACGTCATTCTCCTGGCGACGAAGCCCGGCGCCGGAACGAGTTTCCGGGTCACGGTGCCCACGGGGTGCCCGGAAGGCGCGGCGATCACGGAGCACCGGCCGGAGCCGAGCCCCACCACGGCCGAGTCCAAAGCCGCCTCGGAGACGATGTCCCACCCGCTGGCGGGCCGGCGAATCCTGCTGGCCGAGGACGGAGCCGACAATCAGCGGCTCATCTCGCACATTCTGAAGAAGGCCGGGGCCCAGGTCGCCGCGGTCGAGAATGGGCAATTGGCTGTCGAAGCCGCCTTCCGAACGAGCACTGATGAAGCGGCGTTTGACGCCATCCTCATGGACATGCAGATGCCGGTGATGGACGGGTATGACGCCACCCGCGAATTGAGAAGCCGGGGCTACACCGGCCCGATCATCGCCCTCACTGCCCACGCGATGTCCTCCGACCGGACCCGATGTATCGAAGCCGGTTGCGATGAGTATGCCACCAAACCCATCGATCGGAAGAAGCTGATCGAGGCGGTCTTCTCATGCATCGCCCGAGGGGACATGAAGCCCGCTCTCGTCCAAGCCGGGAATCAGGCCCCTTGAGTTCACTTCTTCTCGAAAACCACGCGCTGGGCCTTGCCCTCCTGCCGGGGAAGCTGACCTGGGGCGAAGACGTCTCCCTTGGGTGAGAAGCCAAGAGCCTCCTTGAGGTGCTTCTCGACCATGAAACCGGTGACCCCCGGGTCGGCCTCGACATTGACGCGAATGTCGCGCACGCCGTCCACCTCCTCGATGACGATCTGGTAGTTCGAGCGCACGCCGGGGATTTCCATGAGGGCCTGCTCGACCTGGCGCGGCCAGAAGTTCACGCCCTTGACGATGAGCATGTCGTCCACACGGCCGGTGATCGGGGCCACACGGACGTGCGTTCGGCCACAAGCACACCGCTGACGGGAGAGGACGCGTGTCAGGTCGCCGGTGCGGAATCGGATCACCGGAAGGGCTTCGCGAGTCAGCGAGGTCACGACCAGCTCGCCCATCTGGCCGTCGGCCACCGGCTGGTCGGCGCCTCTGGCCAACACCTCGACCACGTAGTGGTCTTCCCAGACGTGCAGGCCGTCGTGCGCCCGGCAGTCCATGCCCAGGGTCCCGACACCCCCGGTCTCCGTCATTCCATAAATGTCGAACACCTCGATGCCCAGCCCGCCGGCCACTTTCTGCTTCATCGCGTCGGAGAAGCACTCGGCCCCGAAAATGCCCACTTTCCACGGCGGCAGGGGCAGCTTCTCTTCGTCCAGGACTTCCATGATCCGGATGGCGTAGGAGACCACCCCGGTCAGCACCTTCGCCCCGAAGTCGTTGGCGAGGCGGAGTTGGCGGGCGGTGTTGCCGGCACCGGTAGGCAGCACGAAGAGGCCCATCGACCGAGCCCCGTGGAAGAAGCCGAAGCCGCCGTTGAAGAGGCCGAATGAGGGTGTAATCTGGACGATGTCGCCCGGGTCGGCGCCGGCCATGCGGTAACAGCGGGCCATGCACTCACCCCACTGGTCGATGTCGACGCGGGTGTAGGGCATAACCACAGGCGTCCCGGTGGATCCGGAGGACATGTGCATCTCGACGATGGCCGTCTTGTCCACGCAGCTCATCACCAGCGGGTAACCGGCACGGAAATCCTCCTTACTCATCGTTGGGAGGCGCCCGATGTCGGCCAGGCCGCGGATGTCTGCGGGGGCAAGGCTGCGGGCGTCCAGACGGGCCCGGAACCAGGAGTTTCTGGCGTACACGTGCTCGGTGATCGCCCGCAGGCGACGGTCCTGCAGCGAGCGTATCTCGTCGGTCGACATGGTCTCGAGTTGCGGGTTGTGATAACGATCGCTCATACCCATGCTCTCCCGGCTTCGAAAGCCCGAACGTTCACTCCGCGGTGTTTCTCCGGCAGACACGTGTTGATGGCCTCCATCCACGCGGACGGCGGGAGATCCAAGCCGCCGGACATCGCTCCGAGGATCACGGTGTTGGCGGCCTGGATGTTGCCCGCCTCGAGGGCCGCCTTGGGGGCATCGAGATACACGAGTCGGCTGAACAGTCGCCCCAGCCGATCCTTGACGTCCTGGGGGTACTTGGCGCCGCCGGTGGAAACCGTCACTGGAATGATCGACTGGCCGGAGACGACGGCCAATCCGCCGGGGGCCAGGTAGTGGGCGTAGCGAATCGCCTCGATCTGCTCGAGCGCCCCCAGGACCTGAGCGGTGCCCTCGGCGATGAGCGGGCTGTGGACCTCGGGCCCGTAGCGAATCTGGGCGACGACGGACCCGCCCCGCTGGGCCATGCCGTGGATTTCGTTGGTCTTGACCTGATAGCCGGCGACCAAGGCGGCCCGGGCGATGATCTCGGCCGCTCGCAGGATGCCCTGCCCTCCCACGCCGGCCAAGAACACATTGGTCACCGATCCAGCACTCATGATGCACTCTCAACCGGCCCGATGACGTCGCACCGGCACACCTGCATGCACAACCCGCAGCCGCTGCACAGGAGGTCGTTGATGCGCGGGGCCCCGCCGCCGCCCTCCATGGCCGGGCAACCGAGCTTCAGGCACAGGCCGCATTCCTTGCACTTCTCGGCGTTCACCGTGTACTTGGCTGCGACCGGAGGGCGTTCGTGCAGCAGGCATGGAGCCCGGGAGATGACCAATGAAGGCTCGTCGGTCTCGATTTCCTCCTTGAGCACCTGCATTGTCGTCTTCAGGTCGTAGGGATCGACGGTACGGACGCGTCTGATGCCGCAGGCCCGGCCGAGGTCCTCGATGGACGCGGCAGCGGTCTTGTCGCCCATCAATGTCACGCCGGTGCCGGGGTGGTCCTGATGACCGGTCATGGCGGTGGTGCGGTTGTCGACCACGATGATGGTGGAGGTCCCGCGGTTGTAGGCGATGTCGAGCAGGCCGGTGATTCCCGAGTGAAAGAACGTTGAATCGCCGACTATGCCGACCACCTTCTTGGGCTCGCCGGCTTTCTGGAACCCCTGGGCCATGGAGATGCCGCCGCCCATGCACAGGATGGTATCGATCCTGGCCAGGGGCGGGAAGACACCCAGGCTGTAGCAGCCGATATCGCCGGTCACCACGACGTCGTGCTTGCCCAGCGCGTAAAAGATTGAACGATGGGGGCAGCCGGGACACAGCACCGGCGGGCGGGCGGGCAGATCGGCGGCCTCTGGCACGGGCTGAATCGGCCGGGCGTCGCGTCCCTCGTATCTGGCTCGAGCCAATTGCACGCGGTGCGGCGTCAGTTCACCGATGCCGGGCACGAAGTTGCGGCCGTCGCACGAGATCCCGAGGGCCTTGATGTGCTGCTCCAGGATGTCGTCCAATTCTTCCACCACCAGGACCCGCCCGACACCGGCGGCCAGCTCACGGAGCAGGCGGTCGGGAAACGGATACGACCAGCCCAGTTTGAGCACCGAGGCCTCGGGAAACACGTCGCGCACGTAGTGGTAGGCGATGCCGGCGGTCACGATCCCCAGGGAGCGGTTCCGCCATTCGATGCGGTTGGCGGGTGACTCCTCCGCCGCCGCCTGCAGTCTCCGAAGCCGGTCCTCGACGTTGGCCCGCATGACCCGGCCCCAGACGGGGATGGGCACGAAACGTGGTGGGTTCTTCTGGAATCCGACTGAACGCGGCGGCTTGCGTTCGCCCAGGGTGACCAGGCTTCGCGAGTGGCTGACCCGGCCCGTGGTCCGCAGGATGGCAGGGACGCTGAACTGCTCGGATGCCTCCTGGGCCAGCCGCAGGTAATCGGCCGCCTCCTGGGAGTCGGATGGCTCGAAGATGGGCACCTTGGCGAAACGGGCGTAGTGCCGCGTGTCCTGCTCGTTCTGCGAGGACTGCATCCCGGGATCATCGGCCACGCAGGCCACGAAGCCGCCCACGACGCCGATGTAGGAGAGGGTCATCAGCGGGTCGGCCGCGACGTTCAAGCCGACGTGCTTCATGGTCACGATGCTGCGGGCACCGGCCAGCGAAGCTCCAGCCGCAACCTCGAAGGCCACCTTCTCGTTCGGGGACCACTCGCAGTAGATGTCCGGCTTGTACTTGACGACGTTCTCGAGGATCTCGGTGGACGGCGTTCCCGGATAGCCCGTGGCCACGGCGACCCCTGCCTCCCACGCCCCCCGGGCGATGGCCTCGTTTCCTGACAGCAGTTCCATCGCTCACCAGTCCCCCGTGCGGTCGGCCTCCCAAGCACAGCCCGCGGCCCCGATGACTCCGGCGTCGTTGCCCAGGGTCGCGAAGCAGATTTCCGGCAGATCATCAAGCAGATTCCAGGTCAGTTCGGATGCGTGCCGGCGAATTGGACCGAGCAGGAAGTCGCCGGCGGCGATGAGCCCGCCGGCCAACACGACCCGCTGCGGGTTGGTGACATGCTGCATGTTCACGATGGCCACCGCGAGGTAGTCACATGCCTCGTCCCAGACCTGGGCGGCCAGCCTATCGCCGGCCTTGGCGGCCTCGACGATGTGCTCGGCCATCAGCAGTTCCCCCTTGTCGACGAGGGGCTTGAGGCTGCTGGGGCGTCCTTCGTTGATCATTTCTTCCGCCCGGCGGGCAAGGAAATAGGCCGACGAGTATGCCTCGACGCAGCCCTCCTGGTTGCACGAGCATCGCCGGCCGCCGGGCTTGACGATCATGTGGCCGAGTTCCGCCCCGTTCTCGAAGTAGCCGCGCAGCATCCGCCCGTCGACGATCACTCCTCCGCCGACGCCGGTACCCAGGGTGTACATCACCAGATCGCGAACGCCCTTGCCCGCGCCCGCCCAGTACTCGCCGAAGGCTGCCGCGTTGGCATCGTTCTCCAAGGTTGTCCTGATCCCTGTCTTCTTCACCATGATGTCGCGCAAGGGCGTGTCCTTGAGGCATGGCAGGTTGCCGGGGTTGATGACCAGGCCCTGGCGATGGCTCATCGGTCCGGGCGACCCGATGCCGATGCCCGCGACCTTCGAGCGATCGACGCCCGACCGGGCGATGGCCGCTTCGGCCGCATGGACGATGTTACCGACCACGGCCGCGTTCCCTCGGTCCACCTCCGTCGCCACGCTCAGTTTGCAGAGCACCCGGGCGTCGGCGTCAAGAACCCCTGACTTAATATTGGTTCCACCGAGATCTACACCAACGAAGTACTGGGCCATGTTTCACCTGCCTGGATAAACAAGCCGGCCAAGCGACACACTCGCGACGCTTGGCCGCAGCAAGGGGTATCCGCTCGGTCCGGTCAGAAAAACACGATACCCAGCGAGAAAGGGCTTTGCAAGGGTGCGCCCGTGGTCAGCAGCGATTCCGCAAGTATCGCTCGTGGGCGTGGCTGATCAAGGATTTACATTCGGACAGGTTGTGAGGCAGGTTCGCAATGGGGTTTTCGGGTTGCGGAGGCGAGAGAGAGCGGCCTCG
>Ga0116154_10000634_pt1 | contig 38223 bp, 37 predicted proteins | sample AD_UKC030_MetaG_FD_89898 | JGI IMG/M metagenome (GOLD analysis project Ga0116154, IMG submission 89898) | Active sludge microbial communities of municipal wastewater-treating anaerobic digesters from USA - AD_UKC030_MetaG | ecosystem: Engineered > Bioreactor > Anaerobic > Digestate | place: USA... | reverse complement strand
TTGGCCGTCTTGTGCGCCGTGCCGGTACTCTCGGAGTAGATGTCCCGCAACACGCCGTGGTCGCGCATGAACGCCATGGCCGCCGAGGTCATGCTGCCGCTCTTGGTCGGGCGGTAGCCGTCTTCGATCATTCGCCCAGGCAGGGCTCGGAACAGCAGGTGGAACAGGTCGTCGCCGTAACCGCCCATCAGCGTGCCGGTGAGCAGCAAGGTCTTGCGCGACTTCGCTGCGAGCACGCCCATGGCCTGACCCTGGGCCGAGCCACCGTTCTTGTACTCGTGCGCCTCGTCGGCGATGAGCAGGTCGAACGTGCCTTGCGGCAGGTAGCGCTTGATGAACTCGGACGGCTGGTAGCCCCCCTCGCCGAACCCAAACTCCATGTTCGCCATCGCCCGTTCCATCCGGTGCGCCTGGCGGTCGGAGAAGACCAGTTCACCCCGGTCGTCCATCAGGTTGATGAACTCGTGGATGTTGTCGCCGAGCATGGATGCGAGGAAGCCGTCGCCGAACTTCTTCATCAGCTTCTGCGCGGTGACGTCTCCGATGGTCGGGATGCGCGTCAAGGCCTTGCGCACGGCCGAGGACTGGTCACTGGCGGACAGGCCTCGCGGTCGGATCAGGGTCCACAGCGGTGCGGCGCAATGGCTGCACTTGCGGCGGAACTCCTCGGCTTGCAGCTCGACCGGGTTGATCGGCTCGCCATCGAGGTCGGTGATGACCTGGCCGCAATCCGGGCACGCACCCACGTCGCCATGGGGTGTGCGCCGCGGGTTGAAGACCGGCATCCAATGGAAGCCCATCCGCATCCTGACGCGGCCCAGGACGAAGAACTCCTGGCTCGGTGACGGCACGCCTAACTGCTCGCGCAGCTTGATGAGCTTGACCAGCGTGTCCGGGCCGTTGAGCACCCAGACCTTCGCGCCGGCCACCGTTTCCTGGATCTCCCGCCGCCACTTGTAGACCAAGTGGGGTGGCGAAAGCACCAAGGTGCGCCGGTAGCCTTCGGCATGCAGCACGGCGGCGGTGGCAATGCCGACCGTCGTCTTGCCGCAGCCCATCTCGCCATTGACGATCGCTGCGCGTTCGCCGCGGTCGGCCAGCAGCTCGGTCACGGCATGGACCACATCGGCCTGCGCTTGGAACAGCTTGCGCTTGAGGCTCGCCAGCACGATCTGGCGATGCGGCCGCGCCTGGCCGGAGTAGACCGGCGGGTTCGCGCGGTTGAGGGAGTCGAGCAGCTCGTCGCCGAACTCGGACACGAAGTCCTGAAGGCTGAGCGTGAGAGCGGAATCCGCCGTTTCCAGCAGGTCGCCCTGGACGGGCTCGCTGCCTGCGGATTCAGTGGTGGGGACAGTTTCGAGGGACATGGTGATGCTCCAGATGAATGGGGCATGCACCTCCCCCTGCGGGGCGATGGCATGCACCGGGATGGGATGAGATGAAGCGGCGCGCGGCCGCGTGGGATGAAGATCAGTATTCGCTGGGCAACAGCAGCGTGGTCACGCTGCGATCCCATTCGGTGATGATCCACAGCTTCAGGTCAGGCGCGACCTGGTAGGACGAGAACAACCGATCCTCGCCAGAGCGCAACGCAGCGTCGTTCTGACGCCGGTCGCTCTCGTCGAGATCGCCCCAATCGCCACCAAGGTGGCGGCGCAGGTAGGGGGCCGGGTTGAGCTGGCCTTGTCGCACCAGCGCATCGACGCCGATGGTCATGACGATCTGCCCGGGGGCAAAGCGCGTCTGCGATACAGGGGTAAGAACAGCGAGTGCCATGATGTGCTCCTTCGAGAAATGAAAGAGGCCACGGCACCCCAGCGGGGTGACATGGCCCCGGTGGGTGAATGAAAGCGACGGCAAGCCGTCAGGGAACAGCGATCAGCGGATGGTCAGCACCATGCCCCGCGTCGCGGAGCCTGGTGTCATGTCCCAGGCGCGGATGACCGGCACGAACTTGTCGGTGAAGATGCGGGTCTCGGCCACGGTGCCGTCGTCGCGTTCGGTGAACTCCGTCTGGAGCGTTTTCTCCTTGTGGGTGTCACCTTTCACGACCAAGGTCCGTCCAGCCTTGGACCTCACCACGCCCGAAATCGCGCCCGCGGCCAAGGCTAGGGCGAGATGCCAGATCGACAAGGCGCGCGCCGGTGGCCGCAGCGACTGCTGTGCGGCGCCCAGGTGCGTATCGACCATCGGCCAGAGCCCTTGCAGCCGGCCGACTTCATCGGCGAACTGCTCGGGCTCCATCGTGACGCGGTAGAAGTGCTCGGGCTCGGACGGGCTGGCAGGCACGGTGTACGGCAGGAACGGCCATTCGGCTGGCAGTTCCTCGGCTTCGGCGTCGCCTTGCCCGATCTGCAGCAGCAGACCACGCACGGCTTTGACCGCATCCGATGCCTGGTCGCGCTGGCGGACCCGGCGGCCGAAGATCACCACCTGCCGAAACTGCTTGTCCACCGCCTGGTAGACGCGCAGCTCGGCGAAGTGGCGCGTCAGCCATCCGACCACCTCCGCATCGAGCACGTAGCTCGGCAGGATGAACACCAGCGCGCCGCCGTATTGCAACAGCGGCAACGCCCGCTGGTAGAACAGCTTTTCCAGCCTCGCACGGCCCTGGCCCTGGTAGCCGATGTTGCCATCGGCATTCTTGGCAAGGTCGCCATACGGCGGGTTGAGCCACAGCAGTCCGAAGGACTGGCGCGAGATCAGCGTGTCCATCAGGTCTGCGTGCAGGCAGTGATTGACCAGACCGCGGGCATGGCGTGCGCGCTCCGCGTCGAACTCCACGGCGAATGCCTTGACCTGCTCGCGCCCGAGGGCATGGGCGGCTTCGGCGATCGCCACGCCTTCGCCGGCGCACGGATCGAGGATGCACATAGGTCCATCGCTGGGCGCCAGTGCGGCGAGCGCTCTTTCGAGCGTGGGCTCGTCGGTCGGGAAGTACCCGTTCTTGACGAAGTTGCGGGCAAGCCGCGGGAACATGAGAGCCATGGGAAATCTCCTGGGTTGGTGATGAGGGAAATCGGAAATGCGCGCGTGCATGTCCGGTGCGACGAGTTCAGGCCACCGCTTCGAGCGGCCGCCGGCGAGCGGTGCGCTTCGCGGGCTCGCCCGTGGTGAGCACGTCATCTCGGATCAAGCCGCCTAGCGCCTGGGTCAGCGCCGGTACGTCGATGACGAGCCGGTGGCCTTCCAGCGGCCCGAGGGCGAACGGAAGGCGGGTCAGCATCGAACGGCTTTGCAGCAGTTCCAGAACGAGGTCGCGCCAGTGGTCGAGCAAGGGCAGCGGGCAGGTGTCCTGCACCAGCGTCCACAGCCGGTCGAGCCGGTGTGTGGCATCGCGCGGCAGGAGCACCAGCGCGCTCGCGTTGGACTTGTCCGGCCTGACGCAACGCCGGTCGAACAGCCACAGGTTGGTGAGCGATCCGAACAACGTGCGGCGGTAGGCGCGGGTGCTGCGCTTCTCCAGGTTCTCGACGTTGCCGACGAAGACCGGGATGGAGCCGCCCTGCGCATTGACGATGTGGAACTGGTCCAGCCCCTGCTCGTCGCGCCCGAGGGTCAAGCGCGCCAGGAACTGCTGGATGGCGGTGTCGCGTGCCCAGATGGAGAGGAAGACGAGATTGCCGTTCTCGTCACCGACGCAGCCATCGGCCATGAGGTCGGGGCATTCGTCGATGCGGTACAGCGGTTTCGGAGCAGTAGGTACGGGCATGGTGATGTCCTCGATGAAGAAGGAGGCAGCACCGCCCGCTGAGGCAGTCACTGCCCCATGGGGTGGAAAGAAACGTGGTGAGCGTCTTGGCGAGAAGAACAACCAGTGCGTCACGACGCACCGTAGCCTTGAAGGTCTGGGCTACCTGGGCATGTTGTCGGCATCGCCGACGGACATGGGCGCAGCCTGCTTCATCGGCTTCCCGGTAGCGAGCGAAAAACGGCCGCGCGGCATGCCCGCATTGGCAACCGCAGCCCCGAAATAGAAAAGCCGCCCCGGAGCGAACCGAGGCGGCGAAATTGACTGCTTGGCTCAGGGAGGAAAAGCCAGGGAGCTTGCAGTCAGAGAGAAATTGTCCGCCGGGCTGTCGATCGCCAGGCTAGGAAAGCCACTACTGACAGCACCGTGGGTGCACGGCATTCGGCGCCCAAGAAAAAGCGGACCATGCTCTCGCGAGCAGGGTCCGCTGGAGTTCAGGCCGTTCAAGCCTTCAGTTGCCGCAGGCCGTCAGCCAGCAGCCACAGCGCACGATTGAGCCGCACGTTCTGGTCGATGCCTTGCACGGGCCGCGTGCTCTGCGAACGCCCGTTCGCTGCACGGCCGCTCAGACCACCCTTGACCAGGTTCTCCTGAACCCGGTTGAAGACCGACCACAAATCCGGTCGGTTGTCGTCGAAACGACGCGGCCGCAGGATCTGGTTCTCCGTGATCGGCAGCGCCTTGCCCGAGTCGTCGTACTTGAGCGTCAGCGCCGAGCGGGCGAAAACTTCGGCCTCGCCTTCATCGAGCGTGATGGCGCGCATGCTGTCGCGAGAATCCTGCACCTGGCCAAAGCCGTGCAGCACCTCGAAGGCACCTTCGATGACGTGATCGGTCACGTTGCCCTTGTGCGGCACGCGCACGTCGGCCACCGTGTCGCCGCAGACCAGGCCGTTCTGGCAGACGAATCTGAACATCCCCGCCAGCATCTGGTACGAGCTGCTGCCGTCGTGGGAGTTGAGCAGGATGATCTCGTTGGCCTCCGCGCCGTTGATCTGGCTGGCATGGCGAAGGCGCAGCATGTGCTTGGTGAACTCACGTCGGTCTTCATGGCGCACGCGGGTCTGGCACACCATGAACGGTTGGAACCCTTCCTTGCGAAGCTCGGTGAGCACCGCGGCGGTCGGGATGTAGCTGTAGCGCTGGGAACGGCTTTCGTGCGGGGTCTCCGCGAAGATGGAAGGGGCGACGGTGCGAATCTGGTCATCCGACAGCGGATGGTTGGAACGCAGCACCGGCGAACGGGGGGCGAAGCGGGATGCGAGTTGCATGACGATCTCCTTAGAGGAAAGAGCAATGGGCATCGACGGGTGGGCCGCCAATGCGCGCGATTGCGAGGGACGACAAAAAGGCCCTGGGGTACAGGGCCGGACGGGGGCCTGACGAAGAGGAATGCAGGCCTGGGTAGGCCTGTGGTCAGTCCGGCTCGAACTGCCGGTTGTGCGGGTTGAAGCGCAGGGCTTGCGCACCCGTGCGGATCGGCGTGAAGCCTTCCAGGTAGATGCGCCCCAGGTACAGGTCGCGGTAGGTCAACGCCTGCCGCGCCTGGCCCTCGGTGAGCCCGTTGGCGACGAAGTGCTCCAGCAGCTCGTCGTCGTCGGATACCTCGTTGTTGGACAACTGGTCTTCGACGAAGGCAAGCAACGAAGCCGACAGCGATGACAGGATGGTGTCCATGTGAACCTCATCGCGTCGTCGATTCCTCGGCGCTGCCTGCGGCACCGAACCGCGCGTGGTAGCTGTGCACCCGTGCGCGCCACGTTGCGCATTGCTCCGGCGCCATCGCGAGAAAACGCAGCGGGCACGAGTAGTAGTAGGGATGCTCGGCCTCGACCAGGGACTTGTAGCCCCACTCGTTGCCCGAGGCTTCCAGCAGGTCGCAGTAGATGATGCACACCGACTCGCCGGCTGCGAGCCCTCGCAGGCCTGCTTGCTTGGCGGTGATGCGCACCACGCTCCACAGCACGTCGTCGATCAGTGCGTGCTCGATGACTTCGCGGTGACCTTGATCGGTCTCTTCGGTTGCGGTCAGCTCGCGGATCAGTTGATCGCGCGAGGTACGGACGTAGGTCCAGCCCATGGGATATCTCCTGTGACAAGGGCCGGAGTTCCGCCCCGCCGGGGAAGGAACCCCGGCGGGTGGTGGAATGCCGCTTGCGCGACGGTGGATCAGGCCTTGGCGAGGTGCCAGTCCTGGGACAGCGGAGCGAACTCGTAGCCCAGCTCGCCGAGGCGGTCGCGCTGCTGACGCAGGACGCGGCGATCCACGGTGGCATCGAGCTTGACGGTCTCGCCCAGCGGCCAGATCGTGCCGAACAGCGCTGCGTCGTCCGCATCGGCAGATGCCGCGGGTGACGTGGCAAACGGTTCGCTACCGAACGGCGTGGTATCGACGAGGGGATCGCGCGACTTGCGGGCCTTGCCTCGGACGGGTGCCTTCGGCGCGGCGGGCGCAGGGGCCGGCGTTTCCTCATCGAGCGGATCGACTTCCTGCGGACTCAGCCGGCGGGCGTCGTCGCGGCTCAGGGCGTCGATGTTGGACAGCGTCATCCCGCCCAGGTGGGCGCGGATTTCGATGACCATGCGGCCGTTGGCGCTGTACGTAGAGGGACGGATTTCCGTGATGATGAAATCGCCCTCGTACTTGCCTTCGGCGTACTGGTCCAGCTCGGCGTTCTTCACGACGAACTCGCCAATCGAGGTCGCCAGGCGGCCGACGTTGAAGTCGCCGTTCCTGCCGTGGATGGTCTTGATGGCCAATTGGCCGGGGATGGTGATCATGAAGGTCTCCTGCTGACGAAGAGAAAGAGACAAGGCCCCGTGGGGTGGGGCCTTGTGGATCAGAACGACTCGGCAACGGCCAATGCGGGGGCATCGGCTGCGGCTTCATCGGCAGCTTCGGCAGCGGGCTGGGTGGCCTGCGGTGCGGTGGCCTGCGTCGGGGCAGCTTGGCGAGCAGTGGGCGCTTCGGTCGTCGCAGGGACTTCCGGGGTGCGCTCGGCACGATCGTCGGCCTCGGTCGGCTTCGGCTCGGCCTTGTAGACGAGCTTGCCATCGACCTTGATCCAACTGATGAACAGCAGGCGGGCCTTGAAGCTCACCCCCTGCTCGCCGGCACGCTTGCCCTTGGAGTAGGTGAAGGTATCGGCCCACAGGTCGCCGAGGCGAAAGCCGATCATCACCTTCTTCTCGCCCTCAACAGCCTCGATGCAACGGCGCACCAGGTGCTGCGCTTCGGAACCCGAGACGCGCGTGTCGAAGCGGACATAGGACACGTCGTCGCTGGAACCGTTGAGCGCCGCGATGTCGCAGGCCAGGAAGGCGTCGCCTTTCTTGGGCTTCACTTCGCGGATGCGGTTGAGATACCCGAGGCCCGTGATGTGCAGGTCGAAGTAGGACTTGTCGGTGGAAGTGGTCATGGTGAATCTCCTGAGAAAAGAAGCGGAGACACACCCGACCCAGGCGGGGAAGGTGTGGAACCCCCGCGTGGGTTGAAGGAACAGCTTGGTGGCATCACCATCGGTCGGGACCGATGGACGTTCGCGCAAGGATGCCGGTGCGAACTGGTCGATCAACGCGGTCGAGAACCGCGCCGTAGCCTTGAGGATCGTGGCTACCTGGGCATGCTGCTGACGGGTGTCAGCGGAACATGGGCTAAGCGTGGCGCCGGCATGGCGCGGGCGCGAGCGGCAATGGGCATCGGCGCCTTCCCGCATTGGCTGGGGATCTGTTGTGCTTGCGGTCCTGCAGGCAGTTCCGGTTCTCCCACCGCCGCTTCGGCAGCGCGCGGCCACCACGATTCGCCAAATGAAAGAGCCCCGCGAACGGGGCTCAGGAAGGGTCATTTATCGAACACGGGCAGTCCGTCGAGCACCGGCGCATCGGCGTCGAAGACCAGCATGCGCACGTCGGCAAGCGCCGCCAGGCGCAGCACCTCGACCAGGCAATCGGGCATGCCTTTGCGGCGGTGTTCCCGATCCAGCCGCTTCGCGGTCGTGCCTTCGACCATTCGCAGGTTGGCATCCGTCCAGGGCGTGGCGATCAGCTTCACGCCGATTGCCTGGCTGTACGGAATGCGAAAGGCGATGAACAGGAACGTCGTCGGCGTGGCGATGTCCGCCAGCTCAGCGAGGAAGTGCCAGGCCGCTCCGGTGATGTGGCCGCTGCTGATCTCCCAGCACCGGCTGTAGTGCCCGGTGTAGAAGCGCAGGCGTCGAACCACTTCGCGCGCCGCCTCGTCCGAATAGGTGTCGGCCACATGCAGCGGCTTGCCGTCTTCTTCGGCCATGACGGCGTAGACCACGGTGCGAGCGATGCCGTGGCTCTGGCATTGCGCCTCCAGATCCGGCGGCACGTCCTGGCCCTCGGTCACGACGGCGAAGTCGTCGCAGAAGATGCATGGATAGCGCACGACCTGGCTGTCCGGCAAATGCGACTGCGAGGCGTGCAGCGGCAGGTAGGTCAGTGGGCAGTCGTCGTCATAAGAGATGGCGAGCAGCCGCTCGACCGACAGGCCGTCATAGCCACGGACGAAAGGATTGTTAGAATAGGACATGGGATTTCTCCGGCAGAGGATGGCCGAGGCAATCCCCTGCCGGGGATTGAACCCCAGCGAGTGGATGAAATGGGAGCCAGGCGGCTGGCGCCCAGGAAGGACGGGTCTGAAAGAAAACGAGGGACATGGCGCCTTGCAGCGCGCACGTCCCTCACGGGGTGGAGAAGCAATTCGGTGGCAGGCCGGGGTCGGCTCACCAGCCGTTGTAGTTCAGTGTCAGGTCCGCGATAACTCGGCGCCGCTCCAGATCGAGGCCGCCGAGGTCGGACAGGCCCTCGAAGCCGCAACGCTTGAGCATCGCGCCTCCCTCGCGGGAGTTGTAGAAGCTCACCATGGCGGACAAGAACATCCGCTGGCCGCTGCTCAGCACGCCGAGGGCATCGTTGAGCAGCAGCAGGTTGGGCCGCAGATCCCACTTGGACTTGGCACGCTGCAAGCCTTCGCGGGTGCCGTCGCCGAACCACTCGGCACCGGCGATCTCCGCACCGCGCTTCCAGGCCTCGAAGAAGGCTTGGGGCGCGCGGCTGAAATGCGCGTCTTCACGCGCGAGCTGGTCGTACAGCTCCTGACGCAATGGCAGGTTCATGAGGAAGCTCCTGGGGGAGGGGAAATCAGGGGTGGCTGCGCTGCGTCCAGGCGTCGGTGGCCAGGGCGCGTTGCGCGGCGTCGGGGCTCGGGAAATACTCGACGGACTCCCGGGACACCGGGCCTTCGTCGTCGTGCGTGCCGATGTAGTGGCCGGCCGCACTGCGCAGGACTTGCAGCGGCAGACGCTTGCCTGTGTAGGCGAGCGCCAGCGCACCGCTGCGCACCGATGCCGCGGAAGGTGCGGCGGAAGGTTCAGACATGACGTGCTCCTTGAAGAATCGAGGAGCGCGCATCCCCAAGGGATCGGCTTCCCCTCGGGTGGTTGAGAAAATGCACCGTCGCCGAAAACGACGAGCGTCCGCGGTGATCGGTGCGAGGCGGACGGGTCCGGTCAGCGCGGCGAGCCGCGTTGCAGCCTTGAAGACCGAAGCTGCCAGGGCATGGTGCTGACGACCGTCAGCAGCGCATGGCACGAGGATGGACGCGCGGCATGGCGCCGTCGCCGGAGAAATGGAAACGCCTGCCGTCCGCTTTGGAGACGGGTACGACCAAGGCGCCGATGACCCGAAGGCCATCGGCGGAAGAGGAAGAAGACCACCTGTGGGCTGTTGCAGGCCAGGCCGTCGTCAAAGCCATTCGCTGCGTCAGCATTCGCACCCGGCCCGTTTCGTGGCTGGGGCCGGAAACCTCTGGCACACATCCGCGCACAAAGGGAGCCCGTTGTTCCGCCGGCGGGCACCGGCACCGAATACCGTTGACCGGAGCGGTCTCCTGACGGCTCGCGCCGCGACCAGGCACAGGCAAGTCGTCAGGAGACCGCTCGCGATCGACGCAAGTACATCGACCATGGCGGGTGCATGGGCGCGACCCGCGGAGCAAAGACCTTCCGTCCCGCTACCCGGCATCGGCCGGACGGGACGTGCGCACCGTCGCAGAAGGGAATGCGCGCTGGGGTGTGTCCCGCAGGCGCGGGACGTTTGCCTCGCCGGCAGTGAAGCGGCCGGCGCGGCAGAGGGAATCGCGGACGTCAGGGCGCCTTGGCGGTGGACCGCTTGCGCGGCGCACCGCGCTTGCCCGGCGAGGACTCGACCGGCTGCGTGCCCTTGCAATCCGGGTAGCGACTGCACGACCAGAACGCACCGCTCTTGCCGCTGCGCTGGCGCATCGGTGCGCCGCACTGCGGGCAGGCCGGCGACGGCGGCAGCTTCATGGCGAGCGTCGCGCCGCGGTACTGCTGCACGAGCTGGGTCACCCAGGCGGATTGCTTCTCGATGAACGTGTCCAGCGTCAGCGTGCCGGCCTCGATCATGTCGAGCGCCTGCTCCCAGACCGCCGTCGTGCCAGGATCGGCAATGGCCGGCGGCACGGTGTCGATCAGCGTGAAGGCGGCATCCGAGGCACGGATGGCGCGGCCCTTCTTGACCAGGTAGCCGCGGGCCAGCAGCCCGCCGATGACGTTGGCGCGCGTGGCCTCGGTGCCGATGCCCGTCGTGTCCTTCAGCTTCTGCTTCAGGCGCGGGTCGGTGACCAGCTTGGCGACGCCCTTCATCGCGGCGATCAGCTCGCCCTGCGTGTAGGGCTTGGGCGGCAGCGTCTTCAACGCCTTCAGATCAACCTTGCCAACCTGGCAGGCCAGGCCCTCGCGCAGCGCGGGCAAAACCTGACTGCGCTGCGGTTCGCTGTCCGCGTCCTCGGCCTTCGGCTCGGCCAGCACCTGGCGCCAGCCCGCGACGACGACCTGCTTGCCGACGGCTTGGAGCTGCTCCCCGCCGCAGGGGAGTTGCGCCACCGTGCGGTCGAACTCGTGGTGCGGCAGGAACTGCGCCAGGTAGTGCGCGCGGATCAGTCGATAGACGGCCAGCTCCTTCGCGTTCATCGCGGAGAGCTTGGCCGGCTCCAGTGTGGGGATGATCCCATGGTGGGCAGTGACCTTGCCGTCGTTCCAGGCGCGCGAGCGCTGCGTGCGGTCCAGGCGCTCCATCAGCGGGCGCAGGCTGGGATCGGTGGCGAGCACGGCATCGAGCACGGCCGGTACCTCGGGCAGCATGCTCTCCGGCAGGTAGCCTGAATCGGAGCGCGGATAGGTCGTGGCCTTGTGGGTCTCGTACAGCGCCTGGGCAATGTCCGGCGTCTCCTGCACGTCCAGCCCCAACTGGCGCGAGCACACCTCCTGCAAGGTGCCCAGGTCGAACAATAGCGGCGGACCTTCGCGCACCCGCTCGGTCTCGACCGACGCCACCTGCGCCGTGCCCGCCGCGCGCATGCGCTCGGCGGCCTGCTGCGCCACCGGCTGCTGCAGGCAGCGGCCGGCGTCGTCGGTGCAACCCTGCGGCGGTAGCCACTGAGCAACGAAGGATTGCCCGCCCGCCGACGGCACGGCTTCCACGGCCCAATACGGCACGGAGACGAAGCGCGCGATCTCGCGGTCGCGCTCGACCACCAGGCGCAGCGTCGGCGTCTGCACGCGCCCGACCGACAGCACACCGTCGTAGCCGGCCTGCCGGCCGAGCACGGTGAACAGGCGGCTCAGGTTCATGCCGATCAACCAGTCGGCGCGGCTGCGGGCCAAGGCCGAGTAGTACAGCGGCAGTGTCTCGGCCGAGGGCTTCAACGCGCCCAGCGCCTTGCGAATGCTCGCGTCGTTGAGCGCAGACAGCCACAGCCGCTGTATCGGTCCACGGTAGCCGCACAGCTCGACGATCTCGCGCGCAATCATCTCGCCTTCGCGGTCGGCGTCGGTGGCGATCACCAGCTCGGTCGCCTTGGCGAGAAGCTGCTGTACGGTCTTGAACTGCGCAGCGGTCTTGGGCTTGACCTCAACTCGCCAGCGGGCGGGAAGGATAGGAAGCTGGTCGATAGACCAGCGCTTGTACTGCTCGCCGTAGGCTTCAGGCGGCGCAGCTTCGATCAGGTGTCCGATGCACCAGGTCACGACTGTGCCGGAGCCGCTGTAGCAGCCGTTGCCACGCTGGCCGGCGCCCAGCACGCGGGCGATGTCCTTGCCCTGGGACGGCTTCTCGCACAGATAGACGCGCATGAAGCCTCCTTGGGAATGTGCGGTTCATCGAATGGCCCCAGCTTGGCGGGGCAGGAAGATGACCGCAGCAAGGAAGCCGAATGGCGCAGCTCCCGCTTTGTCGTCGGCTGGCGGAGCGGAAGGCTCGTTTCGGGGGGGCGACTGGAACTCGGTAGACGACCTTGGCGCTATCCCCTGGGGATAGCTCGCTGGTGCATGGAGGGCGTCTGAGGGGTGCTACAGCCGCCCCCTGCGGGAATCAGGCCTTGGCCTCGGATTCCAGCGTCCTCGCGCTGAGGGTCACGGCCTGGATGCGGTACGGCAGGATGCCGACGCGCCGTGCTTCGATCTTGAAGGTCGTGCGCTCGTTGTCATCGGCGTCTTCCCACTCGTCCTTGACCGTCCGACCATCGACCAGCACGCGCATGCCCTTCTGGTACAGCATCTTCCAGTGGCCGGCCTCGCGGTGCCACAGTTCGACCGGCGCCCAGAAGCCGCCGCGGTCCTCAAAGCCGTCCTTGGTCGGAACAGGGTTGTCGAAGTAAACGTTCAGGCGCAGCAACCGGCGCGGCTCGTCGTTGCCGTTCGGAAACTCGCGATAGTCCGGCGCAGACCCGATGTTGCCCTCGCCGACGAAGTGCGTGCTCATGGTGACTCCTTGGTGGTGGGTGAAGTAGTGGTGGACGCGGCATGCCCGTGGACGCGCCGCAGATAGACCGCCTCGGCCTGGGCCATCTTGCTGGCGCAGTCCAGGGCTTGCCGGGCAAGCGTGTGGGTGAGGCTGATCTGCATGTTCAGAACGATGCGCTGCAGCTCGATCGCGTACAGGTCGTCGATCAGCGAGGCCGGTGTCGTCGGGCACGCGAGCAGCGATTCCCACAGCGCCACGCCCATGCTGGAGCGGTCGAGGTTGCGCCAGCGCAGGAAGGTTGTCCCTGCGCCAGTGGCCTGCTGGGCCAGTTGCACATCCAGCCGGCTGAACGGGAACGCCCGCGCCTCCGGCAACACGCGCTGCTGCGCCAGTGCCATCACGTCGTCGCGCAGCGAGAGACATTGGCTGGCCCAGGTCTCCAGACTCCCCTTACCTTTAAAAGGCTTCAAAAGGCCTTTTAGGTAGGCTGCGTGTTCCAGCCGCTGGAAGTCCGCCTGTTCCAACGATGTGAAGCGTGCCGAGGGCGTCGGTGTCGTCATGCCGAAGCGTCCTCGCCGGGGGCACCATCGGCTGCGCCATCCTTCTGTGCCGCGTCGGCGTCGGCGTCGGCGGCGTCAGCGGCCTGCGTGGCGGCGCGGTTGGACCGCCGCGCGATCGGTGGCGCAAAAGGCGAGCGCCTCACGCCTTCCAGCACGTCCAGCGGCAGCTCGCCGAACTTCTCCAGCGCCGCCCGCGCCACCGCGTTCTTGGATGCGAAATCGTCGCGCGTCGCGCCGGAGTAGCGGTACTGATGTGCCAGCGAGAACAGACTGCGCAAGCTGTGCGCACCCTCGTCGAGCCAGCGCTCCAGCGTGCTGCGGTCGATCAGCGCCGTGTGGTGAGCCAGGATCAGCCGTCGAGCCAGATCGTCGTAGTCGGCCAGCAGGTACACCCCCATGAACCCGAGCTGGGCGTTCACGAACAGCGGCAGCTTGACCGGCTGCACGTTCATGTTCTCGCCAAGCGACAGCGCCGCGGGCACGTCCGCCAGGGCCTGGTCCACCTGCTCGCGCAGCCCCTTCAACGCGGCTTTCGTCTGCTCCAGCTTGTCCTCGATGCGAAGCATCCACCAGTCCGAATAGGGATCGTCCTGCTCGGAGCCGCGCTTCATCTTGTTCATCACGCTGATGTAGGCGTTTAAACCGATGATGCCGGGGCGTTTTCCGGCCGGCGCGCGGCCGTGCCAGATGCGGGAAGCGTGGTGGGTGTGCAGCGTCAGCGACATCGTGCTGCGCAGCGATCCGAGATTGAGTTGCAGCGGTTCAGAGCGTTCGGTGGCCATGGGTGACGACTCGCGGTAAGGGAACGAGCCGCCAGCATCCGCATCGCCCGGAAGGCCGTCAGTCAACAAACCGAATCCGCCATGCGCCCGGTTTGCGCATCCGGGAAGGCTGTCTGTGCCGGCTATCCCCAGGGGATAGCTCTCGCGACGACCAAACGCGCGTCTCGACACGGTGATGGACAGGGAAGGCTGCGTGTGCCGGCTATCCCCTGGGGATAGCTCGATCAGGGCCGCCGCAGGCTCGACCGAATCCGGTCCAGGTAGGCGCGTGCCACCGCGGGGTCGGCAGGCCGCGATTCCGCTGGCGCTGGCGCAGGTGCCGGAGGTGGCGGCGGTGTCGCGGCTAGCGCCGCGCCGTTCTCGCCAGCCCAGGCCTTGAACTCGCCGCGGATCGCCTTCTGGATGATGCCGAACAGGTAGCCGGCCGGGTTGCGCACCGTGCTGTTGCGGCAGCGCGCGGCCCATTCGTCCAGCACCGCCTGCCGCTGCGATTCGTCCACCTGCTGCAAGGCGACCAAGGCACCGTTGCGCTGCTCGTCCTTCAAGCCGAGGAAGCGCTGCGGCAGGCGCAAGCTGCCTTCCAGCGCTCGTGCGCGCGGTACTGTACGTACTTCACTATGACTTTGAATACGTACTGTACGGTCCTCCTTCGGATTCCGAAGAGAGCCGTCCGGCGCGGGTTTCGACCCTGCTTCGGATTCCGAAGACGGCGCATCGGCATTCCGAAGAAGGGCCTGCGAGCTTTCTTCGGATTCGTGGTCCACAGCCTCTTGTGGATAACTCTCCGTCGCCATGCGCTGCGCCAGCACCTGCAAGCGCGTCGGCAGCGTGCGGCCGCTGAGCATCGGGTCTTCGGCGATTTCCTTTAACGTCTGCACGCCCACGATCTGCACCGCCTTGGCCGCGTGCGTGAGGGCCTGGCTGACGAGGCCGAGGTAGTCGGGGTCAAGCTGCATCGCTTCAAAAGGCGTGAGCGGTTCGTCGTGCAGCACGTACAGGTTGCCGAGGATGCGGCCGGTCTTCGGATCGCGGCGCCGCCGCACCAGCGACAGCCAGCGCGTCAAGCGCAGCAGCGTCAGCGCCCGCGCCACGGTCTCGTGAGAGGCCTGCGCCGCGCAGGGCATCGAGGCCAGGTAGGGCCGGAGCTGATCGTAGGTCGGGAACGCCGTCACGCCGTCGTCGTTGAGCTGCAGGCGGAACACCTGCCAGGCGTTGCGCTCCAACGGCGTCAAGCGCCGGTCCAAGAACAGCCGGCGCGGCACGCTCTCGTGCCGGTTGCCGCTGTAGAGGAAGGCATCGGCCTGTGTCACGGCGCCCTTGGCCGGTGCCGCGTCATGACCGGGGGCAAGTTTCTGGAGCGCATCGTCGAACAGTGCCGACAGCGCCACCGGACCCTCGCGCCGTGGTGCGCCGCCCGTCGCCATGGCCTTACACCAGCCCCTGGTCGATCCAGTTCCGTATCGCCGCCCAGATGACCGACATGGGCAGGTTCATGGTCTCGGCCAGGTCCATGCTCAGCGTGAGCATCGCCACGTCGTCGTTCAACGCGATGCCGCGTTGCGCGACGGCGGCCTTCCAGTGCTCCCACAAGGCCACGTCTTGCGCCTCGTCCAGCACCGGGTGCCGGCCCTTGCGTTTGGGCAGGCCGAGGATGTCCCGGCGCAGCGCCACCTCCTGATGCGTCAAGCCGAAGAACTTGCTGACCATCTCCGTGCTCGCGCCCAGCCGCAGCATGCGGTCCACCGTGGCGATCTCCTGCTCGACGTCGTGCACCTGGCTCAGCAGCCGCTTGAGCACTTCGCGGTTGACCGACACCGAACACCACGACACCGTGGCATTGACCAGCACGGACACCAAAGCCGGATGCTTCAGCGCATCGAGTTCTTCCTGGCCGAAGCCCATGGCCTTGCAACGTCGCAACTGCCCGTTACGCAGGTCGTGCAGCGCCTGCGCGATCACGGCCTGGTTGAGCGGGTGCGGTGCCGACATGGTGCGCGTCCCCGCTCAGGCGCCGTTGTCCGCGGCGCCGGCCGGCGCATCGGTTTCCAGATCCACCAGCCGGCGCGCGAGGCGCAGCAGCCGGAACAGTTTGACCAGCCCCGCATCGCTCAGGCGCGCAGATTCGCCGCCGTGGCCGTGCAGCAGTGGCCCCAGGTCGTCGGCCAGCCGCGCACGGTCCAGCCCGGTGGCGGGCAGGGATGCAGCGCTCAGCGCATGCAACAGGTTCAACACTGCACGCGCGAACGCCGGCAGGCTGCGCCCCTCGCTGGACACCACGCAGACGAAGCCGATGCCGTTGTCACGCGGTTCGACGTGATCGGAAATCTTCGCCTCGTCGGCGATCTCGCGTGCGAACTGCGCGATGTGCCCGCGCAGCGGATCTGGCGCATCCAGGCCGGGTTCGATGTACCAGACATCCGAAATCGGATACAGCCCGCCCGCCTGAACCGGAATGGCTTGCAACACGTTGGCCGCGAAGTCGGGCAGCTTGTCGCCCATCTGATCGGCGACCATGCGCTGGATGGATTGCAGCCGGTCGGTCGTCGGCGCGGGTGACACGATGTGCGCCTGCAGGCGCTCGTCATCGCGCTCCTCGCGCGGCGCGGTGGCCGCTTCGGGCTGAAGTGGCGACGTGGCCGGCGCGGATGCACCGCCGGCCGAAGGCGCAAGGGCAGGTGGAGGTGCGGTCGGCCTCGATGAGGCAGGCACGACGGGCGGCGCCGGCATGGCCGGCGCGGGCGGGCTCATTGGCGTCGGCTCGCTGGTCAATGCCCGCTGCCGGCTTTCACTGTCGTCGATCTCCAGCGCCAGCGTGTCGTAGTCCGCGCTCAGCAACTCGGCCATCTGGCCCACCAGCTCGTCCTGCACGCGCTGCGGCGAGAAGCCGTCCGGCTGCGCGTCGAACTGCGAGAGCACGTCCTGGAACAGCGACGCGAAGTCCACCGACACGTCGCACGACAAGGCCCGCCGCTCCCAGGTGCGCTCGCAAGCCTTGCGCAGCACCGCCAGCCGCTCCACCTGGTGCCGGCCCAAGCCGCCGTACAGCAGCGTGGGAATCGCCGGCAGCAGATAGCGCACGGCATCGCCCATGCGGCTGATGTGAGATTGCGGCACCGGAAAGCCATCGGCCGACAGCCGCCGTGCCAGCTCCGACTGCGAGAGGGCCTGTCCCGTCTCCTGCTCGTAGAACTCGCGCGCCTTCTCGACGCCCAGGGCGCGCTCGATGAAGGTCAGGCCGCCGCGCAGTTCGTTCTCGGCCAGGTGGCCGGTCAACAGGACCAGCTCGCCGCGCTCGGGCCACGGCCGGAACTGGCAGGCAATGCGGAAGAAGCGTTCGTCCTTCGTTTCGGCCCACAGCTCGCGCAGGATCGCCAGCCGCGTGTTGCCGCCGTTGCGGATGATGTAGTGCGGTTCGCCCGGCCGGCGCGTGATCGCGGGCGGCGCATCCAGCCCGCGCTCGCGGATGGAGGCCTTGATGTCCTCGTAGGCTGGATTGCGCGTCACGCGCGGGTCGTGGTCGTAGGGGCGCAGTTGATCCAGCGTGACGACCATCGGCGTGTCGGCAATAGGATCGGTCAGCGCGGCAGCCGTTGGCCCGCTGCGCTCGAAGCCCGAGGCCATCAGCTTGGCGGCCATGTCCTGCGGCGTCAGCTCAGCCATGGCCGTTCTCCGGTGTCGGGACGGCCGCGGCCAGTGCTTCCCGTGCGGCGCGGCGAAGCTGCGCGCGGGCATTGAGCCCGGCGCGGTGGTCGCTGGCCGTGGAGCTGGTGTAGATCGCGGCGCAGCCCGGCTTGGTGAACTTGAGGTGGCCGCCGGGCATGCGCTTGACGTGCCAACCTTCACCCAGCGCAAACTCGATGAGCGCACGCAGCCGCTTGTGCCCGCGCGCCAGTTCATGGGCGCTCGCCATGGCTTGCGCTCCCTGCTGTGGCTTGCGCATCGGGCCGCCCGGTCACGACCGCGAAGCGCTCCCGCCATTGTGGGAACAGCTCGCTGGCCAGCGCGCGCATGGTCTGCAACGCGGTCGGCGCGACGCGGCCCGCCGGCTGGCGGAACTCCACGCGATGCACCGGCAAGCCTCTCGTCGCGGCGCGCGGATAGGCCTCGATCGCCGGCACGTCGGTATCGAGCACGCGCACGCCGGCATGGTCCTGGAACACCTGCCGCAATGCCTGCTGGATCAGCCGCGCATTCGACGACACCGGATGCACGCGATTGATGAGCAGGTGCAGCGGCGGCGGCTCGATGCCGAGATGGCGGTACGGCGCGATGTCCTCGATCAACTGCAAGCTGCCGCGCCGCAGCTCGCGGGCGGCGAGGATCTCCGGCGTCACCGGCGACAGCGCCAGGTCGGACGCCAGCACCGCCATCTCCAGCAGCACCGAGCGCGCGCCCTGCGTGTCGATCAGTACCAGGTCGTACAGCGGTGCCAGCGTCGGCAGCAGGTGGCGCAGCCGCAGTCGGCCGTCCGGCGCGTGCAGCAGCAGCGTGTTCAGCTCGCCGCGGTCGTCGTTCGACACCACCAGGTCCAGGCCGGCGACGGCGGTGCGCGACACCAGTTGCTCGATGCGCCGCTCGTTGAACGCCAGCATCTCGTAAACGCCGGCCGGCGCACGCAGTTCCAGCGTGAAGTAGCTCGACAGCGTGGGCTGCACGTCCAGATCCAGCAGCAGCACGCGCAGCCCGGCGTCGGCCGCAAAGCCGCCCAGGTTGGCTGCGGTCGTGGTCTTGCCCACGCCGCCCTTGGTTGAAATGATGCTGACCACCTGCATTGCGCTCTCCTCGTTGAATGGCATGGACGAGAAGAGGCTCAGGCGCGCTCTTTGAGGCGATCAGCGATCCACTGTTCGACTTCCACCGAATCCCAGCCTACAGCGCGCACGCCCAGGCGCAGCGCCTTCGGAAACTTGCCTTCCTTCATCAGGCTGTAGATGTGGGCTCGCTTGAAGCCGGTCTTTGCCTCGACTTCGGCGCGGCGCAGGATGCGATGCTCGGTCGGTGCCGCCGTTGCGGTGATCTGCGAAGACATGAGAAACACTCCTTGACGCTCACTGGCGCTGTTCGGAAAGTGCCTCACATTCAATAGATCGCTGCGGCCCAATGCACTGCAATTGCAGGCGGTGCAACTGCAATTGCAGAAAGACGGTGCGCGCTGTCAGCGCGATGTCTCCAGGTGCCGCCGGGCCTGCGCGAGCTTGCTCCACAGCGTCCGCTCGCTCAGGCCCGGCCGTCCCTCATGGTGCGCGAGCAGTGCACTGACCACCGCATCCATGCTGCGGAACGACGAGTAGGCCGTGCCCGAGGGCGACTTGCCCAGCAGCAGCGTGAGCAGCCCGCCGATGATGTTTAGGTAAGTCGATTCGCTGCGCAGGCCGGGCTCGCGTGCGCCATCGCCTTCGGCGATGCGGGCCGCGTGATCCTTCGCCAGCGCCTCATGCGCGGCGCGTAGATTCTCGTGCGCGTCGCGCAGCTCGGCCAGCTCCAACTTCGCCGCCTCGCGTTCGGCCAGCAGCACGCTGAGCGCCCGCAGACTGATCGCCGGATGCAAGGCGCGCTCGATCTCGTCGAAGAGGAACGACGGCTTCTCACCAGGGTAGTAGCGCGCCATCCAGGATTTCAGATCGACGTGGCGGATCGTGAGCGCAGGATCGTCCAGTTCCACAGGCGCGCTCTCGCGCACGATGCCGGCCTTGCCGCAGGCCAACTCGCCGTGCGCAACGCCATCGAAGATGCGATCGATGTAGAGACGCAGCAGCGGCCATCGTGGAAAGTCGTCCGGCTCGGGCAGAGGGCGCTCGCCCACTATCTCCAGAATGCGCTGCTCAAAACGCAACAGGCCCGCCCAGCGAATCGCCGCTTCAATCGGGCGGTAATACGTCCTTATGCCAGAGGCAAGGCTGCTCGATTTCTGCATATCGCGCGCTTCCCATCGTCGGATCGAACTCTGGCAAGCGCACGCGGCCTAAATGACTCGCTTGGGCGCGGCAATTGCCCGTGAAACCGGATGAAGCGCGGAACCGGCTGGCATCGTGGAGGAACGGCGTTGCATCGGCGCTGGTCGCCGGCCCCCTGGAAAATTACATCTTGCTACGCTTGAAATTCTTCCACCATAATGCGCACGCATCGCATTGAAGCCTTAACGGCAGCTTTGTGGTCGCGCAACCATGCAGAAGGCAAGTGTTGCCGCGCTTAACCCGAAACCATGGGCAAAGTCTTCGCAGGAATTCCAGCGGGGTAAAGCGCCAATGCGTCAGATCGATGAGCCGGTTTGCATCCAGCCAAAGCTCATGCGTTCCGCGTCAGTGTAGTGACCGCTTCGGCAAGCCGTCGTATGACGGTGCGCTGTGCAGATCGGCAAAGCAATCGCCCCTTCCAGAACGGAAGTTCGCACAGCTCGCCAGCGATGCAAATCAGGTCAGTCGCAAGACCAAAATGGAATCGCGCGATCCAAGAATCTGTTGCGCATGCACACCAAGGGAGCGGCATCAGAGCCTGGCAACTTGGCTACCAATGCGCTCGGCACGATCGATGAACTTCCGCAGCGGTTCCGTCACGTCGCCCGCGGCCCACAGCAGATAGGTGATCAGCGCTGCACTTGGATCGGCCAAGGGGCGTGCGACGACATCGGCGTGTTGATGTACCGCCAGATGCGCGGCACTTGTGAAGCCCACTCCATATCCCGCTGCCACCAGCGTCAGCATCAGGCCGTGGCTCGCGACGTATTCCGCCACTTTGGGTTCCGCACTGATGGAGTGGAACAACCGTTCACGCTCCCGGTGGCAACCTGGGCATACCTGTCGGTCGCACAGCACCAGTGAATAATCCAACACTTCATGCAGCGGCACTTGCTTGAAGGCCAGCAATGGATGCCGCGCGGGCAGTGCTACGACGAAAGGGTCTTTCCACACCGGCTTTGCAACGATCCCCGCGTCCACTTCGTCGATCGTTGCAAAGCCGGCGTCGAGCAAGCCCGCGTTCAGTCCATGCAGCAGTTGAGCCGGCGAAACCTCGGATAATTGGATATTCACCAGGGGAGTTTCCTGCCTGCACAGTGCAAGCAACGCCGACAGCCGAAACCGTCCGATGTCACCTGCCAGCGCAATACGTAGCGTGTCTCGATACCGCCCAGCCGCAGTGCGCGCTCTGGCTTCGGCCTGCTTGACCGCCAACATGATGCAGCGGGCGTCCTGTAGGAAAATCTGTCCGACCGGGGTCAGACTGACACCGCGCGGCGTGCGCAGGAGCAGCACCGCCCCCAAATCCGCCTCCAGCTTGCGGATCGTGCGGGATAAGGGCGACTGTTCGATGTGCAGGCGCTTGGCGGCTTGGCCGAAGTGCAATTCCTCGGCCACCGCGATGAAGGCCCGTATATGACGCAGGTTCACGCTTTCGCGTGGGGATGAGCCGAAGACGACCGGAGGATGCTGACCCAGATTGCGTGAACTGCGCAATCATCCGACCTCCCTCTCACCTCAGCCGCTTCATCAAGCCTGAATCGTGGATCGGACTGATCCAGCATGAAACCGTTGCTCATGCACCGGGGATGCGCACGCGCAGCAGTTTGACGGAATTCAGGAACACCATGACGTCCGGTCCGAGATGGATGAACGCCGCCTGGATCGGACCGATCCAGCCCATGAGCGCAGCGGTGATCCCGAGCACGTGAACGACGCCCACGCCCACCCACAGATTCTCCTGAATGGTCCGATAGCTACGCCGGGCAATGTTGCGCGCGGCCACGATCTTGTTCAGGTCGTCGGTCATCAATGCGATGTCGGCCGCCTCCAGGGCCGCCTGGGTTCCGCCCCCGCCCATGGCAATGCCGACCTCCGCACGCGCCAGCGCCGGTGCATCATTGACCCCATCGCCGATCATGGCTACTTTCAGGCCCGTGGCCTGCAATTGCGAGATGGCGGCCACCTTGTCCTGCGGCATCAAGTCCGCCTTGACGTCATCGACCCCAAGTTCGGAAGCGATCGCCTGGGCGGTGGCGGCGTTGTCGCCGGTGAGCATGACGATCCGCTTGACACCGCTCGCGCGCAAGGCGGTGATGGCCTCACGCGCACCCGGCCGCAACGTGTCGGCGATGAAAATGACGCCAACGAACCGGCCGTCCACCGCAACGTGCACCGGTGTGCTTCCTGCATCTTCAACGCCCCGCTCCAGCGCGACCCCCTCCTCTCGCAGCAGGGCGGGGTTGCCGACGAGCACTGCCTTGCCCTCCACATTGGCCTTCACACCACGTGCCTGGACTTGCTCGAAATCTTCCGGCTCGGGCACTGCGATGTCACGGGCGGCTGCGTCATCGACCACGGCTTTGGCCAGCGGATGAGCCGAACGGCGGTCCGCCGCTGCCGCCAATCGCAGTAGGTCTCTCTCCGAAAGGTTCGGATCCAGCACCTGAACGTGCACGACCTTCGGCTTGTTTACAGTCAGCGTGCCGGTCTTGTCGAAGACCATTGCATCGGCCTTGGCCAGAAGCTCGAGATAAAGCCCGCCCTTGATCAGGATGCCTGTGCGCGCCGCCCGCGCGATCGCTGCAATCATTACCAGTGGCGTGGCCAGGCCCAGTTCGGCGGGCGAGGTGAAGATCAGCAGCGTGACGATCTTGGATACGTCGCGCGTGACCAGGAAGACGCCTACAAGGAAGACCAGGACGACCGGAATGAGCCAGCCGGCCACCCGATCGGCGAGCTTTTGCACCGGAGCGCGTTCCGATTCCGCGTCCTCGACCAGCGCAATGATCCTCGAAAAGATGGTGTCGCCACCGACTTTGTCCGTTCGCACATCGATCGCGCCCGACTCCACGATCGTGCCGGCAAAGACTTGCGAGCCCTCGTTCTTGTCCTGCGAAATGCTCTCGCCCGTGATGGGTGCTTGGTTCACCGCGGCCGTGCCGCCGATCACCACGCCGTCCACCGGGATCTTCTCGCCCGTGCGAACGAGAACGACTTGTCCCGGCATTACCTGGGCGATAGGCATCTTTCGCTCGCCACGCGCGTCGCGTACTAGCGCGAACTGAGGAACCGAGCCGATCAGCGACTTGATCGAGGCGCGGGCGCGGTCGGTGTTGAGTTCAGCGATGAATTCGGCGATGAGGATGATGACCATGAGAACCGCGCCGGCGATGGTCTCGCCCCCAAAAACCGCCACGAGGGTTGCAATCGTGACGAAAATCTCGGTGCCGATCTTGCGCTTGGTGAACAAGTCGGTCAGGCCCGTCTTCACCAGGGGATACAGGCCGATGGCGACCGCTGCCCAGAGGACTTGGATCGGCACGAGCTGCTGCCAGTAAAGGAATGCGACGGCGCCGGTCAGCACGATGCGACCGACTTCGACCCATCGCTCGCGGCCCATCAGGTCCAGGATGCCAGGTTTCTGCGGCACAGTGGCCCCTTCCTCGATCGCTGGAGATGTCTTTGTCATCATCTACTCATTTCGTTTTGATGTTTGGTTCTGGGAGCCGCACCAAGAGCCTTCCGCACACTTAGGCGCATGCGCGGTCGAGGTAGGCCAATTCAGCACGAAACGATCATGGTCAAGGTCGGACACGTCCAACTTCGAAGACCACCGGAACTCCGCCGATCGATGGCACCTTCTTTTCGAGAATGGTCAGATCACGCTCGCGTCGATCTTCAACGGTGATCTTCTGCGTCTTCCGCTCACTCAGATGCAGATTGAGTTGGCCGATGTAGGTCACCTGTCCGGGCTTGACCACAAACTGGTAGCTGAAGGGACGCTGTGGGGCGTATTCAGTGCCACCACTCTGGCCGGCTGGGGTCTTGAGTGCCCACGCATAGAACTCATAAGCACCAGCCGGTAAGCGCAGCGACATCACGCGCCCGGCCGTTGCACCCTCCCGAAGATCGAGTGGTTCGATCGAATTCGCACCCTTGACGACGATCCTGCGGTTGCCATCGGTGCGTGCGGGCAGTCTTGACACACCGCGCGCGAGCTGCCTTGGCGATTCGAAGTACGGACGAGAAATCACCGCTTCGTCGTCTTTCGAGGTCAACATGCGGAGTCGATACTCGAAATTGAAGACCCCCTCCAGGGGCTGCCCCGAAAAAGTCAGCGACATGATTGCGATCCCTTCTGGCTGCTTCGGGTCCAAGACGTAGTCGGTGGGAGGATCGGCTGTGGCTGCGCAGCCGATCAGGCCCAACGCAACTACCATCGAGAGCAACATACGCTTCATGGTCGTTCCTTTGGCTCATCGTTGAACTGGCGATTCCAAATCGCTCATCCTTCAAGCATCAAGTGGTTTGAGCACCAGCACGACGCTCATGTTGTCGAGCGCCGGGCTGGCGAACCTGGTCAAGAGAGACAAAGCAAGTGGTGCAGCGATACGGCCTCACTCATCGGCTAACCCCCATATCAGATGAGCATCGACCAGCAGCCGATTTCTCGCCTTCAACGCTTCCACACGAGCCGAAAGTGATGCGCTGGCTGCGGCAACGGACTGCCGACGCAGTAGCAGCAGTGATTGCAGATCCCCCTCGCCAAGGCTGTAACCCCGCTGACCGAGCCTGGCGTTCTCTTTGGCTATTTGCGTGGACTGTTCGGCCAATCGCCATCGTCCCGGTGCGGCGCGGGCGTCGTTGACGACTTCGACAGTCGCCAGCTCGATCTCCTTGCGCTGGCGCTCCAACTCGGCCCGCGTCACGTCCACCTGCTTGAGGGCTTCCTGCATGGTTTCCCTGCGATACGTTCCTCCGAGCGGAATGCTCACGCTGACACCCACGATGCGCTCACTGCGGCGAGCCTCCGAGGCCGTGTAAACGCCAACCGTGGGATCGGGAATTCGGTCGGCTCGCGCTCGCTCGGCCGTCAGTTCGGCCCGCCTCAGCGACTCCTGCATGATCCGCAGCGTGTCGCTTTCGACCAGAACACGTTCGCGCCACTGCGCTTCGTCCCACTCAAGGTCCACAGGCTCGCTCAACGATCGCGGCGGCTCCATCACCAAGGACGGAAAGCGTGAGCGCAGGCGAAGGGATGCCTTGGTCTCCTGCACTTGAGTGGCATCGAACTGTCGGCGCGCTTCGGCCGCATCCGCTTGCGCGGCGTTGAGGTCGAGAAGCGATGCATCACCGGCCCTGCGACGCCCCGCAACTGCCGAGACGCTGGATTCCGCGAACCCGAGCTGCTCCCGCGCCAGATCCCTCGCCTGGATGGCCGCCAGCCAATCGATCCACAAGTCCGCCAGCGCGCGCGCTGCTTCATGCCGCGCTTCTGCCAACTCAGCACGGGCTATCCGCTCGGTTGCATCACCGAGACTCTGATCGAGTTCGGCCTTACCGCCGATCCGGATCGGCCGCTCGATTCTGGCTGCCCATTCGTTGGAGTCTCCGCCCGTGTCGTAGCGGCGTCTCTGGCCATCCACTCCCACAGTCCACTCGTAGGGTGACGCAGCGATCCTGCGGCCTGCATGGCCTGCCGCGTCCAGCGCGTACCGGGCTCTCACAACGGAAGGTTCCTGCTCGATGGCCGCACGCGCGAGTTCGGCAGGAGGGAGGTCGGACGGAATGACAGACTGTGCAGCCACTTGCAGCGGCAGCGCCAGCGTCCATCCCAAGGTCATCACGATCCAGGATTTCATGCAATCTCTCCATCGGACGACAACGGTGCAGCCCAGTAGCGCAACCCGGTGCCGGCAAATCGTTCTCGCAGCCGTTGCAGGACTTGCTCCTGCCTCTCCTCGGTGACCAGGATTTGCGCCTGGACCGCGTGGCTGCGTCCCATCACTTTCTCTTCGTTCGACAGCCGTCCGTAGGCCGTTCCGTGGCTGAAAGTCGGCGCGCTCACAAAGAGGTCGTCACCCGCAACTTCGAGTAGCAGGTCGATCAGCTTCTCTTCGATCTGAGGATCGAAAACCAGGGTCAGGCAGAACTTAGGCATGGCTCACCTCCACGGGCATTGCCGGCTTGGCGTGCGCGAATCGCAGGTACAAGATGGGCAACAGGATCAGCGTCAGTGCGGTCGCCGTGATCAAACCGCCGATCACGACGATGGCCAGCGGGCGCTGGATTTCCGAGCCGGGACCGGTGGCGAACAGTAGAGGGACCAGGCCGAACGCGGTGATCGATGCGGTCATCAACACGGGGCGAAGACGCCTGTGTGCCCCCTGCGTCACGCAATCGAGGAGCGACAGTCCTTCGGCGTGCAGCTGGTTGAAATAACTTACCAGCACCACGCCGTTGAGCACGGCAATGCCCAGTAGCGCAATGAACCCTACCGAAGCCGGCACCGAAAGGTATTCACCTGTGAGCCACAGCGCCACGATGCCGCCGACCAGCGCGAAGGGAATGTTGCTCAGGACCAGCAGTGCTTGGCGTACCGAGCCGAAGGTGGAGAACAGGATGATGAAGATGAGCCCGATCGACAGCGGCACGACGAGCGAAAGGCGCGCCGCCGCACGCTGCTGGTTCTCGAATTGCCCACCCCAGGCGATGCGGTAGCCGGTGGGCAGCGTGACCGCCTCGGCGACCTTGGCTTTGGCTTCTTCGACGAAACCGACCAAATCGCGCCCAGTGACGTTGGCGATCACCACGCTGTAGCGGTTTCCCATCTCGCGATCGATCTTCACGGGACCGCTTTCGCGTTGCAGCCGGGCAATTTGGCCCAAGGCGACGCTTTGCCCACTGGATGTCATGATGCGCGCCGCTGCGAACTCCGCGGGCGATACCTTCATGATGTCCTGCCCTCGTACCACGATCGGGATGCGCCGATTGCCATCGATCACCGTGCCGGCCCGCTGGCCCTCGATCTGCACGCGCAAGGCGTCCTGCACGTCCTCGATCGACAGCCCGTAGCGACCAGCAGCCAGGCGATCGACGATGACACGCAGGTATTGCACGCCGTCGTTCTGGACGGTGTAGACGTCCTGGTTGCCCGGCACTTCCTTGATCAGCTTCTCGACCTGGGCGGCGAGGTCATTGAGCGTCGGTAGGTCCGACCCGAAGATCTTTATTGCCACGTCACCGCGCACGCCGATGATCATCTCGGACACGCGCATGTCGATAGGCTGGGTGAAGCTGTAGCCCACGCCAGGAAGCTCGTCCAGTACCTCGCGAATCCTCTCTTCCAATGCGGGTTTGCCGCCCGGGGGCCACTCACTACGTGGTTTGAGCAGAAGGTAGGTATCAGTCTGGTTCAGGCTCATCGGGTCCAGCCCGATCTCGTCGGCGCCGGCTCGGGCCACGATGCCGGTGATTTCGGGTATGCCCTTCATCAACGCCTGATGGATCTTCAGGTCGAGTTCGGCGGTCTGCTCCAGGCTTACCGAGGGCAGCTTTTCGATGCCGACGATGAGGTCTCCCTCATCCATCGCGGGCATGAAGGTCTTGCCGACCATGGTGTAGACGCCTACCGCGGCCGCCAGCATGAGTCCGGCTACGGCAAAGACCAGCTTCTGCCGGCGCAGCGCGAAATCCAGGATCGGCGTGTACAGCCGCAGCGCCTGGCGGGGTAGCCAAGGGTCGTCGTGCTTCACCTTCTTGAAAAGGAAGGACGACAGCACCGGGATGATCGTGAGCGACAGGACGAGTGAACTGGCCAGCGCAAAAACGATCGTCATCGCCACGGGCACGAAGAACTTGCCTTCGAGATCCTGCAGCGTCATCAACGGCAGGAACACGACGGCAATGATCAGGATGCCCGCAGCCACCGGCGCGGCCACTTCGCGCACCGCGCGAAATACCACATGCTGGCGAGGCAGCTTGTCCTTGCCGTCATGGGCCATGTGCTGGACGATGTTCTCGACCACGACCACTGCGCCGTCTACCAGCATGCCTAACGCGATGGCCAAGCCTCCAAGGCTCATCAGGTTGGCCGACATGCCGTACCAACGCATCAGGATGAAGGTGGCTAGCGCCGACAACGGCAGCACCACGGCCACCGTCACCGCGGCCCGCAGGTTGCCGAGGAACGCCCCCAGCAGGATCAGCACCAGGACGGTTGCCTCCAGCAGCGCCATGGACACCGTGCCGACTGCCGTTTCTACCAGCTTGGCGCGGTTGTAGAAGACATCGATCTCAACCCCCTTGGGCAGGGTGGGCTGGATCTCTTCCAGCTTTTGCTGCACGCCTTGCACGACCTTCTGCGCATTGGCGCCGGCCAGTCCGAGCACCAGGCCCTGTACGGCCTCGCCCTGGCCGTTTTGCGTCACCACGCCATATCGCGTGAGGAAGCCTTCACGCACTTCGGCAATGTCGGCGATACGCACGCTCGCGCCGCTCTCTGCCTTCACGACGATGGCACGCACGTCGTCCATGGTCTTGATGCTGCCTTCGGTGCGCACCAGCAGCACTTCATCGCCTTCGCCCAAAAGGCCTGCGCCGTCGTTGCGGTTGTTGGCCTCGATGGCGGTCCGCAACTGCGCAGTGGACAGACCCACCGCGGCCAGCTTCACCGGATCAGGAACGACCTCGAACGTGCGCACCTTGCCGCCCAGCGCGTTGACATCGGCCACGCCTGGCACCGAACGCAGAGCGGGCCGGATCACCCAGTCAAGCAGGCTGCGCCGTTCCTCCAGCGACATCTCCGGCGACTCGACGGTGAACATGAACATTTCACCGAGCGGCGTCGTGATCGGCGCCATGCCACCGCTGATGCCTTCCGGTAGATCGGCGCTGACGTTGGATAGGCGCTCTGCCACCTGCTGGCGCGCCCAGTAGATGTCGGTCCCGTCCTGGAAATCGACCGTGATGTCAACGATGCCGTACTTGGTCATCGAGCGCAGGATGCGTTGGTTAGGGATGCCCAGCATCTCCACTTCGATCGGCACCGCGATGCGGGTTTCGATCTCCTCGGGCGTCATGCCCGGAGCCTTCAGGATGATCTTGACCTGGGTGCTGGATACATCGGGGAACGCATCGATGGGCAGGTTGCGGAAGGCATACCAGCCCGCACCGGCAAGCAATGCGCTGGCGAGCAGGACGAACAGGCGCTGCGTGAGCGCGAACTGAACGAAACGGGTCAGCATGTCAGTCGCCCCCACCCTTGCCGAGCCAGGCGGCCTTGAGACCAATCACGGAACTGACGGCGATTTCCTGACCAGGGCGCAGCGCACCTTTGACACGCAGGGCTTGGCCGGCGCTGTCCAGAACCTCCACTGGTGTGGCGACGAAGCCCTTCTCGGTTCGCACGAAGACATAGGCCTTGTCGCCCTGCCGCGCTACGGCTGCGACCGGCACTGGCCAGCCTTCCCCGCCACCGGCGAACGCCACCTGCGTCTGCACGAATTCGCCCAGCCGAAGCAACGCTGCGCCGTGCATGACCTCCGCGCGCAGTACGACAGTTTGGCTGTCGCTGACGGTGGTGCCCAGGTTCGTCGTGACGGCACCGGCATCTCGGCCGACGACGCTCACCTGGCCGCCGCGCGCCGCTACCTGCGACTGCCGCCCCACTGGCAACTGGATATCCAGCCATAGCTTGCGCGTGTCGGCAATTCGCACCAAGGGATCGGATTGCTGGACGCGCTCGCCGGGCTTGATGCCCAAGTCGGTCACGATCCCGCCGGCGCGTGCCCGGATGACCAATGCATCCTGCATGGCGCCGCCTTCGGCGACGCGGCGAATGGAAGCCGCGTCCAGGCCTGCCAGCCGCAAGGCGGCTTCCGCCTGGCGCAGCCGGGCTTGATCCTCGGCAGCGGCGAGTTCCGCATCCTGTGCCCGGCGATCCGGAACGATGCCTTCGGCGGCCAACTGCTTCTCGCGTTGCAGAGTCCTTTGCGCCAGACGGTTGCGCGAAGCCGCTTCCATCAGCTTGAGCTGCTGTTCGCCCAAGTCGGGGCTCACCAAGCGCAACAGAGCCTGGCCTGGCTTGACGACTTCGTTTTGACCGACAAGCAGTTGATCGACGACGCCGGCTAGAGGTGCGCTGACGACGTACTCCTGCGAGGGGGGAAGCACGACTCGGGCTGGGTACGTCATGCCCGGAATCGCCGCCGGCTTGTCCAGACGTTGTAGTTGAACGCCCAGGGCCTGCATCTGCGAGGCAGAAACAGCGAATTCGTCAGCAGCCGACGCTACCGCTGAGATAGAGAGCGCGAGCACGGGAATGCAGAGCGCGCGCGCCCAATGGGAAGACTGGTAAGACATAAATACTCCGCGGATGTGGCGGCCCGCCGCCGTATCCGGCGAACACACCCTTGACTGGTCAACAGAAAACCGACGTCAAGCGCGGAGTGGTGGTGCTCTTACCTGTGGACGGACTACTCCCGTGAGGTTCAGCCGCCCCACGTGTCCCGCCCATTTGCGGGCGTGCGGGCGCGTGTTGGCCGGCGGTGCTGCCTCTGACAGGAGCAGCGGGAAGAAGGCCGGATGCTTGCCGGTGTCGGTCTTCTCGGGTGCAGCAACGGTGGTCCTGGCCTCTAAGCGAAGGGCTAGGACCGAATGGCCGTCGCCACTTTCTGAGTGACTTTCGACATGCAGATCGCCTGCGATGTATGGGTCGTGCGCCGCAGCGAGCGGCAGACCATCAACCCCGAAATCGTGATCATGCGGATGCAGTGGGGCACCTAGCTGATCGACCACCAGCAGCAGCACCAGGATCAGCCGCCCCAGCCATGCGAATGCGCGTGCCGCAGCGCCGAGTGGCGTAGCGCGCGCCGTGGGCGTGCCTGGTCGAGTAGAAGTGGCCAAGCTCATCGCTCAGGCCTTGGCCAGTGGCCGTGCAAGTCGTCCACCACGAAAGGATGGGCATGGCGCAGGCCTTCGGGGCGCGCTTGGGCATCTTGCGCGTGGGCGTGGCTCGCAGGCAGAGCCCGGTGTGTATGTTCGAGCACTTCCGGATCGTCGGCTGGCCAAAGCTTGATTGCCAGCACGAGCGCCACCGCCGCAGCAGCAGCATGTACCGCGAATACCCAAGGCAAGCCGGCCTGCGCACCCAGCCAGCCGGCCAGCGGGTAGAACACCAACCAGCAAGCGTGAGACAGTGCGAACTGCGCCGCGTACACAGCGGGCCGATCCTCGGGATGGGCCGAGCGCCGCAACAGACGGCCCGAGGGAGTCTGCGCGGTGGAGTAGCCCAGGCCCAGCACGAACCAGAGCGCCAACAGGCCGTGCAGTCCGTTGACCAGAGGCCCCACCGCCAGGCCAAGCACCAGCACGGCGACGCCGGTCAACATGACCGGCCGGTCGGGCAGTCGTTCCAGCGCCTGGGGCAACGCCAGGGCCGCGACCATGGAACCGGCGCCAAACGCCGCCAACGCCAGCGCCACATCCGTCTGCCCCAGCCCCCACACGGACTGCACCAACACCACCGTATTCACGAACACCATCGCACCGGCCGCCGCCACGCCGGCCTGCACGGCCCACAGTCCCCGTAGCCGCGGTGTCGCGAGGTAGATGCGCAGACCGCGCGTCGTGCGGTCATAAATGCCGAGACGCTCGCTCGCCTTCGGGCTCGGCAGTACGACGGAGACCACCAGCGCGGCCGATGCCAGAAAGCCGATGGCCGTGCCAGCAAACAGGTTGTGGAAGCTGACGACCGTTAGGAGCGCTGCGGCCAACATCGGGCTCAAGAGGCTTTCCAGGTCATAGGCAAGGCGCGAAAGCGAGAGCGCCTGTGTGTAGTCCTTCTCGTCAGGCAACACGTCCGGGATCGTGGCCTGGAAGGTGGGCGTGAACGCCGCCGACGCCGCTTGCAGCACAAAGATCAGAACGTAAACCTGCCAAGCCTGCGACACGAAGGGCAGAAGCAGGGCCACCGCTGCGCGCACGATGTCCAGGCAGACCAGCATCGTGCGGCGAGGCAGGCGATTCGCCAGCGCAGTGGCGACCGGCGCCACACCGACATAGGCCACCATCTTGATTGCGAACGCGGTGCCCAGCACCGTGCCGGCATCCGCTCCTGCCAACTGGTACGCCAGCAGGCCGAGCGCCACCGTCGCCAGCCCCGTACCGACGAGCGCAATGACCTGTGCCAGAAACAGGTGTCGGTAGGTGCGGTTGGCAAGAACCTGGCGCATGGTGTCAGCCGCCCGCGCTTCCTTGGTGCATCAGTTCGGGAAAGGACAGCATCGCGGGCTCACAAGTACCGGGTGATCTCTTTGAACTCCGCCATGGAGTCGCGCTGGTCGCGCGCCAAGGGGCCGATCACGTCCTCCAGGCAGTGGTCGAGGTGATCCTGGATCAGCGCCTTCTTGGCTTGCTGAATTGCCTTCTCCACGGCCTGTAGCTGCTGCGCGATGTCCAGGCAAGTGCGTCCCTGTTCGATCATCTCCACGATGCTGTTCAGATGCCCGCCGGCGCGGCGTAGCCGCTTGACGATTGCGGGGTGTGACTGGTGCGTATGTGGTTGACGTGCATGCATGAGCTAAGCGTGGTTGATCCTATGCCCCTGGAGAGGATATGATACGCCTTTTTGTCCACCATCTCCATCCCCGCAGACAGCAGATGCCACGTGTACCCCGGCTCACCAACACGATGCGTTCACCCGCCTTGCGCTGGATGGTGCTGGTGACGCTCGCGTTCGGGATGCTGTTCTCCGTGATTGGTGCCGCTAGTTCACACGGTTTCGCCGTGCTGGCGGCCATGGATCACGGCACGGGCGGCGACTTGGATCGAACGCATGGCCACTCACATGGCGATGAAGGCGATACGAGCAGGGGCGTCGGCTCGGAGCATCCGCATCATGCCAACGACCATTCCCACGACAACCCGCATGTCCTGGCAGAAGGCTTGCATGCATGGAACCTGGCGCCATCGGTCTGGCACGCCAGCCCACACATGCAGGCGGGGCGACTTCTCGTCTTCCGGTTGGAACGGCCTCCGCGAGCGGACTATCGAGCCTGAGCGCGCACGCATACGTGTGCCGCAGCCGTCTCTTTCTCAGTCCTGTTTCTTTGGAGTTTTCATGCACAGCCGTTTTCGCGACGGGCCGGCAGTTCTTTCGTGGTTGAACTGGCGGAGCCGTCCTCTCTTCATTGCGCTCGCATTCATCATCGTGCTCACTACCGGTGTGAGCGAAGCCTTTGCTCATGCAGTGACCGCGGGAGACAAAGGGTACATCCAGGAAATCTCCGGGGTAAACCTACTGCCCTTCATCTACCTTGGCGCCAAGCACATGATGACGGGCTACGACCACATCCTCTTTCTGCTCGGCGTCATCTTCTTTCTGTACCGCCCGAAGCACATCGGCATCTATGTGAGCTTGTTCGCGCTGGGGCATTCCACAACGATGATCCTCGGTGTGTACTTCAACGTAGGGATCAGCAGCTACCTGATCGACGCGATCATCGGTCTGTCCGTGGTGTACAAGGCACTCGACAACATCGGTGCCTTCCAGCGTTGGTTGGGATTTCAGCCGAACACGAAGGTTGCGACCTTGGTGTTCGGCTTGTTCCATGGACTCGGCCTGGCAACCAAGATCCTGGAGTACGACGTTTCGCCTGACGGCCTTGTTCCCAACCTGTTGGCATTCAACGTTGGCGTCGAGATTGGCCAGTTGCTGGCGCTGGCGTTGATCCTGATCGCCATGAGCTACTGGCGTCGGACCTCCAGCTTCTTTCGTCACGCCTACAGCGCCAACGTGGTCATGATGTGCCTGGGCTTCATGCTCGTGGGCTACCAGTTGACCGGCTACTTCGTTTCCTGAATTCCCAAGGACTCCATCCATGTACAACAGCGATACCCCTTTGCGTGTCGAACTGCCCTCGTCGAAGCAACTGCTGCGCTCCACCATCCTGGCTGCCGTCAGTGCCTCGGTCCTGCTTGTCACCGTCGTCCTGCCGGCCGAATACGGTATTGATCCCACGGGCGTCGGCCGTCTGCTGCGGATGACCGAGATGGGCGAGATGAAAATGCAACTCGCCGCCGAAGCGGCCAACGATGCTGCTGCGGATACCAAGCAATTGGAGGAGAAATCCGCGTCCATCGGGGCAGCCAGCAGTGGCGCCATGTCACTCAAAGAGCCTGCCGCTGGCTCAACCGCATCTGCGCAGAAGACATGGCGGGACGAGACGCGCTTCACGCTCGCCCCTGGACAGGGCATCGAAATCAAACTGCGCATGAACGAAGGAGCCAAGGCGGAGTTTGCCTGGGCCGTTGAAGGAAAAGGTGCCGTCAACTACGACACACACGGCGATGGTGGCGGGCGTTCGATCAGCTACGAGAAGGGCCGGGGTGTTCCGTCGAAGGCGGGTGAACTCGTGGCCGCGTTCGCCGGTAACCATGGTTGGTTCTGGCGCAATCGGGGCAACGCTGACGTGGCGGTGGTGCTGCGAACCAAGGGTGACTATCTCGACATCCGACGGCCGTTGTAGTCGCTGGGTCTGCTTGTTCGTAGCGCCGCGGCGACGCGTGCGGTGCTGCACGTGCCCTAGGCGGCGAAGCGCTCTTGCTCCGCTGCCTGTCCCGGCATTCGCTGCCTGAGTGTCGTGAACAGGTTGGGGGTACAAGCAGCTTCCAGATCGGCATAGAACGTTGGTAGCGGGCTGAATCCGCGCGACCAGGCGATCAGTCCAGAGTGACGATCGTGACATAGACGTGAAGTGCCAGCCAACAAAGCGCTGCGGCGCCGGCAATCGCTACGAGGACCAAGAGCCCTCGAATTCGACCTGCAGAACGGCGCGACTGTCCTATCCACTTGTTGCAGAGATGGCCCGCGTCGCTCGGCGCTGCGGGTCGAGCGGAATTGCGACACGAAGCCAGATGGCGATGACGAGACAGCCGCATTAGCCTTGCCCTCAGTGTCGGCCCACGGTAGCAACGTCGGCGGGGCCGGCCGTTGGCGCATCAGCCGGAGAGATGAACGACTTGCGACTTGCCTGTGGCAGCAGACGCGCCGAGTTCAGGATGAAAGTCAGTTCCGAGGCCACGTGAATGAAAGCGGCCAACAAGGGGCCCAGCAATCCGAAGGCGGCCAGCGCTATGCCCAACAGATCGATGCCGATCGTGCCCGCGAAGTTCTGCCAGATGATGGCGCGCGTCCGCCGCGCCACCTTCATCGTCTCGACGAAGCACGCCAGGTCGTTACCCAGCAGCACGATGTCGGAACTCTCCTGTGCTACGTCGGTGCCGGAACCCATGGCCACACCAACGCTCGCTTCGGCTAACGCAGGGGCGTCGTTCACGCCGTCGCCGACCATCGCCACCGTCCGGCCTTTTTTCACCATGTCGGCCAGCCGGGCCAGTTTGCCCTCGGGCAGCAGTTCGGCTTCGACGTTCTTCAAGCCGAGTTCTGCCGCCACTGCGTTTGCGACCTGATGGTTGTCTCCCGTCAGTAGAACGGTCCGCACGCCCATGGCGTCCAACGCAGCGATCGCCCGCTTCGCTTCGGGCCTGATCGTGTCGGCGATGTCGATGGTGCCCAGCAGGCGTCCGTCCTTGGCGACCACGACCTCGGTGCACGCGCCAAGATCACGGGTCGGCGGCATGTCGATACCGTTGTCGGCCATCCAGGCGCGGTTGCCGACGAGGATCGTGGCATCGCCCAATCGCGCCGAGATGCCGCGTCCTGGCGTATAGCCGAAGTGCTCCGGCTCCCGGACTTCTCGTCCTTCGGCCTTCACGCGATTTAGGATGGCCTTGCCGAGCGGATGCTCCGAGCGGACCTCGGCAGTGGCCGCAGCATCGAGTAGCGCTGCGGCCGACACACCCTCCACGGGCGAGACTGCCTGGATTTCGGGCCGCCCGTAGGTCAGCGTGCCGGTCTTGTCGAGCACGACGGTATCGACCTTGCCCAGTGTTTCGAGATGGACGCCGCCCTTGATGATGGCCCCCAGCCGGGCTGAGCGGCCGATGCCGCCCAGGATCGCCAGCGGCGTTCCAGCGGCGATGCCGCACGCGCCGGCGACGATGATCACCGAGATAGTCGCGCGCATGTCGCGCGTGATGAGCCAGGTCAGCACGGCAGCGCCAAGCGCGAAGTACACCAGATATCCGGCGAGCCGGTCCGCCATTCGCTGAACGGGAGCCCGCGAGCGCTCGGCGTGCTCCACTGCCTCGATGATGCGGCCGTAGCTCGTATCCCGGCCGATGCGTTCGGCGCGAATCTCCAGCGCGCCCGACTGGTTGATCGCGCCGGCATAAACGCGCGAACCCTCGGTCTTTTCGACCGGCATCGACTCGCCGGTGATGCGCGATTCGTCAGTGAACGAGTGGCCGGAGACGACGACGCCATCGACCGGAAGGCGGCCGCCGGGGGAAACCAGAATCACGTCGCCCACCGAAAGTTCCTCTGCCGAGACGGTCTTGATGGAGCCCGTTCTGCGCACCGAAACCTCGCGGGGCAGGAATTCCAGCAGATCCCGGATCGCCTTGCGCCCCCGGCCGACCGTCATGCCTTCCAGCACCTCCGCGATCAGCACGAACAGCGTGATCACCAGTGCGGTGAAGAATTCGCCGATCGCCGCCGCGGCGACGATGGCGATGGTCATCGAAAGCTCCATCGTCATGCGCCGGGCCAGCACGTTTTCCAGCGCTTCCTTGAAGATCGGCCAGCCGCCGATCACCAAACCGATGACACCGATCACGCTGATCGCCGGATACGGCTCCCACCATTTGAACCAGACCGCGGCGGCTGCGACTGCGACCAGGCAGATACGTAGCGCCTCTTTCCAATCGAAGGGATGCTCGTGATCGTGGTGATCTTGATCATGGCTGTGATCGTGATCCTCATGGTTCTGCTGGGTGAGCCCGTTGTGGCCATGCGGCCCGTGGTGTGGAGATGTAGACATAGTTGAGTCCGAGGAAGGTTTGCGCGCGATAGGCGCGACTTGGATTCACTTCATGTAGCTTCGAAGAATCGCGATCAACTCGGCTGCGCCTTGCTCGCGCGTGCCGTCGCCGGGGTCTTGCGGATTGGCGATGTGCGTGTTGATGTGCCCCTCGATCACTTCGCGCATCAATCCGGTCAGCGCGCCTCGGGCCGCAACGATCTGGTGCAGAACGTCGGTACATCCCTTTTCCGCTTCCAGTGCGCGCTCGATCCCCTCAAGTTGCCCCCGAATGCGACGCACACGAGCGAGGAGCTTCGGCTTTTCCTTGACGGTGTGACTCATGGGCGTTAGACCTTTGTTAGCATAGGGGGGTATGGTATATTGAGTGCATCGTTTGAACAAGGGCAGGCGTCAGGCGCCGGATCGAGTGGGCGGATCGGCCACACCAGAACAACGCGAAGAGGAGGCCGCTATGGAACTCAGGTTGCTGCGCTACTTCGTCGCCGTAGCGGAGGAATTGCACATGGCCCGAGCGGCTGAGCGTTTGGGCATCGAGCAGTCTCCGGTGTCGCGCGCGATGCGCGACCTCGAACGCTCGCTCGGCGTGCAGTTGTTCGACCGCAGTACACGCCAGACGCGACTAACTTGGGCCGGCAAGGTACTGCTTGGCGAGGCCCGGCGTGTGTTGGCCACGGTCGATCATGCGGTGCAGGCGACCAGGGCAGCGGCCGAGGGGTATCAGGGCAACTTGCGTGTCGGTATCTGCGACAGCCTGGCCCAGCCACGCATTGCTTCGCTGCTGGCGCGCAGCCGTGAGGAAGAGCCAGAGCTGGATATCCGGGTCTTTGAGCTACCGTTCTCGCAGCAACTCAAAGGCCTGCACAACGACCTGCTGGACATCGGCTTTGCGCTTTCCGCTTCGATCAATGACGGGCTGGTGGCTGAGCCGGCCTGGAGCGATCCGCTGTCGGTCATACTGCCGGCGCGCCACCCGCTGCTGGTCCATGCGCAAATCAAGCTGGAAGACGCGCTGAAGTTCCCGTTGGTGCTTTGCCACCCGGACGCCTCCTCGGGCTGCCACGATCAGGTCCAGGCGGTGCTCGAAGGCGCGCTGGTGTCACCCAAGGTGGCCGACCACGTGAGCAGCCTGGGCGTGATGTTGACCCTGGTGAGCGCGGGCTACGGCATCGGTTTCGCGATCGGCTCGCAGGTGCAGACTTGGCAGCGCCCGGACATCGCGATCCGGCCGTTCGCGGGCACCACGCCGACGCTGACCACCTACCTGCTGCGCCGCCAAGGCGAACCGTCCGAGCCGATGAAGCGGTTCATGCAGCGCGCTCGTGAGGTGCTCGGGCCGAAGGACGACGAGATGTCTTCGTGAGGCACGCAGAGGGCCTCGCGTACATTGGCTGTCAGCGGCCGTCCCTGGTTCTCATCGGACTTCTTCGGCTGCACGTTGACCGACCGGGTTTTTTAAGTCCAGAATGAAGTCTTTCATGGCAGATCGATTCCATGAAAATCGTTGATAATCAACGAGTTATGTAGCGGGTGACGTTCCCTTCACCCGCTCCAAGTCAAGTTGCCGAAGGCCCCGCCCAGGGGCCTTCGGCGTTCCAGGGCCTTTTCCGCCCGAAGATCTTCTGGCCGCGGGTTTGCCGGCCGCGGGTTTGCCGGCCC
>Ga0116154_10000633_pt1 | contig 38238 bp, 27 predicted proteins | sample AD_UKC030_MetaG_FD_89898 | JGI IMG/M metagenome (GOLD analysis project Ga0116154, IMG submission 89898) | Active sludge microbial communities of municipal wastewater-treating anaerobic digesters from USA - AD_UKC030_MetaG | ecosystem: Engineered > Bioreactor > Anaerobic > Digestate | place: USA... | reverse complement strand
TCAGCTCCCCGTACACCACACCGGCAGTTTCGAAGTCTTTGTAAAGCAAGGCACGGGTTCCCAGGGTCCGGGCGTTGGTGAGGGCATCCTGGTAACCGGGGCTCATGCGGATGCAGGCAGCATACGACTCCCATGCCCCTTTGTAATCGTTGAGCAGCAACAGGGCATTGCCCAGCAGAACCCGGGCCTGCAGATACTGCGGATGGAGCTCAACCCCTTTGCGCAGGTAGGGAAGCGCCTGGTTCAGAAGCAGCTGCATCTGGCGGTCATCGGTGGCTTTCTGGGCACGATCCAGCAGCATCCCACCGGCAGAGGTGTTCACCTTGGCGCTGTTTTCCGATACCGTAACGTCGGTGGTAAAAAGGGTAAAATCGTCTTTCCAGGCTGTATTTCTCGAAATGGTCTTTATGCTGAAGCCCAGTACAACGATCAAGACCACCACCATCTGAAGTGTGGGCTTGCCGGAAGTTCTCCTGATCCACTGCTGCAGCAGCCAGGCCAGCACCAGCAGAATGCCGAGCAGGGCAATGAATACAAAGCGCTCGTTCATAAAGGTTCCGATGTTTACCAGCAGGTTCGACTGGCTGGAAAACAGGATTGCAAACAAAAGAAATCCTGTGGCAGGCAAGTCGGGTTTCCGGATTTTCTTCAGCGCATAGATGGCACCGCCCGCAAAGAACAGCACCGAAAGCAGAACCGCAGGATTTGCAAAGGTTTTGTAGGTGATGTGCCACGGGTAGTAATCGTGGGTGAGCGGATGGGGAAACAGCACCAAACCGATGTACCTGATCCAGGTATAGAGGATGGTGGCAAGGCGCTCTGAAAATGAAGCCTGCACAAACGGATCATTCAGGAGTTCCTGATTCACCACCGAGCCTTTGGGAATCCCGATGGCAGCAAAGCGGAGCGCCAGATATGCCAGCAGGCCAAATCCCAGATACAGTAAAACTTTTGTGTTATTCCGGGAAAAACGTTGTTCCCTGAACAGCAGCAGCAGCGGGATGGCTGCGAGAAAGGTGATGGCGTGCTCCTTCGACAGCAGTGACAGGAAGTACACCGGTATCAGCAAAAAGAGATAACTGCGTTTGTGCCATTGCAGATAGGCCAGGGAAAGCCACAGCGTAGTTGCAAACCCCAGCAGGGTTAGTATTTCATCCCTCCCTTTGATATTGGCAACTGCTTCCGTATGAAGGGGGTGCACTGTAAACAGCAGGGCAACCACAAAGGCGAAAGAAAACCCGGCAAGGTTGAATCTTTCAGAATTTAGCAGGAGTAGTAACGCTTTATACAGCACCAGGCAGGCAAGGGCATACAGCAAAATGTTGAACAGGTGGCCTGCCAGGGGCTTCTCCCCAAAGATCCCGTATTCCGCTGCAAACATCAGTTGCGACAAAGGGCGGTAACGACCACCCGGCAACAGATTTTTATCCTCCCCATGAAATCCAGTGAAGGCGTCGTTCATCAGAATATTTCCCATCCCCCGGAAGCCCTCTTTGGTGTAGGCATTCGAGGTGATCATCATCGTATCGTCAAGGGCATATTTATGCCCCAGAGTGTTGGCGTACAAAGCCAGCGCAAAAACCACGATGATCAGGGATTCTGCGAGTGTCCCCATTGGTTTCGCTTCCGGCAGGATTCCCGGCTTCCGGGGACGGGTTTCAGAGGATATTACAGGCCGGGATTTCCCTTTTGGATTCTGCTGTTTAGCCATAAGGACAGATTACAAATAAATGCAATAATACTCAGATTCTGCGAATGATTCCCATTTCAAAATAGTTTCGCACCGAACGGATGGATGATTCGAGATTCCTGAATTCATCCGTAAGACCCAGATAGAATCTGTAATGGGGTGCCAGATGCCAAACATCAGAGAGCCAAAAGTCATACGAAAAGTCGGCAGATACACCAAAGAAAAAATCTTTATTGAGTTGCAGTGCATCATCATCCAGCGACCATGTTCTTACTGGTGGGGTAGCATACATACTGAAGGCCCACTTCTCGCCTGTCGTGTGATCCCACACTCTGCCACTTAATTCACCTCCAATACTAACCCAGAACTTTTTTGCGATTTTGATATTGACCGGAAAGAATCCGAATCCAAGATTAATCTTATCAACGGCGGCATGATAACTGGTACCACCGCCCATTCCTCCATAGTATTCATCGATCCTTCCCTTAACATAATCAAGGCGCAGCGTAACTTTCACAGGCAGGCAATGCCACCACCTGATTGATCGCAGACTTAAAGCCATTTGATAGCCTGTATCCCATTTCAGGCCTGGAGGCAAATAACCATCCAGGAACGAATCTGCATCCAAATACCGGTTCAGGTTGATTCCGCCGGTAAATTCCAGTTTTTGCCCTAAGGATTCTGAAATGCACATCAGGCAAACGATACCCAGGAGCATCTTTTTCATACGATTATATAACAGAGACTTATGAGAGCATACAAATATACAAAACCAGAAACCAAATAGCAATGTCAATAAACTTTTTGCATAATTCCTCCGCCGGTTCCTCCTTGTAGTGTCGGGGAAAAGAAATAGCGGAGAAAGAACCATGTGAAGCTGCCATCATGTTATGGTTCATGTATAGAACAAGTTAGATTGTTGATCAGGATTAAGGATACAACAAATACTTCTCTCTTGTTTTTCCGAATTCAGACAGGCCCGGCTCCCAGCTCTGTCTGATTTCCGCCTCAGGAACACCTGCAATAATCTGCTTTTTAAGCACATCATTGCCGGCCAGCAGGTTAAAAGAGGACGTAAAGAACTTCTCCCCTCCCCCAACTTCCTGATACATACTGATCAGCCATGTGAGGGCAAGGGAATCGAGCACTGAGCTGCCGTCGGGGTTCTGGCCCGACAGCTTCCATCCGTAGCAGGTTTCTCCCTGCCATTTCGGGGACTCACTCTTGCCCGGGATCGCCCGCGGCACAAACATCGTGTCGCCACTTTTCACTTCAGGATGGCCAATCAGTCTGAACGGGAAATCGGTTCCCCTGCCTACGGAAGCCACAGTGCCTTCCAGCAGACAAACCGAAGGATACAGATATACGGCATCCATATCCTGCAGGTTTGGAGAAGGATTCACTGGAAGCTGATACACCGATTTGTGGGTGTATCCCTCCATCGCCACCCAGCGCAAATCGCACCGGATCCCTCCGGCCAGCCACCCTTCATCGTTGATCATCCGGGCATATTCTGCCATCGTCATCCCATGCACCAGAGCCACAGGATGCATCCCGATAAAGGATCTGTATGCTTCCTGCAGCACCGGCCCATCCACATAATGACCGTTGGGATTGGGACGATCAAGCACCAGCACCGGAATCTTCTGCTCAGCACAGGCTTCCATTACATAGTGCAGTGTGGAAATGTAGGTATAAAACCTTGCCCCGACATCCTGAAGGTCGAACATCATGATATCGATCCCCTTCAGATCTTCCGGTGAAGGCTTTTTGTTTTTGCCATAGAGTGAAATTACCGGAAGGCCGGACAGGGAATCATAGCCGGCAGAAATGGTTTTGCCCGCTTCGGCCTCCCCCCTGAAACCGTGTTCGGGACAAAAAATTTTCGCTATCTGGATACCGGAGCGAAGCAGGGTATCCACCAGATGCACCTGCCCGATCATCGTGGTCTGGTTGCCGGTTACCCCTACCCGTTTGCCCTGAAGCACTGGTAAGTACACCTCTGTCCGATAGGCTGCAGGTAACAGATTTTGGTCCGGTGCCGTGGCCCGGTGCATCTGCCTGCAGCCAGTGGCCGGCAAAACCGATAAAGAGGTCGTTAAGAAAAATGCAGTTGATATCAGGATTCTGATCATAGGTCATCATAGCTGAATGAACATGCAAAGATTATTACTTTTGCAGAAACCACAGCAACTTGAAAGCAGAACTCTTTGTTGCCCGAAGGCTATTTCAAAAAGGGAAGGGCACTTTCACCCGCCCAATCATCAATATCTCTGTAGGGAGCGTTGCCCTGAGCATTGCCGTACTGGTGCTGGCAGTGGCTGTGCTGAAAGGATTTCAGTACGAAATCAGGGAAAAGATCATCGGCTTTGGATCCCATGTGCAGATCACCTGGTACGACAACAACAGTTCCTATGAGCTGAAACCCCTCACCTATGATTCAGCTTTGATTCAAAGGATTTCTGCCATCCCGGGGGTGTCGCATGTGCAACCTTTCGGGCTGAAGGCGGGGATCATCAAAACCGATGACCAGATCGAAGGAATCGTCCTGAAAGGGGTCAATCCGGATTACAACTGGGATTTTTTCAGGGAAAAAATTATTGAAGGGAAGATACCGGTGCTGGACAAACAGGAACGGAGCCTGGAGATCCTGATCTCCAAACATATCGCTGCAAAACTCAATTTTGCCGTAGGGGATCAGGTGATCCTCTATTTTGTGCAGGATCCGCCACGCTACAGGAGTTTTACCGTTTCAGGCATCTATGAAACCGGTCTGGCAGAGTTTGATGAGATGTTCCTGTTCGGGGATATCAGGCAGATTGCGCGCCTCAACGACTGGGACAGCACACAGGTTAGTGGTTACGAGGTGTTGATCAACGATTTCAAACAGCTGGATGCCGTGGCTGCGCAGGTAAATGAAACCATTCCCGTCGACATGCTGGCCGAGAGCATCCGCGACCGGAATCCGCAGTTGTTCGGGTGGCTTGCCCTGATGGACCAGAACGTGCTCATTATCCTGGCCATAACCACCCTGGTGGCCCTGATCCATATGACCTCCATCCTGCTGATCATGGTGATTGAGCGAACCCAAATGATCGGGATCCTTAAAGCTATTGGTATGGACAACAGGTCGTTACGCAGCCTGTTTATCTACCACAGCGCCTTCCTGCTGGCAAAAGGGATTGTGATCGGAAATGCCATCGCTATTTCCATTGCCATGTTGCAGCAATATACAGGCTTCTTCAAGCTGGATCAGGAAAACTACTACCTCGATACCGTACCGGTGCGGCTGCTGACGGGAGACCTTCTCCTGGTGAATGCGGGGGTAATGTTGGTGGTTGTGCTGGTGATGCTGATTCCTGCCCTGGTGGTAAGGGGGATCACTCCAGTTCAGGCAATTCGGTATGACTAGCCGGATCGGGCAGAATTTCAACCAGTTCAACATCGAAGGTGAGGGTTTGACCTGCCAGTTCATGGTTGCCGTCCAGAAACACCTTGTCACCCCTGATATCCACAACCTTCAGCGCAAGTACTCCCACTTCCTCATTGGGCAGTTCTATGATCTGTCCGGTCTTAACTTCCAGTGATCCAAACACTTCCTTCCTGCTTACAGGAAAGATCAGGTCCTTGTCAACCTCCCCGTAAGCTAGATGGGGAGGTATCTCCACCCGTTTGGTTTCCCCGGGTTTCATCCCGAAAAGCGCCTCCTCCAGGCCCTGTATCAACACCTCACCCCCCAGCTGGAACTCAAGGGGCTCCCCTGATGTGGTCGATTCAAATATCGTATTATCAGGGCGATACCCTGTGTAGTGAATCCTTACCATATCCCACAACTGAGCTGCTTCCATGGTTGTTTTTTCTTTGATTAGCATGATTTTCCCGGGTGCACCGGAATTCCCTCTATCTTTGCAAAGATAAACGCAAATTTAAATTTCCCTTATCATGGCAACAGAAAAGATGGGTTTTAATTCCACAGTTATTCATGGCGGAGGGGCTTCCGACCCATTGGGAAGCGCTGTAACCCCTATATACCAGACCTCTACCTTTATATTCGAAAATGCCGACCACGGCGCAGCCTGTTTCTCAGGCGAAAGCGACGGATACATTTACACCCGGATAGGCAATCCCACCATCCGCGATCTCGAGAAGGTGATTGCCCAGCTTGAGGGGGGGTATGACGGGATCGCCACCGCATCCGGAATGGCCGCTGTTACCACCGTGTATGCAGCCCTCCTGTCACAGGGTGACCACATGGTGAGCCACAATGCCGTGTACGGACCGTCGCGGGGTGTGATGGATTCGGTTTTCAGCCGGTTTGGCATCCAGAGCACCTACGTGGATGCCACCGATATCAACCATGTAAAAGATGCCATCAGGCCGAATACAAAACTGATTTACCTCGAAACACCGGCCAATCCCACCATGGGCATCACCGACCTGGAAGCAGTGTGTAAACTGGCAAAAGCACACGGCATTAAGGTATGTGTCGACAACACCTTCTGCAGCCCATACCTGCAGAGGCCGCTGGAATACGGGGCCGATATCGTGCTGCACAGCATGACCAAATTTATCAACGGCCACGCCGATGTGGTGGCAGGGATGCTGGTAACCTCCGACAAGGAACTCTATCAGCAGCTCAGAACCGTTCTGGTGAATATGGGCGGCAATATGGATCCTCATCAGGCATACCTGGCACGCAGAGGGGTGAAAACCATGGGGATCCGCATCGACAGGGCCCAGGAATCGGCCTTGCGCATTGCAGAATGGCTCGAAAAACACCCGAAGGTGGAATGGATCCTCTATCCGGGATTACCTTCCCATCCTCAATATGAGCTGGGTAAAAAACAGATGAAGGGCCCTGGTTGTATGATTTCGTTTGGCCTGAAGGGCGGACTTGATGCCGGCAAAATCCTGATGAACAACGTGAAACTTGCCATTCTGGCAGTGTCGCTCGGTGGCATCGAAACCCTGATCCAGCACCCGGCATCCATGACCCATTCGAAACTCGGGCCGGCCAAAAGGGCCGAAGCGGGCATCAGCGACGGGCTGGTGAGGTTTTCGGTTGGCATCGAAGAATGCGAAGACATCATCCATGACCTGAGCCAGGCGCTCGATAAGATTCCCGGATAAAATTTCCTTTTGTAAAACTCTTATATTTGCACCCTTGTTTTGCCCGGGCAAGACTAAGATGAAATGCTGCAGAGGATGTTGTGCCGATGCCTGGCAACGATGACTTCCTGCTGAGTACCAGAAAAAGCCTGTGCTTTTTCAGGATTCTTTCAAGCCTGATCCGGCCTGCCGGCTCAGGGGTATTGTTTAACCCTTAACCTATCCGTCATGGAAAACGAAGAAAAAAAAGTTGATGAACACGAAGCATTGGAACAGGATGCCCTGAACCAGGAAGTTACATCAGAAGAGACTGAAGAGGTAACTTCGGAAGAATCAGAATCAGATGCATCCGCAGAAGTTGAAGAAGCAGAGTCAGCCCCCATCATTATAACCCCCCTGTTTGATGCAGAGGGGAATTTTTATGAGGATCCGGTGCGGATTGAAATACATCCCGAAGATAGTCCGGCCATAGCGGAAACCAATATTGAAACTGAAGAAGAAATACTCGAACCCCTAGCGGAAACCCCTTTGAAGGAATCAGCAGAGGCTATTCATGAGAAAATCGTTGCAGAAGCAGAAGTTGCCATTCCCGTAGAAGCAACAGAAGTGGTGGAGACCATTCCGGAACCGGAACCCATCGTTGCTGAAGAGGAGGTTATCGTTCCTGTGGAAGAGACGGAAGTGGTGGAGACCATTCCGGAACCGGAACCCATCGTTGCTGAAGAGGAGGTTATCGTTCCTGTGGAAGAGACGGAAGAGGTTGAATCCATTCCTGAACCGGAAGCTATCGTTGCTGAAGAGGAGGTTATCGTTCCCGTGGAAGCGACGGAAGAGGTTGAATCCATTCCGGAACCGGAAACCATCGTTGCTGAAGAGGAAGTTACCGTTCCCGTGGAGATAGCAGAAGAGGCAGAAACCCTTTCCGAACACGTGGAACCCGTTGTGGCTGAAGAGATCCCGGTGCCATTGCAGGAGCCGGAAACCATCACCGGGCTGCATGAGCCCGATCATATCGCGGCAGAAACGGAGGATGTGGAGGAGATCGAGGATCATCAGGATTACTCAGCCCTGAGCAGGGAAGAGATTGTGGTTGCCATGGAAGAGCTGATTGCGGATGAAAAGGCTGTTCAGTTCAGACAGAAAGCCGGCAAACTGAAAATTGCCTTCCGCGAGCTGATCAAGCATGAGAAGGATGCACTCCTTGCTGCATTCATAGCAGAAGGGGGCGAACGCGACCAGTTTGTGATGGAACCTGATGAACTTTCCCTGAGATTTGAGGCCGCACTGGCGGTATATCGCGATAAAAAGCAAAAGCAGATCGAGGAGCAGGAAGAGGTGAAGAAGCAGAATCTCCAGAAAAAGCTGGAGATGCTGGAACGCATCAAGGAGCTTATCAATTCTGAGGAACCGTTAAAAAAGACCTATGATGAATTCAGGGGCATCCAGGACCGCTGGCGGGAAATTGGCAACGTACCCAAGGGCGAGATCAGCAACCTTTGGCAGAGTTACCATTTCCTGGTAGAAAAATTCTTCGATAAGGTAAAGATCAACAATGAGCTCCGGGACCTCGACATGAAGAAGAACCTGGAGAAGAAGATAGAGCTGTGTGAAAAGGCTGAGGAGCTGCTGCTTGAAGTTTCGGTACTGAAGTCATTCAAGCTGTTACAGCGGTACCATCAGGAGTGGAAGGAGATCGGTGCGGTGCCCAACGACAAGAAGGATGAGTTGTGGGAGCGTTTCAGGGCAGCTACGGAAAAAATCAACGAACGGCGCAGGGAATATTACGAACAGCTCCATTCTGAACAGGAGAACAACTTCGCTGCCAAACGGGCACTGTGCGAAAAGATGGAAGAGGTGATGGCAACCCTTCCAGAGTCGATCAACGACTGGCAGAGCACCAACGATGAGGTGAATGAGCTGATGAAGATGTGGCGCAGCCTCGGACCTGCCCCCAGACAGCACAACGAAGAGATCTGGAAACGGTTCAAAGGGCTGGTGGATGAGTTTTTCAACCAGAAGAAAAACCACCTCACCTCAGTTAAGGATGAGCAGGTGAACAACTACAACCTGAAGCTCGACATCTGCCAGCAGGCTGAAGCACTGAAAGACAGTACCGACTGGAAAGAAACCACCGATGAACTGATCAGGCTGCAGCAGGAGTGGAAGAAGGTAGGACCGGTGCCACGCCGGCATGCCGATAAAATCTGGAAACGTTTCAGGGGTGCCTGCGACGAGTTCTTTACGAAAAAGCAGGCCCATTTCGCCTCACAGAAAGACAGCGAAGAGGAAAACCTGAAAATCAAGGAAGGATTGATCGAAAGGATCAGAACCCTTGAGATCGGGGCCAACAGGGAAGAAAATCTGAACACCATCAAGGAGATCCAGCGCGAGTTCATTGAAACCGGACACGTTCCCTTCAGGAAGAAGAATGAGATCCAGGCAGCCTTCCGTGAGGCCATCAACCAGAAGCTAGACCAGCTGAAGGTGAATTATGCCGAGATCAGCGGCGGGTATGGCCGGCCACGCCAGCAGAACTACAGAAACGACCGCGATTGGAACCAGCAGGCACAGGGCGGCAATAAAGAACGCATCTTCCTTCAGCAAAAGATCCAGAAGCTGAAGGCCGACGTAGCCCTCTGGGAAAACAACCTCGGGTTCCTTGCCAAATCGGCAGCTGCCGCCGTACTGCGGAGCGAATTCGACAAAAAAATCGAGCGCACCAAAGACGAAATCGCCCTCCTCGAAGCGAAACTCCGCACCATCGAATAGTCCCATACGGGCAACGCATGCGTTGCCCGTTCCGCATGGGGGCGACGCATGCGTCGCCCCTATCAGGCTACAACGCGCACATCAAATTCGATATCGGGGTGCAAATGTTTCTTTACTGCGCATAACGACGCGGTACTGACCAATGCATCATGATATTTTTCCGGAAATGATGCGGGTACCCTGATCTCGAGATTGATCTTCCCGATCATCCTTTTAAATTGGTCATATTCAATACTCTGGAACAGCCTGATGTCGTCGGCAGGCAGTTGCCGCTGGTCGCAGAACGATTTCACATAAATGCCAGCACAGGTGCCCAGTGAAGCGAGAAAAAGGGTAAAGGGCTCAGGGGCAGTACCTTCTCCCCCACCCTGGGGCGATTGGTCCGTTTTTACCGTAAAGCCGTTTACCAGGGCATTGACTTTCTTGTTACCGTCGAAATAGATTTCCATGTTTTAAAATTTTTGGACTTCTGAATGATTCGCATTCGTTAGCCTGTAATGAATATTTAAATTATCTAGTTATCTATATATATCAATATTCATGCTATTGACATTTTGGCAGTTCCTGGATGCAAAAATAATTTTTACGATATCAAGAGATGTGTCGTATCTTGCAGAGGAATTTCATTCTCACCGAAATACACTGGTCCTTGAGAAAGCCTATTCTGTTACTCTGGATCTTTGCGGCCTGCATCACCCGGGCGCAAAGTCCGGCTTTCAGATGGGCAACAGAGCTTCCGTTCGAAATTACCTGTCAGTGCACCGACCGTAAAGACAATGTGTACATCGCAGGCACTTTTTCCTGCCCCATTCAATTCGGGAACACCACCCTTACTCCGCAATCATACGATGTAATAGTGGCAAAATATGACAGTTCTGGTGTTTTTCAGTGGTACCGGCATTACGGGGGCCAGGGTGTTGACCAGAGCATTGATATTCAATGTGATCATAAAAACGAGATTGTAATCACCAACCTTTTCAACCTGAAGACTATCTATTATGGCGATACCATTCAGGCACCGAATCATGGTGTGGCAATGGTAAAACTTTCAGAGCACGGGGACCTGCGGTGGTATAAAATTCCCGCCTACAAAGACACCTCCTGCATTCATGGCTTTTTCTCCGCTGTCGATCGCGATGACAACATTTACCTTTCCGGCAACATTTCGTATGGTAATGCCTACTTTTCGGATACGGTTATCCATTGCCCGGGCAGCCTTATCGGATACGTTGCCAAATTCAGACCCGACGGGTCCCTTCTTTGGGTAAGAGCTGAAGATGGGGCATTTGGGCGTATTCACACGGATCATTCCGGCAATGTGCTTATATTAAGCGATTCCATATATAAGTATTCCAGCACACACCAACTCCTCTGGAGCAAAAAACACAATTTCGTCTTTTCAGATTTTCCTTATCACCAGCAGATCGCAACGGATTCCGCTGACAATTTTTATGTATTCACGGATTTTAAGCCAAAAACTATCGTTGGCAATGATACCATTGGCCTGGATGATTCCTGCCGGAATATCCTCATTAAATTCAGTCCGGCGGGGGTGCCGGTGCTGAAAAAGTCAGCGTACTTTTATTACAATCCCAAGCTAAACTCTTCCTCGCTTTATGGTAATGCCATCTACATAACCGGCGCATTCACTGGCAAGGCGTACTTTGGTCATGACAGCGTGGTCTCCATCTGTGAAGACTATCACACAAACTCATTTCTGGTGGCATATGATCTGGATGGCAGCCAGAAATTCGTCAAACCGATTCTGTGCAAAAAGGCGTTGGATGCCAAAATTGTAACCGCCGGTAAATCGGTATACCTGAGTGGCAGCTTCAGGGATACCGCCATGTTTGATCAGATAACCCTGGCACACCCTGCCCCCGGAGCCGAGCGGTACTTTCTCGCACGACTTGAAAATGAGGTAAATCCACCGTTCACCTATCCCCCTTCCCTGAACATATACCCCAATCCGGCAAAGGGTTTCATTACCATTGCCTTCAATGATTCCTTTGAAGATGCTTCGCTGGAGATATACAACCTGCAGGGCAAACGGATCTTCAGCAGAACACCTGCCCCAAACCCTATGGTTGTCGAACTCTCAGAACTGGCCAACGGACTGTATATCATTCAGTTAAAAAACAAAAACAACACCCTGGTCAGGAAGTTCATCAAGATTTGATCAGAGGCGTTCATACAGTGCAGGAAAAGTTGATGGATTACAGACCTACTGATCGTTTATTGTCCAGAAATTCATGATAGTGCTGGACTAATACACTGCATATCTTTCGTTTGGAAAAATGTCAGTGACGATTTCCTTTTTTTTACTTTCAATCATCTATACTTCAATGATCGGTTACTCATCATTTCAATATTACGAGTGGCAAACCTTGAAGTCACAAATTGTGACTTCAAGATTCACCGAGGCAACATCCGAATGGGGTGGTCGCAGAACACTGCCGTATGTATTCACGGAGCAAGGTGTTGCAATGTTATCATCCGTATTGAACAGTCCTCAGTCAATCCAAGTTAACATTAGTATTATGCGGGTCTTTGTTAAAATCAGACAATGGGCATGCAACTATGATGAGCTGGCACGACGAATAGAAGAGCTTCATGAGGCTCAGGGAGAACAAAGTCACCATATTGCGGTGATTATAAGATCATCGAAGAGCTTATCAGACCGAAAATAACTGAGCGAAAATCTATTGGATTCAAGACACGGGATAACAAATAATCTTCCATCCACTAATCAGAAAGAATTTTAACCTCTGTGCGGCGGTTCTGCTGCCGCCCTTCCGGAGTGTCATTGGAAGCCACGGGTTGCGTCTCGCCGTAACCCACGGCCACCACACGGTCTCTGGCAATCCCTTTGCCGGCAAGGTAATTTTTCACCGCATCAGCCCTCTGTTGTGAGAGCTTCAGGTTGGAAGCATCATCCCCCACATCATCCGTGTGGCCACCAATCTCAATTTTTACTGCAGGCTTCAGTTTCATGAATTCCACCAGTTCATTGAGTTCGGCATACGAAGCTGCCCGAAGGGTGGCTTTTCCGGTATCAAAATATACATTATCCAGCACAAACTCCCTGGGGGGATCAAATTTTATCTTCACCACCGACTCCCCATCGTAATATTCGCCCGGTTTCAGCTTCGGAATCTCAAACGTCGAATGCTCCAGGTCCTCGCCGATGGTTTGGATGTGGATCAGGTAAATGGCCCCAGCAGGAAGTTTCAGCCTGAATTCACCCCTGGCATCCGATATTCCGGAAAAGGTTTTTCGTGAAAGGCTGTCGATGAACAGGATCTTTTCGCCCGACCTTGGTTTTCCCTGCATATCGGTAACCGATACCTTCACTGGGGCAAGATCGTTCTGTGCCAGCACAGAAACAGGCAATAAGCAAAAAGTCTCAAGAACTCCGGTAAACAACAGCCATCCAGCCAGGCAAAGGTTCTTCATTGTTTTATTGTTTTAAAACCAGTATAACGAACAGAATTTTAATTCATTGTAATCGTAAAACATTCAGTAGAGCAGTTTGGTTCCTCAAATAAAACACAGATTCTCTCGCAGAAATGCGCTGAAATTTCGCTGATCAACGCTGAAAGGTATTCTGCGGAATTCCGCGTGGTTTCTGCGGATTTCAGCGTGAAATTTTTCTCTCGCAGAATTGCGCTGAAATTTCGCTGATCAGCGCTGAAAGGTATTCTGCGGGATTCCGCGTGGTTTTTGCGGATTTCAGCGTGAAATTTTTCTCTCGCAGAATTGCGCTGAAATTTCGCTGATAAGCACGGAAAGACATTCTGTGAATTTTCTCATGGCTCTGCAAATTTCTGCCGGGATGGATACTTTTCGTCACAAATGTCCTTACCTTTGAAATAGATTAGTTCAGAAACGAGGTTCTTTTGAACAAACTGGAGTAATGGAAATCCGACAGGCGAAAGTTTCCTGAAACCCAAAAAATGCCGGCAATGTGCTACACATTGATTACAGGTGCTTCAAGCGGAATTGGATATGAGTTCACAAAAATATGCGCCCGGAAAGGACATAACCTGATCCTTGTCGCCAGGAACGGAACAAAATTGCAGCAGATAGCCGGGGAGCTTCAACAGCAATATCCGGTTAAAATGGTGATTATCCCACAGGATCTGAGCGAGCCTGATGCTGCAGACCATATTTTCAAACGGATACACAATGAGTCCCTGACGGTTGAAAATCTGATAAATAACGCATGCTTTTACATCCGGGGCCCATTTATGGATACCCCATGGGAGGAGGAACTGGCATTAATTCAGTTACAATGCATCAGTCAGATTAAACTGATCAAACTGTTGCTTCCTGATATGAAGCTCATGGGGCGGGGAAGAGTTTTAAATGTTTGCTCAACCGGTTCATTTGTCCCGGGGCCCTTCAATGCCATCTATTGTGCAGCCAAAAGTTTCCTTCTGAGCTTCTCGGAAGCGCTCGGGGAAGAACTGAAAGGTACGGGAATCAGTATATCAGCCTTGTGCCCGGGAGGTACCAATACCCCATTTCAGGATCTGCACTCCAGAAAGAAAAGCTTGCTAAATCCCCTGATGGAGGCTTCAAAGGTTGCAGAAATCGGTTACAGAGGGTTCATGCGTGGAAAACGGGTAATAATTCCCGGACAAATGAACAACCTGCAGGTGTTTGCACTGCGGTTTCTTCCACGGCGCATGATTACCCGACTCTCCGGAAAAGCTGTGTATCAGTCAATTCAAACTACACAAACATGAAGCATCTCCTTTACGGGATAAAATATATTGCTGATTACTGGTTTAAAGGGGGTAAGAGACCTTTGATCTGCGGACTTGTGCTCCACAATGCCTGCAATCTGCGGTGCCGGCACTGTACCGTCATCGACAGGCAAAAAGCCAGAATGACCTTCGATGAGGTCAAACAGGTAACCGATCAGTTTTATGCCGATGGCGGACGATGCCTGTACCTGGAAGGCGGGGAGCCATTTCTGTGGAGTGACGGGGCACACACCATGGAACATGTGGTTCAGTATGCCCACAAAAAGGGTTACTTCACCGTGATCATCTACACCAACGGGACCATGCCCCTTCAATCAGAAGCGGATACCATTTTTGTAAGCGTTGACGGACTTAAGTCCTCACATGACAAGATCCGGGGAACCTCCTTTGACAGGATCATGGAAAACATCAGAAAATCTGACCACCCCTCCATCTATATCAACTACACGATCAACACGGAAAACAAATCGGATCTGGCTGGTTTTTGTGCCTATATCGACAAGATCCCGCAGATCAGAGGGGTTTTTTTTTACTTCCATACACCCTATTATGGATATGATGAACTTTATATTGATTTTCCAAAAAGGAAAGAGATCATGTCGGAAATCATCCTTTTAAAAAGGAGGTATAGAGTTCTGAATTCCCGTACCGGGCTCAGGTCTGCCATCAGGGATGACTGGAAGAGAAACCTCAGGATATGCCGCGTGTATGAACAGGGGGTGTACTATGATTGCTGCCGGGAGAGCAAAAACAAATCCTTGTGCCAGGATTGCGGTTACCTCAGTTATGCAGAAATCAACCAGTGCCTGAAACTCAGACCGGGCGCGGTACTCAATGCCCTGAAATATTTTTAACCTTAGACCATCCGGAATCCGCATGAAAACCTCAAAAACAGGATCAGTCAGAAGGATAATCATATTGGCATTTATCTTTACAGTAAGCCTGCAGCAGGGTTACTCCCAGCATGACAACATCTACTATACTTTTACGCATACGGATACCACCTACGCATTTTACGGGCGTTTCAAGATAGATGCCCGGCTTGATTGTGTGATGCAACTTTGTTTTAATTTCCAACACATCAGGGAGATGGCAGCGGACGCATCCAAAGTTGAACTTATCGGTGAAGGGGAAAACTGGAACAAGATTAAATACACTTATGAACTGTACCCGTTGTATAAAAATGAATCGATATGGTACAGAAAAAAAGACCTTGAAAATCAACGCATTAACTTCACCCTGATTTCCAGTAAAAACAACCGGTCATTCATGCCAACGGTGATATCTTCTTCGGGATATTACAGGTTCAGACAGGTACAGGGCACTGTGTGGGTCGAATATTTTCAGCAATGCCGTTTCACCAGAAGCTATCTGATCTCCTTTTACCTGAATTTCCTGAAAGGAAAAGCAGTCGATTTTCTCCATGTATTTTACGACTATTCCAGGAACCATTGCAGCAATGTAAAATAACCCACCGTATGATTTCAGAAATAATCCGCAAACAAATAAGCCGGAAGTTCACCGGACTACCGGAACTAAAGTTCGAAAATGTGGTTCCGGATGTGGAAACTGTTCATAAAAACCTCCAGGAACTCAATACCATCGGCCTGTACCTCCACATACCGTTCTGCCATCAGATATGCCCCTACTGTCCGTATAACAAGGAGATATTCAGCGATGATGCTGCGCAGCAATATACCCATGCGGTAATACAGGAGGTTCAGAAATATTCCGCTTTGATGGCAGGCAAAAAGATTTCGAGTTTCTACATTGGGGGCGGCACCCCGACCACCATGCTGGGGAAGGGGCTGGAACAAATGCTGGAGGCTGTGTACAGGCATTTTAACATGGAATGTGCAATCCACATCGAGAGCCATCCGAACCATCTGAGCGACGAGAATCTGAATGCCTTAAAAGCCCTCGGTGTCAATTATCTGAGCGTCGGTGTTGAAGCACTGCAGGACCGGCATCTGAAAGTCCTGGAAAGGCCATACACATCCGCAGGGGTAAAAAAAATCATTGAGAGGGCGGCTGGTAAAAATTTCGAATGCCTGAATATCGATTACATCTTTGACCTGCCCGGCCAGACCTGCGACGAGGTCGAAGAGGCGGTGCATGAAATGATCAGGCTGGGAATCCACCAGGCTGCCACCTATCCATTGTTCCATTTCCCCTACACCCGGTTTGGAAAAGATACCACCCTGCACAGAAATGCCGTTGCCACGATGTTCAGGAGAAGAAAATTCCTGAAAATCATTGAAGGGATCTTTTACAGTTCGGGTTTTGAGCGATCATCGGTGTGGGCATTTACCCAAAAGGGCACAGAGAAGTATTGTTCGGTTACCGTGCCTTCGTATCTGGGCATTGGTGCCAGTGGCGGGTCGTATCTCAGGGATATTTTTTATGTGAACACCTTTAATGTGGCAGCGTATGTAAAAGCTGCCAAAAATGGCAGGCTCCCTGTGGCATTGTCTATCGGATTATCTGAAAAGGCGCAGATGGCAGGATGGCTCTACTGGAGGATTTATGAGACAAAATTCAGAAAAAGCGATTTCAGTGACAGGTTCGGCCTGAGTTTCGACAAAGAATATGGCGCATTCATGAAAATGCTGGATTTTATGGGCTTTCTTGATGACAACAATTCCATAGTCCGCCTGACAGATAAAGGAACCTACTGGATCCATGCCTTTGAAGATTTCTTTTCGATTGATTACATCAATAAACTCTGGGGAACCTCAAGGGAAAATTCGTGGCCTGAGGAAGTCATATTGTAAAGTATATCATCACCTTTACCATGTTTCTTTTTTCTCGCAAAATTGCAATGAAATTTCGCGGATAGGCGCTGAAAGGTATTCTGCGGATTTCAGCGTAGTTTCTGCGGGTTTCAGCGTGAAATAAAAATACACAGCTTAGACCGATGCTGCAGATGATCACGGATTCCGGTGGCTGTCACGGTTTGGCCGTCCCCAATTCATCCCTGAAAAGCGCCAGGTTGTCGATCCGCAGCCGGTCGAACACATATTGGTTCCACTTTTCCATTTCCGCCCGGTTCTTTCCCTGCTGCACCTCTTTGAGGTATTTGCCGGTGATGCCCTCTATTTCTCTGGTGGTGGACTGATATAGCGAATCGATCTGGTTGATTGTGAATGTATTTTGATGCAATACCGCTTCCATTTTTCTCCTTTCAATCTCACAAATATCAAAATAGAGGTTCAGAAAGAGATTGGTACAGGGCTGCGGCGGAAGATGGAAAAAGGTTTGGGTCTCGTCAAAAACGGTATAGGAAACTTCGTGAAAGGTATCCCTGGCCTGGGTCACATCCAGCAGGATTTTTACCTCGAGGTGGTAGAGGTCGGAAGGGATCTGGTCTTTAATCCGATCCTGTGACCACGTTTCGTTCTGTGGCATATTCTTGTTGAGCCTGACACGTGAATCGGTTCCCCAGAAGGCATACGGAAAATTGTAGCCAACCGTATCGGAATTGAACATTTTCAGGAAGTTCTTGCCATGGTTACCCTCTCCGAAATTGACCAGCATCCCTTTGTCGGCATAGAAACCCAGCGAGTTTCTCTGATCCCCGGTAAGGAGCATTGCGCTGTTATGGTTCCAGAAAAAATCATTGTAGGGTATCATGGCGAGCTTGTGGTAGTCGCTCTCGTCGGGATCGTACTCGAACCAGGGCAGGATAAACGGTTCGCCATAGTCGTAAAAGCTCAGGATACTGCGGGTTTCGATCCTGCGCAGCATGTCGGGCAAAGTATCAATCACCAGCCTGGCTTCGCTGCTGGCGGTTTCGTAGTCGAAATTGTAGTTGAACCGTATATATTCGGGCACCATCCTGCCGGCAAACTGGAAAAAACGAAATACAAGTTCCATGTTTACATTTCTGACAGAGTCGTCCCACAGGGATTCGAACGGGAAGATCCGGGCTGTATCAACGGACAGGTTCATTTGTATCAGCGAGGCAGACTCCTTGTCGATCCACATTTCCCCTTTGAAGTAACTGCCGGAATCCTGTCGTGGTGCAAACCGCACATGCAGGATGGCTTCATCCTGTCGCCCCGGGGTAAGCACAAAGGCCTTCTGCATTTCTTTCATGCTGAACTGTGTGGGTACGGCAGGAAAAAGGGAGTTGCGCCGCACCAGGCTGAACCGGCTTATGGCTTTGGATGTTTCGATGCTGTTGAAAAGCCGGGATCCCACTACTGCCAGCCCAATCCTGCCGTTCTTCAGCAGCAGCGCCTCCACCTGTACCCCCTCTGTTACGGCATTATAGTAGCATTCCAGCAGTTCAGCCGGCCGCTCTCCAATGAAGGTCTCCAGTCCGAAATAGGCCTTTGCGGTTCTTTCTCCCGATTGCTTCCTGATCCTCTTCCCGCAACGCTCCACCATTTTGTACAGGTAGTCTTCCCGGGCATACACGCTCACACCGGCAAGCATTTCAGGTTTTTGTACCAGGAACACCGTGCCGTGCGTAATCAGCAGTGAAGCGGGTACTGTTACCGTTTGGTAGCCCACATAGGAAAACATAATGGAGTCGTGTATTCCAGCTGACCTGAGGATGTAACTGCCGCCGACATTGGCCACGGTTCCTGTGGTGGTGCCCCGGACCCGCACCGAGCTGAAAGGGAGTGGCGACCGGGTTTCCGCATCTTTCACCACCCCCTGGAGGGTGATCTGGGCGGGGAGGTTCTGCATAGGTAAAGCCCACAGAAGCAGGAGGAACAGAAAGGGTATTTTTGAGTTCATCAGCTGTGAATTTGCACAAAGGTAAGATAGTTGATAATCTCATGATTGCATAGATCAGTTACAGGTAGTGGCGCGTCAGGAAGTGAAGCAGACCAATGGCGAATGTCGGAAATTCTTTTCTGAAATGTTATTAATAATTTTTTGCGGATTCTGTGAGATTTTTTTCTCGCAGAAATGCGCTGATATTCCGCTGATCAGCGCTGAAAGGTATTCTGCGGATTTCAGCGTAGTTTCTGCGGATTTCAGCGTGAAATTTTTCTCTCGCAGAATTGCGCTGAAATTTCGCGGATAGGCGCTGAAAGGTATTCTGCGGATTTCAGCGTAGTTTCTGCGGATTTCAGCGTGAAATTTTTCTCTCGCAGAAATACGCTGAAATTCCGCTGATCGGCACTAAAGGTTTTTATTCGGATTTCCGAAAAATTGGAACAAGTCTGCGTGAATTACCATTCCTGGGTTTGAAATACTGAATAACTCAATAAGGTGCATTGAGATACTGCATAGCAGCAATTGCAATTGACTCTTATTCAATAAAATAATAAAAAATATCAGGATAGACAGACCTCATTTGCTACGAAAATAATAAAATTGTGGGCATACCAAAAACCAGCGTAACGAGATTTTGTACTTTTGACTAAGTGAATCCCGATTATGGCAACTAAAGAACCCGTAATGCTATTCAGAGATCCTGAGGATTCAATTTCGGACGAATCACTTGGCAAAGCCATGAGTCCGCAATTGTTCAGTGTTTATCAGGAATTGATCAGCATAATGAAAGACCTGTATCCGATACAGCATGAGTGGCGGTATTACCGCGATGGAAAAGCATGGCTATGCAAAGCCATCCATAAAAAGAAAACCGTTTTCTGGATGTCGGTCTGGGACAGGTATATTCAAATTACCTTCTACTTTACTGAAAAAACCGCTTCAGGACTGCATACATTACCGGTTGATCCGGAAATCTTAACAAATCAGCAAAGCACAACACCTGTCGGAAAGCTGATCCCTGTAACTCTAAAGATCCATCATTCAAAACAGCTGAAAGACTTTTCAACCATCCTAGGGTACAAAGTGTCGTTAAAATAACAGCTTTGAAAGGTCTCATGGTGTTTTACCCTATAACCTCCAATGCACCCAATTAAAGAATCTTTTGTAATTTGCTGAGCCTAAATGGTTCTGCTTCAGCCTGAAAATGAACTTTTTATTAATCTAAATATCAATATATTATGAAGAAGCTGTGTGTGCTTGCCCTGCTGCTGGCAGCGGTTTTTACAGGATTGAAAGCCCAGGATGAGATGCGCTTGCTGCGGTTCCCTGCCGTTCACGGCAACAAGCTGGTATTCAGCTATGCCGGCGACCTGTACCTGGTTTCCACCAGCGGCGGGGTTGCCCGCAGGCTCACCTCTGATCCCGGTTACGAGATGTTTGCCCGTTTTTCTCCTGATGGAAAATACATCGCCTTTACGGGACAATATGACGGCAACACTGAGGTGTACCTGATTCCTGCCGAAGGGGGATTGCCGAAACGACTCACCTATACCGCCACCCTGAATCGCGACGACATTTCGGATCGCATGGGCCCCAACAACATCGTGATGACCTGGACCCCCGACAGCAAAAAGATCATTTACCGCTCCAGGGGCAGGTCCTTCAACGATTTTGTAGGACAGCTCTATTCCGTTTCTGTTGAAGGGGGTATGTCGGAACAGCTTCCCCTTTCATCAGGTGGGTTTTGCTCGTATTCGCCCGATGGCAGCAAGCTTGCTTTCAACCGCGTTTTCAGGGAGTTCCGCACCTGGAAATACTACAGGGGCGGAATGGCCGACGACATCCGGATCTTCGACATAAAGACCGGAGCAATCACAAAGATCAACGACCTGGTATCGCAGGAGATCATCCCGATGTGGCATGGAAACACCATCTGGTTTCTGTCAGACCGCGACCGTACCATGAACCTTTTCTCGTACGACCTCACCACCAAAGCCGAAAAGAAGGTGACCCAGTTCACCGACTACGACGTCAAATTCCCCTCGATGGGACACGATGGAAAAATCGTTTTTGAACAGGCCGGATATATCCACATGTATGATCCTGCCACTGGAAGGATTGCCAAAATCACCATTCAGATTGCGGATGACCAGAAGCCGGGAGGGAGCGCACGGGTGGATGCTTCCCGGTTCATACAGGGCACCTCGCTGTCACCCGATGGCAAACGGATCGCCATTTCGGCCAGGGGTGAAATCTTCACCGTTCCTGCGGAAAACGGCTTTACCAGGAACCTCACAGGCACGCCGGGCATCCACGAGCGGGGTGCCGTATGGTCGCCCGATGGCAGGTACGTTGCCTACCTGAGTGACAAAACCGGAGAATACCAGGTATGGATTCAGGAACAGGACGGATCGGCACCGGCACGTCAGATCACCACCATGAACGACAACTACATCTATGGGCTGCTCTGGTCGCCCGACAGCAGGAAGATCCTCTACAACGACAGGAAGCAAACCCTGCGGATGGTGGATGTGGAAACCGGCAATGTAACCCTTGTGGCCCAAAGCAAAGTGTGGGAGATGCAGGATTTCTCATGGTCGCCCGACAGCCGATGGATCGCCTACACCCAGCCCAACCGTACCGGGATGAACCAGATCATGCTTTACAGCCTGGCCAGCGGCAAAGCTATTCCGGTAACGCAGGAATGGTACAGCTCGTCCAACCCCGAGTTCAGCAGCGACGGGAAATTTTTGGTGTTTGTCTCTGAACGTGATTTCAGCCCGATATACTCTGCCACCGAATGGAACCATGCTTACCGGAATATGTCGAGAATCTACCTGGTATCCCTTGCTGCAGCCACCGACAATCCGCTGGGCGAGAAGAACGATGAAGTAGCCATTGCCAGGGAGGAGATCCCAGCTGCAAAGGCTGAACCAGCCAAAGATGGAAAAGGAAAAGATGCCAAAACCGAAAAAGGTGACGACAAGGAAAAGAAAGGCTCAGAGGTTAAGCCGATAGTGGTTGATACCGAAGGGATCCAGGACCGTATCATCGCACTTCCGGTAAGGCCTGCCAACTACTGGAACCTTACGATGATCGGCATGAAAATCTACTACAACGAGACCTACTTCGGGGAAAAAGGGAGCAGGGTTACCGTGTATAATCTTGAAAATAAAGAGGAAACGGTGCTGGCAGAGAATATGGGATACACCATAAGCGCCGACCAGAAGAAAATGATGCTCTCGTCGCAGGGGAACTATTATGTGATCAATTTGCCATCGGCCAAAGCCAAAACCGAGAAAAAGGCCGACCTTTCGAACATGTGGGTGCAGCCCGACCTCAAACAGGAATGGAGTCAGATCTACACCGAAAGCTGGAGGCAGATGCGTGATTTCTTCTACGACGAAAAGATGCACGGCACTGACTGGAAGGCCATGCACGACAAATACGCCGTGCTGCTGCCCTACGTGAGCGACAGAAACGATCTGAATTACCTGATCGGTGAACTGATCGGCGAACTGAACGTGGGGCATGCCTATGTGAGCGGCGGAGACAAGTACGAGCTCAACCGGGTCTATACAGGATTTTTGGGGGCAACCCTCACGAAAGATCCGGCCACCGGGTATTTCCGGATCAATGGGATCCTGAAGGGGCAGAACTGGGACAACAAGTTGGTTTCGCCCCTCACGCAGGTAGGTATCAGGGTGAAAGAGGGCGATTATCTGATTGCCCTGAACGGGAAGGATCTGAAAGAGGTACAGGACCCCTACGCCCTGTTGTTCGGGATGGCCGGCCAGCCGGTGGAGATCACTATAAACAGCAAACCAGAAGCTTCCGGGAGCAAAAAATATGTAATCAGGCCGGTGAAGGATGAAGCCCAGCTGGTGTATTTTAACTGGGTTCAGGAGAATATCCGCAAGGTGAATGAGGCTACCAACGGCGAGGTAGGCTACCTGCACATCCCTGATATGGTGGTGGAAGGGTTGAATGAATTTGTAAAATACTATTACCCCCAGCTGTCGAAGAAGGCTCTGATTATCGATGGCCGTGGCAACGGAGGGGGAAACGTAAGTCCGATGATCATCGAAAGGCTCAGGCGTGAAATCATCCGCATCTCAGCGCCCAGAAATGTAGAGGAGATGGGTACCAACCCCAATGGAATGATGACAGGCCCCATGGTGTTACTGATCAACCAGTATTCGGCTTCCGACGGTGACCTGTTCCCTTATGCCTTCAAGAAACTTGGGATCGGCACACTGGTTGGTGTACGGACCTGGGGCGGCGTAACCGGGATACGCGGTTCACTCCCATTCATCGATGGAGGTTCGTTGCAAAAACCCGAATACGGCACCTACTCTTCCGAAACCAGCGAATGGATCATCGAAGGGCACGGCGTAGATCCCGATGTGGTGATTGACAATGACCCCTACCGCGAGTTTAACGGAACCGACGATCAGCTAAACAAAGCCATTGAAATTATCCTGCAGCAGCTGAAGGAAGGAACCTACCAGATCCCGCCGAAGCCTGCAGGGCCGGACAAACAGAAATAGTTGAGATAGTTGAGGTAGTTGAGTTTTCCTGCATAAACTCGACTACCTCAACATTACTTCTTTATCCAGTTCTCAATTCGTTCTCAATGGATTACCCCAATAATATTATAACCTTAGCGTTCGAAAGCCAATAATCAACAGAATGAAACTTATAGCCACCGTTGAAGAACTTGATGAAGATGAAATAAGATATCTGGTGATCGAGCATGATAAGGATGATTCGTTAGGATACTTTCTTTTTGGATTCAAAGAGATGGAACAGCCATGTGAATTTGATATGTGGTTTCTGGATTTGGAAACTGCTATGAATCAAGCATTGGACGATTATAATGTACAGTACCAGGAATGGAAGGATTTTGATATATTCATGAAGCCAATCAGGAAAGGATGAGACTATTCATGTTCATGTTGGTTTTCGCTCTGTTTTCATGTAAAAGCATTGCGTACAGAGGATTTTCTTCCGGAAAATATTCCTGTAACGGTAACGGATTTCAATTTTCACTTATACTCCACAGTGATTCTACGTATGAGCTAAATAAACAATTTCAAGACAGAACAATAAATTGCACCGGTAGCTGGGATTTAGTTACTACAGATACCATTCGACTGACACCAATGAGGGTAGGAGCAATCGAGGAAATCATCTCAGGCTATGATTGTTATAAAGAAAGGAGAGCTGTCATTATCAACTCCAAAAAATTGAGACTCGAGGGCAATACCTTTAGAAAACTCAGATAATCAATAAATGGGATTCCTTCGAAATTCAAAATAAAGCCCACCCCGAAAAATACAGAAAGGAATCCTTGCCAATAAAATTAGAAGACACAAAGATACTCTAATGCTTAAATATCAGGAAAGTAGGATTTGTTCGACTTGGTGCCCTACCATATTTTTAGCGTTTTAACAAAATCATGATCTTCACTCCCCTTCTCCTTGAGGAGAAGGGGTTTGGGGATGAGGTGAAGCATTAGGCAACAGGAAGACAGTGTGAGGAACAGTGTGAGTACGGAGGAATAAAAAAGGCGCCCCCTGATGGAGACGCCCTCTTTTTGTTGATTTCTGCGGATCAGTATCAGGCCTGTCCTTTAGGGCCGGTGATCGGGAACGGCATCATCCCTTCAATCTCTTCAGGGACCACGATTTCTCCGTGCATCGATTCGAACTTCATAATGTTGTCCTTCAATGCCTTGAAGAGTCGTTTAGTGTGCTGAGGGGTGAGGATGATCCTTGATTTCACCTTGGCTTTGGGTACTCCCGGCATCATATTCACAAAGTCGATGATAAATTCGGCCTGCGAGTGGGTGATGATGGCAAGGTTGGCATAGGTTCCTTCGGCTACATCCTCAGGAAGTTCTATATTGATCTGCGGTTGATTCTGGTTCATTGTTTCTTGTAATGTAATGATTTATAATGATTTATTCTGATACAGAACTCTCCTCCATCTGGCGGGCATGCATCAGCTCTTCGTATTCGTCGAGTGATCCGACAATGATGTCCTGATAGTCTTTCAGTCCGGTCCCGGCAGGGATCAGGTGTCCGACCAGCACGTTCTCTTTCAGTCCTTCCAGCGTATCAGCCTTGGCGCTCACCGCAGCTTCAGTAAGTACCTTGGTAGTTTCCTGGAAAGAGGCAGCCGAAAGGAAGCTCTTGGTCTGCAGCGAAGCCCTGGTAATCCCCTGGAGGATCTGTGTACCGGTAGCAGGTTGTGCATCACGGGCATCCACAAGCTTGCGGTCGCGCCGCTTGAGCTGCGAATTTTCGTCGCGAAGTTTCCTTTGGGTAATGATCTGACCCGCCTTGAAGATCTCAGAGTCTCCTGCATCCACAACCACTTTTTTGCCATAGATCCAGTCGTTCTCTTCCATAAAATCGATCTTGTTCACCATTTCCCCTTCGAGGAAACGGGTGTCGCCGGGCTCGTTGATTTCGATCTTGCGCATCATCTGACGCACGATGATCTCGAAGTGCTTGTCGTTGATTTTTACCCCCTGGAGGCGGTACACTTCCTGCACCTCGTTTACGATGTATTCCTGCACCTTGGTGGGCCCCTTGATGGCAAGGATGTCCGATGGGGTCACAGCTCCGTCGGAAAGCGGCGTACCTGCTTTAACGAAGTCGTTTTCCTGTGCAAGGATCTGCTTGGTGGTAGGGATCAGATAGGTCTTCTCCTCTCCTGTTCTGGAGGTGATGATCACTTCACGGTTGCCACGCTTCAGTTTCTTCCCGAAAGATACCACACCGTCGATTTCAGCCACTACAGCCGGGTCTGAGGGATTCCTGGCTTCGAAAAGCTCGGTAACCCTCGGTAAACCACCGGTGATGTCGCCCGATTTGCCAATAGCACGGGGGATCTTCACCAGCAACTCACCGGCAGTGATTTTAGCACCGTCATCGACCTGGATGTGTGAATTTACAGGGAGGTCATAGGTTTTGATGATCTCACCGTCAGAGGTAACAATATTGATAGCCGGGTTTTTACTGCGCTGGCGAGATTCGATGATCACTTTATCGTGATAACCGGTCTGCTCATCCGACTCGATCCTGTAGGTCACCCCTTCAATCAGGTTTTCGAAACGCACCTGGCCTGATACTTCAGACACGATAGTAGCGTTGTATGCATCCCATGAGCAGATCAGGTCGTCCTTTCTGATCTCATCGCCATCCTTGTAGAACAGATGGGATCCGTAAGGGAGATAGGCAGATGAAAGTAAAATTCCGGTGTTTTTATCCACGATCCGCAACTCTGCCGAACGACCCACCACCACCAGGTAGTTACGCCCTTCAGCGTCGGTATATTCGATGTAACGCAATTCATCAATCTCGAGAATCCCGTCGTATTTGGCCACAATGCTGCTGGCGGTGGCGATGTTGGAGGCAGTACCCCCAACGTGGAAGGTACGGAGCGTAAGCTGTGTACCAGGCTCACCGATCGACTGAGCGGCAATTACCCCTACCGCTTCACCCTTCTGTACCATTTTTCCGGTACTCAGGTTACGGCCGTAGCATTTGGCACATACCCCCTTCTTGGATTCACAGGTGAGTACCGATCTGATTTCCAGCATCTCAATCGGTGATTCCTCAATCATTCCGGCATAGGTCTCAGTAAGTTCTTGTCCGGCAGCGATGATCAGTTCACCCGTACTTGGGTGGTACACATCATGTAAAGTCGTCCTTCCGAGGATTCTGTCATACAGCGATTCAACCACCTCTTCGTTGCGTTTGAGGGCAGTGGTCTGCAAGCCCCTGAGGGTACCGCAGTCCTCTTCACTGATGATCACGTCCTGCGCCACATCCACCAGCCGGCGGGTCAGATAACCGGCATCGGCAGTCTTGAGCGCCGTGTCGGCAAGACCCTTACGGGCACCGTGGGTGGAGATGAAGTACTCAAGTACCGAAAGCCCTTCCTTGAAATTGGAAAGAATCGGGTTTTCAATGATTTCCGCACCTGTGGATCCCGATTTCTGTGGTTTCGCCATAAGACCCCTCATGCCGCAAAGCTGACGGATCTGTTCTTTCGAACCACGTGCGCCCGAATCGAGCATCATATACACCGGGTTAAATCCCTGTTTGTCGTTGGAGAGCTTCTCCATCAGGGTATTGGTAAGCCTGGAGTTGGTATGTGTCCAGATGTCGATGATCTTATTGTACCGTTCGTTGTTGGTAATCCAGCCATCCTGGTAGTGCGACAGCACCTCATCCACATCCTGGTTGGCGCGTTCGATCAGGTCGGTTTTCACCGCCGGGATGATCACATCGTCGAGGTTGAAGGAGAGTCCTCCTTCAAAAGCCATTTTATATCCGAGGTTCTTGATGTCATCGAGGAAAGCAGAGGTGGTGGCAGTATCGGTCTTTTTCAGCAGGTCACCGATGATATCACGAAGTGATTTCTTGGTAAGCAACTGATTGATATATCCGTACTTCCTGGGAACCACCTCATTGAAAAGAACCCTGCCCACCGTAGTTTCGAGGATATAATGACCGCTACTATCCTGATGGTGGTTGGGTAGCCTCACCTTGATCCATGCATGGAGATCTGTTTTCCCTTCGTTGTGGGCGATAATCACCTCTTCCGGGCTGTAAAAATGCATGCCTTCGCCCTTTACAGGATGTTCAGGGGTTGAGCGGCGTCCTTTGGTCATGTAGTAAAGCCCAAGTACCATGTCCTGAGAAGGAACGGTGATCGGAGCTCCGTTGGCAGGGTTCAGGATGTTGTGCGAGGCCAGCATCAGCAGTTGTGCTTCCAGGATGGCAGCATTGCCAAGGGGCACATGCACAGCCATCTGGTCACCGTCGAAGTCGGCATTGAAGGCGGTACATACGAGTGGGTGGAGCTGGATGGCTTTCCCTTCAATCAGCTTAGGCTGAAACGACTGAATACCAAGCCTGTGGAGTGTAGGAGCACGGTTCAGCAGTACCGGATGCCCCTTCAATACACTTTCCAGGATATCCCATACCACAGGATCTTTGCGGTCCACAATTTTCTTCGCCGATTTCACAGTTTTTACGATGCCTCTTTCGAGCATCTTGCGGATGATGAACGGCTTAAAGAGCTCGGATGCCATGTTCTTCGGCAATCCGCACTCATTCAGCTTAAGGTCAGGGCCTACCACAATCACAGAACGGCCTGAGTAGTCGACACGTTTACCAAGAAGGTTCTGACGGAAGCGTCCCTGCTTTCCTTTGAGGCTATCGCTCAACGACTTAAGCGCACGGTTCGAATCGGTCTTCACCGCACTCGACTTGCGTGAGTTGTCGAACAGGCTGTCAACTGCCTCCTGGAGCATACGTTTTTCGTTCCTCAGGATCACATCCGGCGCTTTAATTTCCAGCAACCGTTTCAGACGGTTGTTGCGGATGATCACCCTGCGGTACAGGTCATTGAGGTCGGAGGTGGCAAAGCGTCCTCCATCCAGCGGAACCAGCGGGCGCAGTTCAGGCGGAATCACGGGAACCACTTTCACAATCATCCATTCGGGCCTGTTCTCGATCCGGGCCTGTCCTTCGCGGAAAGCTTCGACGATGCGGAGTCGTTTCAGGGCATCGTTTTTCCTCTGTTGAGAGGTCTCTTCAAACGCCTTGGTACGCAGCGAATAGGAAAGTTCATCCAGGTTGAGGCGCTTCAGCAGATCAAAAATTGCATCGGCTCCCATTTTGGCGATGAACTTATTGGGATCTGAATCATCAAGATATACGTTGTCGGAAGGGAGCGTATCAATGATGTTGAAATACTCCTCTTCGCTCAGGAAATCAAGGTAGGAAATGCCATCCTGTTCCTTGATACCGGGCTGAATCACAACATATTTCTCATAGTAGATGATAGTATCAAGCTTCTTGGAGGGGAGCCCCAGGAGTGCCCCGATTTTATTGGGCAGCGACCTGAAGAACCAGATATGGGCCACAGGGACCACCAGCTGGATGTGACCCATCCGTTCACGGCGGACCTTCTTTTCGGTAACTTCAACCCCGCAACGATCGCAAACGATGCCTTTGTAACGGATCCTCTTGTACTTGCCGCAATGGCATTCCCAGTCTTTTACGGGGCCAAAGATCCGCTCGCAGAATAATCCGTCGCGCTCCGGTTTGTAGGTGCGGTAGTTGATGGTTTCCGGTTTGAGCACCTCGCCGCTCGAGCGCTCCAGAATCATCTCGGGAGCTGCCAGACTGACGGTCATCGATTGGAAAGTGCTTTTGTCAACCTTTTCTTTTCTGAAAGCCATATAGTGTTTTGTATTTCGTTAGCAATAAGATGATTTGTCAGGCTTATCAGCCATCATCAGTCGAAAGAAACGTTCAGTCCGAGTCCCCTGAGTTCGTGGATCAACACGTTGAACGACTCCGGGATGCCCGGTGTTGGCATCAGTTCACCCTTGACGATCGACTCGTATGCTTTGGCACGGCCTGTAACGTCATCGGATTTGATCGTAAGGATCTCCTGCAGGATATTGGCAGCGCCAAAAGCCTCCAGTGCCCAAACCTCCATCTCCCCGAACCTCTGACCCCCGAACTGGGCTTTACCGCCCAAAGGCTGCTGGGTGATCAGTGAATAGGGGCCGATGGAGCGTGCATGCATCTTGTCATCAACCATATGGTGCAGCTTCATCATATAAATCACACCCACAGTGGCTTCCTGGTCGAATTTCTCACCGGTACCGCCATCATACAACTGTATCCTGCCGTTTTTGGGGAGGCCTGCCTGTTTCATATAATCGTTGATCTGATCGAGGTTTGCACCATCGAAGATCGGGGTTGCGAAGTTGAGGCCCAGTTTTTTGCCTGCCCATCCAAGAACGGTTTCGTAAATCTGTCCGAGGTTCATACGGGAGGGCACACCCAACGGGTTCAGCACGATGTCCACCGGGGTTCCGTCGGCCATGAAGGGCATATCCTCAACGCGAACGATCTTGGCCACAATACCCTTGTTCCCGTGCCGGCCTGCCATCTTGTCTCCCACCTTCAGCTTGCGCTTGCGGGCGATATACACCTTGGCGAGCTGCACAATGCCACTGGGCAGATCATCACCGATGGAGATCATGAACTTCCTGCGGTTATAGGATCCCAGAATCTTCTTGTACTCAATGTTATAGTTGTGAAGAAGATCCTTGATGGCATCGTTGCGGTCCTTGTCTGTGGTCCACTTGTTGGGATTGATGTTCACAAAGTCGTTCACCGAACTGAGGAGCTTCTGGGTGAATTTGGTTTTCTTGGGGATCACCAGCTGCTTCATGTTGTTATACACACCCTGGGAGGTTTTTCCGCTCACCAGGATCAGCAGCTTGTCAACCAGTTTAGCATTCAGGCCTGCAATCTCCTTGTTGAAATCCTTTTCAGCCTTATCCAGCTCAAGCTTCTCTTTGGATTTGGCTTTTTTATCCTTGATGGCCCTGGTAAACAGTTTCTTGTCGACGACCACACCATCCATGGAAGGGGGTGCTTTCAGGGAAGCGTCTTTCACATCACCTGCCTTGTCGCCAAAGATGGCACGCAGCAGCTTCTCTTCCGGCGTAGGATCGGTTTCACCCTTGGGGGTAATTTTACCGATGAGGATATCACCCTCATTCACTTCGGCACCAATCCGTATCAGTCCGTTTTCATCCAGATCTTTGGTGGCTTCAGCACTCACATTCGGAATGTCGTTGGTCAGCTCTTCCACACCCCGTTTGGTGTCGCGCACTTCCAGTGAGAATTCTTCAATATGAATACTGGTATAGATATCCTCACTCACGATCTTCTCCGAGATCACGATGGCATCCTCGAAGTTGTACCCTTTCCATGGCATGAAGGCCACCAGCAGGTTGCGTCCGAGGGCAAGTTCACCACCCTGGGTCCCATATCCTTCCGTAAGGAGGTCCCCTTTCTTCACCTTTTGGCCCTTGCGGACCATCGGTTTCAGGCTTACGCTGGTATTCTGGTTGGTTTTGGCAAAGCGGGTAAGGGGATACCTTTTTACGTCATCCTCAAAACTGATGAGCCGATCGGCTTCGGAGCGGGAGTAGCGGATCACGATTTCATTGGCATCCACAAATTCCACTACGCCATCCCCTTCTGCAGCCACCAATACGCGGCTGTCGCGTGCCACCTTCCCTTCAATGCCGGTACCCACAATCGGGGCTTCGGGGCGAAGGAGCGGGACAGCCTGCCGCATCATGTTGGATCCCATCAGGGCACGGTTGGCATCGTCATGTTCCAGGAAGGGGATCAGGGATGCAGCGATAGAGGCGATCTGGTTGGGAGAGATGTCGATCAGGTCAACCTGCTCCTTGTCCAGAATCGGGTAATCGGCCAAAAACCTGGCCTTGATGCGGTCAGGAATGATCTCACCCTTTTCGTTGATCGGGGTGCTCGCCTGGGCAATATTCTTGTTCTCTTCCTCTTCGGCAGTCAGGTACACAGGAGGTTGATCCTGAATCACATGGCCATTTTCTACCTTCAGGTAGGGGGTTTCAATGAAGCCAAGCTCATTGATTTTGGCAAACACGCACATCGAGGAGATCAGACCGATATTGGGTCCTTCAGGGGTCTCGATGGTACACAACCTTCCATAGTGGGTGTAGTGCACGTCGCGCACTTCAAATACGGCGCGCTCACGCGACAAACCGCCGGGTCCGAGGGCTGATACACGCCGTTTGTGGGTGACTTCCGACAGCGGATTGGTCTGGTCCATAAACTGCGACAGCTGGTTGGTGCCAAAAAATGAATTGATTACAGAGGAGAGGGTTTTTGCATTGATGAGGTCGGTAGGTGTAAATACCTCATTATCCCTCACGTTCATACGTTCACGAATGGTGCGGGCCATCCGCGCCAGACCCACGCCAAACTGGGCGTAGAGCTGTTCGCCAACCGACCGTACACGCCTGTTGCTCAGGTGGTCGATATCGTCAACCTCAGCTTTTGCATTGATCAGCTCGATGAGGTGACGGATAATGGCAATAATATCTTCACGGGTAAGGATCCGGGTGTTGGTAGGTACATCAAGGCTAAGCTTCTTGTTGATCTTGTACCGTCCCACATCTCCGAGGTCATACCGTTTGTCGCTGAAGAACAGGTTGTTCAGGATGCCGCGTGCAGTCTCCTCATCAGGGGGTTCCGCATTGCGCAGCTGCCGGTAAATGTACTCTACAGCTTCCTTTTCGGAGTTGGCTGTATCCTTTTGTAGGGTGTTGAAAATAATGGCGAAGTCGTTGGAATTCACATCTTCACGATGCATGAGCACCGATTTCACACCGGCTTCCAGAATCGGCTCAATATGCTCTTCCTCGAGGATGGTTTCACGATCGAGGATGATTTCCGTACGTTCAATGGAAACCACCTCACCGGTATCTTCATCCACAAAATCTTCGATCCAGGCACGCAGCACCTTGGCAGCGAGCCTTCGGCCGATCAGCTTTTTGAGGGCTGTTTTGCTTACCTTCACCTCATCTGCCAGGTTGAAGATCTCGAGGATATCCTTATCGCTCTCGAATCCGATGGCCCTGAGCAGGGTGGTTACCGGAAGCTTCTTCTTCCGGTCGATGTAGGCGTACATCACATTGTTGATGTCGGTGGCAAACTCGATCCATGATCCCTTGAAGGGGATGATCCGCGCCGAATACAGATGCGAACCGTTGGCATGGAGGCTGGTACCGAAGAACACACCGGGGGAACGGTGCAACTGCGACACGATGACCCTTTCTGCGCCGTTGATCACGAAGGTGCCGCGCGGGGTCATGTAGGGGATGGTTCCCAGATACACATCCTGCACAATGGTTTCAAAATCCTCGTGGTCGGGATCGTTGCAGTACAGCCTGAGTTTTGCCTTGAGGGGTACTGAATGGGTGAGCCCTCTCTCGATACACTCCTCTATTGAATATCGCGGAGGATCGATGTAATAATCGATAAACTCCAGGACGAAATTGTTCCTGGTATCGGAGATCGGAAAGTTCTCGTCAAATACCCTGAAGAGGCCTTCGTGTTTCCTGTTCTCCGGGGTGGTCTCCAGTTGAAAAAAATCCTGGAACGACTTAAGCTGGATATCAAGAAAATCAGGATATTCAGCATTAATCTTAGCTGTGCTGAAATCGATCCTGTTTTTGTTTTGTGAAGCCAAGGTAGTTGGGGATTAAGGTTAGGAAAATAACAGAACGGGATAAAAACCATGAAACAGGATAAGACCTGAACAGCTTACAAAGCGGATCAGGCCTCTATCCTGCCAATATTGCGGAGCTTACTGAATCTCCACTTCTGCTCCGGCCTCTTCGAGCTGAGATTTCAGCGCTTCAGCCTCGTCTTTGCTAACCCCTTCCTTGATGGGTTTCGGGGCAGCATCCACCAGCTCCTTCGATTCTTTCAGACCCAGGCTGGTAAGCTCTTTCACAAGCTTAACCACGGCCAGTTTCGACTGACCGGCGGCCTTCAGAATTACGTTGAAAGAGGTTTTCTCTTCCACTACAGGGGCGTCTCCACCACCTACCGGACCAGCCACGGCTACAGCTGCTGCTGCAGGTTCAATGCCATATTCTTCTTTCAGGATACGGGCCAGTTCGTTCACCTCTTTCACGGTGAGGTTCACCAGTTGTTCTGCAAATACTTTTAAGTCTGCCATTTCTATTCTGTTTAAAAGTTTTCGATGAATTGATTTTGTTTGCTTGGATAATGATTAAGCCTTCTTTTCCGAAAGGGTCTCAAGGATGCCTGCCAGCTTGTGTCCGCCACCCTGAAGGGCACCGATAACATTTTTGGCAGGTGATTGCAGCAGAGCCACCACATCGGCGATAAGTTCAAGCCTGGATTTGATGTTAATCAGGTTTTCAAGCTGATTTTCACCAACATAGCAGGTCTCTTCCACATAAGCTGCTTTCAACAGCGGCTTGCCCTGGGGGTTTTTCTTCCTGAACTCCTTGATGAGCTTTGCGGGCACGTTGCCGGCTTCGGCAAACATGATGGTAGTGGGCCCTTCAAGGGCAGGATAGAGTTCGTCCAGTTGCTTTTCAGACTTTTCCATGGCTTTGCGCAGCAGGGTATTCTTCACTACCTGGAGCTGCACGTCGCGACGGAAACAAAGTCTGCGGAGCTGATTGCTGTTTTCAACATTGAGTCCTCCAATGTCAGTCAGGTAAAAATAACTGGCTGCATTGATCTGGTCGGTCAGGGACTTTATCAGTTCGCTCTTTTCTTCTTTTCTCATGATAGATCTTTCTTACGGTTACTGATACCTGACTATTACATTACAACCGACTTGGTATCCACCTGTACGCTGGGGCTCATGGTACTCGACACGTATACACTCTTCATGTAGGTGCCTTTGGCCGCGGCCGGTTTCAGCTTGAGGATGGTCTGGATCAGTTCCGTGGCATTCTCCAGCAGCTTCTGACGATCGAAGGATACCCTTCCGACAGAGGCGTGGATGATACCGAACTTATCCACCTTGAAGTCGATTTTACCTGCTTTTACTTCCTGAATCGCACGGGCAATTTCCATCGTTACGGTTCCGGTTTTGGGGTTTGGCATCAATCCGCGGGGGCCGAGGATCTTACCGAGCGGACCAAGCTTGGGCATAATGTTGGGCTGTGTGATGATCACATCCACATCCGTCCAACCCTGCTTGATCTTTTCGATATACTCATCGAGTCCGCAAAAATCTGCACCTGCCTGCCTGGCTTCATCCTCCTTGTCGGGAGTACAGATCACCAGCACGCGTTTCGTTCTGCCGGTGCCATGCGGAAGGGTAACAGAGCCACGAACCATCTGATTGGCTTTACGGGGATCTACGCCAAGGCGTACATCCACATCCACCGATGCATCAAATTTAACATTCGTGATCTTTTTTACTACTTCCACGGCATCCGCCAAAGTATGGATTCTGGTCCTATCGTATTTGGCCAGAGCCTCTTTCTTTTTCTTTGTAAGTTTACCCATCACTTTTTGTTTTACTGTTCATAAAATCATTCGGTAACCCACAGGTTACTTCTGTGCAAAGGGCGACTCACCTTTCACTGTGATTCCCATACTTCGGGCTGTACCGGCAACCATTTTCATTGCTGATTCAATTGTAAAGGCGTTCAGGTCGGCCATCTTGTCTTCGGCGATCTGACGCACCTGTTCCCAGGTAACAGAGCCCACCTTGTTGCGGTTGGGTTCGGCAGAACCCTTCTTTAACCGGGCAATCTCCATCAATTGAACAGCAGCGGGCGGGGTTTTAATGATAAAATCGAAGGATTTGTCCCTGTAAACAGTAATCAGCACGGGGATCACCTTACCGGCCTGATCCTGGGTACGTGCGTTAAACTGCTTGCAGAACTCCATAATGTTCACACCCTTCGAACCCAATGCAGGGCCGATAGGGGGCGACGGATTGGCTGCTCCTCCTTTTATCTGCAACTTAACTAATCCGCTTACTTCTTTTGCCATTTTGTTTCTTTTCTTTTAAGAAGTGATAAAAAGGTATACCTGGCCCTATTCCTTGGCCACCTGCATAAATCCCAACTCAAGCGGCGTTTTCCTTCCAAAAATCTTTACCATCACCTTCAGCTTCTTCTTCTCTTCGTTGATCTCTTCGATCACACCGGTAAAGCTGTTGAAAGGACCGTCGATTACGGTTACGGTCTCCCCTACCAGGAACGGGATACTCACCTCTTCGCCACGTTCTGCCAGCTCGTCAACCTTTCCGAGGATACGGTTCACTTCATGCTGACGCAGCGGACTGGGATCGCCCCCTTTCTCGGTACCGAGAAATCCGATAACCCCGGGAATGGACCTGATAACATGCGGAATCTCACCTACCAGCAAAGCTTCTATCAGCACATAACCCGGGTAGTAGTTGCGCTCTTTGCTCACCTTCTTGCCCTGGCGTACCTGATATACCTTTTCGGTAGGAATCAGAACCTTCGAAACGTAGTCGGTATATTTCAGGCGGTTGATCTCGTTCTCGATGTACTCCTTCACCTTCTTTTCCTGTCCGCTGATAGCCCTGACAACATACCACTTTTTTTCGATCTCGCTCATTTTCAGTTTCCTCTTTCCCGTAAGTTGAGGTTAATAACAGTTAAAAAAAAACCTGCGATCATCCAGCACATCATCGGCTTTCAGAAAAAGCCGTTTGGGAAGCAATGTGCGGACACCGTCCGTTAAAACACCGCAGCAACCGGTGGGTTGCATCATCAGCCACCGATCAGTTTGTAGAACAACTCAAGAATCCCCGACCACCACTTGATACTGGGATGTACACCGAAGATGAAATCCATCAGGAAGATCATCAGGGCAAACACCAGTGCGGCGATCGACACTACGATGGCGCTGCTCTGTAACTCGGCCCATGTAGGCCAGCTTACCTTATTGACCAACTCATCGTAACTCTCTTTGAAATAGTCTGCAATCTTTGACATAGCTGCTTTATGTGTTTTTTGCACGGGTGGAAGGACTCGAACCCTCAACCAATGGTTTTGGAGACCACTACTCTACCAATTGAGCTACACCCGTGTGCGAAACAGACAGCCACCCGGGGGCAGCCATCTGTTTCACCATTTATTGAACAACAATTAATTAGTCGAGCAATTCGGTTACCTGGCCTGCACCCACGGTACGTCCACCTTCGCGGATAGCGAAACGGAGACCTTTATTCATGGCGATTTCAGCAATCAGGTGACCTGTGATGGTAAGGTTGTCGCCCGGCATAACCATTTCAACGCCTTCGGGAAGTTCTACTTCGCCCGTAACGTCAGTTGTACGGAAGTAGAACTGAGGCCTGTAACGGTTGTGGAACGGGGTGTGACGACCACCTTCTTCCTTCTTCAGGATATACACCTCTGCCTTGAAATTCTTGTGCGGTTTCACCGAGTCAACCTTGGCGATTACCATACCCCTGCGGATCTCGTCCTTGTCGATACCACGGAGCAGCAGACCAACGTTGTCACCGGCTTCACCACGATCGAGGATCTTGCGGAACATTTCCACTCCGGTAACCACCGACTTTAGTTTCTCGGCACCCATACCGATGATATCCACCTGGTTTCCGGTTTCGATAATGCCGGTTTCGATTCTTCCGGTAGCAACGGTACCACGACCGGTGATGGAGAATACGTCTTCGACGGGCATCAGGAACGGCTTGTCAGTTTCACGCGGAGGCAGCGGAATGTAGGTGTCGCAGGCTTCCATCAGCTCGTAGATTTTCTCCATCCACTTCGGCTCCTTGTTCAGTCCGCCGAGGGCAGAACCACGGATCACCGGGGTGTTGTCGCCGTCGAATTCATAGAAGGTAAGGAGTTCACGGATTTCCATTTCAACGAGTTCCAGAAGCTCTTCGTCATCCACCATGTCTACCTTGTTCATGAAAACCACCAGCTTGGGAACACCTACCTGGCGTGCCAGGAGGATGTGCTCACGGGTCTGGGGCATCGGACCATCGGTAGCTGCTACCACGATGATGGCACCGTCCATCTGGGCAGCACCGGTAACCATGTTCTTTACATAGTCAGCGTGACCGGGGCAGTCAACGTGCGCATAGTGCCTGTTTAAAGTGGTGTATTCAACATGAGCAGTATTAATGGTAATACCGCGCTCTTTTTCTTCGGGTGCGTTGTCGATTGAATCAAAGGTTTTGATCTCAGAAAGGCCCTTCTCAGCAAGACACAGGGTGATTGCAGCAGTAAGGGTAGTCTTACCGTGATCAACGTGCCCGATGGTACCAATGTTAACGTGGGGCTTCGACCGATCAAATTTTTCTTTAGCCATACCTTTAAATTGTTTAGTTGTTTAAAATGGTGATTGAATTATTATTGTTGGATTCAATGCAAAGTGAGCCGTTGATGAGAATTGAACTCATGACCTCTTCCTTACCAAGGAAGTGCTCTACCCCTGAGCTACAACGGCATAATGTAACAAGCCATCCGATGTCCGAAACCAGCTGCTTTTCCCTGCGGAAATCGTTGGGTGCATCCTCTGTGAGCGGGAGACGGGACTCGAACCCGCCACCTACAGCTTGGAAGGCTGTCGCTCTACCGGATGAGCTACTCCCGCAAGGTATACTGCAGTTTGTTTCGCTCAGCTACATATCAGAAATCGTGGGGAGAGGAGGATTCGAACCTCCGAAGGCTTCGCCAACAGATTTACAGTCTGCCCCATTTGACCGCTCTGGTATCTCCCC
>Ga0116154_10000631_pt1 | contig 38403 bp, 31 predicted proteins | sample AD_UKC030_MetaG_FD_89898 | JGI IMG/M metagenome (GOLD analysis project Ga0116154, IMG submission 89898) | Active sludge microbial communities of municipal wastewater-treating anaerobic digesters from USA - AD_UKC030_MetaG | ecosystem: Engineered > Bioreactor > Anaerobic > Digestate | place: USA... | reverse complement strand
GGAAGAATGTAATAGTCCCCGGCCCCCTCCTTATCGTAGTCGACCAGGGGGGACAGCTCCACGGGGCCCTCAAAACGACTCCAGTAGGGGATGAACCGGCCCGTCCCGTCGTGGCCCGGAGCGTCCACGAATTCCCGATCGCGGCCGTCCAGGGCGTTCGGCTCCCATCCCGTGGAAGCCCCCAGGAACCCGGGGTTCTTCTCCACGATGGATCGGAGCATCTTGCTGTAGTCCTCCCGCCGCTCGTCCGCATGGAGGCTCTCGTACCCTTCGAAGATCTGGGCCAGGGTGCGCGCCGCGTCCATGGCGACCTCGAGTTCCACGTTGATCTCCGCGGCATGTTCCTTGGAGAGTGCCTCGAGCAGGTCCACGGCGTCCTTCCGGCTTTGCTCCAGGGTTCGGACGGCGGTGATGCCCGCCACGGTGCCGAGGGTGAGAATGACGGGGATCAAGGAAAACAGGAGTATCCGGGCGCGCAGTTTCATGGTCTCCTCCGGTGAGGTAAGGATAGTGCATGCCCGCGTCCGCCGCAAACCCGAGGTGCCGCCCCTCGCGCCTTGCGCGATTCCCGATCCCGGCTATAATCTTTTCCCATGCGCGTCACCGATCCGGCCCCCGGGCGGCACGGACGCCGGTCCGCTTCCGCGGCGGCGATCCTGCTGATCCTCGCCGGGGCCGCCGGATGCTCCCGGCCGCCCCGGAACAGCGCCGCCTTTGGAGGCTCTTCTCCGGAATCCCGGCCCTCCCGCGTCGTCGTGGTCACCGACGAGTTCTATCCCCCCTACGTCATGCGGAACGAAGTCGGCGAGCTGGAAGGCATCGTGGTGGACCTGTGGGAGATCTGGGAGCGGATCACCGGGATTCCCGTGGAGATCCGGGCCTATTCTTGGTCGGAGGCCCAGGATCGGTTCGCCCGGGGCGAGGGGGACGTGATCGAGACGATCTTCGACACCCCCGAACGCCGGGAGCGGCTGTCCTTCTCCCCTCCCTACGCCCGGATCCCGGTTCCGGTCTTCACCCATGCCTCCATCACCGGGATCGCCGGCCCAGAGGACCTGAGGGGATTCCGGATCGCGGTGAAGTCCGGCGACGCCGCCGTGGCCGAGCTGATCCGACGGGGGGTCTCCGACCTTTCCCTCTACCGGAGCTACAAGGATATCGTGGAAGCGGCCGCGCGGCATGAAGTCCGGGTGTTCTGCGTCGACGGCCCCCCCGCGTACCACTACCTGTACAGGCTCGGGATCGACCGGGAATTCCGCCAGGCTTTCATCCTGAACGAAGGAGCCTTCAGCCGGGCGGTCCGCCGGGGAGACGAGTCCCTGCTCGCGACGGTCCAGCGGGGATTCGACGCCCTTCCTCCCGGGCAGGCCGCGGCAGTCAACCGCCGGTGGATGGGGAGCGAGCTCCCCCGGGTTCCGGATTGGCGGATCCTGGGAGGCCTCGGGGCCGCCGCCGCCCTCCTGGTGGCCTTCCTGGCGGGCGCCACGGTCAGCCTGCGCCGCAGGGTGGAGCGGGCTACCCGGGAGCTCAAGGAGAAGATCTCCCAGCTGGAGGCTAGCGAGACCCGGATAACCCGGGCGCTCCGGGAAAAGGAAGTCCTGCTCCAGGAGATCCACCATCGGGTCAAGAACAACCTGCAGATCATCTCCAGCCTTTTGCGGCTCCAGGCGGAGGACCTCGCGTCCCCGGCGGCCCGGGACCTCCTGCTGGGAACCCAGAGCCGTATCGCTGCCATGGCGGACCTCCACGACCGGCTTTACAACAGCCGGGACCTGGAGCGGATCGACGCGGGGGAGTATCTGAGAAGCATAGGGGACACCCTGGCCACGACCTTCCGGTTCGACGGGTTCCGCTTCGACACCCAGGCCTTGACGGTCAGCATCGAGACGGCCCTGCCCCTGGGCCTCCTGGTCAACGAATGCGCGATCAATGCGGTTAAGTACGCCTACCCGGACAGCCGGACCGGGTCCGTTGAGATAGGGCTTCGCCGGGACGGCCCGGACTGCGTCTGCTCCGTCCGGGATTTCGGTCGGGGGCTCCCGGCGGGAGTGGTCCCCGAGACCGCCGGAACCCTGGGCTTCACCATCGTCCGCAGCCTGGCGGACCAGCTCCGAGGGCGTGTCCGGTTCGACTCCTCCGCCGGCTTCCTGGCGGAGCTCCGCTTTCCCCTGCCCGAAGAGCAGGTTGCGGCCGCCGCCCCCGGGGCAAGCCCGGACGGGTCACCTTCCGGGGGAGGCTTCTAGCGGGCGGCCTTCACGACCACCTTGTGGATCGGCTCCGGGACCCCGTCCCGGGCCAGGCCGGGGCGGTGGGCGTCCTCAGGGAAGAAGACCAGGGCCGTACCCGGGGCCAGGAGGAACTCGTGGCAGGTCCCCGGCTCCGGGAAGTCGTAGAGCTCGATGTCCGGCTTGTAGGGCACCGAGACCGAAAGGCCCACGGCGCTCCGGGCCTCCACGGTCTCCCGGCCGGAGACGAGCAGCTGTATGTCGATGTAGTCCCTATGGGTCTCGTAGCGTGCTTCCTGCGGGGCCTTGGAGGTATAGCGCGAAACCAGGGCGTAGACCTCGGTTCCCGCGATCTCGTGCCGGCCTTCCGGGAGGGACTCCCATCCGCCCGCCTCCAGCCAGTCGATGGCCTTGGCCAGGCTCGGGCTCAGGGTCTTGTACCTGCCCAGGTTCTCCAGGGGTGTCGCGATCATGTCTCCTCCTACCGGGCCAGCCAGCCGCCGTCCACGGCCAGGGTGTAGCCGTTCACGTAGTCCGAGGCCCGGGAGGCCAGGAAGACCGCCGCCCCCTGCACGTCCGCCGGGGTGCCCCAGCGCCCCGCGGGGATGCGGTCCAGGATGGCCTTGCTCCGCTCCTCGTCCGCCCGGAGGGCGGCGGTGTTGTTGGTGGCCATGTAGCCCGGGGCGATGGCGTTGGCGTTGATCCCGTGCTTGGCCCACTCGTTGGCCATGAGCCGGGTCACCCCCATGACGGCGCTCTTCGAGGCCGTGTAGGAGGGAACCCGGATGCCGCCTTGGAACGAAAGCATGGAGGCGATGTTGACGATCTTGCCCCCCGAGCCCTGGGCGATGTAGCGCCGGGCCGCCGCCTGGCTCAGGAAGAAGACCGTCTTGGCGTTGATGTTCATGACGTCGTCCCAGTCTTTTTCGGTGAAATCGACGGCGTCCTGCCTGCGGATGATCCCCGCGTTGTTGACCAGGATGTCCAGGCGGCCCAGGGTCCGCACGGTGTCCTCGACGATACCGACCGCCGGCGCGATGGACGAGAGGTCCGCCACGATCTCCAGGAAACGACGGCCCAGGGCCTCGACCGTCCGTTTCGTCTCCGGGGAGGCCACGTAGTCCACCCCCGCTACGTCCGCCCCCGCCTCGGCCAGGGCCACGGCGATGCCCTGCCCCAGCCCGGTGGAACTGCCCGTCACGACGGCCACCTTGCCGTCCAGCTTGAAAGCGTCCAGGATCATGTTCGTCCTCTCCTTCCGTTATCTTAGGACCGACATGGGCACCGCGTCCATGTCCGTGAAGGTCTGGTTTTCCCCCGCCATGCCCCAGATGAAGGTGTACGGCCCCGTGCCCACCCCGGAGTGGATGGACCAGGAAGGGCTGATGACGGCCTCCTCGTTGCGCACCACCAGGTGGCGCGTCTCCTCCGGTTTTCCCAGGAAGTGGAAGACCACGCGGTCCGCGGGCATGTCGAAATACAGGTACACCTCCATGCGGCGCTCGTGGGTGTGCACGGGCATGGTGTTCCAGACGCTGCCTTCGGAGAAGGTGGTCATGCCCATGACCAGCTGGCAGGACTCCAGAACCGCGGGATGGATGAACTGGTTGATCACCCGCTGGTTGCATTCGGCGGCGCTCCCCATCTCGACCCGCTTGGCCTGGGCCATGGTCACGAGCCGGGTCGGGCAGGTCCGATGTGCCGGGGCGCTGTTCAGGTAGAACTTGGCGGGCCGGGCCGGATCGGCGCTCTCGAAGGACACTTCCTTGGAGCCCATGGAGACGTAGAGGCCGTCCCGGCTTTTCATCTCGTACCGGGTCCCGTCGACCGTCACGGCTCCGGGTCCCCCGATGTTGATCACCCCCATCTCCCGACGTTCCAGGAAGTACTCCGTGCCCAGGTCCTTGGTGGCGGCCAGGGCCAGGGGCCCGGGCACGGGGGTGACGCCCCCGGCGATCATCCGGTCCACGTGGCTGTAGGTCAGGGAAATCTCCCCGGGTTTGAAGAGCCCGGAGACCAGGAACCGGGAACGCAGGCCCTCGGTGTCCAGGGTCTTGGCGTACTCGGAATTGACGTTTTCACGGATATCCATTTCAATCTCCTTGGCGTCGAGAAACCCTCTCGACCATATCTTATATTCGTACGTTTCGTATTGTGGAACTATATTCCATATTGTAACTTGCATATTTAGAAAGTCAAGACTAAACTGGCGATGGTCCGTATCGATTCCCCGGGAGGTCCCATGGCGGATATGAAAGTCCAATCCCTCGACCGCACCTTCGGCATCCTCCAGATGCTGGCCAAGGATCCCAACGGCCTGACCCTGGCCGCGATCGCGGAGGGCGAGGATCTTCCCAAGAGCACCGCGTTCCGGCTGCTGGCGGTCCTGGCCCGGCACGAGTACGTGCGGAAAAACCCCGATACCAACCTGTATCGCCTGGGCCCGGCTTTCCTGGAGCTGTCCAGCCGCTACCTGAACAGCCTAGAGCTCAAGACCGAATCCGCCCCCTACATGAGCGAGCTGGCCGCCGCCCTGGGGACCATCGTCTTCCTGGCCCGGAGGCAGGGGAACCGCATGGTCTACATCGACAAGCAGGACCAGTATACGAGCCTCCGGAAATACTCCATCATCGGCCAGCAGAAGCCTCTGTACTGTACCTCCCTGGGGAAGGCCCTGATCCTGGACATGCCGGACGACGAGATCCGTGCCCTCCTTGCGGGGGAATCCTTCGAGAAATTCGGTCCCAACACCCACACGGGGGTGGAGGACCTCCTCGCGGATCTTCACGCCTGCAGGGGGCGCGGGTGGACCCGGGACAACGAGGAGGCGGAACCGGGGGTCAACTGCGTGGCCGCCCCCATCCGGGATTACCGCGGCGAGGTCATCTCCTCGGTGAGCACGGCTTGGTACCTGGACAGCCGGCCCGACTTGAGCCCCGACAAGGTCGCCACCCAGGTCCTGCGGGCGGCGGAGGGGATCTCCCACAGCATGGGATGGACCAAGGACTAGAGGTAGTCCACCCGGAAGGGCCCCGCGTCCAGGAAACCCATGGAAAGGTACAGGCTCCGGGCGGCCGGGTTGCCCTCCTTCACGAACAGTCCCGCGGCCTTGCCCGCCCGGGAAATCAATCCGACCAAGTGGGACACCACGTACCGCCCCCAACCCCGGCCCCGCAGTTCGGGGATCACATAGACCCCGCCTATCTGCCAGGTCCGGAATCCCCGGGCGTTGGTACGGGCCGTGGCCGCCGCCCGGCCGTCCAGTTCCGCCACCGCCACGATCTCGGAGGCCAGGATTCCCTCCAGGGCGGCCCGGGAAGCCCGGGCGTCGAAGCGGTGGATCTCCGTGACGACCTCCTCCCGCTCGTAGGCGGAATGCAGGGGGAAGAGGGCCGCCGCGTCCCGGGGTCCGGCGGTTCGCACGGCCGCTCGCGGGTCCGGCGGCGGGCGGGAGGGATCCGGGGGGATCGGGTCCAGGTACAGGGAGCGATAGGGTGTGGCGACCCGGGGCTCGAGCCCCAGGATGCCCTCCAGGGCTTCGACATCCGGCCCGGCTCCCAGGAAGGACGCGATCGCCCCTCCCTTGAAGAACCGCCCCAGACGCTCGCCTTCCGGAATGTCCGAGGCATCCTTGAACGCGGGGAACACGGTCCCGCCCCGGGTCCAGAGCACCGCGTCCCGGAGGCCTTCGGGGGCGAAGCACCCGAACACGCCCCCCTCCAGCGGGCCCGGGATCCGCAGCCCCCCGGATCGGAGGAGCCGGCCCGTGAAGCCCGCCGCGTAGTCCTCCCGGGGGACCAGGAACTCCCGGAGCGCCGGGGCGTCCTCGGGCCCGAGGCGTCGCCATCCGGCCCCGTCGGATCCGGGGATCATGGATTCCGGGGTATGGGCAGGATCCCGCAGCCTTCCACGGCGCCGGACAGGACCGCAAACGCCGCCGCGTAGGACTCCCGGGAACCGTTGTAGACCGCCACCCCCCCGGCGATGGGACCCGCGTCCAGGGCGAACACGGGGGACAGGACGGAGACCAGGTAGACCGGGACCCCCATCCGGGAGGCGGCGCGCGCGAAGGCCGCCCCCGTGGAGTTCGCCACGCCCACCACGACGGCCCCGGCTCCCCGGGCCCGGCTCCGGAAGGATTCCAGTTCGGCGTCCAGCACCTCCGGACCGGGCTGGTAGGTGAACCGGAAGGAGTCCGCCCCGGGGTACCTCGCGGTCCCCTCGGCGAAGAAGTCGGAAAAACTGCCGGCCAGCAGGACCCGTCCCGCGCCGGGGGCCAGGGGGAGCCCGGCTCCCTCCAGGACGGTGGCGCTGCGGTAGGCCTGATCCGTGAAGAAGATCCGGGCGTCCCGGCTCTGCAGGAGCGACGCGCGTTCCGACCGGGGCGCGACCCCGGCGGGGCCCTTCGGTTTGAGGTAGGCCTGCTTGGCCCGCAGGATGCGGAGGGCGGACTGCCGGACCCGGGCTTTGAACTCCGGATCGGTCCGATACTCCCGAAGCAGGCGCATCCAAGCTTCCTCGGAGAACTCCAGGATCCGGGAGATCATGAGGATGTCATTCCCGGCCATCACGGCCCGGACGCAGATCTCCGGGAATCCGCCGGGCACGGCGGCCGCGGTCATGAACAGGTCGTCGGTCACCACCAGTCCGTCGAAGCCCATCCGGTCCCGGAGTATCCCGGTGATGAAGTACCGGGAGAGGGAGGCGGGGGTGCGGTCTCCGGTGATCCGCGGGAAGGCCAGGTGGCCGCTCATGATCCCGGGCAGGCCCTCCGCCACGAGCATGCGGTACGGGAGGAGATCCCGTTCCCAGAGGGTCCTCTCGTCCACGGGGATGACCGGGAGGATCCCGTGGGAATCCAGTTCCGTGTCCCCGTGGCCGGGAAAGTGCTTGGCCGTGGGCAGGACCCCGGCGTCCTCCATGCCCCGCACGTAGGCGGCCGCGAGCACCGCCGCGACGGAGGGGTCCGAGGAGAAGGCTCTAGGTCCGATGATGACGCTGCGGGGCCTCAGGGCCAGGTCCACGGTGGGCGCGAAGTTCATCGTGATCCCCAGGGCGGCCAGTTCCTTGCCGATGTAGAGCGCGGACCGGTACGCGTCCCGGGGGATGGCGGAGGCCCCGATGGCCATGTTGCCCGGGGTGACGCTGGTGGCGCCCTTCACGTGCCGGATCCAGCCGCCCTCCTGGTCCGTCGCGATGAAGGGGGGGATGCGATGATCCGTGCGGGAGGCGGCCTCCTGGATCCCCCGGACGGCGCCGGCCAGGACTTCCGTGTCCTCGGCGTTCCACCCGAAGACCTTGATGCCCCCCAGGGCGCGGCGTTCGATCCAGCGGTACAGCAGGGCGGGGGGATTCGTGCCCGGGTAGGCCATCATAAAGATCTGGCCTAAAACCTCCTCGTCCGACAGCCCGTCCAGCAGGGCTTCCGCAGAGGCGGCATCCTCTCCGGAGGCCCAGAAATCCCGGCCCCGGTCCGGGGTCTCCCGCGGTTTCTCATCCCGGGGCAGGGAGGTCCGGTGGCCGGACATGGACTGGGCGGACAGGCTGGACAGGAAGGCCGCGGCGCCGAGGACGGCGACCGAAGAGATCAGGAGCAGGGTCCGAGCGGACGTCCGCATACCCGTCCGGCCTACCGGTAGGCCTCGCCCCGGATTTCGTCGATGTACTGGGAGGCGCTGTGGGCGGCCACCGCACCGTCCGCCACGGCGGTGATGAGCTGGCGGAAGGGGGTGGCCCGGACGTCGCCCGCGGCGAAGAGGCCCGGGACGGAGGTCTCCATGCGGTCGTTCGTGATCAGGGAGCCCGTCTCGTCCTTCTCGGCCTCCCCCGCGAGGGAGGTCTGGGGCAGGGAACCGACGAAGACGAAGACCGCGTCCACGGGTTCCCGGTATTCCTCTCCGGTATCCGTCCGCACCAGGGTCACGGCCTCCACCTGTTTGGAGCCGTGGATCTCCTTGACCGCGTGGTGGAACCTCGTCTCGATCCGGGGGTTCGCCAGGACCCGCGCCGCCAGGGCCTTCTGGGCCCGGAAACGATCCTTCCGGTGGACCAGGATCACCCGGTCCGTAAGCTTGGAGAGGAACATCGCCTCGTCGCAGGCCGCGTCCCCGCCTCCCACGACGAGGATCCGCTTGCCCTTGAAGAAGGGACCGTCGCAGGTCGCGCAGTAGGACACGCCCCGGCCGGAAAACTCGGTCTCACCCGGAACCTCCAGGTGCCGATGCTTGGCCCCGGTGGCCAGGATCACGGCCCAGGTCGATACGGGTCCGTCCGAGGTGTCCAGGACGAAAAGATTCCCCTCCCTGCGGAGGGCGCTGACCCCGGAGGACCGGATCTCGGCCCCGAACTGCTCCGCCTGCCGGCGCATGAGGTCCGCGAAGTCGAATCCGCTCACGGGTTCGGCGATCCCGGGGTAGTTTTCCAGGCGGTCGATCACCAGGGCTTGCCCGCCCGGAGCCATCTCCTCGAGGAGCAGGGTTTTCAGGTTGGCCCGGGCTCCGTACTGGGCGGCGCCCAAGCCCGCGCCGCCCGCTCCGATTACGATCAGATCCCACTGGGGTTCCATAGGCTCCTCCGAGGCGATAATATACATTTTCTAATATATATGTTTTTCACGAAAAGATCCAGAATGGGATCCGCTGTACCCGGTCGGACGGACTAAGCTTAAAAGATCAGTAACCATTCCGCTTCCCGCAGCTTTGACTATACAGGACAGGATATGAATCGGGCAAGCGGAATGATCGCCGGGGCCCTGGCCCTGGCCCTCTGGGCGGCGGCGCCCCTGCCCGCCCAGCCGGCGGACCCGGCGCGCATGCGCCCCCGGCCGGAACTGAGGGACATCGGCGCCCTGCGGGAACCCCTGGCCGCGGAGGTCTTCCTGGAGGCCGCCCTGGCGCTCTCCGGCGGCACCCCGGAGGAGGCGGCCCGGGCCCGGGCCGCCCTGGCCGCGGCCCTGGAATCGGCGGAGGGCTCCCTGCCGGGCCCCTCGGATCCCGGAGCCCGGGCCGAAGCCCTCCTTTCCTTCCTTCACGCCCGGATCCTGAAGCGCTACGTGGAGAGCCAGACCCGGGTCGACCGTGCCGTGCTCACGGGCGAGTACAACTGCGTCTCCTCCGCGGTGCTCTACGCCTACCTGGCCAAGAAGGCGGGCTTGAGCGTGTCCGGGGTCCGCACCCCGGACCATGCCCTCTGCGTGGTCGAGCTCCCGGGACGGCCGGTGGACGTGGAGACCACGAACCGGTACGGGTTCGATCCCGGTTCCCGCAAGGAGTTCCTGGATTCCTTCGGGCGGACCACTGGCTACGCCTACGTCCCCCCGGGCCGCAAGGATGCCCGCCGCGGCATGGGGGACCGGGAATTCCTCGGCCTTATCCTGTCCAACCGGATAGCGGAACTGGAGCTCCGGGGCAGGTGGGAGGAATCGGTCGGCCTGGCCTTCGACTACGACGCCCTGGTCGGGTCCCCGGAATCCCGGACCTTCCTGCTGGACAGAATCTCAAACCTCACGGCCGGCCGCCACGCCCGGAACGACTGGGACGGAGCCTTCTCCGCCCTCGCGGCCGCGGCCGCTGCCCTGGGTCCGTCCCCCCGGCTGGCCGAGCTCGAAGCCGTCACGGCCCAGGCCGCCCTCTCGTGGTTCGGAAGCCGGAGTGACTGGAGCGGCGGCCTGGACTACGCCCGGAGGCTTCCGCCCTCCGCCGTCCCGGATCCGCGGGTCCAGGGGCTGGTCCGGGCCCTGGCGGAGGGCCGCCTGCGGGACTCGGTCCGGACGGCGCCCTTCGCCGAGGCGGTGCCCGCGGTGGAGGATGCCCGGGCGGAGGGGATCCTGGACGCGCGAGGCCGGGCGGAGCTCCTCGAATACCTGTACGTCAACGAAGCCAACGCCGAGGCGAAGCGATCCGGCTGGCTGGCCGGCATAGCCGTGCTGGAGCGGGGACTGGACCGGGTGCCGGGCTCCGGGGCCCTGACATCCGCCCGCCGCGTGTTCCGATCCAACTGGACGGCGGAGGTCCACAACCGGTTCGCGGCGCACTTCAACGCCCGGCGATTCGAGGAGGCCGCCCGGGTTCTGGAGGAGGGTCTGGCCCTGGATCCCGGCAACCCGACCCTGCTCAAGGACTTCGAGACCCTGCGGGCGGCTCGATGAGTCCGCGCGGCCCCGGGACGGGACACCGGCAGGGAGTTGTACTGCCTCGAGGGACTCGACGACCTGCTAGACCGGTTTCTTGGGGAAGAGGATGTAGGTGCGGGCCCCGCCGTCGTCGACCTTCCGTTCGCTCCCCTTGATCTGGGACGCCAGGGCGGTTACGAGTTCCGTGCCCAGCCCGCTGGAGAACGAGGGATAGCAGCGCCGGTCGTGCTCGGATCCGCAGGCCGGCCGTTCCTTGGAGCCGGAGAATCCCACCCCGTCGTCGGACACCTCGAGCTCCCAGGACGTGCCCCGGTCGTGGATGCCAATGAAGACCTTTCCGGTCCTTCCCCCGGGGAAGGCGTGCTTGAAGGAATTGGAGACCAGTTCGTTGGTGATGATGCCCAGGGGTATGGCCGTGTCCAGGTCGACCCGGACGCCCGGGGCCTGGACCCGGTACTCCACCCCCTGGTACGCGGCCTCGTAGATCCCGGACAGGTATTCCGCCAGCCGCTCGAGGTAGGGTTCCATCTCGACCCCCTCCAGGTCCATGGACCGGTAGAGCTGCTCGTGGACCATGGCCATGGACTGGATCTGGGTCTGGCACTCCAGGAAAACCCCCCGGACGGAATCGTCGTTCACGGAATTCTCCTGGAGGTTGAGGAGGCTGGACACCACCTGGAGATTGTTCTTGACCCGGTGGTGGATCTCCTTGAGCAGGATCTCCTTGGCCTCCAGGTCGCTCTCCAGCTTGCGCTGGTGCTCCTTGCGGTGCGTGATGTCCCGGATGATGCCCACGGTGCCGACCCGGAGGTTCTCGTACTCCGGGAGCTCCATGCCGGTGCTGGAGACCTCCCCGTAGGCGTTCACGGAACCCAGGAAGGGATCCGCCGATTGGAAACCGTGGACGAGGCGCACCTCCAGGTTGCGGGTCATCCGGGATCCCGACCTCCGTTCGTCGAAGAGCTTGGGGGCTTGCTCCGGGCCCGTCACGGTCCCCGTGTACCGGTCCAGGACGAATTCCTTGCTGATGTTCGGAACGTCGTCGGGGTGCACGATCCGGCTGAAATGCTGGCCGATGAGCTTGGAAGGCTCCCAGCCCAGGCTCCGGATCGATTCGTTCAGGTAGAGGAAATTCCCGTTCCCGTCCAGCATGTACACGATGTCCGGGATAGCCTGGAGCAGGTTCAGGTACTGGCGCTCGGTGATGGAGAGGAAGGCGTTGTGCCGGGTGATGCTCTCCCGCATGTTCCGGATCTTCCGGATCTGGGCCGGAAGGTAGCGAAGCCACTCGCCCGCGGGATCCCGGACCAGGAACACGCTGGACTCGTCCCGGACGGCGCTCTCCGCCCGGGCCGGATCCGCCCCGGGATTCACCAGGAGGACGGCGGGCAGGGGCCAGAGGGAGAGCCAGTCCGCGAAACCTCCGGCCGCGAACGAGAAATCCGTCACGATGACGTCCGCGGTCCCCGCGGCTATGCGGGCCTCGATCTCGGGCACTCCGGCGGGAAAGGAGATCTCCAGGTCGGCATCCCGGATGGCGGCGACGGCGGCGCGCTCCGCCTCGTCCCCCGCGGCGTACAGGACCCGGATCACGCCCAAGTCGGCACCGTTCCGGCATCGGCACCCGGAAGCCCGAGTCCGCGCCCGAATGTCCGGGTTCCCCGCCTCGATCCGATTTCCCGCATGGGGTAAAACTATAGGCACCCGGAGGGACCTGTCAAGGTAAGCCCGAAACGCGCCGAACCATAGTAAAGAATGAAGCGAAAGACGATCTTGATCGTGGACGAGTCGGACCTCTTCCGGGATTACGTGAAAAGCCGTCTATCCCAGTTCAACCTGGAGGTCGCGACGGCCATCAACGGGCTGGACGGGGTCACGAAGATCCGGAACCTCCTGCCCGACGCCGTCCTCCTGGATTACCACCTAACCCGGAAGTCCTGCAAGGAGGTTCTGGAGGAAAAGGCCCGGGACCAGAACGCCTCCGGCATTCCCGTCATCCTGAGCGCCCAGAAGATCGACAAGAACCGCCTGCTGGAGCTCATGTCCTTCAATATTCGGAAAGTCCTGATCAAGCCGATCAAGATCGACACCCTCTACCAGACCCTGTCCGAACTCCTGGGGATCCGGTTCGAGATAGACACGACCCCCTGCGTGATCGAGGCGCACGTGAACGACGCCATCCTCTTCATCGAGATCGCCCAGGGGATGAACCGGGAGAAGATCGAGCTTTTGCGCTTCAAGATCGCGGAGCTCCTGGAGCTGTACGGGATCGCCCGTCCCCGGGTCCTGATCATGATCTCGGACATGGAGCTGTCCTTCGTGGACGGCCCGAACCTGGAGGCCCTCCTGGACACGGTCCTTTCGGCCTCCCGGGCCAAGAACCGCCATCTCAAGGTCCTGACCCGGTCCTCCTTCGTCCGCGCCTTCGTGCAGGGCCGGAGCGCGTACGCGGACATCGAGGTCGTGGACGACCTCAGGAAGGCCATGGACGGGCTGCTGGCGGACGGGGGAGGCGGGGATCCGGGGGCGACCCGGGGAGAGATCATATCCGAAAGGATCCTGTCGGCGGACCGCAAGGAATCGAGCCAGGAATCCGTGGAGATGCGGTTCGAGGCGGAAGCCCGGAAACCCCTGTCCCTGGAAACCCTGCGGGAGACGGGCAAGGGGCTGTCCGTGGCGGCGGTGGACGACGACTTCGTCATCCAGGAGCTCATCAAGACCAGCTTCGGTGCCATATCCGCCCAAGTCACCGCGTACTCCGAGGGGCGCTCCTTCCTGGAGGCCATGCGGGCCGGAGCAAGCTACGACCTCGTCTTCCTGGACATCCTGATGCCCGGGATGAACGGGTACGAGGTCCTGGACGGCCTCCGGGAGGGGGGGATCGACGTGCCGGTCATCATCCTCTCGGCCCTGGGGCAGAAGGAGGCCGTGCTCAAGGCCTTCCAGAGGGGAGTCAAGAGCTACCTGATCAAACCCCTGAATCCCGAGCAGATCCTGCGCAAGTCCCTGGAGATCCTCAAGGCCAACTTCTAACAGGGTGTTGAAAAAGGCTATGGAGCCTTTTTCAACACTACCTTAATGTCGCAATTGCGCAGAGAACCGTAAGGTTCTCGAGCAATTGCATAGCAGGTTGTTGAAATGCCTCGAGTATTTCAACAACCTGCTAAAAGGGAGACGCCGATGCGCGAACCCCGTCCGGGTGCCCCGTTCCGGGAGACATTCGAGCAATACCCCGTATCCGCAGCGCTGACGGACGGAGAGGGTCGACTGGTCTTCTGGAACCGGGCCTTCGAGGACACATTCCGCTCCCTGGCCGGGCAGGCGCCGGAAGCCCTGGAGGGATCCCTCTTCGACTGGCTGGAACTCCGGGGAAGCTTCAAGGTCTCCCACTACGTACGGGAACTCGTGGCCGGCCGGCAGGCTTCGGCCCAGCTCGAAAGCCCGGTGTCGTCCGCGGACCGGGGCAAGCTCTGGTTCCGGATCCGCCTGTCCCGGGTGGACGCTCCCGGCGGTTCCGGGGGAGTCTATATCCTGGCCGCCTTCGAGGACGACACGGAGCGAAAGCGTCGGGAGCTGCAGCTCCTGGCGGCCAAGGAGGAGGCCGAGAAGGCCACCCAGACCAAGAGCATATTCCTGGCCAACATGAGCCACGAGATCCGAACCCCCATCCAGACCATCCTGGGGATGACGGAGCTCCTGGGGGATACGAGGCTGGACAAGGAGCAGATGGACTACGTCCGCACGGTCCGGTTCAGCGCGGACATACTCCTGGGCCTGATCAACGACATCCTGGACTTCTCCAAGATCGAGGCCGGCAAGATGGAGCTCGAGAGGACGGAATTCGACCTCCGGTCCGTGGTCTCCCAGGCGGGGGACCTCCTGATCCTGGACGCCCACAAGAAGGGGCTGGAGGTGATCCTGGATACGGAGGAGCGGCTTCCCCGGACCCTCCGGGGGGATCCGGGCCGGTTCCGCCAGATCATCGTCAACCTCCTCAAGAACGCCATCAAGCACACCCCGTCCGGGGAGATCGTGGTTTCCCTTTCCCGAAGGGACGGCGAGAGGCGGGCCTTCCTGCGCTGCGACGTGGCCGATTCCGGCACGGGGGTCCCGGAATCCGTGCGCCCCCGGCTGTTCACGCCCTTCACCCAGGCGGTCTCCTCCCTGACCCGGGGGGGCACCGGGCTCGGCCTGGCGATCAGCCGGCATTTCTCGGAGCTCATGGGGGGCCGCATCGGCTACCTGCCGGGCAAGGACGGCGGATCTGTGTTCTGGTTCGAGGTCCCCCTCGAGCCCGGCGCGGACGACCGCCCCCTCGCCTACCCGCCCTTCGTCCCGACCCCCCGGGTGCTCTGCGTGGACGACCATCCCCGAGCCCGGGACTTCCTGCTCCGTGTCCTGGCCTCCTTCGGTATGGAGACCCGGGCGGCCGCCTCCGGGGAGGAGGCCCTGGCGATCCTCCGGGAGGCGGGCCGGACGGGGATTCCCTTCGACCTCTGCCTGGTCGACCAGGAGATGCCGGGGATGGACGGCTGGCGGCTGGCCAGCGAGATCAAGTCGGACCCCGAGCTGGACTCGGTCCGGCTCCTGCTCATGATCCCCGAGGGCGGGCGCGGGGCGGAAGCCAAGATGAAGCTCCTGCAGTGGTTCGAGGCCGACGTGTCCAAGCCCGTCAACCCCGAGGAACTCCACGAAGTCCTGGACAAGGCCCTCACCGAGGTCCCGGAACTGGAGGCCGTGGAGGACGGAGCTCCGGCCCGGGAGGAACGGAGGGTCGGGGAAGGCCGGTCCGTGCTTTTGGCGGAGGATCACGCGGTGAACCAGGAGCTGTTCACCCTGCTGTTGGAGCGGCTGGGCTGCCGGGTGACCGTGGCCTCCGACGGCGTGGAGGCCGTGGAGCGGGGAACCGGAACATCCTTCGACGTGGTTCTCATGGATATCTTCATGCCCCGGATGAACGGTTACGAGGCCGCCCAGACCCTGCGGGCCCAAGGGTACCGCGGCCCCATCGTGGCCGTGACAGCCAGCGCCCTGAAGGGCGAGCGGGACAAGTGCCTGGCCTCGGGCATGGACGACATCCTCACCAAACCCTTCAAGAAGGCGGACCTGGAGGCCCTCCTGGCCCGGATCCTGCCCCCCCAGCCCGACGGCTCCGCGCCCGACGACGAGGGGACCCCGGCGCCCGGAGCCGGTGCCGGAGGGACGGACGCGGAAATCCTGGATCTGGAGGAGGCGGTCGCGACCTTCCTCGGTAACCGGCCGACCGTGCTGGATCTCCTCGGTCGTTTCCTCCGCAAGGCGGAGAGCCAACTCCAAGAACTCGCCGAGGCGGAATCCGCGGAGGACTGGCAGAAAGCCCGGGAGCTCGCCCACTCCATCAAGGGGGCGGCTTGGAACCTCAGCGCCCGGCGCCTGGGGAACGCGGCCAAGGCCGTGGAGGATGCAGGCCGGGACGGCCGGGGCGGGGACGTGAGGGCCGGACTGCCGGTCCTGCGAGAGGCCCTGGCGGAGCTGAAGGCCGCGGTGGGGTCGGTGAATGGAAGTAAATAAGTGAATACGTGAATCGTGGATAGGAAACCTTCTTATTCACCTATTCACCTATTCACCCATTCACCTATTCACGCCTATACTCCCCCCATGCTCGCCACCTACCACGCCCACACCACGTACTGCGACGGCCGGGATACCCCGGACGCGATGGCGGACGCCGCCTTTGCCGCGGGATACCGCGTGCTCGGATTCTCGGCCCACGCCCCCGTCCCCGTCCCGTCCCCGGGCAACCTGAGCCCCGACCGGGTGGCGCCCTACGCGGCCGCGGTCCGGGCGGCGGCGGCCCGGTACAAGGGCCGCATGGAGATCCTGACCGGCCTGGAGATCGAGTGGGTTCCGGGACTCGGCATCCCCCCCGAGGACGGATACGCCGCCGTGCCCATCGACTACCGGATAGGATCCCTTCACTTCGCCCGTCTGTCGGGGGACTCCTTCTTTTCCGTGGACGGCCCGGCGGAGTCCTTCCGGGAGGGAGTGCGGGCGGGATACGGCGGGGACGGGACCCTGCTATACCGGGACTACTACCGGGAACTGGGCGGACTCGTCCGGACCGGGGGCTTCCAGATCCTGGGGCATCTGGACATCGTGAAGATGCACAACAAGGACGGCCGCTGGTTCGACGAAGGCTCCCGGGAGTACCTTTCCGCCGCGTTCGAGGTCGCGGAGGCGCTGACGGGAACCCGCATCGCCGTGGAGGTGAACACCGGGGGTCCGGCCCGGGGCAAGACCTCCGAGCCCTACCCGAGCCTGCCCATCCTCCGGGAACTGAGGCGGCGCGGGATCCCGATCGTCATCGGGGCGGACGCCCACACGGCCGCCCACCTGGATCCGCATTGGAGACGGATCGGGCTTGACTTGGCCCGGGAGGCGGGGTACCGGGAGCTGGCCGTGCTCGGCCGGAACGGATGGACGACGGGTCCCCTGGAATGAGAACCGGGGTGTCCAATACGTCGGTTACTTATTGGACACCCCTTGCAGTTTCAAAAGGGTGTTGAAAAAGGCTATAGGCCTTTTTCAACACCCTTTTGAAACTGCAACCCTGAAACCAGCTGTCCAAAAAGCTAACCGAGCTATTTGAACAGCCCCGCGCGATGCACGCCCGGCCGCCGTCAGCGGTTTCGGCGTTCCTCGCTCTTCTGGCACTCTATGCAGAGCACGGCATACGGGATGGCCTCCAGCCGCTCCCGGGGTATCTTCTTGGAACATTTCACGCAGAGCCCGTACTTTCCGAGCTGGATGCGGGCCAGGGCCGAGTCGATCGCGCGAAGTCGCTTGATGTCCTGGGAACCGAGGGCTTCGATCATCTTCCGGTCGATGTCGTCGGACGCGACGTCCGCGAAATCCTTCGGATCCATCTCCTCCACGATGGCGCGGAAATCCGCGTTCGTGGCGATCAGGTTGTCCAGGATCTCCCGCTTCTGCCGGAGGAGTGATTCCTTCATTTCCTCGACGAAGTCCACTTCCATGGTCCCCTCCTGGGCTATGATAAAAAAAAGCATCGGCACCATGCCGGAAAACCGCGGGAATGTCAACCCGTTGACATGCCCCCCGGGGAACCCATACTATTATAGCCGTCCGGACCTCCCCTGCAAGCCGAGAAAGGCGGGAAAGACTCGCGTCCTTCCCGGGCCGGGTCCGGGCGAATCAGACCCCTGGAGGAACCGTGGCGAAGGAAGAAGCGATAGAGGTGGAGGGCAAGGTCAAGGAGTCCCTCCCGAATACGATGTTCCGGGTCGAACTGCCTACCGGGCACGTGATACTGGCTCACCTGTCCGGGAAGATGAGGAAGCACTACATTCGGATCGTCCCCGGAGACACCGTGAAGGTCGCCCTTTCGCCCTACGACCTCAACCGCGGACGGATCATCTACCGGGAACGCTGAGCCCCCTTTCGCACCAGAACCCAGACAGCCCCGCTTCCTCCCAGCCTCCGCTCGGCCGTGCCGTGCCGTCCCGCCAGGGACGAGGTTTCCAGGAAACGCAGCGCCGTCCTTTTCAGGACCGGCTCCCCCTCGGAGTGGTTTCCCTTCCCGTGGATCACCAGGACCTTGGTCAAGCCCCGGGAGGAGGCGTCCCGGAAGAACCGGGACAGGGCTTCCCAGGCCGCCTCCGAGGTAAGGCCGTGGAGGTCCAGGACGGCCTCCACCGGGAGGGCCTCGATCTCGGCCCGGCTAAGGGGTGAGGGATCCCGCCCCTCCTCCCCCTTCCGGGACGGATCCACGCCCGCGAGCATCGCCCTCTCAAGGGCCTCCCGGGCGGGATCCCGGCGGCTTTTCCCTTCCTCGACCTCCTCCGGGTCCGGCCGGCGGGGTCTGCGAAAATCGCGCCGGGATCGCCGGTCCCATTCGTCGAGGATCTTTCCGAAATCCGCCATGTCCTTCCTCAGTAACGGTGTATGTCGCCGGTACGGAACCACGCGGACCGACCGTCCGGGAACCGCAGGAGCGTCCAATCCGAGGAAACCGCCCCGACGATCCCGGCCCGTCCCTGGAAGGACCCGCCCGGGGTCCCCGATTCCGAGGGGACGGTGAAGGAATCCGGGGACGCCGCGACCGCGTAGGAGACGCGACGTTCCAGGGCGGAAGCCCCGCAGAGGAGGAGCCAGAGGAAGGCCGCGCTAACCAGGGCTCGGCCTATCGCTCCCGGAGTCCCTCCGGCGGACCGGGCCCGCAGCCGGAACAGTCCCAGGATCGAGAGTCCCGCCGCTGCAAAAACAACCGAGAGGGCGCCGAAGATACGCGGCTGGGGCAACCGGTCCCGGATCCGGGGACCCACCCCGAAAGTCGTCTCGCAGAGTTCCAAGGTTTCCGCCAGGCCGGGCAGCCATCGGCTCCGCCGTTCCGCCGCGCCCAGGGCGGCCAGGGCGGCGGCTCCGTCCTCCTCCGCCATGAGGAGGATTCCCTTGAGATGCGAGGCTTCCGGGGCGGACGTCACCGGTAGGAGGTGCAAGGCCGCCTCTACGTCCCCGTCCCGCGCCCGGGACGCGGCCGCCGACCAAGGGGAGCCCGAATCGGCGAAGGCGGCGATCCGGGCGTCCAGGAGGGTGCGAAGCTCCGTTCGCGGCCGGGCTTCCCGGGGAGGCGGATCCACGGAGATCCTCAGGGGAGAAGCCCGGAGGGTCCGCAGTTCGCCCGTATCGGGATTCAGGAACGGGAAGGGCCCGGATTCCACGACATAGTCCCCCGGAACCTCGGGCGTGAACCGGAGCTCCCGGGCGGCCATCCCCTCGTAGGCCCCGGCGGCGATCCGGATCTCCGAGATCGGTACGGTCTCCGGAGGGGATATCGGTCCGCCGCCGGGCGCCCGGATCCGGATCTCCGGGGGATCCAGGATCGGAAGGTTGCCCCTGCCCCGAACCTCCGCCCGGACGGTCAGGGTCTGTCCCGCCCGGACCGGACCTGCCCCGACCCGGATCAGGCGCAGGGTGAAGTCCCCCACGGCCCGGCTGGCCGCGAGCTCCCGAGGCGCCGGCAGGGACCGGACCCGGGCGCCCTCGGAAACGCGGCCGCCCTCCCGGGATGCCGCCGGAGGCAGGAAGAGTTCCCCCTCCTCCAGGGCGATCCCCACGAAGGCCGACCCGCCGGCGGGCTCCAAAGACAGCCCCTTCGTGGCGGGCAACCCGTAGTCCCCGAGGGCCGGAGCCGAAGGCGCCCTCGGCTCCAGGCGGGCGGAAAAACTTTGCCACCGGATGACCGCCGCGGGGGCCTTCCACTCGTAGAGCGCCGGGGGCGGGGCGGCTCCGGAGGGCCGGACCTCCAGGGCCAGGGGCCCGAGCGGAAGCGGGGAGCCCGCGACGGAGACCTCGAGCCGCGGGATCCGGAGATCTCCGGAGCGCAGGGGCCGGAAGGCATAGACCACCCTCGCCCCCGGCCGGGAACCCTCGGGGGAGTCGATCACCGCGGACGATACGGCCAGGGAAACGAAGGCCAGGTCCCCGGAGGCCGCGGGCTCGGCCGCCCGGACCTCCCGGGCGGAGGCTCCGGGAAGCAGGACCGACACCCGGAACTCCTCTCCCGCGGTCGGCGGCTCCGGGGCTATCGTCACGGAATACGTCACCTCCTGGGCGGCCAGGATCCGGGCTACGCCGAGGAGGACGGCCGACAGGATCCGTCGGCGGGCCGGACCGCTCAATGGTCCAGCCCTCCGGAATCCGCGGACGGGGAGGCGGGCGGACGGAACCAGCCGGACTCGGCCCGGCCGAGCAGGGATAGCAGGGCCTCGTCCCGGCCTCCCTCCCCGATCGCCGAGGCCTGCCGCCGGGACGCCCTGGACAGGCGGGACGACGCGGCCGCGGCGCGGGCCAGTTCCAGGGCACGCTTGGTCTCGAGATCCTGGGGGACCAGTCGCAGGGCGTTCATGAACGCCTGCGCGGCCTCGTCGAACCGGGAGGCCTCGAACAGCCGGACTCCCTGGTTGTGGTAGGCCGCCGCGGCGACCTCCGAAAGCCGGGAGGACTGGGCTAGGGCGAAGAGGGGATCCGCCGCGGCGCCCTCCCCCATCCGGCTGTACGCCGTGGCCAGATCCAGGGCCACGATCCCCTCGCCGGCCTTCTCGCCCGCGGCCAGGTAGGCGGCGATCGCATCCTCGTACTGTCCCCTCCGCAGGCGGCGGTTTCCCTCCAGGACCCGGAGCCGGGGGCCGGAACATCCGGTCAGGATCGTCAGCGCGAGGAGGGCGGCGGCCGTCCGGGGTCCGCGGCGCCGGCCCGGAAGGAAAGGAAGGCCCAGGAGGGCCCGGGCGGCCGCTCCCAGCAGGGCCAGGAAGGCGGCCGTCCCGGTCCGGTCCGCGGGCCGCCGGGCAGGACGGGCTCCCGGGGATCCGGGACGGGAATCCAGGGCGTCCGAAAGGATCCTCAGGGCCCCGGGGTCCGCCAGGTCCACGTACAGTCCGTCTCCCTCCCGGACCCAGGCCCGCAGGGTATCCGCCCTCAGGGCCGTCCGGGCGGGGCTTCCGTCCGGAAGCAGGACGGGAGCCCCGGTTTCGTCCGAGACGGGGGACGGATCCGCCCCTCCGCAGCCCACGGCGAACAGCCGGGCCCCCCGCTCCCGGATCTCCCGGAGGGCCGGGGCGGCGGCGGCGCCAAGGTCGTTGCCGTCGCTGAACAGGACGATCCACCGGATCCGGCCGGGGTCGGGGGAAAAACCCTCCAGGGCCGTCCGGAGTCCTTCCCCCGCGGAGGTGCCCCGGGTCGTGAGCACCGAGGGACCGGCCCATTCCAGGGCCTGGTCCAGGGCGTCCGCGCTGTCCGTCCGGGGACAGAGGAGGACCGCCCCCCCCTTGAAGGCGGTCACGGAATACTGAACCTCCGGCCGGGCCCGTACCAGGGCCCGGGCCAGGCCCCGGGCGGCCTCCAGCCGGGAGGGAGGGAGGTCCGGGGAGAGCATCGAGTTGGAGACGTCCAGCACTAGGGCCGCCTCGACCCCCGACGGCGCGCCGGCCGTCGGCCGGAATCCCCAGGAAGGGCCCGCCAGGGCGAAGACGGCGAACGCCCAGGCCCAGGCCCCCGCGACGGCCTTTCCGGCGCGCCTGCGTATCCAGGCCCGTCGGGACGGACCCGCTTCCGCGCCCGGAGCGAAGCGCCCCGCCAGCGCGCCTCCCCGCAGGACCGAGAGGGCCTCCAGTACGGCGTAGGGAGCCAGGAGGACGAGGCCCCACAGGGCCTCCGGCCGTAGGAAAGTCACGACAGCCACCCCCGGGCGGCGAGCCCGAGCAGCCAGGACAAGGCCAGGGCGACTACGGAAACCGCCAGGACCGAGGCCGCCCGGGACCTTCGGACGGTCACGGAGCGAGCCCCCTCCGCGCCGGGCATGCGCCCCGAAACCGCCCGGAAGGCGCGCTCCAGGGCGGGTCCGTCCCGGGCGGACAGGTATTCCCCTCCCGCCCGTGCCGCCAGGGTCCGCAGGGCCGACTCGTCGAATCCGCTCGCGTAGGTCCCCTCCAGCCGCTCCCCCGTCCGGGGATCCTCGTAGGCCAGGGGCACGTCGCCGCGGCTGCCGACCCCGATGATAGTCAAGCGCACCCCCAGGCGGGCCGCCAGGTCGCAGGCGTCCTCGGGGGAGATGGAACCGGCGTTGTTCTCCCCGTCGGTCACCAGGATGACCCGGTCCGTGGTCCCCCGGGCCCGAGCCGCGTGCCGGATCGCCTGGGCCAGTCCCAGCCCCAGGGCCGTTCCGTCTCCCAGCGCCCCGGGCTTGGCCCGGGCCAGCCGTTCCCGGAGGGCGGCGTAATCCGTGGTCGGGGGACAGAGCAGGGCTGCCTCCCGACCGAAGCCCACGATCCCCACCGAATCGGCCCGGTCTTCCCGGAGGAAGAGCTCCAGGAGCGTCTTGGCCGCGGAGAGCCGGTCGGGTTCCACGTCCCGGGCGCCCATGGAGGGGGACAGGTCCAGGGCGAACATCACGTCGTCCCCCCGGTTCGGAAAGACCGTCCTGCGCTCCACGGATTGGGGGCCCGCTGCGGCCACCACCAGGCCCAGCCAGGCCAGGATGCCGAGGACAAGGGCTCCCCGGGACGCGGCCTTCCGGAACCCCGAGGGACCCTCGAAGCGCCTTCCCGCGGCCTCGTCCAGGGGAAACCGGAGGCTTCCGCCCCGGCGCAGGGCCCGGGCCCGCAGGAACAGCCATCCGGGCAGGGCCAAGACCAGGAGGAAGGCCAGGGGATTATCGAAGGAGGTCACGGGCCGCCTCCTCCACGGAGCGAAGGATTTCCCGGGAACGCTCCAGGGCCCGGGGGATGCCCGCGCCGCGGTCCGACCGGGCGAAGCGCACGGCTTCCCCCTCCGCCAGCAGGTCCGCGGCCTCCTCGGCCGCTTCGGGGGGCAGGGCTTCCGGGGATGCCGCCCGGGCCTCCCGGGCCGTGAACGCCTGGTAGGGCAGCCGGGACCGGGCGGCCAGGTATTCCCGGAGGGACTTGGACAGGAGAGCCCAGAGCTCCTCGGGACGGAACTCGGCGGCCGCGGACTCCAGGTAGTCCAGGGAGCGGCCGAAATCCCGGCCCGCCCGTCCATCCTTCCAGGCCCGCCGGAGCCGCCGGATCCAGGGCAACAGACCGAACGCGACGGACCAGGCCAGGATCGCCCCGGCCAGCAGGCCCCCGGACGCGCCCCAGACCAGGAGCCGGGTGCCCGGAAGCTCCAAGGGGTCCTTGTAGGCCGGGGGCGAACGGCCGAAGTCGTCCAGGGCCGAGGCGATCTCCACCCGGATCTCGGGCAGGAGGAAATTCGCGGATGCCGGCACCGGGACCCGGGCAGGCCCGGGAACCCAGGCCACGAAGCGCGCCGTGTAGACCCAGGAGCCCGCCTTCCTGCGCACCTCCGCGGACCTAAGCTCCGTCTCCTCCGCCGTTCCGGCCCGGGGGGGAAGATCCAGGACACCCTCGGGTATCCGGGCGGTCCCGGGATCGAAGGTCACGGAGCATTCGACCAGATCCCCCACGTAGGGGCGGGCGGGGGTCACGGTCGTCCCGGAGACCTGGACCCGGGATTGGGCGCCCGCCGCCGTCAGGGAAAGGCAAAGCAGGACCGCCGCCGAGAGCCTCATCGGCCCCTCCTGCGCCGTTCGAAGAAGGCCGTCAGGGCCTTCCCCGGGTCGTCCCCGGTCCCCAGCTCCAGGAAGGCGGCGCCCGAAGCCCGCAGGGCCCGGAGGCAGTCCAGACGCATTCCGCCCTGGAAGGCGGACCATGCTTCCCGCAGGCCTTTCGAGCCCGGTACCAGGAAGACGGGCCGGCCGCTCTCGGCGTCGAAGATCTCCGAGGCCGCGCCGGAACCGGGGGGGGCCGTATCCGCGGGATCCGTGACCCGGACGGCCACCACGTCGTGCCGGGCGGCCAGCCTGCCCAGGGGCCCCGAGTACCCGGCCGGGCCGTCCGCGGCAGCCCGGAAATCGGAGAGTACGAAGACCAGGGACCGCCGCTTGAGGACAGCCCGTGCCGCTTCCAGGGCGCCCGCCAGCCCGGCGCTTCGTCCCGCAGTCGGCCGGACCGCCGCGGGTCCGCGGGCCCCGGCTTCCCCGACGGCCAGGCGCTCGGTCAGGGACAGGGCGGGACGCCGGCCCGCCCGGGGGGGGACGAAACCCACCCCGCGGGTGTCGAAAAAGAGGGCGCCTACGAAGGTGCCGTTCAAGGCCGCCGCATAGGCCAGCAGGGACGCCGCGATCCCCGCGGCCTCTCGCCGGGTCCGATCCGTGCCGTAGGACATGGACTGGCTCTCGTCCAGTACCAGGAGCACCGTCAGGTTGCGGTCCTCCCGGTAGGTCCGCACGAAGGCCCGCCCGAACCGGGCCGTGGCCCGTCCGTCGATCTGCCGGGCGTCGTCCTCGGCGTCGTAGTCCCGGAGGGCGTCGAACTCGATCCCCCGGCCCCGGAACACGGACCGGAAACCGCCTGAAAGGAGGGCCCGGGAAAGCACCGGGGCCGTGAAGAGGAGCCTGCGCAGGGTCCGCCGGGCCGCTTCCTCGGGCATCTAGGGTACCGGGACGATCGACAGGAGTCGGCGGATTACGACGTCCGAGGTGATCCCCTCCGCCTCGGCCTCGTAGGAGGGGATGATCCGGTGACGGAGGACCGGCAGGGCCGCCGCCTTGACGTCCTCGGGCAGGGCGAAATCCCGGCCCGCGAAGAGGGCGCCCACCCGGGCGCAGCGGTAGAGGTAGATGGACGCTCGAGGGGAGGCCCCGTATTCCATGTAGCGACGGAGTTCTCGGAGGGCCTGGGGTGCCCCGTCGTCCCCCGTGGGGCGGGAGGCGCGGACCAGCCGGACGGCGTAGTCCAGGATGTCCGGCTCCACCCGCACGGACCGGGCGGCGGACCGGAGGAACTCGATGTCCTCGACGGACAGGAGGGGCTTGTGGGCTGCGGACATTCCGTCCGCGACCCGGCGGACGATCTCGAGTTCCTCCTCCATATCCGGATAGTCCGCCAGGACCTTGAGGAGGAAGCGGTCGACCTGGGCCTCGGGAAGGCGGAAGGTACCCTCCTGCTCGATGGGATTCTGGGTGGCCAGGACGAAGAAGGGCTTGGGCAGGGGGATGCTGCGGTCTCCGATGGTCACCTGCCTCTCCTCCATGGCTTCCAGGAGGGCGGACTGGACCTTGGCGGGGGCGCGGTTCACTTCGTCCGCCAGGAGGACGTTCGTGAAGACCGGCCCCTCCCGGGGCACGAAGCGTCCCGTGGGGGCGTCGTAGAAGAGGCTGCCCGTGATGTCCCCGGGCAGGAGGTCCGGGGTGAACTGCACCCGCCGGAAGGTCAGGCCCGCCAGCTCCGCGAAGGTCTTGACCGCCAGGGTCTTGGCCAGGCCGGGGACGCCCTCCAAAAGGACGTGGCCGTCCGCGACCACAGCGGTCAGGATCCCGTCCACCAGTTCCGACTTGCCCACCAGGCGCCGGGCCATGCCTTCCCGGGCACGGGCGAGGAGCCCCTGGGCGCGGGATGCCGCGTCCCGGGTCTCCGATGCGTCGAGGTTCATGGAGCCTCCTAAGTGTTCCCATCCTAGCCGCTGGGGGCCTCTACGGCAAGGGAGTCCGGACTGGCGCCGGCCGGGCCTTTCCGTTACCATGGAAGACATGAACTCCGAACCAAGCGGAACTCGGGCGGCCCGGGCGGCCGCCGTCCTTGCCATCCTGGCCTTCACCGGGATGGTGGCCGTCAACGGCCTGGCCTCCTCCCTTCCCCTGAACGGCGTGAGTACGGGACAGCTCTCCGACGAGCTGCCCAACCTCTTCGTGCCCGCGGGAATCACCTTCTCGATCTGGGGCCTGATCTACCTCCTGCTGGCGGGCTATGTCGCGGCAGCCGCCCGGGAAACCTTCCGGTCCGCGGAGGGTGTCCGAAGGGCGTGGACCGGCCGGGACGGGGCCCTGTTCATCCTGAACGCGGCCGCGAACACCGCCTGGATCCTGGCGTGGCACTGGAGGCTCGTCGGTACCTCCCTGGTGATCATGCTGGTCATCCTCGGGACCCTCGTCTACTTGGAGCGGGACACGGAGCGTAAGCTCCTGCCCGGAGGCGTCCTTGCGCCGGGCCCCGGGACGGAGTCCGGATCGATCCGCCTGCGGCGCTTCCTCCTGACCGCCCCCCTCCGGGTCTACCTCGGATGGATCTGCGTGGCCCTCATCGCCAACGCCACGGCCCTCCTGGTCAAGACCGGGTGGGGCGGCTTCGGGCTGGACCCGAGGGTCTGGACCGTGGGGGTCATCCTGGCCGGCCTGGCCGTGGCCCTGGGCTTCACGATCTGGAAACGCCAGGTCGCTGCTCCCCTGGTCGTGGTCTGGGCCTATGCGGGCATCGTCCTCAAGCGGCTCCAGACGGATCCGGCCTACTCGGCCCCGGTCTGGATAGCCGCGGCCCTGGCGGCCCTGGTCATCCTGGCTTCCATGGTGCGGGTCCGGGTCGCCTGCCCCCTGTTCGGGCGAAAGACAGCCGGGAAATCCTTGAAGAAATGAAGCGATCTCAATACAAACAAAACCACAGAGACACAGAGAGCGACCGGCCGGCAGCGCCGGCCGGTCGGCGCCGAAGCAAGCTTCGGCGATCCCAACTCCGGCAACATCGACGAAGATCGAAGGTCTTCGTCGCCGCGAGGCTGACGTACGTCAGCCTCGCGCTCTGTGACTCTGTGTCTCCGTGGTTCAATCTCCGGGTGATCCTTCGCCTCCATGTCTTCGGTCCCGCAGGGGGATCGGCGCAGCTTAAGAACCTTTCCCGATTTTCCCTCCTTGCGCGGCCGGGGATCCTGAGGTATCGTTATACCGCGCCGTGGATACGGCCTATCCTGTACATCCCGAGGGGCCGACCATGCCCGCCGCCGTAAACAAGACGTATTCGCCCGGCAATCCCCGCTGGTTCAACCGCCTCCTCCACTGGACCTACGGGGTCTACCTGCGCCTTACGTACCGGATCCGGATCGTCAACGCCGATATCTTCCAGACCCTCCGGCCGCCCTACGTGATCGTTCCGAACCACGTATGCATGGTGGATCCCTTCATGGTCGGCTCCAACGTCCCGGTCCCGGTCCACTGGATCGCCAGCGACGGGAACATGCGCACCCGGATCATGCGGGCCCTCCTGCGCCTGGTGGGCACCATCCCCAAGTCCAAGCACATCCCGGACCTGCAGACCATCAACGGCATCGTGGAGGTCGTCCGTAAGCGCAAGGGGGTGGTGGGCATCTTCCCGGAGGGGACGGCCAGCTTCGACGGCCACACCCAGGCACTGGTTCCCGCCACGGGCAAGCTCCTCAAGCTCCTCAAGGTGCCGGTGGTAACCCCGGTGCTGAAGGGGGCCTTCTATTCCCTGCCCCGATGGAGCTGGACCCGGCGCCGGGGCGCCCTGGAGATCGAGTTCAAGGTGGCCTTGACCACGGAGGACATCAAGCGGCTGTCCCCGGACGAGATCCTGTCCCGGGTGGAAGCCTCCCTGGAGCACGACGAGGCGGAGTGGCTGGCCGCCCGGGGGGTCCCCTTCTCGGGCCGGAGGAAACGGGCGGAACACCTGGAGACCGTCCTGTTCCAGTGTCCCTCCTGCGGGGAGGTGGGACGGATGCGGAGCTCCGAGGACCGCTTCCTCTGCGAGTCCTGCGGACAGGCCAGCCGCCTGGACCGGTACTACCGGTTCCGGCCGGCGGAGGGCAGGCCGCCGCGGTTCTCGACCATACGGGAATGGAGCCTGTGGCAGGAGGAAGCCTTTCGAGATTACCTGAAGGAGAGGGTGTCCAAGGACGACGGCAAGCCGATCTTCTCGGATCCCGGGGTCCTCGTGCTCAAGGGGTGGAGGCTCTCCCCCCTGCGGCGGATCCGGATCGGCACCCTCTCGATGTACCGGGACCGGATCGAGCTTGCGCCTCTTACGGGCAGGCCCCTCGCCTTCCCCCTTGCGGAGGTGGAAGGCGAGGGCGTCCTCAAGCGCAACCTGCTGGAGTTCTACCGGGGCCGGTCCGTGTACCAGGTCCGGTTCCCCACCCGCAGGTCCTCCGCCCGGCAGTGGATGATGGCGATCTCGATCCTACGGGTGCCAGATCTTTCCGGCCTGGGCCAGGGTTCTGCGGCGGGCTAGGAAGACGTACATCCCCAGGGTGACCGCCAGGTAGATTCCGCTCAGAATGACCATGATCCAGAAGGGCATCATGTCCCCGGTCTGGCCGGCCTTGGCGGGAAGGTTGATGGCAAGGATGAAGGGGATGGCCAGGAGGAAGGTGAGCCCCGCGGAGACCATGTAGTCCGAGGTGACCGGGGTCCGGAACTCCGGATCCAGGACCCGGAGGAGGGCGAGACCCGTGGACAGGGTGCCCGTGGAACAGCCGTAGATCATCATCATACGCTCGAACCGGTAATCCTTGAACATCCGGGAGGCCATCCAGGGCACCGTGATCGTGGTGAGGATCCCGCAGACCGTGGACAGGAGGAGGATCTCCATCCAGTACTGTCCCACGAAGACCAGGGAAATGGCCGCGATGGCTCCCGCCACCATGTAATCCACCGCGAAGCCGGACATGCGGGACAGGGTGGAGTCGTCCAGCACGTGGGTCACCTTGAGCCTGATCATCAGGAACCGGACCAGCTGGGCGGTGAGGGCGGAGAAGATGAAGTTGATGCCCCAGAGGTTCACGGCCAGCTCACGGCCCGCGTTCCCCGCGAGCGAGAGTCCCCAGGTCAGGACCTTGAAGAGCAGGAAGGACAGGAAGTAGGTTCCCGCCACCATACCCGCGTGGAAGCTGAAGGAATCCACCGCCTCCGAGTCCGTGGTGAGCCGCGCCCCCACGGGCCGCTCCCGGTCCTTCGGGACGATGCCGGTCATCATCCCCTTATCCTGGAAGGCCTGGAGGGCCTCCTTGTGGAGCCAGCCCTTCTTGACCCCGTAGTTGATGAGCCAGACCCCGGCGAAGCAGGCCCAGAGGTACCCCAGGGCGGCGAAGGTGAGGCCCAGGGATCCCGCCCCCTCGAATCCCATAGGTTCCCAGCCCTTTCCGATGGCGAAGGCCTGTCCCGGCCCCAGGGCGAATCCCAGGGGCAGGAAGAGGCCGATGGCGGGGTTCAACTTCGGGGATACGGTCACGATCAGGAGGTACGCCAACAGGAGGCCCGTCAGGGCCTGGATCGCGTACTGGGACAAGATGCCCGTCGTGGTGCCCACGACTCCGCCGGACTTCTTGTGGATCTGGGGGGGGGCCGCGCGGAGGGTCATCGCGACGAAGGAGATGTTCAGCAGGTGGTAGACCAGCTCCCCGAGGCGGTTCGTCGCGTGCCCCAGGCCCGGGAAGACGTAGTTGTACAGGGGCAACAGCAGGAACCCCGCGGTCAGGGCGTTCGGGATCATGAAACGCTGGAAAAACTTCACCCGGGACCGGATGAGGGTTGCGGCCAGGAGAGCCATGGAAATGGCACCCGCGTCGATGACGATCTTCCAAGAAAAATTCATGCTTCCTCCCTTAATCTAAGCCGTCCGTTCTCGGGGGTTCGCTCTTCAGCTATCGGAATTTAGGTATGGTTCCAATTCTATCCCGAATCGGAGCAGGTCCTCGTCCCGGCCGAAGGGGGCCGCGATCTGAAGACCCGCGGGCAAGCCGTTCAGGAAGGTTCCCGCGGGGAGGGACAGGGTCGGCAGCCCCGCGTGGGTCCAGGGCAGGTTCAGGGCGGGGCTGCCCGTGGACCCAAGGCCTTCCGGCGCGGGCCCGGGGGCGGAGGGCGAGATCCACAGGTCCGCGCCCGCTGCGGCCAAGTCCTCTTCCAGCACCCGCCGGAGGGCCGTCCGCCCTTCCCGGTCCGCGGCAAGCTCGGTATCCGAGACCTTCCGCCCCTCCAGGATCAGGTCCCGGGTGGCGGGGGCGTACAGGGCCTCGTACTTCGGGAAGAGCCGGGCATGGGTGCGGTCCATCTCGGCCGCGGCGATGCGGCGGTGCCGGGCGTTGATCTCCCCGATGTCCCGGAGGGCCGGAAGGCGTAGGACCTTCCAGCCCGCCCCGGCCAGGTCCGCGACGGTGCGCTCGAAGCGTTCCCGGGCCTCGAGGCCGGCCTGATCGAGGTAGGGTCCCTCGGGCACCGCCAGGACGGGCCTGGATGCCGAAGCCGGAAGCCCTTTCCATCCGCCGCAGACAGCGGCGGCGCCGAGAGCCAGGGCCCGGGCGTCCGGCGCTAAAAGGCCGATGTGGTCCACCGAGGGCGAGAAGGGAAAGACCCCGGCGGCGCTGACCCGGCCGTAGGAGGGCTTCCAGCCCGCGACCCCGCAGTACGCGGCGGGACGGGAGATGGAGCCGATGGTCTGGGTGCCCAGGGCCAGGTGGAAGAATCCCGCCGCGGCGCCCGCGGCGCTCCCGGAGCTGGACCCCCCGGGGGTGCGCCCGAGGTCCCGGGGGTTCCGGGTCGGGCCGGGGGCGAAAAAGGCGAACTCGGTGGTGACGGTCTTGCCCAGGACCAGGGCGCCCGCGGCCTTGAGGGCTTTGAGGGCCTCGGACTCCGGCCCCCCGAGCTCATCGGGAGGAAGCCGGGAGCCCGCCCGGGTCTCGAAACCCTCGGCGTTGAAGATGTCCTTGACCCCCACCAGGAGGCCGTACAGGGGGGGCCGCTCCGAGGGGTCCGGATATCGGGCGGCCAGGGCCCGCGCCTCGGCCAGAAGCCGTTCCCGGCGGCCCGGTTCCGGCAGGAGGGCCCGGACCTCGGGTTCCGACCGGTCGATCCGGTCGCAGACCTCCCGGATCCGGTCCGCGGGGTCCCGGGCGCCCGAGCGGAAGGCCCGGGCGTCCCCCTCGGCGTCCAGGGGCCGGAAGAGGTTCAACCCAGGGCCCCCGACTCGCGCAGCTTCCTGATCTGGGCAGGGGATAGCCCGAGCAGGCCCGAAAGGACCTCCTCGGTGTCCTGGCCGATCCCGGACGCGGGGGGCCGGGTCGGGGATTCCGGAAGGTTCTCCATCTTGATGGGGTTGCCCGGGATCGTCACGGTGCCGACCTCCGGATCCTCCACGGTCACGAGCATGTTGCGGGCCCGGAGCTGGGGATCCTGCATCACCTTGTCCACGGAATTGACCGGGGCGCTCGGCACCCCGGCCCCCTCAAGGAGGTCGATCCACTCCTGGGCCTTGCGCCGCGCGAAGACCCTCTCGAGCTCGGGGATGAGGTCGGCGATGTGTTTGGTCCGGTCCCCGTTCGTGGCGAACCGGGGGTCCGCCAGAAGGTCCGCCCGGTCCAGGGTTTCGCAAAAGGTCTTCCAGAGGGAATCGTTGCCCACGGCCACCACGAACCAGGCGTCCGAGGCCCGGAAGGCCTGGAAGGGGGTGATGGTCGGGTGCCGGGTACCCAGGGGGGAAGGGGCCTTTCCCTCCACCTGGTACCGGACCAGGGCGTTCTCCAGTATGGCCAGCTGGCAGTCCAGCATGGCCACGTCCACCTTCTGGCCCTTCCCGGTCTTTTCCCGCTGGTACAGAGCCGCCAGGATCCCGGAGGAGCCGAAGACGGCCGCCGTGATGTCCCCCATGGACATCCCGATCCGGGTGGGCGGGGAGTTGGGCCAGCCGGTGATGCTCATGACCCCGCCCCGGGCCTGGACCAGGATGTCGTAGGCGGGTTTGCGGGAGTCCGGGCCGGAATGGCCGAATCCGGAGACGGCGGCGTAGATCAGCCGGGGGTTCTCCTTTTTCAGCACCTCCCAGCCGAGGCCCAGCTTTTCCATGGTTCCCGGGCGGAAATTTTCCACGAGGATGTCCGACTTCCGGGCCAGTTTGAGGAGGAGGTCCTTGCCCTCGTCCTTCTTCAGGTCCAGGGCGACGCTCTTCTTCCCCCGGTTCACGGTGAGATAGTACAGGCTCTTTCCGTTCTTGAAGGGGCCGAAGCCCCGGGAGTCGTCCCCGATCCCGGGAACCTCCACCTTGACGACCTCGGCCCCCAGGTCGGCCAGCATCATCGTGCAGAAGGGACCCGCGAGCACGCGGGTCAGGTCGAGGACGCGCACGCCCTCCAGCGGTCCGGGCATAGTGCCTCCTTGCGGAATGTCTCGGGCGCCGGGCGCCCCGGGTCCGAAGGCCGCGGGGCGGACCGGAGCGCCGCGTCAACGCTTGCGGGCTTCCTCGTGGAGCCAAGCGGCCTTGGCCCCGGCGATGTCGCCGAAGCGGGTCAGCTCACACTTGGCCTTCTTGGCCATCAGTTTCTCGTACCGGTCGTCCTCCACCATGGCCACGATACGGGAAATGCTGGACTCCCCGTCCACGAAGCGCCAGGGGAAGCAGCCGATGGTGCAGCGCTGGTTCAGCAGGAGGTCGATGTCCCCGCCCACGCACTCCGCGTGGATGACGTGCTCGCTGAACATCTCGATGTGCATGAGCTGGTACTTGTCGTCCGAGAAGACCTGGTCCAGGCCCTTGCCGTACTTCTGCTTGAAGTGCTTGTCGCACTCCGCGGCCTGCTTGGGCATCCAGTCCCGGATCTTCGTGTTCATGGGGTGGTCCGCGCTGCCGCAGTCCACGCCGATCCAGCGGAGCTTCTTGCGCTTGGCCCACTCCGCGAACTCCCGGTCCGGTCCGGGATGCTTGATCATATAGCGAATCTCGTCCCCCGTGGGCTGGTCCCAGCCGTAGTGGTGGAAGCCCGTGTGGATGATCAGGATGTCCCCCTCCTTGACCTCCACCCGCTCCTCCACCTGCTTGGAGGTGTAGACGTCGTAGTCCTGGGCGCAGTCCGAGAGGTCCACGACCGCCCCCTCGTGCACGAGGAAGTCCATGGAGAGGCTGGCGATGTCCTTGCCGGGGGTGTAGAAGTGGATCTCCCCGTCCAGGTGGGTACCGATGTGGTTGGAGTGGGTGACCAGCTGGCCGTTGGCCCCGTTGGGCGCCAGGCGCTTGAAGTACTTGACCTCGAGGGGCTCGTAGGTGGGCCACGGCGGGGTGCCGATGCCCAGGGGAATGGTCAGGTCGATCATCTTCATGGAAAACCTCCTGGAAGGGTCCTGCGGGGGACCGCGGCTCGCTTCCCCCTATAATCCGACAAAAAGCGCCCGCGCGCAACCCGGGCGGACAGGGGATTTTCTCACCGATCCGGGGGATAGGCAAGGGGATCTTGACACTTTCGATCCGAATGTCCAACGACGGGGCGGTTCTTGCGTCGGAAGGGAGCTCAATATATGCTCCCTTAACTTCGTCCCAAGGAGCGCCGTATGGACCGTAAGCCCGTCGAGCTCACCCGGAAGGCCGCCGTAGCCCTGATCGTCCTGTTCGGGATCGTCAGCCTCTTCGCGGACATGAACTACGAGGGGGGCCGGAGCGTGGTGGGCCAGTACCTCAAGCTGTTGGGCACCAGCGCCTTCGCCCTGGGGCTGTCCGCGGGGCTCGGGGAGTTCGTGGGCTACGCCCTGCGCCTGGTGTCCGGGAGCATCGCGGACCGGACCCGGAAATACTGGACCCTCATCATCCTGGGCTACGTGGTCCAGCTCTGCTCCCTGCCCATGCTGGCCTTCGTGCGGGGCTGGGAACTGGCGGTGGTCTTCCTCTTCCTGGAGCGGGTGGGAAAGGCGATCCGCAAGCCCGCCCACGACGCGGTGGTGTCCTTCGCGGCCAAGCAAACCGGCAGCGGTTTCGGATTCGGGCTCCACGAGGCCATGGACCAGATCGGGGCCTTCCTGGGACCCGCCCTCTTCTCGGCCCTCCTCTTCCTGGGCCCCGACGCCAAGACCCTGGCGGGATACCGGACGGGCCTCCTGCTCCTCTTCATCCCGGCGGCTCTGGCGGTAGGTTTCACGGTCTACAACCGCTTCCTCTTCCCCCATCCGGAACGGTTCGAGCTCAAGAAGAGCGCCGTGGAGGTCGGGACTTCCGGCTACTCCCGGAGCTACTGGATCATCGTCCTGGCCGCGGGCCTCCTGGCCATGGGAATAACCGACTTCCCCCTGATCGGCCTGCACCTGAAACGCGGCGCCGGCTTCCCCGAGGAGGCCATTCCCCTGCTCTACGCCGGGGCCATGGCCGTGGACGCCGCGGCGGCCCTGGTGTTCGGGCGGTGGTACGACAAGGCGGGGCTCAAGGTCCTGGCGGTCCTCTTCGCCGCGGAGCTCTTCACCGCCCCCCTGGTCTTCCTGGGAGGCCCGGCGGCCATCCTGGTCGGCATGGCCCTCTGGGGCATCAGCGTGGGAACCCAGGAGTCCATACTCAAGGCCGCCATCGGGGACCGGGTCCCCGAGGACCGGAGGGCCCGGGCCTTCGGGCTTTTCAACACCCTCTTCGGACTGGCCTGGTTCGCGGGGAGCGCGGTGATCGGCCTGCTCTACGACCGCTTCGGGGCGGTTCCCTTGGTCGCCTTCTCCGTGGCCGTGCAGGGAGCCGCCCTGGTCGTATTCCTGGGGCTGGTACGGGGTCCCGGCAGGGAGGCACGGCCGAAAACCGAATGACCTCCCGAAACCTTGCGCGGTCCCGCTCCCCTAGTTCGCCGGGAACTCCAGGACAAAGCGGGTACCTCGGTCCCGTTCCAGTCTCAGGGTTCCTCCGAGCTGTCCGGAAAGGATGCCGCAGAGCTGAAGCCCGAAGCCCGCGGGGGTGTCGAGATTGAAGGACTCCGGCAGACCCGGGCCGTCGTCCCCGTAGGTGATCCGCACGACCGGGCCGTCCCGGAGGGCCGTCAGGGTGATCCGACCCTCCGGTCGTCCCTGGAAGGCGTACTTCATCGAATTCGTGACCAGCTCGTTCAGGATGATGCCCAGGGGAGTGAGGGTGCGGACGGGAAGGGGGATGTCCTCGATCCGCAGGTCCGCCCGTACCTCCGCGTCTAGTCGGAACAAGTCCCGTACCTGGTCCACGATGCCGGGCAGGAAGGACTTGAGGCTCATCTCCCGGAAGTTCTCGGACCGGTACAGACGGTCGTAGAGCCGGGACATGGCCTGGACCCGGACGGCCGCGTCCCCCAGGACGCCCCGGGCGGCCGGATCCGCCTGACGCCCCGCCTGCAGGGAAAGAAGGCTGTGGACGAGTCCCAGGTTGTTCTTGACTCGGTGGTGGGTCTCCCGGAGGAGGAGATCCTTTTCCTGAAGGAGGCTGCGGACCGCCTCCTCCGCCCGCTTGCGCTCCGTGATGTCCAGGGCGGCGAAGGTCACCCCCCGGGACAGGTCTCCGGGATACAGGGGGGCGGAGGCCAGGAAGACATCCAGGGTCCGCCCGTCCTTGTGCCGCCAGACCGTCTCCGCGGTCCCGTATCCCCGTTCCTCCATCTGCCGGTACTTTTCCCGGCCGATCCGCTCGTACTCCGCCGGGTCCGCGTAGAACAGGGCGATGCTCCGGCCCTCGAGCTCCTCGCGGGAATACCCGGTCATCTCGCAGAGCTTGTCGTTCACCTCGCGGATCTCCCGATCCGGTCCCTGCACGACCCCGATCCCGGTGGGCACGGCCTTCAGGATGCTGGCCAGGCGGCCCTCCACCGCCTTCTGCTCCGTCTTGTCCCGGCCCAGGATAAGGGCCGCGGGACGGCCGTCGTACTCGATGGGTAGGGAGGCGGATTCCGTCGTGACCCTTGTCCCATCCTTTCGAAGTACGATTAACTCCCTTGGATCATTGGATTCGCCCAAAGCTATGCGGGCCATCCTAAGTTTTACGGCTTCCCGGCTCTCCACATCTATGGAGTCGAACTGCAAGGTGCCGACCAGGTTCTCCGGACTTTCGTAGCCCAGCAGGCGCGCTCCGTAAGGATTCGCGAACACATAACGGCCGTCCTGCACTACGAGAATGGAAGCCGGCACGGATCGGAGTAGCAGGTCGAACCGGGACCGGCTGCGCTCGAGTTCCTCCCGGATCCGTCTATCCTCCGTGATGTCCTGAATATGGGTGACGAAATGCAGGGGCTTGCCGGCGGAATCCCGTAAAAGGACGACGCTCAGATCCGCCCAGATCTCCCGGCCGTCCTTGTGGACGTACCGCTTCTTAAACCGCGTCCGGTCGGATTCCCCGTTCCGCAGGGCCGTCATCCGGGCACGACTGGTCTCCACGTCGTCCGGATGGGTCAGGGCGGCGAAGTCCAGGGACGCCAGTTCCTCCCGAGTGTACCCGAGCATGGAGCAGAATTCCTGGTTCACCCGCAGGAGCTTCCCGTCCGGGGACGTGAGGACCATGCCGACCGCCACGCTCTCGAAGGCGGTCCGGAACTTGGCCTCGCTCTCCCAGAGGCGGAAGGCCATGCGGATGGAAGCCCCCAGGACCGTGTCCCCGGAGTTCTTGACGATGTAGCCGTAGGAGGTGATGTCCTCGGTCTTCTCCACGACCTCGGGCTCCGTGTGGGCGGAGTGGAACACCAGGGGGAGGTCCCGGATGCGAAGGATGCGCCGGGCAGCCTCGGCGCCGTCAATCCCGGGACCCAGGTCGATGTCCATGAGCACCAGGTCGATACCCGGATCGGTATCGACGGCCTCGACGGCCCGTTCACCGGTCGGGGCCGTCCGGACGGTGAACCCGAACCTCTGCAGGGTCCGGGACGTCGCCGCCGAGATGAGGGCCTCGTCCTCGACCAGGAGTATCATCTTGCCCGCACCTTTTTTCATGCCGGCCCCCGGTGCCGGGACGTCCCGGACCCTCTCGGACCGGGACGTTCGGCCATTTTTCTTGCGGTTGAACTATAACGGGTCTAAGCCCGTTCCGCAAACCTTCCGCGGTGCTACCTCCCGTACTTCTCCGCAAACGCCAAAACGGCGTCCCGGAAACAGTTTTCCGGGGGCTTTGCGTCGTCCTTGACGAACCGGAGCGAAGCTCCGGCGTATTCCAGGCTCGCATCCCTGCTCGCCGAACCTCCCGCGTTTTTAGTTCCCGTATTTCTCCGCGAAGGCTAAGACAGCGTCCGTGAAACAGTTCGCGGGAGGTTTGACCAAGCCGGCGCCGACCATGCCGATCCCGGGTTCCCTGTGGGCGATGCCCGTGTTGATGGCCGGGAGGATCCCCGTCTCCACCACCTTGCACACGTCGATCCCCGTGGGGGTGCCCCGGAAGTCCAGGGCCGGGATCCGGTAGGCGTCGTTCTCCCCCACGGTGATCTCGTACATCCGACGGGTCACGTTGAGGGCGTCCTCCGGGGTCCCGCCCACGAACTTGACGATCGCCGGGGCCGCGGCCATGGCAAAGCCCCCGATCCCGGAGGTCTCCGTGATCACCGAGTCCCCGACGTCCCGGGCCGCGTCCGCCGCCGAGAAGCCCGGGAGGTACAGGCCCTCCACGACGCTCGCCGGGCCCGTGAACCAACGCTCCCCGAGGCCGGAGACCCGGATGCCGAACTCCGTGCCGTTCCGGGCCATGGTGGCGATGACCGAGGAGGCCTCGATCCCCAGGGCCGCGTCCACGGTGCACTTGGCCGACGGCATGGTCAGGTTCAGGAAGAAGTGGTCGTTCCCGTTCAGGAAGGAGAAGACCTTGGAAATGTCCTCCTTGGGCTCGTCCAGGAGGGCCAGGTGGGGGGCGAGCTCCCGGATCACCAGGCTCGTGCCCGCGCGGTTGCGGTTGTGACCCTCGTCCCCCATCTGGAGGACCTGGGCGATCAGGCTCTTCATGTCGATCGGGCCCCGCAGGGCCAGGGCCTTGGCCAGGACGGGGGCCAGGCGCTCGGCCATCCAGCGCAGGCGATCTAGGACCTCCCGGGAATAGGCTCCGTACCGGAGGACCTTCCCGAGCCCCTCGTTCAGGGTGCAGTAGGCCCTGTTGCCGAAGGCCTGGTTCTCCACGATCCACACGGGCATGCTCGCGGTCATGACCCCCGCCATGGGTCCCACCGCGGAATGGTGGTGGCAGGGCTCGAAGCGGACCTTCCCGGATGCCGCCAGGGTCTGGGCCTCCTCGGGGGTCGAGGCCAGTCCCTCGTACAGAAGGCCCCCGATCACGGCGCCCCGCAGCGGGCCGGCCATGTCCTTCCAGGCCACCGGGGGGCCCGCGTGGAGGATCAGGTCCCGGGCCATGCCCGGGACGGTGTCCAGGGCCGTGCCGATACCGACCAGGGTCGGCTTGCCCGCCAGGATCCGGGACAGGGCTTCGGCGTTGGCCTCGGCCACCCGGGGATTCCGGGCGATCGCGTCCAGGGCTTCGATCACGTCCTTCCGGCCTCCCGCGGGGGGCTTCCAGTCCACCTGGACCGTCGGCACCCCGCGGCCGGCCAGGGTCTCGGCGAAGCCTTCCAGGCCCAGGTTGACGACCGCCAGGTCCCCGGAGAAGAGCCCCAGGACGGGTTTTACGTTCATCGGTTCGGCGCTCATCGGGCGGCCCCCTTCTGGAGTATTCGGGCGGCCAGGCGCGCGGCCTGGCGGTTGGAGGGCATGACCACGGCCCCCGCGGCTTCGAGCTTCCGCTTCTGGTCCTCCAGGCCCTGGAAGTCCGAGGGGGTCCCGGTGACGGAGGCCACGACGGACAGGCGTCCTCCCCGGGCTGCGGCCTTGGCCCGGGCGGCTTCCAGGCGGGGCGCCAGGGCGCCCGCGGGGTCCGGGTGGGAGCCGTACCCCAGGACCAGGTCCAGCAGGAGCACGGCCACCGAGGGATCCTCGGCTTCCTTGTCCAGGCGGTCCGTCCGGGTGGAGGG